>Ga0206819_10027_pt1 | contig 53873 bp, 40 predicted proteins | sample Alteio_BWOrgCont_87_FD_152855 | JGI IMG/M metagenome (GOLD analysis project Ga0206819, IMG submission 152855) | Enriched cells from forest soil in Barre Woods Harvard Forest LTER site, Petersham, Massachusetts, United States -... | ecosystem: Environmental > Terrestrial > Soil > Temperate forest >... | reverse complement strand
TAGGTTATGACCAATACAATCTCACTTCAGCAGGACCCGGGCCGGTCGGACTGACGATGAATGATACCGTCGATTTTTACAACAATTACCCTGCTCAGGAGCCGAGCTGGAATTTTCATGACACTGACCGAAACGACTGTCTGTCCAGCTGTCTGAATCCTGTTGTATATATCAGGCGTGTTCCATGTGTTCCCGCCTGGCGTTGGAGGGACGCCGGGACCGCCCGAAGTGGATATTCGCGGAAAAGGAGTAACGCTGCTACCGCCGCCGGTGCCGCCTGTGCCGCCGGTGGGCGAGCCACCAGAACTTGGTTGCAATCCGTCGGCATGCTCAACTGCCCTGCTGGCTGCAAACGAGAGATTTGCCGGTTGGCCCAGACCAGGACATAAGCCAAGAATCGGAATACAAGACATATTTATCCATGGTGACAGCGTGTAGTTGCTTTTTACTGTCATCTCATACGAGTCGGTGCTAACGATTGGTGCGGCAGGAGGCTGATCGGCTACAGAGGTAGTAGTAGTGCCCGAGCCAGTATCTGTCGCCAGCACGTACAGGTCGTTGCCGCAGCCCGTGAAGCCGCCATTGGGAGTCAAGTTTAAAAACTTCGCCAAACCCAATGATTGAAAGCCATCGGCTTCGGTCACCATTGTGCTCAAAGCCGTTGGATAATCAGCCTGGGTTGCCGCTTTGGAGCAAATGTCGTTGGTGGCAAGATACTGCGTCGCAGCGCCGACAAACAATCCGACAAAGTCGATCAGGGGAAACAAGATCATCAGAAATACCAAGTACATCATCGGGATGAACTGTGCTATTTCCGACGCTCCTCGCTGGGAGCGTACTCTATGACTCTTTCGCGCGAACAGCAATGATTCCTCCGGGTTGGAGAAACGCAGAGATCTGGTAAGGGACTGTCTTCAATCGTATTCCTAGCTCAGCAGCTTGTCAAGAAGCAGGCCGCAGCAATAACCGGGTAACACCATTTTGCGGGCAAATTTAATGGTGGGTACAACCAGCTGATTGATGCTGCGCAGACAAACAAAAAGCCCCGAGCTGTTAACTCGAGGCTTTTATAAATCCTGGCACCGGGCTATCTTTCCAGGCAGTCTCCCACCAAGTATTGTCGCTGCTGACTGTCTTTACCGTCGTGTTCGGGATGGGAACGGGTGTGTTCCAGTCGCATGGGCACCAAGAACCTTTTAGGGTAGCACCAAATATGGTGCTTGGTCCTGGCGTTGCGCATAAAAGTTTCCGAAGAAACTCCTACCGCTAGCTCGTTTGACACCGGGTGGTATCAAATGAGCACCAGTACCCTGAAAACTACATATTGAGGCGTGACTTTGTCACTTTATTCGTATGACTCACCAATTGTGAATTGGAGAAGCCCTCGACCGATTAGTAACGCTCGGCTGCACACTTACCTTGCGGGGTGTTTCTACCTGCGTCCTATCAACCCGGTGGTCTTCCGGGGGTCTTACTCGCCTAAGCGATGGGATTTCTCATCTTGGGGTGGGCTTCGTACTTATATGCTTTCAGCACTTATCCACTCCGAACACAGCTACTCTGCGTCTACCGCTGGCGCGATAACAGATACACTGGCGGTTCGTCCGTCCTGGTCCTCTCGTACTAGGGACGGCTCCCCTCAAAAATCCTACGGGCATGCCGGATATGGACCGAACTGTCTCACGACGTTCTGAACCCAGCTCACGTACCGCTTTAATGGGCGAACAGCCCAACCCTTGGAACGTACTACCGCTCCAGGATGCGATGAGCCGACATCGAGGTGCCAAACCTCGCCGTCGATGTGGACTCTTGGGCGAGATCAGCCTGTTATCCCTATGGTAACTTTTGTCCGATGAGCAACGGCTCTTCCATGCGAAGCCGTGGGATCACTAAGCCCGACTTTCGTCCCTGCTCGAGATGTCTCTCTTGCAGTCAAGCTCCCTTCTACCTTTACGCTCGATGGGTGATTTCCGACCACCCTGAGGGAACCATTGGGCGCCTCCGTTACTGTTTAGGAGGCGACCGCCCCAGTCAAACTGCCCAACTGAAACTGTCCCCTGCCCAGATTCATGGAACAAGGTTAGTATGCTAGCTATATCAGAGTGGTATCTCAACGTTGCCTCCATCACCACCGAAATGGTGACTTCAAAGGCTCCCACCTATCCTGCGCAGACATAGCCCGCAGACAATTTCAGCCTACAGTAAAGCTCAATAGGGTCTTTCTGTCCTGGCACGCCTAGTCCGTATCTTCACAGACAATCCTATTTCGCCGAGTCTCTCTCCGAGACAGCGCTCAAATCGTTACTCCATTCGTGCGGGTCGGAACTTACCCGACAAGGAATTTCGCTACCTTAGGACCGTTATAGTTACGGCCGCCGTTCACCGGGGCTTTGTTTTGTAGCTTCGCTTACGCTAACCACTCCACTTAACCTTCCGGCACTGGGCAGGAGTCAGCCCCTATACATCACCTTACGGTTTAGCAGAGACCTGTGTTTTTGTTAAACAGTCGCTTGAGCCTCGATACTGCGACCATCTCAGGCTTCACTCGCGTGGAGTTACACCCTAGCATGGCACCTCTTCTTCCGAAGTTACGAGGTTATTTTGCCGAGTTCCTTAGAGAGAGTTATCTCGCGCACCTTGGTATTCTCTACCAGACTACCTGTGTCGGTTTCGGGTACGAGTACCCATCAATCTGGCTACGCCGCTTTTCTCGGCAGCATGGCATCTATGGAGCATCGCACTCGTGAGTGCTTACCTTGTGATCTCACTTTTTAACGTTCGGACGGATTTGCCTGCCCAAACTAGTTACGTCACTCGAGGAGACATCCAATCGCCCCCCCCATATAGCCTCCTGCGTCCCGACTTAGCTCATAACGATTGATAGGTAGGAAGGGAATATTAACCCTCTGTGCATCGACTACGCCTCTCGGCCTCGCCTTAGCTCCCGCCTAACCCCACGTGGACGAACCTGCCGTGGGAACCCTTAGTCTTTCGGTGCATTGGATTCTCACCAATGTTTTCGCTACTTAAGCCGACAGTCTCACTTGTGCTTCGTCGACACGTGCTTACGCTCATGCTTCGCCCTACAACACAACGCTCCCCTACCGATCACGAGTTAACGTGATCCCACGATTTCGGTGACATGCTTAGCCCCGTTACGTTTTCGGCGCAGAGTCGCTTGACCAGTGAGCTATTACGCTTTCTTTCAATGGTGGCTGCTTCTAAGCCAACATCCTGGTTGTCTATGCAACTCCACCTCCTTAATCACTTAGCATGTACTTTGGGACCTTAGTCGGTGGTCTGGGCTGTTTCCCTCTTGAGTACGGAACTTATCTCTCGCACTCTCACTGCAGGATATTACGTTACAGGTATTCGGAGTTTAACTCGATTTGGTACGAATTTTCTTCGCCCGCACCGAACTAGTGCTCTACCCCCTGTAAGATACGTCCCACGCGGTGCCTCAACGCCTTTCGGGGAGAACCAGCTAGCTCCAAGTTCGATTGGCATTTCACCCCTATACACAGTTCATCCACCGGTTTTTCAACACCGGTTGGTTCGGACCTCTACGCATTGTTACACGCGCTTCATCCTGACCATGCATAGATCACCTGGGTTCGGGTCTGCCGCATGTAATTATTTGATCGCCCTTATCAGACTCGCTTTCGCTTTGGCTTCGTGTGTTAACCACTTAACCAACTACATACGGCAACTCGCCGGCTCATTCTTCAACAGGCACACCGTCACACTATCAAATAGTGCTCCGATTGCTTGTAAGCACACGGTTTCATGTTCTATTTCACTCCCCTCACCGGGGTTCTTTTCACCTTTCCCTCGCGGTACTTGTTCACTATCGGTCGCCAATCAGTATTTAGCCTTACCGGATGGTCCCGGCAGATTCATTCAGGGTTTCCCGTGCCCCGAATTACTTGGGATACTTCTGAGGAGATGTTGATTTCGCCTACCGGGCTACAACCGTCTATGGCCTGTATCTAATCAGTTCGACTATCGTCATCTCATCTCGTATGAAGTCCCGCTACCCCTACGTGACTTGCGTCAAATAGGTTTGGGCTGTTCCCCTTTCACTCGCCGCTACTGAGGGAATCACTGTTTTGTTTTATTTTCCTCCCGGTACTAAGATGTTTCAGTTCCCGGGCTTACCTCGCTCAGTCCTATTTATTCAGACTGGCGTCACCAGGCATGTATTCTGGTGGGGTTGCCCCATTCGGAGACCCACGGATCTCAGCCTGTAACGGCTCCTCGTGGCTTTTCGCAGTTTACTGCGTCCTTCTTCGGCTGTTGGCGCCAAGGTATCCACCGTGCGCTCTTTGTAGCTTTTCCAAAATTGCTTGGACCCCTCTGTGGGCCAGGACATGGCTAATCACAGAAAATCCAAACACTACAATTGGTGGAATACGGACCTCAATATGCAGTTTTCAGGGTACACGACCGGTATTGAATGGCCTCACGGCTGGCCATAGCGGTTTTGCCTGGTTGGGGCAGACCGCGGATTTAGTATCTTACCAGATTCATTCGGCTCTCCGTCAAATTGTTTGTGAATTTTGCTTGAAGTTTCCGCTTGGTCTGTCGGCCGTTAGCCGCTCGCCTAGTGGATATTCATCACACGCCAACTTGATGGCTATCTCGTTATCTGGTCTACGATCTGGAGGCTAGCGGATTCGAACCGCTGACCTTCTCCGTGCAAAGGAGACGCTCTACCAACTGAGCCAAGCCCCCGAATCACAATGAAGCGCTTCGTCGGCTTTGCCTTCTGACGCTCTCACCGCTGCGGCACGCCGGCTCGTTTGCCGTCTTGCCTCGCTGGTTCATTGTACGCGATTGGCTTTTTGCGCAGCCAAATCGTTGAGAAATCTTGCTACTGTCGGTTCGCATCCGCTGGATACGAGCGTTTCGCCCATGTCTCAGTCGGAGAACCCAGGAGCATTCATTTGTCATTCTACCCTAAATTTCCCAGACGTGCTCTCGGTCCCAACAATTCCTTAAGACTGAGATATACGCATCCTCTTTATATGGAGAAACGCCAAAGTGCGGCCCAAAACCCCAGGCATCAGGCAATCCGCAGCCATCCATTCACGTAGGAACCATGAGGCGCGGCGGCTCGCCCAACACAACCCTGGCAGCATCAGGCTTCACCAGCCGCTCGGCGCAGTCAGCGACTTCCTGTGGCCAGGCGAATTTGTAAATCCGGCAGCAACAAACTTCTGCTCGACAAGACTCGATCTATATAAAGGACTCGATTGAAGAAGGCACCGCTAGCCAAGTGGGAAGCTTGACAGCAAGATTCAGAACTTGTTCGGATCATTTCAGCTGATCTCTTAAGCGTTCTATACTGTGCGAGAGTGGACTGTCTGCTGTAGAAGTTCTTGCCAGGATTCGTGAACTAACGGACCCGAGCGAGGACGCCTCGGAATAATCTCTTACGAGAATATTCTAGGCCACGGGCGAGGTTGAGGTGGTGGTCTCGGTCGCTGCTTCTTTGGTTCTCGCGAGCCAGGCGCAGAGGTACGTTAGTATCGCCAGTAGTACCGTGCCGTTGACGCCGACGATGGTGGAAAGATATTCGACACAGCCGCCCACGATCGCTCCCAAAATGTTGGAGCCCAGAGCCACTTCTGGCGTTGTCGTTTGAGAGAATGCGCGAGAAAAAATCAAGCCCGAACACAAAAACGGCAGCCCGATCAAAAGCGATGACGCGGCGACTTTTGCCGGCAGTGCCAGCCCGGCCAGGCTGCCCATAGGCACGAGATATAGTGTCACCAGTGATACCAACAACGCAACGTAGCCGTAGTTCTTGTTCAGATTAGGCAGGCGTGAAACCAGGTAATTAGCCAAAATCGCCATCATCAAGACAATGCAGATGACAATCGAGCTGACGATCCACGTTGATGTGAACAAAATAGCGATAGCCAGCATGGCACGAGTTTCCAAAAGCAAGAAACCGGCACCGAGAAAGAAGAACTCCAGATTTTTCGAGAAAGCGCCCGCGCGCAAACGAAACCGTCCTCTGACGATGACGAAACTGATGTAGATGATCGACAACAGCATCCCCAGAGCGAGATAAGGAATATTGCGGGCTCGTTGGTAGAGGAACGGCCAATCATCGGTCGGCATTTCCACTGGTTGAGCCAAGGGACCGCGGTTTGAAAGCAGCTTCTCGTACTTCGTTTCCACCCGCTGCCTGACCTCCTCCAAGCCAGGACCCCACATCAGCAAGATCGAAGCAGGCGAATTGACCTGGCTGTCGATCGCAATTGGTTCTTGCCCGGACACATTTTTCACTAGTTGAAACAAGCGTGCCCGCAGCCACTCTGGCTGGGTGGCGAAGTTCAATGAGGCGATGCCATGCTCGTTAAGATGCTTGGTGGCCGCAGCCAGGGATTCTTGCGTGTAGAGATAATTGTCCAGCCTGACGGAAGACATAGTCGACAGAGCCGTTTGTGAGTCAAGCAACCCAAATTGGATCAAATCATATTTCTTGTCGGTGCGGGCCAAAAAAGCCCGCGCATCTTCTATATACGGCGTCACGTGCGGGCTTTCATACGGCTTTTCCGGATGGACCGTGAGACCGAGTTTTTGAATCATCGGATCGATCTCGACGGCATCGACGTGCTCGGCGTTATGGCGCAACGCCGCGGCGATATCATTGCCGGTGCCGGCGCCCAGAATCAGCACATCATGCGGATGTTCAACGGCTGTGTAGGGCAGATCATAGGCGCGCAACTCGTTGCATTCACCAATTTGCGGATGCTGGGCGATAAATGCGGCAGAGTAGTTGGCCGGGCTTTGATGCGGCGAATGATTGACCATGACAGTGGTGCCGATCTGATAGGGCACCGAAACCAGCGACAGGTCTTTGAAATAGGTTGTATAGGGTTCGAGATCGATGCGGTAGTATGGCGACCAGATGCTGCGAGATGTCGTCATGAAGGAAGTCCCGACGATGAAAATCGTACAGCCGGCAAAAATGGAAAGAGCTTTCTTGTCGGCAAGATATAGCGGAATCATCGGCAGTAGAACCGCGGCCAGCCACAATGCCGGCGGTGAATTGAGCAGGCTCAAGACCAAAAATGCAAGCACGCCGGCCAAGCTGCCCAACAAGTTGACGGTGTATCCCGGCAACGGCTTCAGACCGGCCAGCTCCTTGCCGAGTTGCCGGCCGAGAGCATCGAACGTTCCCATGGTGAGAAAGAAGACGACAAACAGGCAGACTATGTCGAACACCAGTTTGAATCGCGACGAGACGCCAGAGCTAAAATCGAACAGGTCGGAATCGATCAGCAGGCTGATTGTGCTTATGCCCGTCCATGGCGCGGTGCCTACGATCGCGACGACTAAAGCAAGCAAGATGGCAAACCACTTGGTCGGCACTCTTCTCTTTTCTTCACCTGGCAACCACAAATTTTCTGCCACCGGGGCACAGCAGCCGACACCCAGACCAAGCACGCAGGCGATCAAAACCAGGTTCTTGAAGTAAGCGAAAACATGGATATCAGCGGCAATCCATCGAATCATCGAGACTTCGAGAGCAAGGGCAGCGAAGCTGACGAGAAACAACCGGTAATAGCGCACCTTCAATCCAGCGTCTGTGCCCGTCATTGATGATTCCCGCCTGGTAAGTAAATTGCGGTCGCGCCGGTCAAGCGCACCGCAATGTAATTTTGCCATAGATCGAATCGTACGCGGTCCAATACCGCCTTGAAAGACCGACTTTCCCGTTCTTTACTACCTTGAGCGTTAGTCGCGGATCCCGAGTTACCGAATCTGTTTCGACAGGGCATTTTCGGATTGTTCGGCAACTGGACTGCCTTCTCTCACTCGATCCGTGTTGAACAAATGCCGCTCTATTGGGGCTCGATCGCTGGGGCCGTTTCCTTGGCGGCTTTTCCCGGGCCGACGATGGCATTCACTGCCACCAGAGCGACGACGTAACTGACGATACCGCAAATGTACGACACGGTGATGCTGCTAAACATGCTGACGATCACGGCGAACACAGAGGCACAAACTGAGAATGCGCCGTTGACTCCCCAAAGCCAGGGTGCGAGCGACGGGTGCTTTTCTAGCGTCAGGTTCATGCCGGCCGGGAAAGCAGCACCTAAGGCGATGCCTACGGGAAACAGCATGGCGACGGCAACAGCGATGCGCGTCGGAGTGTCGGCCAGGTAGGCGGCGTTCATGATCATGCCCGAGACCAATCCGTAAATCGAAAGAACAACAACGATTGCCACCAGCGCCACCCGCAGATCCCCCTTCCGGCGCACGAGCCACTGCTCGAGCAGCAAGCTGCCAACGCCGGTGGACAAGAGCAAGGCGAACAAAACTACAGTCAATCCGTAGACCGGGTGTCCGAGAAACAAGCCCAATCGCTGTATCTGCGAAATCTCGATGAACATGAAGCCAGTGCCGATGGCAATGAAATAGGCAAATAGCGAGGTCGAGGCGGAGATCTCGCTCTTGTCTTTGGTCAATAAATAAGGCAAACGCACGCAGTAGACGCTGAGAAACAAGGTGGTGATGCCGACTACCACAAGCAGAAATCCTGCCAGAACATTGGAGACGTTCATGTTCTGCTTGATGATGTTTGGATCGACGAGATGTTTCAAACTGATTGTTTGAAAGAAGAAGGGATTATCGTCAGATGGCGCGTTCAAATTGAATGGAATCGAGCTGGCCGCTACGTCCGGCTCTTGGCCGCTGGCCAGAGCCGCCAAGATCGGATCTTTATTGCCGTCTGGCGCCAGCATGACATCAAAGCCCATTTGTTGCCCCAACTCTTTGATCTGGCGCCAGTCTTGCGCAGTGAAAGGCGATTTGCACAAGAGCATGGTGCCCATCGCATCAGGAATCATTTTTTGATGATGCGGCATCACTCGCAAGATAGCGATGTGCTGCTCGGGGTGCTCGATGCCTGACTGTTTGAGCGATGCCGCAGCCAGTGCGGTCAGCCGGTAGAACTCGGTCGGCGGGGAATTGACTGCGTACCACCTCGATACCGTCAAGATGCCATTATCAGTCAGGTGGCTGATCAGCATTTTCCAGGCATCAGTCGTGTACAAACCGTTTTCGGACAGGGCATACGCACCGCTGGCAGTGGCAGCCCAAGTGTCGATCATCGAGATCTCGATGATGTCGAATTTCTTTCCCGAACGAGTGGTATAGCTGCGACCCTCGTCGTTGACGACGGTAACTTTCGGGTGGTCGTACAACTTGCCTGAGAAGTCGCTGAAAACGTTGTTGACAGCATTGATCGTGTTTTCGTTGATCTCGGCTGCAGTAACGTGTTTCTGGCCCATGACCAGGGCAGACAAAATGTCTTTGCCGCCGCCGGCACCGATCACAAGCACATCGGCCTGGTGGCGCAGGTGGTGCGCAAATTCAGCGATCTCATCGGCGAGATAAGCATGCGGGGTCAGATCTTTGCCGTCGAAGTTGAGGATTGTCGTGGCCGCGCCGCCGTCTATGTCGAGGACGAGACTTTTCACCCGGAGCGAGTCGCTGACCTTCGGGCTCAATCCGTATGCGTCGGGATAGGCGGCCGCTTGCTTGTCACCCAAAACTCTTATGCGCGAAAAGGAATTCCAGCGCTCGTAAAGATTGGGAAAGTCCTTGAAACCTTTGCTCCAACGCACCTCAAACAGGGGCGCATGTTGTTCAAAACTGTATACCTGCACTATTGCAACCAGGGCAAAGACAACGAAGGCGGCGCCAGTAGCGGAAAGCAACTTGCGCTCGCCGGCACCGGTGAGAAATAAGATCCCGGCAAGTGATGAAACGGCCGCGAGAATGAGAACGACAGCAATAGGATCGACAAATCGCAAGAGCATGACCACGAACAGGCAGCCGCAAGCGGCACCCACCAGATCGGCCGCGTACATGAAGTTGATCTTTCCGGGAAACCGCGTCAAGGCAAGCGCAATCGAGATGCCAGAGGCAGTGAACGCCGCCAGCAAGAATGGCAGTGCTACGCCAAGCCCGATCATGATTACGGTGGCGGCGTCAACACCTGGGCAGACAAGCGGGCACAGAAGGTGGACGAGAATGGCGGTGACCGACAGCACGCCAAAGGCCAACGCGCCGACAGCCAGGCAGCGTTGAGTCTTCTCTGGGCTGAACACGGCCGGTTTCAGGTAAACAAGAATGGCGCCCAGGGTCATGCCGAACATGGCCACAGAAATACAAAGAAAAGCGAAGTGATACCAAGTGGTGACGCTGAATATCCTTGTCAGCAACACTTCGTACATCAAGGTGGCCATCGACACCAGAAATACGCCCAAATAGGTCATCATTTGCTTCCTTGCAGTTGCGGCATCGCTTGATTGTAAGGCACTGAGATCGCTGATGCTATAGTCTCTTGTTGCCGATGACATTGTGGTCGTCGATCGGTGTCTGGTATCACTTGCCAGTTTCGGCCAGAGGCACGCATCTTTCTATGCCGTTGACCAGGCCGCGCGCATACTTTTCTTCTTCTTGCGGCCCGAGCCCGATGCCGCCGACCTCATTATAAATCCATGGCACCGGATGAGGACCGGAGCCGGCATACAAGGACACTTGCGGAATATTGCCTGGTTCGATTCCCTTGCGCCCGTTGAAGCTGATGCCTGTTACTGCAACCTTGTGTCCTTCCGAACGGCTGCGCTCCTCAGCCAAGATGGTGGACCAGACGAGGCTATTGGCAGCGGTTGGCCGGTCAGAGAAAATCGCTTGAGGATGTGACGCTGTTCTGCCGCGCCACAACCCAACAGCTTGCGCATACACCTGGGCAAAGGATGAAAACGTCTTGCCGTGATCGTCATGAATGCTGACCCCTAAACTCGCTCTAGCGTTTTGGGCAATCAGTGCACGCTGCCGCAGTGATACCGAATCCGCCATCGCTTTCTTTGTGCAGACGACCCGATATCCCTTTTTCTCCAGTGCCGACTGCACAAGCCTAGCGACGCGAAAACATTCTTCCATTTCAGGATGATTGGGGTAATCATGATCGATCAATCCGGTCTGCTTGTCGACGCTCGATATATCGTTGCCGCTATGCCCGGGATCTAGCACTATCACCGGTGCCGTCGTCGCGGCAGAATTTGCAGTCGTGGACGAAGGGGCAGCAATTGCCGGCTGCGCCAGGATGAACACGATTAAACTGCCAATAAAAAAAACTATTGTCCGCATTAGAATTGCCATCAGATCGATAACTGTTGATCGAACCGGCTGCGATCCGGTCAAACCGGGTATCAGAATATAGTAACAAGGTGAGGAGAAATGCCATGCCGCTGGTTTTTATTCACGGTGTCAACGTACGCATGGATGACCGCTATTTGCGCGAAACAAATCAACGCAACGAGAACTTCGCCAAAATTCTGTTTCCTCTTCTGGGGCGAGAGATAAAAGCTGAGCACATACTGAATCCGTTCTGGGGCGATCTGGCCACCAACTCCGGCAGCCCATTTATCCCGCCTGATCCTCAGTGGATGATCACAAAGCTGACGCAGCGGCTGACCTCCGGCAGCGGGTCCTTGCTTCACCTGGCGCGGCGACGGCCGATGAAGGAAGTTTGCGATGTGATGGCGGCGGCCTCGATGGAGAGCCAGCAAGAACAACACCAATTCGAAGAGGTTTCGCAATTGGGGTTGTCGTTGATCAAGTTCAGCAATCAGTTTGATTCGATGGAAGAGCAAAACGACTGGTTGGGAAACATCAAGAGCGACGAAGAGTTTCTTGCCAAGTTGGAAGCTGAACTCGAGCGCCAGGAGAAACACTCGACATTCAAGCAACGACACTTGCAGCATTTGCACAACTCCGCCGACTGGCTCAAACAAAGGTACTCGCTCAGGCGCGAGCAGGCGAAGACCGGCTTGATGAAAGCTCGCGAGCGACTCAGGCAGGACGTGGCGCGCGTTCGCCAGCGCACCAAGGCGCATGTCAAAGCTGTAGCGACGGTGACCCGCACAGCTGCCAGCGAGGTTTCAGCGACGGCGTTGACGCAGCCGATGCGCAAACTGTTTCACGAACGCATGTTTTTCTTCATTGGCGATGCGTTCTCGTATTTCGGGCAGCGTGGCACGCCCGAGGCACCGGGCGCGGTGATTGCCCGTGTATCGCAAGCCGTGTCGCAGGCACGCTCGATGGTCACTGCCGCAGATCCGGAGCTGATTGTGATTGCGCACAGCATGGGCGGCAACATCATTTGCGATTTCGTTTCGTATTTCGAAAGGGAAACACCGATCGACCTGTTGATTACTGTCGGATCGCAGTTTCCTCTTTTTGCCGACCTGCAGATGTTTCCCGGCCTGGGCACGACAAAGCCTTTCCCGAAGCCGGATTCGGTCAAGCGCTGGGTAAACATATACGATATGAATGATGTTTTCGCCTTTGCCGCTCAGCCGTTGTTTGAGAAGATCGAAGACCACCATTACGCCAGCGGGCGCATCGGCACTACCACTCATGCGGACTGCTTCAAGTTCATCTCGCTCTACGAGCATATGGCCCAGGCGATCGGACGCGGGTGAGATTTCCTTATGTAATCGCTTCGGCTGCGACGGCTCCTCGCCGTCTTGCGTGACCTATGTAATCGCTCCGTCGCCTTCGTCCCTCGGCTCCTCCGACTCCTTCATATTCGCTCCGGAGTTTCGTTCCTCAACTCCTCCGCTATTCCCCGTTCGCTGCGACCGGCTCCTCGCCGCTCTTGCTCACTCCTCGAAGTCTCTTTTGCACGCTTCGGCTGCGACGGCTCCTCGCCGTCTTGCGTGACCTATGTAATCGCTCCGTCGCCTTCGTCCCTCGGCTCCTCCGCTCTGTTCCTCCGCTTCGGCTGCGACGGCTCCTCGCCGTCTTGCCTTCGCTACCTGTTTGTTTTCCATATCGTAGGCTTACGCAGTGTTGGCTCGGTTTTGGCGTCGGTTCTCACGCAAAAGTCACGGTTTGAGACGATTATCTAATCGTCATCGGCCCAGGACCCCACCATGCACTCTGATAGCAATTCACCCCATCATCACCAACCTTGGCAGCGATCGGATTTTGATCAGCTCGCAGCCACTGGCCACGAGCATCATCTGTTCTCGACCAAAACCATGATCGCCATGGCTTTGCTGCTAGGCACCGCGGTCGGATTCGGCATCTGCACTGTCCAATCTCACGCTGGTTCAAGCAATCAGACGGCTGCGGAATCACCAGGCACCAGCCAATCGATCGGCAGTTATACCGGGCCTGTCACATATGTGCCAGCGCCGGCGGTACCAAGCATATCGCCACCGACGCAAGCACAAATAGACCCGACCGGCGCACAAACGACGGCGATGCCCGGCGGACAAAGTGCCGCACCCAACACTGCCAATGTCGACATGAGCACCGCCAGCGGTGACTTCGTCAATGCGCAAGGAATAGTCTATTCGCGAACATACATGCCGGGCCCGCAATACTCCATGAACCCTAATTGGACTATGAGCCGCAACGGCTTGATCGGCAATCCATCAGTTGATCCGGCCTCCTGCCAGGGCCGGGCGTACAGCATGCCTCTTAACTAATCGATCCACGGTTACTGCGTATTCGTTGCATTGTCTTTGCCGGCGGTCTGCGCTTTGTTCGGATTTAAGTGTCCGGGGCGACCGAACATCAATTTCAACAACGGCCGTCGCTTGTCGAGGATCTGATTTACCCGGTAAAACGCAAAATTGTCAGCGGGGGGAGGTGCTATCCCTTTTTTTTTGCAGCTCCAAATTTACGAATTAATATACAAAGAAATGTAACAAGCCATTTTTGGGCATTTCGACCGTGCAGAACACCGACCAGTTCTAGCGTCTACGTGTCAAGCAATTTTTATCTTCGTCGTTACAAATTAAGTGGTTCCGAAACCGCCTGCGAAAAAAGAGCAGGCACATGTCTGCGTCCATGATGATTGTGAAGATCGTTGGTTGGCCTAAACCAGATGGGCACGTAAAATGATAGTATTCATCTTCTGAGGGCTATTAGCTCAGGTGGCTAGAGCGCACCCCTGATAAGGGTGAGGTCCCAAGTTCGAGTCTTGGATGGCCCAGATTTTCAGATTTCAAATGCATTTATGCATCCGCCCGAGTTGTTGGCTGGCGGCTGGTTCAAGTCCGCTCGACAAAAGTGCATTTTCATCGAGCGCCGCCGGCTCGCCGGCACCGGTGAAGAATCGCATTGGCTGCCGGCAGAATGCAGGCGAATGGCATTGCTGCATAGAAGCGATGCGACTTTGAGCCGTCCGTGTGCCGATGCCGGCGAGCCGCCGGCGCTTCCGGGCAGGGCTCTGACTAAGATGCCTTGGACAAGAAGTTCAGAGTCTTGCAGGCGCGATTAGCTATGTAAGGATTGCGGTGCGCAGAGAGCCAGTGCAGCACGATTGGCGGTGTCGACCTGTTGTCGGCGAGGTCATACCAAATGTCAACGGGTTCGCGCATGCTCACACGTCCTGTGTCGATCGGGGGCACAAAAGCACCAGACGGCTGAACTGCTTCAGGAGTTGATGAAGATGGTGCAGATTCAGCGACCTGCAGGTGAAATTGAGCTGCCGGTTCAGATTCAGCGGGCGGCGGAGCAAAATTTTCCGCGATCTGCTTGCGCTTCAGCATCCGTTGCAATCTCTGGTCGATCAGCCGCAGCTGATAACGCAGCGATTGGCAATCGCCGGCTCTGAAAATACGCCGGCGAATTACGTCGGAATCATCAGCAGCAAACGGCTCTAGACAAGCTTTTCTGCGAATTTCAGCCTGGGCGGCTGAATGATATTTTTGCAACGCTCGCACGGAAGCCATGGCTTGACAGTCCACGGAATCAGCTCCAATTCTCAACAGATTTTGCTTGCGCGATCGGTGCAGCGGGCAGCAATCGAACGTCAGAGGACCTTTGTGATCTCGCCAGTAAGATAGAGCATCTTCGTCGCTAACCCTGAAGTTGTGCATCGTCGGCAACATGCACGAATTACTGAACGATTGGTGCCGATGCAATTGTTGCAGGCGCCTCAACTGACCGTGGTATACCTCGGTAGTGTGCAACTCTCGCTCGACGTGCGCTTTTTCGAAATTGAGCCGCAGTGCTTGTAGTAGTTCGAACATTCAGATTGCCTCATCGTGATCTTGCAATGTTTGGACGAGCTTGCCGCGAAATTTGTTTCGCCTGGTGAGGTGACGGGTTGAACGCAGCTCGCGATCGATGCCAAAAGGTCCAGACGAACGCTGCGTCCATTTAATTGCCGAGCCTTATGCATAAATAATCTCTGACTGAAACCGCAGTCATGCACCTCTTGGCGTTTGGTTGATGATGTAAGCGGCAGAAACTACTGAGCCAGCGGATCGCCGAGGCGTTACCAAATCCGGCAAAGCCTCGAGGATTCGGATATTGGCCGAATTTCGATCGGGCGCACTTCACCAAATACGGTGACTTTATCGGAAACGCGGGCCAAGCATCCTAACGTCTTTTGCGTGAACCCATGTTGCTGTTGACGATTGTCGACGGTTTGGCACTCGTACCACGAAAATTGAAAAAGGAAATGAGACCACCACCGCCTAACAATGCGACGCCGATTATCGTCATCCAGCAGGCAGTGCCAGTGTCCGGGCGATCTCTCATGTCCACCAACCATACTTTACCGCCGTCAGCGTCGGGGAAGTGCATACCGCTTGGTGTTTTAGGCGGAGAAATGCTGGTGATGCCATTGGTAACGATGCCATCGAAACTGGTTTCTTGCTCGAAGTCGCTCAAATCGCTCTCATTGGAGATTCGACTGTCCTTAACCACGATCGGTTTGCCTGCTCCATCGGCAGCTTGACCTTCGGGTATGATCTGCAGCCAGACCTTGTCCCAGTCCTTCGACTCATCTTTGGAGTCTTCTTTAGACTCGATGATGTACTCTTGATTGACGTCGTAGTTTGTCACATGCACGTACGCGTTATCCTTCGGCGGCCCCGATTTGCTCAACTGGGCGGCCGTGATCGCGGTCGGTTGTGCCTTAGTTTTGGCGGAGATAGCGAAGTCTTCCCAGCCGACAAAAACCAAACCGCAGCCGATGCCAATGCCAATAAGACCAAATCGGAATCCGAGCCGAGACATAAAGCTGGACATAAACTCACCTCGAAACAGACAACTTCGCTCTATGAAAATGTTCCGCTGGCAAGCTGATTTCAAACAACGATAATAGGATTTAATTCAGCTCCGATCGCCCGGTGATTGGGCCGCGAAAACATCATGGCACTCTGCCACCACAGATGATGGCGGACATAGGGCAATCCGGTCCGAACAATTCTCGCACCGGCAATCACTCAAAGGAACGGCGAGGGATGCGTGTTTTTCCCATGCTGCCCGTCTGGCGACTCACAAGTTTCACAGATGCACAGCGTAACCTCGCCTCAGTTACGGTGCAAAACGAATATTCAACGCGCAAATTCGCGAGCGGTGCGAAGGGTCATTCCTATGGACGACCTCAAGTTGCACACGCGGGCACCGCGCGCCGATTATCGATGAACTCATCGAGGTGAATCATGACCGCATTTGAAAGAGCAGCCTACACGACAGCTACGTCCGAATCAGCTAACAACCCGAATCTGTTACCGCCAGAGATAGGCGGACCAGCGGCACCGGATGCCAGGCAAGCGCACAACTGGTTGGAGCATCCTGTGACCATAGCAGCAGGAGCGGCGCTTGGCGGCGGACTCGGTCGCGAGATCATTCCGCATGGTTTTGATTTGTTGAGCAGCCATCGATTTGCCAGGGGACGCTGGGGCAGTACCGGTACATTGGGCACCGAGCTGCTCGGAGAAGGATCGGCTGTGGCGCGCAACGTTCCCCGTGTGAATTTTGCCGTTGCTGAGAATGCAGTCAACGAGGTCTCCCGCGCCGGGTTGCAGCCTCTAGCCAACGCCTGGAAGGCAAATTCTTTTGCGCCCGCCACACGCGGAATGACAGCCGCAGCCGCCGAAACCACGACAGCAGTAGGAGCCGAAGCAGCGACAGGACTCGGCGGACTTCGCGGCGCCGCCACCCAGGTGGTCGACAATGCGGGCAGATACCTGGCCGGCAGACCTAATCTAGCGGCGGCGGGACGAGCAGGCCTATTGATTGGCGGCGCCGCCCTGGCCGACAACTACCTGGACCATGACGGCTACCACCTGGCTGTGCCCGGCATGGCAGTCGGCATGATGGCTCGCGAAGGACTTTTGGCTCCGGCAGCCATTGGACTGGGAGCGCTGGCCGTCAGCAAAGTGCTCGGACCTGCCAATCCGGACATCGAGCGCATCACCCGTCCAGGATTTTCCGACACCGTACTTTTGGCGGGCGCCGCCTCATTGCCGCTCAAAGGCGAAGCACAGGCCTACACCATCGGTGGTGCCTACGTCCTGGGACGCATGGCTCATATGTCCAGCGGCGAAGCAGCGCTGACTTCCGGCGCAGTAGGACTGGCCGCATACGCCAAGACTCATAACCCATACGTGGCAGTCGCCGCCGGCTCTGGCTCATACCTGGGCAGCCGCGTACTCGGCTGGATGGGATAGAGCCTTACTGGGAGGCGAGAGAACCGCTATCGCCTATTTGAGCGAATGGCAGCACGATTGAGAAAGTGCAGCCCGAGCCCGGCTTGCTTTCCACCGTAATCGAACCGTGATGCAACTCGATCAACTCTTTCGCGATCGGCAGGCCCAGCCCAGTACCAGGCACGGCCGCCGTCGACTCGACCCGGTGATATCGATCGAAAATCTGTGCCAGGTCCTTCTCCGGAATGCCCGGTCCCTGATCCTGAATCTGCACCTCCAGCCCCGTCTCTCGCCTCATCAGCCCAATAAATACTGTCGAGTTTTCAGGCGAGAATTTGATCGCGTTCGACAGCACGTTGCCAAAAACTTGCTGCAGCCAAAACGCATCGCCATCAATCAGCGCTGAATCGGACTGATCGTATCCACGGACAATAGAAATATTTTTTTGTCCGGCCAAGAGCTTGACCGCATCCAGACACGTGTCCAGAGTCCCTGACAGTCGAAGAGGCACGGCCTGCAATGTAACATTTCCCGTTCGCAGTTTTTCCAGCTGCAACACGCCGTTGATCAGATCGGCCATATGCTGCAACGAACGCATCCCGATCGCTAAGAGCCGGGTTCCCTTTTCATTCAAATTACCAAAGTTGCCCATCTCCAGCATCTCGAAATAATTGCGCACCGATTGCAGTGGCGTCTTCAAATCGTGCGTAATCATCGCTGTCGCTTCTTGGCGCATTTTCTTGGCCGCCTCGATCATGCCCGCGGCATAGTGCACGGTGGCATCGAGCTCCGCGATTTCATCGCTGCCGCCAACCTGCTCAAGCAAGGGCTCACCCTTAGCTAGACGATTGGTATTTTCACTCACTTGGTTCAGTCGACCAACAAGATTGTTTCTATACGAGAAGGCAGCAGTCACCGCGAAAAGTACGCTGAAGGCAAGGGCGTAGTTCAGAACGCCTCTGGAGTGTTCGCGCAGCTCAGTGCTGTGAAGCGCATACTTGGGGCTGACGCTGCGATAACCCAATCTGAGGGCGGCCGTCGTGAACGTGCGGTTCAATTGACTGCCAAGATCGCCTTCCGAATTCTCGCCACGTTTGTAGGTCCCATCTTGATATTGTTGCTTGCGCTTAATGATATCCGCAAGCAACAGTCCTACTCCATCTTGGACTTCCTGCGCGCCCTGGAGCTCGCTCGGGCTTGTTGCCAGCCGTTTGCATTCCTCAAAAGCTCGATTCATCTCTGCAGCCAAGATGTAAACATTGGCATTGAACACAAACGCACGCATCTTCTGCCGCCTGGAAGTGAGCGCCAGCGACACCAAGTCGCGCAACACTACGTTGGCATTGTCATTGAATTTCTTGAAATCGCTGATACGTTGCGCCTCCAGCTCGAGCTTAGCCTGAAGGTTCATCAGATAGCCGAAGATCATCACTTCAAAACAAAGTGGGATGCTGATCAAGACTAACCCCTTGTGGAGCAATCGAAGCCGGAACCAACCACCGTTTCCACCTTTCAGTCGATTGGCAAATTCTCTGCCTTGGTCGTCTTCATCAATCGAATTCTTGGTTTCAATCTGATCGATTGGCCGGGAGCCAAATTGATCGTCAGCAGAATTATCGTTTGCTCCAAGATTCGGCTGTCCGTCATGTTCGTCAGAAGCAACCTTGTTGTTGCGTTCACGATCCAGCGATTGTTTAGATTGGTCATGCGCCGGCAACTGCGACGGCACCGCAGCCGAATCCGCACCGTCAACCACCAGGCTCAGGATAAACGTACTGCCCTTGCCAATTTCGCTTTCAACGGAGATTGCCCCATGATGCAATTCGATCAACTCTTTGGCAATCGGCAACCCCAATCCGGTGCCGGCGACATCACCTGTCGACTGAACACGGTGAAACCGATCGAATATCAGCTTCATCTCTTCGTCGGCGATGCCGGGACCTTGATCTGTGATGCGTACCTCGACAGTGCCGGGTGTGCGGCCCTTGGTGCCGACAGAAACAGTCGATCCAGTGGCCGTAAATTTGATCGCGTTGGACAACAAGTTGACAAAAACTTGCTCCAACCAGAATGCGTCACCACTGATAGTGTCACATCCGGCGCTCGCATAATCGCGCGCGAAGACCACTTGCTTGTGCTCGGCTAACAAACTCAGACCGTCGAGGCATTGATTAAGAAGCTGCGGCAAATCGATCGCCGAGGTTTGCAGGCGAACGACACCGGAGCGAAGCTTTTCCAACTGAAGAACATTGTCAATCAAGACGCCCATTTGATTCGATGCGTTTTGAGCCTTGGGCAACAACCGAAGACCGGGTTGATTCAAAGTGCCGAAGCGACTGTTCTCGAGCATTTCCAGATAGCTCCGCACGGATTGCAGCGGCGATTTCAAATCATGCGTGATCATCGCCGTTACTTCTTGCCGCATTTTCTTAGCCGCTTCGATCAGCTCGGCCGCGTGATGAAAACTTCGGTCCAGATCGGCAACCTCATCGTTGCCGCCGAAGGGCGGCAGCAAAGGCTGTCCTTTTCCCAACCTCTCCGCATTTTGATTCACCAGGGTCAAACGGCGAACAAGCGTCGTGCTCAAAATATAGGTTCCAAGAACGGCTATCAAGGCGCTCAGACCGAGAGCGCATTGCAGCAAAAGCTTTTTCTGCCCTTCGATCTTCTCGGTGACCTTATCATCGCTGCCGTGCATGGCTTCAAGCGCCAGCTCGAACATTCCGCCCCGCAGAGTTATATAAAGATGTTTTTCCAGACTCGACCTCGTTGCGCTGATCAGGTGCTGCAATTCCTTGACCGATTTTGCAGTGTGCAGACCTTCCTTCAATCGGCTTATGTCTTGAAACGCCAGGGCCAAGCCGGCTTCACATTTTCCGACGCTACCGAGCACCACCGGATCATCATGAGCGAGCACCTCCAGATCCAAGAAATTCTGCCTTATGTCCGTAACGCGCGCCTGGATCTCCTTGCTGTTAAAACCGGTTAGCGAGTGAGTATAATTGAGCGCAAGGGCATTGTTGATCAATACGGTATCGCGCAGGATCAGATTGACCAGATCGTTGATTTGCTTGTTGTGGTTAATGCGTTGGGCTTCTCGCTCCAGATTATCCTGAATGTTAATCAGCCAACCGAAGATCAATACTTCGAAGCACAAGGGAATGCTTACTAGAAGCACTCCTTTACGGAGCAGAGTCAGTTTCACCGGGATCTCGAGTGGCGAAGAGTCATCCTCAATAATACATTGAATAACGCATCGCCTCAAAAGGGGGGTAATTGAGAAGGAGGATCAAAGAGCGCGAGCTTGCGCAGGCACCAGTAATTTGAAAAGTAGCGAAGGCAAGGCGGCGAGTCGCCGCCGCAGCCGAAGCGGCGGGCCTGAGCGGAGGAGTTGAGGAACGAAACTCCGGAGCGAATATGAAAGAGTGGGAGGAGGCGGCCGACGAAGCCGACGGAGCGATTTAAAAGGCATTGGACCATTGGCGCCTAATTTTTGGCAGGCGCCAGTAGATTGACAGAGTTCGTGCGGCAGCGTTTCAATGTATATGGAGAGAGAGATGTTTCTCGAACACAAATCTCTAATTTTAAATTCTCTAGCGGCGCTGTTGTACGCCGGATCGACCGGCGCATTTGCAGAGGATCCGCAGTTGCAAGCCGAGCCGGCACAGATGGATTCCAGACAGATTCAAACTGCACCACTGCAGGGCCGAGTCAATCAGACCGACACCGATCAGACGAATGGCGATGGCGCCCAACCTTTGAACGGCAGCACAACCGGCTCTCAGAACGGAGCAACTCCTCTCAGCGGTGATGCGCAAAACAACGCCAACCCCGATCTGCGCATGCAGGTTCCTCAAGCCGGTTCGGGGCTGTTCCATTTGGCGGGACGCAAATATACGGCGCAAGAATTCCGCAATATGAATTACGGAATCATCGGCATGGTTTGCCTGAGACCGTTATTTGGTGGCAAGCAAACCGTTATTGCAGTGTATCCTGGGTGCCCGGCAGCTCTTGCCGGGATTCGGCCAGGTGACGTAGAAATACAAACCGACAATCGTGTGCTGGGCAATTTCGAAAACCAGCGCTCTACCTGGAACGTCACCGACGGCGAAGCCGGTACTCCGGTCGACCTAACGGTGCGCCGCGGCAGAGATCTGATCACCTTCCACATGATTCGCATGAACATTGAGGACATACAAGATGAAAGAGTGCGGCGCGGCTTTGAACGCTTGCTGGAGAAACTCGGACCACCCAATAAGCAGCACGCATCTGCTGACAGCAACTAAGTGTCGAACCAACCGCTCACCGCATATGGTGGCACACGAACCGACCGCTCGCCTTACCTCACTTTCGGCCTTCGCACGAATACGTTTGAATCCGCACTGACTTCTGTCCAACCATCTTCGCTCAACAGAATCGAATCAACCCACTGGCTCACCCGATTGGAGACGGAAAAGACCACTCGCACGAACTCAAAGCCAAGCTCCACTGCTTCGTTGGCATCGAGTTTGTCGCGCATGCGCATTCTTGCAAACAGCTCGTGCTGCTGCAACTTTTCGTATTTACCTACGCCTCGAAAAATCTCAGTTTGATCCTCGCCTAGGATCATCCACGGAAACGGTCTGGCCTCCACGTTCATAGAACTGGTGTGCACGCTGACCTGTCCTGCGCAAGCACTGAAGTACATCGCTTGCCCGCGCAAACGTTCGTGGTAATCGAATATATATGATGTGCAAACAGTCCTGGGAACCGTGTCTGTGCTGAACGGTACCTTACTTCGGTTTATCCCTTGCTGGATTGCATTTGCCAGCTCGCTGGGGTTTTGCAGCGCCGCAGCGCCCGTTTTGCAAATCGCACTCAAGCGCTGATCCAACATGCCAGGAATGTCGAGCAGTGTTTTACCGCTGATGGTGGTTGACTCGGCAAATATCGGATAGCCGGCTGAGAGCAGCACGCAATGCGGTCCGGGCTTGCGGATTTTTTCAGCGGTATCTTTCGAGCCATAGGGACTGGAGACGCGCTTGTCAGCGACGACAACGAGCCCTTCAGTGCTTGGTATGGTGACGATTAGAGTCAAAATGTGGTGCCAATCAGCGGGAATATCGCAAGTCTAGCTCCCGCGAACGCTCAAATGTGTCAAAACCTTGGAGATATGGAGATTCTATCGAGCCTAGAAGCACCAGACACCTTACATCTAGCAAAATTTAAACAGCGAACGTTCATTTTTCGAGGAGAGAGCAACCCAGTCGATTCAATCGCTATTACAGTCCGTATTCAACAGTTGATGAAGTGTTTTGTACTGAACGAGCAGCTCACTCGCCTTTCGGAGAGCAAACAGCTGTCGGCATGCGGGTTTGGAGCCAGCCGCGGCCAATGCGTCCAATCAGAAATGAGAAAGGTTCAATGTAGGTGGCGGTTCTCAATGGGCAGATAGAGATCAGCGACGAATATGCACAGCAAGTGATGGAAACCAATAGCGTTATCAGCAGTTGGACCACATTTTTCGGTTGGTATGCGGTGTGTCTATTGAGATTCATTCGGCATTAACGGGAGCATGAGATGTTCAGACTCATAAAGACGATTTTCGTTCTCGCATTGTGGGCCTTTATCTTTTTCGCCTATCAATTTTTTGCGCCCGACAGAGTCACCTTCGTTGGCACGGGACCCTCGAAAGCTCAGTACGATGAGCTCGCTAAGCACGGCACTGAAGTCTATTTCGGCTCCGGCAACAAAGTAGACGCGTGGTTCTTCAAGTCGCCCCACTCAAATAAAGTCCTGATCTACAGCCATGGGCTTGGACGCAACGTTGGAATGAATGCAGACCGAGCCGCGGCGCTGTCGAAAGACGTTTCCGTTTTCGCTTACGACTATCGCGGCACCGGCAGAAGCGCCGGCACAATGAGTGAACCATCAATGATCGACGATGCTTGCGCCGCGTACGACTTGCTCGTTGACAAATATCATTACAAACCTGAACAAATAATCGGCTATGGTGAGTCTTTGGGAACTGCCGTCACAGCACAGTTGACCACGCGCCGACAGCTTGCTGGCGTGATCATGGTGGCAAGTTTCCCGTGTTGGAAAGAAGCAGCTTTTGAAACAGCCCCAGTGCTTATCCATCTTTATCCAAAGAGCTGCTGGCCTGTGTTTGACAGCGCGCAAGCACTGAAGAAATTCAAAGGACCGACATTGATAATTCACGGCGGAAAGGACGAGTTGCTTTCCGTCTCGTTAGGAAAACGCCTGTTTCAAGCCTCCGCAGGCAGCCCTAAACAATTCGTGCTTCTGCCGGGATCGCAACATGATTACGTTATCGAGCAACCAGAGGCTGATAGAAATTTGCTTGAGGAGTCAGTTCGCAACTTTGTGGATCGAACATGATTGACGCTGCACCACTGGCATGCCGAACACGCCTTCGCTCCGCGCCCGCGTTAGGCAGCCTCAACGCGGACAAAAGAGGGAACGCAGTAGTATAATCCCTCTCTATTGAACAGGCGATTCATTTAAATTGGAATTTCGGGTGGGTCGAGGTTGGAAGTTTTGACACTTCTATAGGAGTAGTCGATGTTTTTGCAGCGAACGGAAAAAAGCCAGAGGCAGTCGGCGCGTCGGTTCGGGACAGCTGCAATCGGCTTGTCGCTGGTCTGTTTATCTGTGTTTTCGATTGGCACGGCTTGGGCGAGAGATCTGACTTGGGCTCAGCGCCTGGAACAGCAGGGAAACATGTATCAGGCGGCGTTGGATTATTCGCGCGAGGCAGGGCCTGGCAACTACGACATCACGCCGCAGGACACAGCCAATGCTATGCGCAATCACACGTCGCCTGACGAAGAGGCGAGGAAGCGGGCCATAGCTAGTGATCCGATGGTCAACACAATTAACCAGCGTTGGGCTGCGTGCGCGGCGAAGGAAATTTCAAACAAGCTGTCGGGCGTGCACACCCCAGTCAGAATGGATGCTGCCAATGAGTTGTTGCTGAACGCATACGATGCGTTGAAGCAATCTGATCCAGATGATGCGGCATGGTATTACCTCACGGCCGTTTATTGGTGCACCAAATCGCATATCCAAGATTGGAACTACAGGACGGCGCAGCGCGAGCTGGATAAAGCTTTGAAGTGCAGTCGCATTTCGGATTCAGTCAGACAAAAATGTCTGGCTTTGCAGCAGCACATTAAGCCCGCCGTAAAACTTCAGGTCATGGACAGGCAGGCGGCGGCTTATGGCGTGATGGGCAACATCGTGCAAAATACGGAGCATCCCGTTTTGATCGGGACGCATTCAGTGCCTGGGAATATTCAGGGAACTCGCAGATGGACAGCGAATGTGTACTCCAACGAGCTGGTCGACCAGGAGGCATATCCAGACGCCAAACGACTGCTGGCTGACCAACCGCGTTTCATGAAGGAGTTCAATCAGTACATCGACTATTTGCATTCGCTTCCTAATCAGGGAGACCCGGTTCCTGCCGGGCCGCCTACTGACGCACCAGCGTTGTTTTGTCCACCACAGTGGGAACAGCTCGCCTTCGGACCGCTCGACTTCGGCATCAACAAGCGGCCCGTCCAGTAATTCTGACAAAGAAAACGGCAGGTGGGGTTGTCGCAACCTCCCTGACGATGCGAAACTCAAATCATGGCTAAGTCATAAGACTCACGGGTTCGTTTGCCCCTGTTCATACTTTTCGCGGCTAGATTGATCGAATTGGCCCTCGAGTTTAGTTAGTCTTTGTTTTACAAGCGCCTCTACGTTTGGAAATTTGCTGAGCACTCCACTCAAAGGGGCATCCTCATAGCTGTGGCTACCATTTATGTGGGCCATCGCTTCGGCAAATGCTTCCGATGGTCCAGCCGGAGCCGGATTCAAGACATAATTGAGTCTATAGGCATCGTAGGATCGGTCGTCTTTAGCTGGAGGTGTGATGCTAGCTTTGTCCTGGTTGTATGCTGCCATAAATTCCGGGCCTCGCGAATCTAGCCCCAGAATCTGATCGAACGCATGTCCGGTTTCGTGGTCGACTGAATAAGCTAAACCGTTGTTATTCACAGGCTCGAGCTTCCGCAACGGATCAAACGGGCGATATGACTCAGCCACGACCACTTGTTTATCGCTGGTTACTGCAGGACTGTTATCGATGGTTGCTTTATCGTCGTAGCCGCGGAGTTTGGCATCTTTGGCAAAAACATCACTGAGCAGGTGTGCAAACTCCACCTTGTATCCACCCTGCTTCATCTGCTCCAGCAACTCGATCGGCAGATGCCTTAATTCGTTTCTCACTTTTTCAACATTCTCAGGGCTCACTTTACCTAAAGGTTCCAAAAGCTGATCGGCCAGTCCGAACCTGGCAGCGGTCAGATTTTCAGCCGCCTTCAGGCGATCATCTTTGTCTGCCGGCATTCGCGCAGCCATCTCAGCGGCATGCCGGGCAGTAGTTAGATCTTGAGACTCCTTCAGGCGATCGTCTTTGTCTGCCGGCATTCGCGCAGTCGTGCTCTCAGCGGCGTGCCGGGCGGTAGTTAGCTTTTCAGACTCCTTCAGGCGATCGTCTTTGTCTGCCGGCATTCGCGCAGTCGGGACCGCAGCGATGTCGGATCGGGTCGGATTGGGAACCCCATCAGGAGGTGGGACGGTTTCGATGCTGGGGCTCGGACTAACAGTGTCAGGAGATAGATTTGCCAACGTTCGCGTGCCAATCGTCGAAGTGGTAACACCAGCCTCTTTAAAGGCATCCGTCATGACCAGTACATCGCCATTCGACCCTGAATCACGTCCATGCACGGAAGAACCAGATGGTTTTTGACTTCCTTGAAATCCTTCGTAGTAAGCGGAACGATCGAAGTTGTCGGCACCTGCATGCGTGTTTTGTCTCACTGCATCCTTCGCATCAACTCTGTCGGACATTATCAATACTCCTATGTAGAAACGGCAAAGCGCTAATCACCAACCAGCTGATTTCAGATCGAAGTGCCAACGCTTTTTCGACTCGCGACGCTACAAGGCTTGAGACTTCCGAGTGTCTCAGTCCGCATTATCTGTAGTTTCACACAGTATTTTTCTGGGACCTGGCGTCGGTTCCTTACGTGCTCGGCAAAACATCTGCCCTAGCCGATGCCGGATCAACAACTTCTTCGATAAACAAGAAGTCTCTGCTTAACGAGTGCAAGAGAATGCCGCTAGTCAACTCTGCGACACGAAGTCTACTTCTTATCCCATTCAGTTGGTCCCTTTTGTTCCTTTCTAATGATTGTTCCGTCAGGAAGAACTACAAGAAATGGCAAAGGAGCTTCAGTTGGTTGTGGTGTTGGTGTTGGAGTATTTTGTCTTAATTCTGCAGTGCGATCGTAATTTGGCCTCGGCTGAGGCTTATCTAAGCGAATACCGAAATCTATTCTGTCCGAATCCCCGGAGTGGCTGCTGCCATCTTTGGTAAATCTTACTTCGGGTATCTGAGCGTGAGAATCAATCATCTAATTGCTCCTTCTAAAAACGTTGTCTTTGACGGGTTCTCCATAGTCTGAACTCGCTTTTGACAAATAGAACTTCCGCAATAGACTACATCTGCCGGCGTGCAATTTTTTTGAAATCTCGTGCAACTTCGCAAAGTCGGTCAGTTGCAACGTTGCCATTATTTCCAAACTTAGAGAGGCCGTTTGATAATCACTCGACTGAGTTGATGACCTTGCGGTCGACCCGCCCCTGAAACTTTCACGATAGTTGCACTCAGCTGATGAGAATATAAAGCAAGAAGGGTGTGACGCCCGGTTCAAAATTTAGCCGCGCCGAGAACGCCAAGCAATTAACAACCTCCGGCACTGTTCCCGCTGGAGTTTGCATTAGTTGCTTGGTGATGGCGCTTTTTCTTATCATCTAGCTTGACTGACGGCCACGAGAGCATGTACATCACCTTGCCATCAGATTCAGATGGTGGTCGTCCAACAGGGCAATGAATTCCTTACAGAGCATTATGATCAAGAATAAGGTGAATTTGCCTGGTGGCGTGCGGTGCCTACAGTCTCATAATTTGTCGCTGGACACTGGAGTCGCGGTTTGAGACGGGCGACGTAGTCTTGCTGTCGTCAAGCTTCCCATGCTCATACGGAGATTTCTGTTGACTAATCAGGTTATGATTGGTTAACTGGCCTCACGATGGAACACCATCCCTAGTGTGTTACGCGGAGCATCTCATTGGCAAAAATTCTCCTGGTAGAAGACGACATACAGATCGGTGAAAAACTAAAGCAATGGTTTTCCAGCGAACGTGGTCACATATTCGAATGGGTAACTACTGGCGAGGATGCATTGCAGCTCATGAGTTCTTTTGGATTTGACGTGATCTTGCTCGACTGGGTGTTACCTGGTCAAACAGGGCTCGATGTTTGCAAGCACCATAGAAAAAACGGCGGTCAGTCAAAAATAATTTTCCTTACCGGTCAGAGCGACATCACGAATAAGGAGCAAGGGCTGAACTACGGCGGCGACGATTATTTGGTTAAGCCTTTTGATTGCCGAGAATTGTCTGCAAGAATCCGAAGCCTCTTGCGTCGCCCAACTGTAGTCCAAGCTTCGGATTTGCTCCAGGTCGGCGACATCGTGCTCGATGTCCACTCGCGTATTGTGACCAACAATGATAGATCGGTGCAGCTCATGCCCAAGGAGTTTAAGCTACTAGAGTTTCTCATGAAACATCCCGATCAATGCTTCGGTTCGGCCGATCTGAATAAGGCAATCTGGGCTCCCGAAGCTAATTTAGAAACAAATACTGTCAGAAGTTGGATGCGCAATCTTCGTGCAAAACTGGCAAGTATAGGACAGCCTGATCTGATTAAGACGATCGCTGGATCAGGCTATAGAATTGACTCCGCTTGAGTGAAGAACAGTGGCCTTCAAGCAATATGAACTAGCTCCTCATGCCAGGAGCCGTTAGAGATGAAGACTCGAAATTTCTTTCGAAATGTGACTGCTCTGCAGAAAGGGATGATACTAATCCTAGTACCACTGGTTTTGGAGTTTACAGTTCTTGGATTTCTAGCGAAGGCTTTACTTGACGCAGATCAAAAACTGACGCAAATCGACCACTCACGACAAGCCGTTCTGGGGTTGGTGGATTTTGCGAATTCCGCAGAACTCGCCGTGTGTTCTGCCATGAGTTATGACGAGGGGCAGACAAATCAGTTGCCGGCACTGGACAAACTTAGTAGCCTGATAACACCAGACCGCCTGGGTGACCTGAATCAAAACTCTGATCCGGAGTTGAATGGCACCTTCCAAAGCCTCAAAACACTCGTCGAAAAATTGCGGGATTTCGACCGAATAATACGCCCAGTTTTTGAAAAGCAAGCAGCTAATCCAGAATTCCGCTACTACTTACCCAAACCCGAACTTATAAGCGCACTCGTGGCATTCAGACGATTTTTTCACCAGGTCGTCCAAATCGAATCATTGGTGCTCGGTACGGAGCCTGAGAAACTGCGTGGACTGAGGCTGCAGTTGATATATTGCCTGATATCGGTCGTTTTACTGAGCCTCACTGTTTCTCTTATGCTCTCCTGGTTTTTCACCTCCGACATTACCAACAGATTGAGACGAATCGCTAACAACGCCATTTGTCTATCAACCGGTAAACCGTTGCCGATTCCAGAAGGAGGCAATGATGAAATCGCGCAACTAGAGAACATTCTCTATCACTCGTCCGCAGAACTGATGCAATTACGCCGCAAAGAATTTGTCATTCTCGACAATGCAGCGGACGTGATCTGCTCACTCGATGAGAATCTGACTTTCGTAGACGTGAGCGCCGCCGTGACTATGGTCTGGAATCGTCCGAAGGAGGCTTTGCTCGGGCAATCATTAATGACGGTACTGGAGGAGACGCATGCCGATGACACGGCTACCGCTTTTCGCCAGATAGCCGACCGACTCGGAAGCGGCGAGGTCGAGAACCGGGTTCGCTGCGCCAGTGGCTTCGTGAAAGACTCGTTATGGAAAGTCAGCTGGTCGGCAACTGACCGAAGGTTTTTTTGCGTGGTCCACGACGTCACCGAATTGCGAGCTATCGAAAAACTAAAGCATCAGTTCTTGCAGATTGTCTGTCACGATCTTCGCAGCCCCCTGATGTCCATTGGCATCGACGTGAATCTGTTGATCGCCGACAAGAACTTAGAATCTCATGCTGACGACATTGAAGGTGAACTCTCAAAATTATCAGTGAATCTTGGTTATCTGAATAGTCTTGTCAGTGAATTTCTTGAATTAGAACAGCTCGAATCGCGAACAGTGTCGATGGAAATGATGGTGGTGAGCGCCAGTGATTTGTGCGTGGTAGCCAAAGAATCTTTGGAAACTCTGGCCACTCGGACCCAGATTCAAATAGAACTGCCGGAAGGAGACGGTCTAATCTGGGGAAACGAAAAGGCGCTAATCCAAGCGGTGACGAAGCTGTTGGCCAACGCAATAGATGTTTCACCGCCGACAGCAAAAGTGCAAATCCGCATTTCAGTAAATAATCACCTCGTCAGAATCAAGGTAACTGATCAAAGTCAACAAATCCCACGAGAGAAACGCGAATTCGTCTTTGAAAAACTCAGGTTGCCAGCACACGAAGGACCCGGTCGCAAAGGAATGGAACTTGGTTTGGTCATCGTCAAGAACATCGCCTCTTCTCACGGCGGGAGCGTCGGCGTCGAAAGCGAACCATCGGGAGGCACCAGTCTGTGGATTGAACTGCCTGAGTACCTGCATGAACCAGAAGACACAGGTGAGTTCTAGTGCTGCGTTTGAGCCTCCAGACGCGCGGGTTTGTCCTGGTCGGGTTTCCCCTGATCTGTCAATTCATCTTCATCTGCATACTTCTGTTTTTCTTATGGCAAACACAAGAGGAAATCCAAAGACGAGCGGAATCCAGGGATTTAGTCGCAGAAGTGAGCACACTGCACATGCACGTGCTAGGACTGACGATGGCGTTCAATTTGCCGGACAGTCCCGCAGGCGAAGCTCGAAGAACTCACGAAATCGATTCTTTTGTCCGCCAGCTGCAAAGGGTAGAACAACTTGCTAGCAGAAAAAGAAACAGCGACCCGGATCTCGACAAGTTGCAACAGTCGACAAGCGAACTACTTACTCTCTTCACTCGGTGGCGCCACACACAATTTGCACCAGAAGACAGGCACGCAATGTCATTCAAATTCTACAAAGCGACTAATCAGCACTTCAAGACTTCCGCCACGGCACTGAATAACATCATCTCCAAAGAGGAATCGATTTATGCGGGCAACTCACCGATCGTGCACACATTCAGATCTGAGATAAAGATTCTATTTGTGGTAGCGGCCGCCGCCAGTGCCCTGGGTGCGATCGGTCTCGGTTGCATTTTCGCCATGCTGATCAGCAAACCGATCAATCACATATCAGCGAATGTCAGACTCTTGTCACAGAGAACAAGACTCAACCCGGTCCTCAGTACCGGAGACGATTTTGCTGCCCTCGATCAGGTTCTTCACGATGTCGCCGATTCAATTGAACTTGCCTCAGGCAGTGCTCGTGCCTTGATAGACAATGCGCAGGACCTAATTTGTTCTTTCAACGAAGACGGCACCTTTCTTAGCACAAATAAGTATGCCGCAGTAATGCTTGGTTTCGCACCAGACGAATTGATCGGCAAGCAACTGGCTGAAATAACTCTGCCAGAAGATAATTCTGTAGCCCAAGGCGAGTTCGAAGCCACTCGTCTGGCAAGCGTACAGCGATCTTTCGAGCTCAGACTGCGCAGAAAGGACGATTCTTACATCGCAACTCGATGGTGCTGCTTCTGGTCGAGCACCGACAACGGCTTGTTCTGCGTCATCAATGACATAACCGAACAACGCCGCAACGAACGGCTCAAACAAGAGTTTGTCGAGATGATCAGACAAGAGCTTCACGAACCGCTAACAGCAATGGCAGGTTCGTTGAAGATCATCTCAGAAGCTGTTACGGAGGGCGGTTCCGCTGATGTCACTCGTCGAGTGCAGTCGATGTCGAGAAACATCGAAAGGCTAATCGTATTGGTCAACGCTCTGCTCGGATCTCAAAAGTTCGATACCTCCCAAATGCAACTCAAGCTTGAAGTTTGTGATCTTCAACTACTGGTTGATGAAGCCGCAGATATGATGCGCAGCCTGGCAGAAGCTAAGAAGCTCACGCTGGAACTGTCCACCGTCAGCTGTAGCGTTGTCTGCGACAGGCAAAAGCTTAGAGAAGTACTGGTGAATCTGCTCGCCAACGCAATCAAATTCACGCCGCCAAGAACTAAGATCAGCATTTCGTTCCAAGAGCACCAGGACCAAATCGAGGTGAAGATAATTGACCAGGGACCCGGAGTACCTGTTGAGTATAGAGAAAGTATTTTTCGGGACTTCGAACAGGCGCCGGCAGCGCAAGAATTTCGCCAGGGTGTTGGTCTGGGGTTGGCAATCTGTAAGCTCATAGTGGAGGCTCACGGCGGTTCAATCGGTGTCACATCAGGCAGCACTGCAGCAAACTTTGATCAATCGAAACAGTTAACGGGCAGCACATTCTGGTTTCGCATTGCTGCAGCGATGCCTCCGGGCTCTGTTTAGACCATCTTTGCCACAGCGTCTTCACGCCCTTTGCACTCTGAAACCGTTATTTTCATGTTTGAAGCATTTGTTGTCCGAGGGACCCTCTCGGCCGACCTTTATTGCCCAATGTTTGTCACCAAATATTTCATCCTGCTCCAATGAAGGAGGTGCAAGTGGCAATCAATCCCGATACGAGAGAAGCAATCAACAATCGCGCTGAACGGCACAGCCTTAGCGGTGATGCGAATGACAAAACTGATTATTTCAAGCTAGACAAATCGGCATTGCCAACAGCAAAGTTGAGCGAGCGTCTGTCAGCGATATTCGGCAACCTTGAAATTGTGGACGGACAAAAGCCAGTGAAACAAGGAGTTTCAGTTGCTAAGGTTGATGCGACACTTGACCGCAAAACCGGGACTCTAACAGTGACTGACGAAGATACTGGCGAAAAGCTTTCAGTGCACGCCATGTCAGGCAATGGCCAATACGGAATCGGATATGACGGAGGAGACGGTGCTGACGGTAAGTATGATGGTCTCGAAGACCACGGACCCATCCCTAAAGGTGACTATCTCATTGGCAATGGTTACATTCACAAGCACACCGCCATCTTGTTCCCGGGCGGTGATAGTCAGTGGTACAAGCTGTTAGGCTCCAACGGCAAAGGCGGTTACACGTACAACAAATTCGACGATGGGAAAGGTAGTACGCGTGGCGGAATCAATCTACATACGGGATCAATCTCTGATGGCTGCCTCACCGTACCTTCTGATGTGGGCATGGTTGATCTTCATTATCCGCATAGCGCTGACTACGACAAGATAAAAACCTTGCTCGACAATACTAAGCCGTTGGAATACAAAGGCCAAACCTTCAGGGGATTTCTGCACGTGGAGTAGATTGGCCAAATCCCAACTCCATTCGACGGGGAAGTTCGCCAGTCCCAATCGCGGAAACGCTCAAATATTCAGGAATTCTAGAAAATTTGGAGATAAGGGGATTCGAACCCCTGACCTCACGGGTGCGATCCGTGCGCTCTACCAACTGAGCTATATCCCCAGGTAACGGACATTATATAACGTAATCGCCGGTGATGGCCCAAATCCCCGTGCAGGGCGGGTTGCATTCAGCAATTTCGAATCTATAACTTGTGTTAATGAGCAGACGGCCGATCCACTACAAGTACACGATTGACGCTATAGAATGAGCACTCGGCCCCACGTTTGGTGAAGATATGAGCATTAAAGCTGTTGCCAGAAATTTTGTTTTGTCGGCTCTATTAGCGTGCTCCTCAGCTGCGATGCCGTTCTATCCGGGCATTACGGCAGATCAGGAGTTGGTTGGACAAGCTGAGATCGGTAAGAAGGCACCCGATTTCACATTGACAGACATCAACGGAAAGAGCGTCACTCTGAGCAAGCTGCACGGGAAGTTCGTCGTGCTGGAATGGTTCAACAATGGTTGCCCGTTTGTGAAAAAGCATTACAACAGCGGCAACATGCAGGCTTTGCAAAAAGAATATAAAAAGAAGAATGTCGTTTGGCTGACGATCTGCTCCTCAGCAACCGGTAAGCAAGGCAACCACACTCCGGAAGAATTCCAAAAAATTCTCAAAGATTGGAATGCAGAGCCCACGCATTTCCTGGTCGATGCGGATGGGCAAGTCGGACGGCTCTACGGTGCCAAAACCACCCCTGATATGTTTGTGATCGCCAAAGATGGAACGCTGCAATATTCCGGCGCAATTGATGACCAACCGGTCCCTGATCCGGAAAGTGTCAAGACGGCTAAAAACTATGTCCGTCAGGCGCTCGACGAGCTAATGGCCGGCAAAAACGTCGCCACTACGTCGACCAAGTCGTACGGTTGCTCAGTCAAATACAGCGGATAGGATCAGAACAGTGACAACATCACAAACATGTAGCGCAAGAGCGTACACGAATCTGGCGCAGACCGAGCATATCCGGCTTCATGAGCTAAACCGGCGCGTGGAGCCGGCCGCCGCACTTATGTGCGAACCTGCTTACTTCGAAGTGCGTGATAGCAAAAACGCTTTCATGCAAGGCAATGTTGGCAGGGTCGATCATGACCTGGCAAAACAGCAATGGAACGCGGTTAAAGCCACGTTCGAGCGATGCGGCTATCCCGTGCACACGGTCGAGCCAGTCGCCGGACTGGAAGACATGGTGTTCGCAGCCAATCAAGTTTTGCCCGGCATTGATTCTTCTGCGCAACCATATGTGGTGGCAGGGCAGATGGCATTTGCTTCTCGGCAACGCGAGGTTCCCTATTACCTGTCCTGGTTTGAGAGAAACGGCTATAAGATTCTCACTCTGCCCGAAGTCGACGGAAAAATTCCAACCTTCGAAGGGCAGGGCGATGCAATCTGGCATCCGTCTCGGGAATTGCTCTGGATAGCATTCGGTAATCGCACGCAGGAAAGCGCTTGTGATGCGGTGTCCGAGTTGCTTAGTGTGCCGGTGCTCAAGTTGAAATTGGCGACAAAGACCTTCTACCATCTCGACACCGCATTCAGTGCGCTTGATGAAGAAACGGTGATGATCTATCCAGCCGCCTTCGAAAACGAAGGCTTGGAGCTCATCCGTCATTTCTTCACCAATGTGATCGAGTTGACCGAAAAGGATGCTTATAACTTTGCCGGCAACGCTGTGGCATTGCGCGACAAGAGAGTGCTGCTGCAAAAAGGTTCGGCAGAAGCTTGCCGCCAATTGCGAGAGGCGGGATTTGAGCCGATTGAACTCAATTCGAGCGAATTCATGAAATCGGGCGGCAGCCTGTTTTGCATCAAGATGCTGGTTTATTAAGAGGTCAGCGAAGGCAAGACGGCGAGGAGCCGTCGCAGCCGAAGCGGATGAACAGAGCGAAGGAGCCGAGGGACGAAGGCGACGGAGCGGTTAAATCTAATTCGTCGGAAAAATATTGTCGGCTGGCGCTGCATCGTTATTCGGCAGGCGCGGTGCCAGACGCGCTGAAAGCCACATTTCGCTGAGCAACATTGCCGCCGCGATCAGCAAGAATAGCAAAGTCAAAATTGCCATGGGAATCGGCTTGATCCACCGCGATCGACGACGAGGCTTGCGTTTCTCCATTGGTGGCGGCGGCGGTGGCGGCGGAATTTTGCGCAGGGTCATTCCCATTTTGTGGCGATTGAGTTCCATTTTCATTTGGCGCATAGACTGAAACCGTTTCGTCAAATCTCTTTCCATCGCCTTTTCAACGATTCGCACCAGCGACTGCGGAATGTGATGCTTCAGGTCGTAGTCGCTTATTGACAGAGGCTTTTCGTTGATATGCCGATCGATGATTTCGGCAAACGTATCGCCAGCGTTGGGCGCGGTTCCAGTTATTGCCTCGTACATGACGCAGCCGAGAGAGTAGACGTCAGCCTGGGCGCCGATCGTTTTTTCAATGCACTGCTCCGGGCTCATGTATAGTGGGCTGACGAACAGCTCCGTCGTCAATGGAAGCGCTCCCGCACAGATGCCGCTTAGTAGCCGTGCTGATCCGCAATCCAACAGCACGACTTTGAGTTGGTTGTTCGGTACCGGGGTGAGAAATATGTTGCTCGGTTTCAACCCCCGATAGACAAGCTGCTCTTCGTGCATTTTGATCAGGGCGTCTGCAACTTGCGGAAAAATATCGAGAATGTCATCTTCGCTCAGTGACTGCTGATCGTCGATACATTGCGAAAGAGTCAGACCCTCGACCAAGGGCATGACGAAATAAAGCCGATCGTCGGCTGTAAAACCGACGGACAAGACCGACAGTACGTTGAGATGCTGAAAAGCACAGATTTCAGGAGCCATCGCGTGAATCTGCTGTTTTGCATCGGCACTAGCCACGGTATCAATGAAAATTTTGATTGCGACTGCTTCGTTGTTGGTCAGGTCCGTGGCCTTGAAGATGCTGCCGATGCTTCCCGAGGCGATCATGTTAAGAAGCTGGTAGCGTTGATTGAGTACTGTTCCGACCAATCTGCTGTCGGGTGAATCGATGGGCAGGTCAGCGCAATCGGACCGGAGCGGCTCTACAGGATTGGGCTCAGGCTGGATTGCGGTTGCTTCGGGCTCGATTGCGATTGCTTCGGGCTCGACTGCGGTTGCTTCGGGCTCGACTGCGGTTGCTTCGGGCTCGATTGCGGTTGCTTCAGGCTCGATTGCGGTTGCTTCGGGCTCGACTGCGGCTGCTTCGGACTGGATTGCGGCTGCTTCGGGCTCGACTGTGGTTGCTTCGGGCGGATCGGGCTCCTCGAAGGCTTCCGCAAGAGCAGGTACAGGCGGCACGGATTCCGGCGAAGAACCGTGTTCCGCGAGCCGCAGAATTCTCTTTTGTTCTGTTTTTTCCAAAGCCGACGGGAGACAAGAGGGACAAGTGCTATATGCCCGGTTTTGCCACAGTGGATGTCTTACAACCGAGCGCATGACGTGCTTTCGCCCAATTTTAATGTTTCAAATCCGCAGTTAGCCCATCTCCACACGCAAAAGCGTCACGTCATCGTTGCGCAAAAGCGGGCGTCCATCGGTATCCAACGTGCGTCTCTCCAGCTCGACGAAGGCGCAAAAAGCTTCTTTGTCGGTGAGTCGATCGATCCACTGCCAGGCATCAAGATGATCTTCCTGCCGTTTCAACGTCCAATGGGATATCGCATCCGTCATCAGCAGGAAGATATCGCCATTTTTCCATTCACCCGCTTTTTTCTCCGGCAGCTCGTCACCAGATTTGGTATCAGATGTCGAAAGCAGAAAAGGTGAATTGTTGAAGTCGTCAGCCAGAATCATGGGAAAGCTGAAGAGGATCTTGCCGTCGCGCACTTGCAGCAGGCAGCTGTCACCGATTGCTTGCGATTGCCAACTGCCATCTTCTGAGATGGTCAGTCCCACAAGCGCAGCGAAGGCGCCACTGACCACTTTCTGCTCTGCGTACCAGGGTAAATCTTTGCCGTGCACCTGATCGTTCCACTCTTGTCGCATCCGCTGCAAATCGAACTCGTGTGTGTATCCATGCACCAAAAGTTTCGCCCAGAGATTGGCAAATGATGTTTCTGTGGCACCGTCGGCGACGGCACACTTGAACAGCTCGACGGTAGCGTCCGACGCCGTCTCATCAGGATAAACGGCATCCTCGTATTCGTCGGCGGTATTGCCTTCTTTCGGCAACCATAAAGCTGTGCAATGTACGCGCATAATGCTTCTGTTAAATTCGCTCCGTCGGTTTCGTCCCTCGCCTCCTCCGCTATTCATCCGCTTCGGCTGCGACGGCTCCTCGCCGTCTTGCCTTCGCTACGAAACGATTCCTTTTTCGTCATCTCTACCGTAGGTTGCTCGGGCGCGTGCCGATGTCGAGGAATCTGATTACGGAAACGAGATCGGCGTTGAAAACGAAGCCGCGGGTGTTGTATGACACATCGATGCCTTCCTGTCCGACCCATTTGCGCATGTAATCCGGCAAGTGACTGGAAATGCCAAAGAGCATCTGCGAATGATCGTCCGGCAGATTGTCAGCGGTGTCAGGAAACTCAATCGGCAAATGATTCGACGAAGAAATGTGCACGTTGAACAATAATACTTCGCCATCAGTCGAGGTAAGTGTCATCAGATCGTTTGCCGGCTGATACGGATCTCCGTCGGTTGGCTCGCCGTCGGAGACGTTGATGACAATAGGCGGGAAACAGTGGGGGTGAGCGGTCAACCACTTCACCAAAATCTGCTGCGCCTTGCTTAACGCAGCGCACATTGGCGTTCCGCCCTCGGCAACCGGATCGAACCAGACGGGAAACTTGACTGTCTGATCGAGTACGCCGCCGGCGCCGTCATCGACTTTCTTGGAGCGCTGCTCGACCCGCGCGGGATTGTTGCCGATTTCGCTAATCGGCACTAGCTCTTTGCCGCTAAGAGGTCCGCCGAATGCCGGCTGCACGCCTTTGCCACCGTAACCAATTACGCCGACGTAATAGTAGTCGCGGATGCCTTCGGACTTGGCGCACTTGATCACCAGATTTTGCAGCAAGCGATTGACCGAATCGGACAACCCGCCTGCCTTTGTTTTCGAAGAACGGGCCGAAGCACCGAACGGGTCTTGCATCGAACCGGACTGGTCGATGAGAAAGAGGAAACAAGAGGGGTTTGAGCGGCTAATTTCAGCTACGTAAGGCATTCCCGAATCAACTCCTGACTTCCATGCATAGTGCCATGGCAAGGATTCCATCAGCGTCAGCTTATTAGGTTGATTACCGAATTTGCAAGTGTGGTTGACGTATCGGCCGAATTTCCAAGGGCAAATCTGCCGCCAGCTGCTATCTGATATACCATTATCAGTGTTGATAACCTTGTTGCTGCAATGACTTCCTGGCCGACACCGCAAGATTACAATGAAGCTGTACAGTCGCCCCTGGTCTCTTTCGCAGACCCGGAGTTGAGGCTGGGACGGGCCGAATTGGATTTGCTCGGTCTACCGCGCCCGATCTCGGGAGCATTTGCCAGCGTCTATAAGCTCAATTGTCCCCACCGTGCCTGGGCAGTCCGCTGTTTTTTGCGCACGGTCGACAATCAAAGATACCGGTACTATGAGCTTGCACAGTGGTTGCACGAGTGCGGCTTGTCACAGGCGGTCGACTTCGAATACATCGATCAGGGCATCAAGGTGCGCGGCGAACTTTATCCCATCTTGAAGATGGAGTGGGTGGCCGGCAAGAGCCTGGACCAATTTGTCGACGAGCATAGCTCCAACCGCCAACTGATGTTTCAACTGGCCGATTACTTTCGCAACATGGTGCGATCGCTGCGCCAGTCTGGTATCGCTCATGGTGACCTGCAGCATGGCAATATTCTTGTCGTCAATGAAGGTTTCAAACTCGTCGATTACGACGGAACGTTTGTACCGCAATTCAAAGGGCAGATGAGCAGCGAGCTCGGGCATCCGAACTATCAACATCCGATGCGCAGTGCTGAACACTTTGGCCCGAATTTGGATAATTTCTCCGCCTGGGTTATCTATTCTTCTCTGGCTTGTTTGAGTGTCGATCCGGATCTATGGAGCAAGGTGGCGGGCGGTGACGAGTGCCTTCTCTTCCGCAGATCTGACTTCGCCACGCCCTTGACCTCGCTGGCGTTTTCTTTGCTGGAGTATCACGAATCGGAGTATGTGCGGATGATCGCGCGCGTGATGCGCTCGCTCTTGCGGTTCAAGCCTGACGAGGTGCCATCGCTCGACGATCCGGTGTCGCCGCCGGAAGACCTGCCGAAGTTACCAGTGCCGGGAGAGATTGCGGCAGCGAAGGCGCGCGCCTACGAGATTCAATTACACAGCGTCGAGGCGGCTGGTGCCAGCGTTAAACAGCCGCCCTGGCCCAAAGCGGAGTTCTACCAGGAGGCGGTGAAACAGCCTACCACCTGTTTCAAGGACCGTGAGCTGCGGCGCGCGCAATACACTTACGAGTTCAATTCCGGCAAGCATGGCACAGTCTTTCACTTCAAAGCACAGCATCGCCAGCTGGCGGTGAAGTGCTGGTTTCGAGACAATCCCGAGCGTGAGACCAGATACGACGCAATCAAAAAGGCATTGTCGTCCAATGCCAAACACTGTCTGGTCGATTTCGAATACATCCGCGAAGGCATCTATGCGGCAGGGCGTTGGTTCCCGATTTTGAAAATGGAGTGGGTGCAGGGCAAGCACTTGGATAAACACTTATGGTCGATGCAGCAGCTGTGGGTTGCCGGCCAGGTGGAAACCGATGCGATGTACAAGCAGCAGCTGGCCAAGTCACAGGGCGTCATTGATTTGACGTTGCAGAACTTCAGGACCATGATGCACTCCCTCTACTCGAGTGGTATCGCCCACAGTGACTTGAGCGAGAGCAATTTGATCGTGACCGAGCGAGGATTACGCCTGATCGATTACGACAATATGTTTGTCCCCTCGCTGAGCGGGCTGCAGAGCCAGGAATTCGGCGAGCCGATCTTCCAGCATCCCCAGCGTTCACTCAATCACTTTGGCCCCTACCTCGATAATTTTTCCGCCTGGACTATCGACAATGCCCTGACGTTTCTCTCTCTTTATCCCGATGCATTCCATTGGACATGGAGCGATATTGTGGAATTGGCGCGGTCGGACTTATGCGCCACCGCAGCCAGTATCATCCCACCGACAGGCAGACCCGGTCAGACGTGGCCGATCAAACCGGAAATGCGCCGCCGCTCGCAACTGATGCACATGCTGCAGCAGTTTCCGGTCGAGCACGTGCCGCCTCTGGTGCTCGATTTCGGCAGCAATGTCTTAAAACGCGATGCGATGATCGCCGAAGTCAACAAAGTCCTCCGCAAATACACTTCGCAGTAGCCTCAGTCCTATGCTAAGGCTGTTGACTTGGCATTTTTGTCCCGGTTGTGACTGATTGCGAGGCTGCATCGGTGTTCGAGTTGCTGGAGACGATTCGGCCTTTGACCATGCCTTCGCACTGCTTCGCCACTTTGCGCATGAATCTATCGTCTGTTTCAGTTGCCTTCGGTGCATAGCCGACCAGTCCGATGATGTGGTGCAACGCCGGTATCGAGCGCTCTTCGTCCTGATTGAGGTGTTGGACTAAAGGCAGCGCTAGCCCGCTTTTAGAAGTCAGTCCCCGCTCCTCTCCTTTTTCATTGCGAAGAACAATCAGCCATTCCCGCACCGCTGCTATGTACAGATTAGGATCCTTCTCTTTTTGTTGTTTCAGTTTGTGCTCAAGAGCCGTGGCATATGCCATATGGATGTCGGCATCATCGTCATTTTTCGCAATGGCACGCTGACACAGTTTGATCGCCTGATCGTAATATCCGTGCTGCGTTTCGTACTCCGCCTGCAGAGAGAGCGAGTCTGCCTCCGAGTGTCCTCCGCTGTTATACGCATTGCCCGAACGGACATAACCGGAGGGCAGATTGCCGTTTGCATCTTCGGTAACGTCATCATCATCGCCAAAACACTGCGGAGCCAAGGCCAGCACCACCGCCGGTATCAGAACCAAAAGCCGAAAAAACCGCATCGCATTGCTCCTAATCATAAAGTCAGTAATCACCGACCCCCCAAACCCAACGCAAGAAAAGTAGATCGCACCAATAGGTAAGACGGCGGTCAGCGCAAAAAAGTTCAATTTTCTTGCAGGACATTTTTCTCATACAAAGCCCACCAAACGCTATTGGCGTCCCAAGACGGACCAACGTTCAAATCCCGGGCCATCATGACATCATCTATCGGAAACCAGGGTAACGCTTTTTTAAACTCCTCCGCGGGACGAAGATGGCCGAAGAGTGAGAACAAGTCGAAAAATCTGCTGCGCCATCGACAGAATCACGACTGCCGTGCAGATGCTGAACTGGCAGCCGCTTGATAGATGATCGCCCAGAGCACAATCAACGAACCGACGACAGCAATAAGGCTGGGATATTCCTTCAAGAACAACAACGGCCAGAGGCCGGTCAGTATCGGATCGGAAAGTCCAAGAATCAAAGCCCGGAAAACGGGCACACGGCGGATCGCGGTAACATACATCACGTCGGGAAGCGCCCAGGGAAAAATGCCGAGCAAAACGAGCCAAAGACAATCACGCCCTGTCGGTAAGTCGTGCAGATTCAAAAGCATGATTGGCGCGGTAATGATGACGGTAAGCAAATTTGCCAGGACGACGGTTTCGAGCGCGGCTCGCGGGTTGGTGTTGTCTTGCGAGCGCATGCCCAGAGCAAGGTTTGTGCCGGCCAGCGTCAGCCCGCATAAGACACCAAGAGCGGTGCCCAGCCGTGCGTTGCACTGCCAGCCATCGACACAAAAAAGGAAGATACCGAAGGTGGCGGCAGCAACGGCGATCCAGTCCTGGCGCCACAGTTGCTGTTTCAATACACGATGGCTCAATAGCGCTACGAGCACGATGCCGCTATAGTGAAGAAACACGGCATTCGTGGCATTGGTAAGGCGGAATGCCCATGCCAATGCCAGCATGTTCACCACGAATAAGCATGCGCCGATCCAGTGCGGTTTGTTGCGAATCAAAATCCTGCCAGCAGCAACTTTGAATGCCTGAGCGATCGGCAAACTACCGTTCGGCAAGTGACCAGCAGTTGTCTCACGCCGCAGAGCTGCCACAAGAAATACGAATTGAAGCAAACCGCCGATTAAGCTGCGGGCACCGGCTACCCGTAAGAAATCCCAGTGAATGGTTTTGATCAGAACGCCACTGAAACTCCAGAGAACCCCTGCAGCAAGAACAAGCACTGTGGAGCTGAACTCGTTCCTTCGCTTCGCATCCGCAGTTGCCTGCACATTCTCACCTTAGATCACCGCCCACCAGTAGGTTTCACAGCACAGTCATCAAGGCGGGTCGCGATTTCTTGCGCGGCAGGAAATCATCGCTATGACGACATTACACCCTGCCTAAATAAGGACGAAGTCCGTCGAACCGCGTGTCGGCACATGGTACTTCGTACTCAGGACGAGTGCGCATCATAATTTCCATGTACTGGCGAAACTGATCGGGAACATTGCCAGAGCCCAGGGCGGCAGACCAGATCTTTCTTGCGCGATCGGCCAGATCATCCGACTCCCTGGTGCGATGTTGCAATTTGCGGATTGCGGACAAATTGAACAAAGTAGTGCCGAGGCTGTAATGATTCTTGCCGACCACACGCTCTTTCTCACGCAAAGCCTCTTCATACAACTTGCTCGCTTCGTCGTACTGTTCTTGCTTGTCTAAGATCAGCGCGCTGTCATTCAGGTCTTCCCCAATGCTTCTGCCTGCCTTTGTACCGAGGGTGCGATCGATTGCCAGCGCTTTCTGCATCGCCTCTTGTGCCTGGTCGAACTTGCCTTCTTTCAAATAAAGCATCGCCAGTCGATCCAAAGCACGCGAAACCCAGATACTGTGCGGTCCAATCTCTTTTGACCGGCTCCATCCGGCGATCGCTTCTCTGTACAGTTGTTCAGCATCCGAATGCCTGCCCGATTGATCTTCGATGCGCGCCAGACCAAATTTGTTGTCGGCAACAAAAGCTGTTTTTGAGCCCTGGCTGGCATCGAACAGGTCGATCGACTTTTGATACAGTCGCGAAGCTTCCTTAAGTTTAGAACGGCTGCGCAAACTCTCAGCCAGCAAAAAACGACAGTCCGACGCCGCACTAGACGATTCTCCAAACATGGAAGTGGTGAAGTCATAGACCGGGCGGCAAAAGGCCTCCACTTCCAAATATTGACCGCCACACCACAAACCCCAGGAGAAGGAGTGAAGAAAGTACGAGAATCCTACGAAAAGCAAGACACCGAGGACAAGTGCGAAAGTCTCTCCCAGCATCACAGATTTGAGTTGCGCCTTCGGGCTGGGCATCGGTGTTTTCGCCGCTCCGAGTTGGCTTTGCAAAAGAGCAACAATTTTTTTCGAATCATCTGCCACAGCGAATGTGGCCAAGATCGCCGCCAGCACCATGATCACCGCGGGAATCATTACCATGTATAGAAAAGCGTAGGAAACGGCAACGGCATCCCGCACACAAAAATTGCAAATGATCACGCCGATCACTGCACCAAGAATGGTATTAGCCGGCGCATTAATGGTGGCACTGCCGCCGGCGTTCAAACTGGGTATCAGCAGAACTTCCACGCCGGTGCCGCTTTCACGCTGAGCAAATGTGCCCTTGATGTTGCTGCGAAAAATTTGCCCGCCGAACCAGCCGCATCTATGCAGTTTGAAGCCGTTTGCGTCAACCGTCCCGACCAGCGGCTTGGTTTTGTCAGGATGGCTGGAGCAAATCTGCTGCAGCAATGCGACGCATTGATCGGCAGACTTGTCGCATGTCAGTTTGTAATGCTTTTCGGATTGAATCAGTAGGGGCGTTAGGTTCATTCCAGATCGTCGAGCACCTCGTGCACGCGCTTCCTCAAGCAAGTGATGATCAGCGTATTGGCTACATTTGTCATCGTGGTCCTCTGGCTTCTTGGTTCGCAGTTATTGGGCAACGAGACGCACGAATTTTCGGCGTCCGACTTGAAGAACCTTTGATTCGCCCTGGGCCAGCGACACGGCATAATTCGGATCCTTGATCTGGTCGCTGTCCAGACGCACCCCGCCTTCCTGTATAAGACGTTTTGCCTCGCCGCTACCGCCGGCCAGTCCGGATTCGACCAGCAAACGAAACAGCGATGTTTCCGCCAGCACCGTATGCGATGGCATCTCGTCCGGCACCCCTCCCCCGCCGTGCACTCTTTGCCATTCAGAATGCGCTGCCTGCGCGGCAGATTCGCCATGATACTGCGTGATTATCTGCTGAGCCAGCTGTTCTTTCGCCAGCTTGGGATGAATGCGGCCATCCGCCAGTTGCTGTTTGATCTTGTCGATTTCTTGCCCGGTCAGCCACGTCGCCAACTCGAAATATTTTTCGATCAATTGATCGGGAATGCGCATGCACTTGCCGTACATCTCGGACGGCTCATCTTTCAGGGCAATGTAATTGTTGTACGACTTCGACATTTTCTTCTCGCCGTCGGTGCCTTCAAGCAGCGGCAGAAACATGCCCAACTGCGCGGTCTGCCCGTAGTGCGGCTGCAGTTCACGCCCTTGCAAGATGTTGAAGCGCTGATCGGTGCCGCCCAGTTCGATATCCGAGCGAACGGCGATCGAGTCATAACCCTGCAGCAGTGGATAAAACAACTCATGAAATGCGACCGGCAGCTGTTTGTCCAGCCGATCTCCGAAGGCTTCTTTGGCGAGCAGCTGATTGGCCGTCACTTGACTGGCCAATTTGAGCATGTCGTTGAGCGACAGCGGCGCCAACCAATCGGCGTTGTTGGTCACTTCCGTTTTATCAAGATCGAGGATGCATGAGATTTGATTGAGATACGTTTGCGCATTTTCTTTCACTTGCTCCGCCGTCAGCGGTGGGCGCGTTGCGTTTCTGCCTGAGGGATCGCCAATCTGCGCCGTGAAGCCGCCAATAATCAAAACAACCTGATGCCCGAATTCTTGAAACCGCTTTAATTTGCGCAACAAAACGGCGTGGCCGATATGCAAATCGTTGGATGTCGGGTCGACGCCCAGCTTGACCCGCAGCTTACGTCCGGCTTTGGCGTTCTCGTAAATGCGCTTGGCTAAGCCGATGGCGCCCTCAGGCACGACGTCACTGCCGCGGGCCAGTTCGTTGGCTTCGTCTATGACATCTTGAGGAATCGGGCTTTGGTGCTCGGACATCCAAGAAACGCTCCGTCAGCTGATCCGCTCCTGGCAAAGAAACTTTTTCGCTGCGGGCGGCAGGCAGAAGTCAAACAGCTAAGAATCTTAGCACGGTGCTCGATTCGCTTGTTTGTCAATGATGGGCCGAGCTAAGATTGCTTAGCAATCGGAAAATTGGTTATATGCGCTCCGTCGCCATCGTTCCTCGGCTCCTCCGCGCCAACCACCGTTCGCTGCGACCGGCTCCTCGCCGCTCTTGCTCACTACTAGGGCAAATTGTCATCTCCCCACTTGCATCTAACCAATCGCATATAACCAATGAGGATTAAATGGCCAGTCAATATTCCCCGCAAGAGTTAGAGGAGAAGTGGCAGAAGGTCTGGGAAGACCAAAAGCTGTATCAGGCCGTCGACGGCGACTCGCGCCCGAAATTTTATTCGCTGGTGATGTTTCCCTACCCAAGCGGCGACTTGCACATGGGTCACATGCGGGTGTACACAATCTCCGATGTGATTACCAGGCACCGGCGCATGCAAGGCTTCAATGTGCTCAATCCGATGGGATGGGACGCATTCGGGCTGCCGGCTGAGAACGCCGCCATCTCGCGCAAGATGCCGCCGGGCCAATGGACGAGGCAGAACATTCGTTTTATGCGCGACGAGCAGCTGAAGAAGCTCGGCACGAGCTACGACTGGACGCGCGAAGTCACCACGTGCGATCCTGATTATTATCATTGGACGCAGTGGATCTTCCTGCAGTTTCATCAAGCCGGATTGGCCTTTCGCAAAGAAGCACCGGTCAACTGGTGTCCGCAGTGCCAGACCGTTCTAGCCAACGAGCAAGTGGAAGACGGTGCCTGTTGGCGACACCCGGAAACCAAAGTCGAACAAAAAAAGATGAGCCAGTGGTTTTTCAAAATCACGCAGTACGGCGACGAGTTGCTGCGCGATCTGGATCTGCTGAAAGGTTGGCCGGAGCGCGTTCGCGTCATGCAAGCCAACTGGATCGGCAAGTCCGAAGGGGCAGAGCTGAAATTCACCGTCGAGAGCAAACCCAATATTCAAATCAGTGTTTTCACTACGCGACCCGATACCGTATTCGGTGTCAGCTATCTGGTCCTGGCGCCCGAACACCTGCTGGTGGCGGAATTAACTACCCCCGAAAACAAAGAGATTGTGGAAAAGTACGTCGATACATCGCTGCATAAAACAGAGTTGGATCGCCTGACGGGCGAAAAGAAAAAGACAGGCGTTGCTCTGGGAACATCTGTGGTCAATCCATTTAACGGCGATGTCGTTCCTCTGTGGACTGCGGACTACGTCTTGATGAATTATGGAACAGGGGCCGTCATGGGCGTTCCTGCCCATGATGAGCGAGATTTCGAATTCGCCAAGAATTTCTCGCTGCCGATTGTGGAAGTGATATCGCCAACGGGCGAGAGATCGGCAGAGTTGCCAGCGGCATATCTGGAGCCGGGAGTGATGGTCAACTCCGGATCATTCAACGGTCTGGACAGCCAAACTGCGAAAAGGAAGATGGTGGAATGGGCCGAGAGCAACGGCTCGGGCGTTGGCCGCGTGCAGTTTAGACTGCGCGATTGGCTGATCTCGAGGCAACGTTACTGGGGCTGTCCCATCCCACTGATTCATTGCGACAAGTGCGGCATCGTGCCGGTGCCCGACGATCAGTTGCCAGTCATATTGCCGGAAGAAGGCGTGGAGATCACCGGCGAAGGCGGTTCACCACTGGTGCGCATGGAAAGTTTCACCAAGGTGCCTTGCCCCAAATGTGGTGGCACTGCCCGGCGGGAAACCGACACCATGGATACGTTCATCGATTCCAGTTGGTACTACCTGCGGTATGCCGACGCCAAAAACAGCAAACAGGCATGGCAAAAGGACAAAGTCAATTATTGGATGGCTGTCGATCAGTATGTGGGCGGCGTAGAGCATGCGATTTTGCATCTGCTCTATTCGCGTTTCTTCACGAAAGCATTGCGCGACATGGGATTGGTCGAGAGCACTGAGCCGTTCACCAATCTTCTCTCTCAGGGCATGGTGACTAAGTTTTCACCGACGTCCGGGCGCATCGAAAAGATGTCGAAATCGCGCGGCAACGTCGTCGGCACCACCGACTTTTTCAAACGCTACGGCGCCGACGCAGCCCGGCTGTTCACTTTATTTGCGGCGCCGCCGGAGCAAGAGTTGGAGTGGTCGGAAGACAGCGCCGTCGGGCAGTACAAATTCCTCGGTCGCGTGTGGCGATTGGTGACGGACTTGCTGGAAAACGGCGTGATCGATCCGGCCAAAGTCGCCTCAGGATCAGTGCCAGTCGTAGATCATCAAGCATTGGAACCCTTGAGCAAGGCGATCCATCAGCTCGTCCACAAGACAATTAAGGCGGTCAGCCACGATCTCGATCCCGAGCGCTACATATTCAACACGGCGATCGCCCGTTGTATGGAAATGGTGAACGGATTGTACAAGTACGTCGCCGAAGTGACCGATAACAATAACGGCTCATCCGGTGCAGCAGAAGCGCAGAAGGCGCTTTTGGTCATGGCAGTGAAAAACCTGCTGCTGCTGCTCGCTCCGATGGCGCCGCACATTGCCGAAGAACTCTGGCATCAGACCGGCCTGGCGAAACAGTCCGGGCAATCGATTCACACGGCAGCCTGGCCTGCTTTCGACGATGCTCTGACGATCGACGACCAGGTGGAGCTGGTTTTGCAGGTCAACGGCAAGATCGTCAGCAAGGTGGCGGCGCCGCGAGGCTTGCCCAAACCCGAAGCCGAGCAGATCGCCCTCAAAGACGAGAAGGTGCAAGGCAAGATTAACGGGCATCAGGTGCAGAAAGTGATCGTCGTTCCTGACAAACTCGTCAATGTCGTGATCAAGGCATAAGGGCGTGAACGCGAGATTCTGGCAGGCGGCAAGGACATTGCCGCTGCGGCTGCGACGGCTCCGCGCCGCCTTGCCTTCGCTGCTCGTTCGAGTTCTTGAATTTTCGCTGTCTTGATTAACTTGTCAATGTCGTAATTTAAATCTGCGCTCGGGGTATAACCCGAAAAGAGCGTCATTTTAATGCGAGGCTCCGTCATCGGCTATTGGGCACGGGTTGAACAATGAGTGTACTGTCAAATAATCCAAATCAGCGAATGGAGTTTCAGGACCGGCCATCAACGCCAGTCTTGACCGGAATACTGGTCCTCTGCACGATTGTCAACTATTCAATTTCCCGGGGAGTTTTTACCCCCGGAACGCGGTTTGATTCCTGGCTAGCTAACAACTGCTACAACTTGTCTCATGTCAAGCCCCTTTTAGACGAGAAGAATTATCCCGGTCTGATGGGCATTGGCTATAACACTACATTTTCGTCGTTTGACATCATTCAGATGGGATTTACGCTCTATTTTTTCTGGGTGTTCGGCAAACACGTCGAGCAAAAACTGGGTCCGATTCGCTTTGTCATCCTGATCTTCCTCGGTATCACTGTGCCCCTGTTCGTCTTGCACTGGCAAATGTCAACGACCGACAATGACACGATCTTCGTCGGACCGATGTTCTTGCTTTGCACCATACTAGGAACCTACATGGTGTTTCCGCCTCTTCCCAAAAGCAAGATTGGGCACGGCGAAACCGGCCAGAAGAAAGAAGGGATCTTCCGTAAAGGCGGCAGACCTGATCCGCTCGACAAATATATCGCCAATCCGTGGATGTTTGTCGGGACCTTCGTCGTCTTACAGGGCTTGATGTGGTACTGGATTCATCTGGAAAAACCATTCTGGATCTTCAAGGGTATGCAGGGTTACGACATTCTCTCCCCGTTGCCTTGCCTCACCGGAGCAGCGATTGGCTGGGTCATCGGTTATATGCTTGAAAGACAAGCAACAGACAGGCTGAAAGAAAGCCCGATGACTCTGCAAGCGGTGAAGCGCTACCACGAATTGGTCGACCTCGACGTCGGGCACGAAGAAGCTCTGCGCGGAACAGCTCGCACACTCGGTCTTCCCTACGATAAAGTGAAAGAGTGGGTGCACAAAAACCGCGGCAGCATGCGCATTAAGTAGGACGCAGCCAGCGGATCAAATAAGGCGGCTGCATACTGATCGTTTGCGCATCCGTCTGAAGCGGTCGCTTAGTCGCAATGCTCCAGAAAAAAGACCAGGTTGGAAACCAGGCCGAATAACCGATTGTGCAGTGTTCTGCAACGCACGGTGGCAGGCAGCAGCTGCATAAACTCTGACTCTCCCAGGAGATTCAGCGTTTCTTCCGTTGCATAGAAATTCATTCCCAGGGTCCGCAGAATGCCGCGAAACGTTTGAGGCTTCAGCCAATGTATGAGCGGCATGACGGTATGAAACTCCAGGGGAAACCAACGATTCGGCGTGGTGATTAAAGCGCGCTTGCTCACCCGGCACACTTCGGCGACGAATTGTTTTTGCCGATCGCGGCTGCCCACATGCTCGATCGTTGCCCAGCTCGTAGCCAGATCGAATGAACGATCAGCAAACGGCATCGCCAATGCATCACCGCGAACAAACTTCAAACCCGGGAATTCCTGCTCCAGAAAAGATGCGTCATCGAGTCCGAGCGCGGTAATGTTTTCCGGGTGCGGGTAAAATCGCTCGAAAAAGTTGGAGTCGGACCGCCTGTTGGAAGTGACACCGACATCGAGCACGGACGTATTGGCATCAGGCTGGGCGATCTCGAGCATCGACCGCAGCATTTTCAGACGCGCCCGCGTAGAGAAGTGCTCCACAATCGAGGAGAACCGCGCCTGGTGCTCAAAATATTTGGCGTCGTCGTGTGCCCCTTCATTAGTCATTTTCTTTTCATTTGCGTAGCCGTATCTTGCTCAAGAAATGAAGATCGCGATCGAATACCAATGATGCCGGCTGCGGATAAATATTGAGCTTGGGGTGAACTGTTTCCACCGCAGCATTGCACTGATTGTAAAGTTGTTGCCAGCCCTCGCCGCTAAGATATAGGTATGGCAGATCAACGCCATGCGCTTTGTTGCCGACCCAATCCATAAATCGGAGTGTGACGCTGTCGAGCAGCGACTCGCACAGGTGATCTTTTATCAGCACGAAGTCTTTGGCAACCCGCAAACACTCACGCAGGATCTCGACCTGATTGTGCGTATGGTGCAGCACATCGATCATCATGCAGAAGTCGAAGTCGTCGTCGGCGAAGGGCAAATTTGCACCATCGAACTCTGTCACCTTGATGCAGGCATTGGGACGAACCAGGACATCAAGCCCTTCGAAACTGACATCATCTCTAAGCATCTCGACACGCTTTCCCAATATGCCGTCGCCGCAGCCAACGTCAAGCCCTTTCAAATTGCCGGGCGGCAACACGTTGGCAATGGCCTGGGCCAGGACCGTCACCCTGCGATCGAAGACAAGACCGTGATGCAGTGGTTCGACAACAGCCTTGGCAGCAGGTTTGATCCAGTCTTTCTTTTTCATATGGTCGTTCGATCCCCGCTTCGATTATACCCGGGTGGACCTAACGCCAACGCGCTCCTGATTCCGCCGCCCCGATCTATTCAATATGCCAGGAAGATCGCGACCAAAATTGCCGCAGATAGCGAATTTCGCCGTAGTGCAATTCTCCAGTCCATCACTGCCGTGTTATGAAAACCCGCCGATGCCTGATGCCCGGTGTTACTCTTTCACGGCGATGAATTGAATGTTGGACGTCTGCATGCCCAGTGCAGCCCGCACGATATCAAAGCCAGTGAAAACCGATAACAAAAATACGTTGGTAAAGGGATCAAACATATTTGCCAGCCAGGCATTCTTGAATTTTTCTTTGATGGCATGGTGAAACGAGAAGATCCAGAACGATTGGGCGGGCAAGAACTTGCAGGCGCGCACGCTAAGTCCTTTGCTGGTAACCAGGCGAGTCAAGGTAGTTTTGTTGAATAAGTTCCAGTGGCGTGGAAAATGATAGCCGCCCCAATAGCGATTCTTGAATATTCGAGCATCGAGGCCGTCTGTGTTGGGAGTTTCAATAATCAGTACACCGCCTGTCTTCAAAAGGTTGGCCAGATGAGACACAGTGGCAGCAGGATCTTGCACATGTTCGAGCACTTGCAATAGGACAATCAGATCGAACTCGCCTTGAGGCAATTGATCGACCACATCTTCGATGCGTCCGCACACCCCGTTGAAACCGGCTGCCTTTACCTGATCGATTTCCGGTTGACTCAACTCCACACCGTAAAGTTTTTCGCTCGGCACGCCAAGCTTGTTCAACATTCGCAGATAGCGCCCGTTGCCGCATCCGACATCGAGCAATGCACCAGTCGATACATACTTCATCCACCCAGTGATTTTGTGTGCATCGAGAACATCCTTAGCCTTGCGTGCAATCGGATTGATCACAGCATCATAGTTGTATGCGTAGTAATTCTGCGGGTAAATCGTCGGTAATTCTTCGGTCACAGGGCGCGGATTCAAATAGACATTGCTGCAGCCGGCACACTGAACCATCTGAAAAGTATCGCTCGATGTGCCGTACTCGAAGTCCTCTCCTGCGCAGTAGGCTGTAGCATCAGCAGAGCCGCATACACCGCAAGCGACGCGCTCTAATGCAAGCTTTCTGGCGTTATTACTCAGGAGTCGCTACCTTCAATCGGAAAAATCGACACTTCACTGCTCACCGGTGTGCGCCACCATTGACGGTACCACATCCCCGGAAGCCGGCAGCGGCACCATGGCAAACAGCTTAATCATAAAAGCGACGTAACTTTTATGATAGGTGATGTGCGGATCGTTCTTGACCGCTTCGTAGGCTGCGCGCCGATGATAATAAGGAATGCGAGGCCAGAGGTGATGCTCTGCATGATAGTTCATGTTGTGGGGAGCGAAGATGGTCAATTCAACCAGCGAGGGCAGATATGTCACCAACCTGAAATCATCAGCAAGATCATCTGGCATCATTGGCACCGCATGGTCACAGAAAGCGCGAATCTCATCGGCGACAAACACACACACGTAAATCGGCAGAATCCACATGCTCAAGAAAAACCACCAGGGCAGGTGCAAAGCAAAGAAGCAAGCGATCAGCAGTGGCACCATGACCAGGACAGGAACCCGTTCTTGGAAATATTCCGCCAGGAGCTTGGCGGGCGGCTCCGCGGCGTTTGTCTCTTTTTCGCGCATCAGCCGGCCTAACGGCGTCACTTTCAACACCGTCTTGCCGAATGTAGCCAGCCCCGAGCAATATAGCGCGAGCGAAACGAAGGAATTCTTGCTCGCCAGGGTGTGCAGATAACGATCCGGATCCTCAGCTGTTCCCATCAGTTTATGATGTTCGAGGTGATTGCGTTTGGCGTCCTGAAAGCCCATACACATCGGTCCGAAGACCACCCATTTGCAAATCGCATCGTTGATCGGTCGATTAGGATGCACGCAGTTGTGAACGCCGTCGTGTCCGATGATAAAAAGCGCGTACTGGTTGAATCCGATGACGAAAAACGCTGCTACGAACATCCACCAGGCTGGCACAAGCGCAACCGCGATGACAGCCAGAACGATGGCGGACCAATTGACGAGCAGGTCGCGATAAACCTTGCTCGGTTCGAGATGCAGCCATTCCTGCAGTTGATTTTTGTCAACTGCCTTACGGATTTCGTCCTGAATCTCAAACGAAGACATCGATGAAAGGTTGAATTTCGCAGCGCTAAGCTAGGTTATTCCCATGGTACCCCAGTTCTAACGGATTTACTGGCTTGGCTACTGGTAGGACGAACTTGTGTTACTCCGAGCTGCCTGGAGGGGAATATTGCCGGTAAGGTTCGTTCGGCCCGCAAGCACATGCAAGAACGAAACTGTCGCCTGTCCTGACAGTTCGAAAGATTACAGCCGACACTAGAACGCGACTATGAATGCGGATCAGCAACCAGTTAATTCGATCGACGTGATGGTGACTCCCCAAGCGGACAGCACACCACAGCGCTCCCACCCGCTTGTTTCGGTCGTATTACCATGCCTCAATGAAGAGGAGGCAATCGGTATTTGCCTTGAAAAACTCAAAGCAATGTTCCAGCGCGAGGGCATTAACGGAGAAATCATAGTCTCTGACAATGGTTCGACCGATCGCTCCGTCGAGATTGCCACGAGAATGGATGTTGTGGTTTGCCACCAGCCTGAGCGCGGCTATGGCAATGCTTACCTGATGGGCATGGAAGTGGCGAAGGGTGACTACCTGGTGATGGCCGACGCCGACGACACTTACGATTTCAATCTGATACCAACGTTTCTCAAAATGCTGGCAGACGAGCATTATGACTTCGTCACCGGCAGTCGCTACCTTGAAGGGGGAGATGCGCATATCACCTTTCTGCATCGATTCGTCGGCAATCCTGCGCTCACTGCCGCATTGAATGTGCTGTTCGGCACCAAGTACACCGATGTGTACTGCGGCTTCCGCGCTTTCAGCCGGCAAGCATACGACCTGATTCGGCCGCTCAGTCCGGGTATGGAGTTTAATTTGGAATTAGCGGTCAATGCCAAACTAGCGCAGTTGAAGATCGCAGAAATCCCTATCGTGCTGGCGCCGCGCCTGGGCAAGTCCAAATTGCATACAC
>Ga0206819_10026_pt1 | contig 54190 bp, 45 predicted proteins | sample Alteio_BWOrgCont_87_FD_152855 | JGI IMG/M metagenome (GOLD analysis project Ga0206819, IMG submission 152855) | Enriched cells from forest soil in Barre Woods Harvard Forest LTER site, Petersham, Massachusetts, United States -... | ecosystem: Environmental > Terrestrial > Soil > Temperate forest >... | reverse complement strand
TTCAAATCAGCGATGAAACGTTCAACGGCTCCGAAGATGCAATGCTGGATGCATTGGTGCCGGTTATGTCCAGCAATTTGAGTTGTGGCGATGTTCTGATCAGCATTGCACCGGATCACGGCTTCACCGCTGTTGAATGGCTAAAGGCACGCATCATACAAGGCCGTGCCAAAACGGACGTCAAAGCGTTTCTCGAGATTCCGAAACAGCACTCGGGCATGAAGACGTTCCAACACTACAAGCAAGGTTCGGGCATTCTCATTCACTATGCCTCACCGCCGTTCCACGCGCAGTTCGAGCAAGTCGGCACGCCCCTCAACTTGGTCAACGATATCAATTCGGTGCTCGAACCCGGGCACTCAGTCAACCCCAATCAAACCGCGTATTTGAACTTCATCAACTCGATTGCTCAACGCACCAAACAGATCGATCCCAGCTTCGATGCTAATGCGGTCGCCAACGCGCTCAATAGCGCTCCCATCAATCTGGGGCAAACGTTCTACCTGCATGCCGATCCATCAGGGACGAAACTGGTGATGGATACAAACGTGCATTACGACAACGGCATCAAACCCGACGGCGCTAACGCGATCCAGAGCTACACAACGGGACCCTACGACATTGGTCTGTGTCTGGTCGACACGCAGAAAGATGGCTCAAATACCGCCCCTAAAGGTGACATGAACTTCCACAATGTGCCATGGAAAGCGATGTCTGATACCGGTTATTTGAACGAGCCCCCGACCACAGCGGGGTCCAATGCCGCTCTCAATTCTGCCGCCACATCCGTTCTCTCGACGGAAACAGCATCATTCGTTCCATCATCGGGTTACGGCAACCTGTTGGGCGAGATTCACTTCGACAACGGGCTGCAAGGCAAAAACGGCGGCTCGCTATATATGTCCATTCCCAATTAGCCTCTGGTTGTTTCGTTGGCCGGATCCTTAGATATAGGAATATATATCCATGCATCTCAAATCGTTTCTTCAATCATTTGGACTGTGCGTGCTATTCGCTGCATTGAGCGTCACGATGGCGCAGGCTCAGAATGCGCCGGTGCACCCGGCCGAGGCGATTACCAAGCTTCGCGTGCCTCCGGAGAGGGCTCTGACGAACAGGGTCGAGTTGCCGGATCTGCCTGAATACACGGGTCACGCGAAATTGGTAGGAGGAACGCAATCAGGCGGCACCGACGACGTCGACCAGAGCGTAAATCTTGTCTACCAGGCCAGGGAAGATTCCACGACGATCATTAATTGGTATCGCACGGTGCTCGGCATGTACAAATGGGACATAGGCAGTGCGACGGTAAGAGCAGTGATCGCCACGAACCCGCGCACAGGCAATAGCTGCAGCATTTACTGCGACAACGACGGTGCCCGCGGATGCAAGCTGCATGTCTCGTACGCCTTTATGAAAAAGACAGACAGCAACGCTCCCACTGGCGCGAATTACTAATAATCGCTCCGTCGGCTTCGTCCCTCGCCTCCTCCGCTGTTCATCCGCTCCGGCTGCGACGGCTCCTCGCCGCCTTGCCTTCGCTGCTACTTCGCCCTGGCCGGTTAATGGACAGTTTTAACAAACCTCTCACGAACGACTAACCGCTCGATCATTGAGCCGTAACGAGTCGCGAGTATTGTAATAGGCAGAGAGAAATAGCGCGCGTAGCACCAGATGTCTGGCACAGCCGCTGCGTTCATGTGTCTAGAGAGGGGGTCTTCTATGAATACTAGAAGTCTGTTTTGTGCCGCACTCATGTTTTCCGGATTCGCGTTTTCAACCGGTACATCACAAGCCTTGGCGCAAGACGCGAAGAACCTGTTGAACAGTCCAATTACATCTGCGCCGGCTATTTTGCTTACCGATGATATTCAGAGCGCCGCGCCCAACAAAAAGGCGCCGATGATTGTCGTTGTCGATAAAGAGAAACACATCACGCATGTTCTTCAAGCTTCGCAAGGAAAGCTGGTTGATGTCTGCCACGTTCCCGACGCGACCGGCAAGAAAAGCACGCCCACTCCGGAAGGGAGAATGAAGGTGATCGACAAGAAATGGGATCCGATTTGGAAACCGCCAGTCAGCATCGATCCAGTCCAGAAGAAAGTAGACAGCTTTACGAAGAACCCGCACAATCCGCTTGGCGTCGCCTGGCTTGGCTTGAGCCAGGGTTGCATCGGCCTGCATGGCACCTGTGCGCCCAACAGCATCGGCAAAAACGCCAGTCACGGCTGCGTCAGACATCGCAATCAAGACATCAAGAAACTATATGGTCTTGTCCCTGTCGGCACGCCTGTCTACATTGTCTCCAAATTCGCGGGCACCAAACTGCTCGCCGACGACGTCGACTATCTCACCGGCGGCGCGACAACCCAGATGGTGGCGCACGCCGATCTGAGCGAGACGCTCTCACACATTTAGCCTATTGATCGTCAGGAAAACTCAGTCTGTATTATCTAAATTCTCGCGTCATTTGGTGAGAGAATGTGACAGATGGAAATTTCTTTTCCATCCGCTCCCTTGCCTCTGCCGTGATATTTGCCGCGCCCGAAATCGCTATCTTATCAATGTGCCCGTTCGAGAGAAGGTGATCGATTCCTGAGGCACTTACGTTAGTTTGCTCCAAATTGACAAAATTCAGACGAGGCATTTTCTCCAAGTAAACCAGGGCACCGTCGCCTATTTGTTTGTCGCCACTAAGGTCGAGTCCTCTTAGTTGTGAATGCGAGAGGTCGGCAAGATCAGAATCTATCAGTTGTGGTGTGTACGATACTCTTAGAAAATCTAGTGTTGCGTTTTTTGCCAACGCGCTAATACCGGGAGCACCGATGTGTGTCTCGGAAATTTGCAGATCTCTCAAATGTTTAAGGCGTGCCAGATGAACAACACCTTTGTCGGTGAGTTTTGTGCGTGCCAGTTCTACTCTCGCCAAGGAAGGACTGTCACCGATGTACAATGCGCCTTCATCATTGAAGTTGCCGTCTGAGGCAAACAGGCTTGTTAGATTTGGCTTCTTTGCCAGCAATTCGAAATCTTTGTTGTTGAAGTGGCAGCAATTGAGCTTTGCGCTGGTGACCCAATTCGTGTCAGCGATGAGCTTCATTGCCGGTCTAGACACTGTCATACTCAGCACCAACTCTCGTTTTTTGGTTGGGTGTTTTACTGCTGACACAACGTCATCGTGCGTAAACACGTCTGCTCCTTCCTTGATCAGCATAGCGTCATTGGCGTGAATTGCTGTATCTGCGTCTATTGGCGCCGGCACTACCTGAGTGGTCTGACCCGACTGGGCCTTAGTGTTGTGCTCAAAGCTTGTGTTGTGTGTTCCGCAGATAAAACCAATTGCAGAAAACACTGCCGCAAGTGCCACGGATAGAAACACAAACTTCGTTTGTGACATTGTCACCGTTGTCTTTGGGGCAACCGTCTTCTTGTCGCTCGATTTCGGCGAAGAGTCTACGACCATGGCGCTCGCCGACTGGCCGTAGACTCCAGCAAGAGCATGCGCAACGACACCAAGATTTTGATATCTGGCTTGCGGATCTTTGGCAAGCATTTTGGCCAATATGTTTTCTAGTGCTTGAGGAAACTCTTTTCCAAGCGAAGCTTGCTTCAAGGTCGGTGGCTCTTCCGATTGATGCATCATCATCGTTGTTAGAGCACTGTCACCGATAAAGGGCGGTGCCCCAGTTAGAGTCTCGAAAAGAACGCATCCCAGCGAGTACACATCAGAGCGGTGATCCACTCTTCCGCTTTTGCACTGCTCCGGGCTCATATAGAGCGGGCTGCCGCATATTTCTCCTGTTCTGGTGAGCGCCTGTAGCTCTCCGCCGTCATGTTGGAGGAGTTTGGCAATACCAAAATCAACGACTTTGACGCTACCTTCAGCGCCGACTACCGCATCTTTGACAATAATGATGTTAGTTGGTTTTAGATCGCGATGCACAATGCCCACATCGTGAGCTGCTGCCAATCCGAAGCAGACCTGAATGAAAATTGCAATAGCATGTTCGGCCGGAACACCGGAGCCTGAATGCTCGATAGTTTGCGCCAGAGTCTCACCGTCGATGAAATCCATTACTAAGAATGGTGTTTTTTCATCAAGCAAGCCAAAGTCATGAACACAAACAATGTTCGCATGGCTAACAGCAAAGGTGGCGCGCGCCTCGTGCTGAAATCTGCGCACTGCCATGTCGGAAAGATTTACTTGGTCGATGGTTTTCAGAGCCAGAATTTTCCTGATGAAAATCTGTTCGACCTTGTAGACGAGCCCCATGCCGCCCCGTCCAGCTGTGGAGATAATGCGATAGCGGTCGGCCAAAACTGTTCCCGGCGGCATGTCCGCCGTTCCCTCTCTTGCTCTCTCGAATTCGCCGGGATTCACGTTGCTACTCGGGCAAATCAGGTTTAGTGAACGTGACAGAGCGAAACTTCTTCCTCAAGCGAGCCCTGTCTTCCTCTGAAATATTCGGTGCTTTAGAAATGGAAACTGAAGTAATTCGCGGTGTTTTGGAAAGTAAACGATCGATGCCCGCACCAGTCACGCTTGTCTCCTCAAGATTGACCCACTGAAGAGCAGGAATTCTCGCGATGTTATCGATGACTCCGTCGGTTATTTGGCGGTTGCCAGTCAGAACAAGTGTATTCAGTCGTGGTGAATGCGAAAGAGGAGCGAGAGCGGCATTCGTCAGTTTGTCGATGCGTTCTAGTCTGAGAAATTCCAGCGAAGGGACTTTTGCCAGCGCCGCAATCCCTTGAGGACCAATTGCCGTCTCAGAAATTTGCAGACTCTTCAAATGTTTAAGACGCGCGAGTTGGATTGCCCCTTCGTCAGTGACTGCTGTGCCGGCCACCTCCAATCGTGTCAATGAAGAGCTGCGGCTCAGTTGTGTGGCGCCGAGATTATTGAATTCGCTATCAGATCCGAAAAAGCTATCGAGATTTGATTTTCCGGCCAGCAGCTCTAAGTCGTGATTGTCAAATTGACTGTAGTTAGCTTTCAAGCTTGTGATCCAATTTGCCTCCGAAACAAGTTTTAGAATTTGTCTGGTCAAAGTCATTCCCATCAAGTTGATCTCGTGGTTGCTTGTGGGATTTGAAATCCTGCTTCTCGCTATTAATATCGCATCCTCATCGTGCGGAAATATGTGTTGGTTTGCTTCTTTAAGCATGCCAATGTCGTCGGCGCGCATCGAACTCTCTCTTTCAGCGGAACCGATCGCATAGTTGGCATTGATTAACGGACTGTGCCCAATCAGTATGGAACGCTGCCCGCAGAAATAACCAATCATAAAAAGCAGCGCGGATAATGCAACAAGCAGAATCACCAGCATCGGTTTTGACATCGGCACAGTTGTCGTCGGAGCAAGCGATCTCTTCTCGATCGACTGCGACGATGGCTGTCTGGAGAGAGAGATTGCCGATTTTCCGTAGATGGCAGCAAGGGCATGTGCAGCGATGCCTAAATTCTGAAACCTGTCGTTTGGATCTTTGGCAAGCATTTTTGCCACAATAGTTTCTAGTGCTGGAGGAAAGTCATTTCCAAGCGAAGCCTGCTTCAAGGTCGGCGCTGCTTCAGATTGATGAAGCATCATCGTAGTGAGGGCGTTATCACCGATGAATGGCGATGCGCCGGTCAGCGCCTCGAAGAGAACGCATCCCAGCGAATAGACGTCAGAGCGGTGGTCCACCCTTCCGCTTTTGCACTGCTCGGGGCTCATGTAGAGTGGGCTTCCAAAGATCTCACCGGTGCGAGTCAGCGCTTGTATCTCTCCACCCTCATGCTGGGTCAATTTGGCGATGCCAAAGTCCACCACTTTTACACTGCCTTCAACTCCGATCGGTGCATCTTTGACGATGATGATATTGCTAGGTTTGAGATCACGGTGCACGATGCCCACATCGTGTGCGGCTGCCAAACCAAAGCAAACCTGAATAAAAATCGGTATCGCCTGTTGTGGAGTGATACCGCAGCCTGAATGAGCAATAACTTGCGCCAGGGTCTCGCCCTCGACGAAGTCCATTACCAGAAACGGTGTTTTTTCATCAAGCAATCCGAAGTCGTGAACACAAACGATGTTCGCGTGACTGACCGCAAAAGCGGCGCGCGCTTCGTGTTGAAATCTGCGCACTGCCATGTCGGAAATATTTTTTCGATCGATAGTTTTCAGCGCCAGAATCTTATTGATGAAGATCTGTTCGACCCTGTAGACGAGCCCCATTCCGCCGCACCCGGCGATGGAAATTATGCGATAACGATCGGCCAATATTGTGCCCGGCGAATACTCCGCCGTTGCCTGACCCTCTCTTCCAGATTCCCCTGGTTGCGCCATTAAATTCGTTCGCGAAAACGCTATTGCTCTACACTGCGTCCTCAACCATATGCCCAGGGAGGACTGCAGTGAAGCAGGACCAAAAAGAGTCGGCTGGCACCCCTTAGGCTCCCATCGCTCTTAGCATGCTGCATACGGTGGGGCGGTGGGCAGAAGGGGCAACCGATGATAAACTGTGCATTCATCGAGATGAACCAGGAGTGTGGTCATGGAAAAACGCAAGTTGGGCGCCCTGGAAGTATCGAGCATCGGGCTTGGTTGCATGGGCATGAGCCAGTCGTATGGTGCGGCTTCTGATCGCGACGATCAACAATCAGTGAAGGTAATTCATCGCGCGCTGGAAATCGGCGTCAATTTTTTTGATACTGCGGAGGTTTACGGACCATACAAGAATGAAGAATTGCTTGGCCGAGCACTGCGCGGGCGCAGAAGCGAAGCGGTGGTTGCCACCAAATTTGGTTTTGACATCAAAGATAAGCCGCCGCATGAAATTGACAGCTCACCGAAGAACATTCGAAAAGCAGTTGAGGGCTCGCTCAAGCGGCTGGGCATCGAGACTATCGATCTGTTGTATCAACACAGAGTCGATCCGAAAATTCCCATCGAAGAAGTTGTCGGTACGATGGCTGCATTGATCAAAGAGGGGAAAGTTCGCTACCTTGGTCTGTCTGAAGCCGGTGCCGCAACAATTGAGCGCGCGCACAAAGAACATCAGATCACGGCGTTGCAGTCGGAATATTCCTTGTGGGAACGCGGCATCGAAGATGAGATTCTGCCCATGATCAAAAAGCTCGGTATCGGACTGGTGCCGTTTTGCCCGGTTGGACGAGGGTTTCTCACCGGTCAGATCAAACGCTACGAAGATATTCCCGAAGACGATTATCGACGCAACGATCCACGTTACAAGGGAGAGAACTTCAAGAAAAATCTGCAATTGGTGCAGGAAGTAGAACGCATAGCCCGCAAGTATTCCGCTACCGCAGCCCAGGTAGCAATTGCTTGGACACTGCATCAGGGCGAGCATATCGTTCCCATTCCAGGCACGAAACGGATCGCATTCCTCGAGGAGAATGCCGCCGCCTCAAATCTTGCGTTGGATCAGTCGGATATCGAGGAACTTAACGCGCTGGCTCAGAAAACGTCAGGAGACCGTTACGAAGAATCTCAGCTCTCAAAAGTGAGAATCTGATTGAGCAGCCACTCCATCCGCTGATTCCGTTTCGTTTAATGTATGAACGGCTTCCATTAACTTTCGGCTTTCTGTCAGGCTTGGGACGCTACAATAAACTCCTTATTCGCGACACCAAGATCTGAGGACTCGGCATGAAAGAGATCGAGCATGGCAACTGCTACAATTTCGACCTGCCGGATGAATGTCTCAATGAAGAAGAAACACGAGATGTCATCAACGCCTTGATGTTCGATTTGCGCAGAACGCCTGTCGGAACGAAATTTGTTCTCGATATATCAATCGGAGAGCCGAGAAGGTCCAACATGTCGTGGAAGGATTTTCTCGCCAGCCGAATAAAATTCAAACGCGCCGAGTACGAAAAAAAGAATGCCAAGGTTCCCGAAGCAGAAGCGATCGACTTCCTGCGCGAACACTTCGACGACATCCTTACCCTGCCACAACCACCTAAACCACCAAAACCGGGACTGCGCCGAATCAAGTAGATTGCAGGCGATCCTAATTTGCCCGCTCCAACTGTGCTGATGTCAGCGCTAGCCCATGTAACCTGTTGGTAAATGGAAGCGCAACAATGATGGGCATAGCTTGAACTTGGCTTGGTTTGTCTAATAGGCGTCGCGGGAATAGAAAGTCATGAATGAGAACAGCATTTTACGAGGAGGGAATGTGCTCACGAGCGGCAAGTTAGTTAGCTCGAACTCTGATTCTTCCGCTTTGAGTTCGGAGAGTCACGTTGATGCGATCAGGCCGTTGACGGTACGACCCAAGGCTACATTGAGGTTGTTCCGCATTAGCTTGCTCATCGTCCTTCTTATCATCGGTTTCACCTCCAAACATTCCCTCTTCTTCTTCATTTGTTGCTGTAGCGGACTCTTCCTCGGCATTATTTTTAATATGGCAGTGACGGGAACATGGTCAGGCACCATCAACTTAACCCTATCGCCAGAAGGTCTCGAGCGTCATTGGCGCAACAATCCAACGGGCAAAAATTTGGTGCCATGGTCACGTCTGCGGTTAGTCGGTCTGCACATACCGACTTGGCGCTCGCTGCTGGAATTGAAAAAGAGTCCGCGGACGATAATTCTAAATTTTTCCGACATTCCTGATATCCCGATCGATTTAAATGCGTTGAGTGCGTCTGATCAAGAGCAAGTCTTTCGCATCATCTCTAGATTCGCATCGCAGCGCGTGCTTGCCCCAGAAGTGCTTTATATGCAGGTGCAGAGCCTTTTGGGCAAAATCCCAACCGTCGAGGGGTTTACGCAAATATGGTCGCAGGAATTCGATCGTCGCTTCGAGCTTGCCAATCACGTTTCACTGCCGGCGGGCCGAACGATCGGCAACGGACGGTACACCGTTGAATTGACGATAGCGACGCGAATGAGTTCTTCTACTTATCTGATATCAGATGCGAAAGGTCAGCGGTTTGTCGTAAAAGAGCTCATAGTTCCTTTCGGTGCCGATGAGAAAGTGCACGATACGCTCCTGCAGCAGTTCAATAGAGAAGCGGCCATTCTTGCTTCGCTTTCACATCCTTTGATAGTGACTGTGCGCGATCACTTCGTCGAAGATGGTCGCAGCTACATTGTGATGGACTGTATCCAGGGAACGAATTTGAGGCAGTATGTGCGTTCTTTGGATCGAGTCGACAAAAGAATAGTGGTGTCGATCGCTCGACAGCTGCTCGAAGTACTCTCCTATTTGCACAGTCAGAAACCTCCAGTAATTCACAGAGATCTGACTCCCGACAATATTATGTATATAGGCGAGAAAGACGAGATACGAGTCATAGACTTTGTTGCGGCAAACATTTACAAGTCTGAGGGAACCGGAACCCTTATCGGAAAACAGGGTTACATGCCACCTGAACAGTTTAAGGGAAAGGCATCACCAGAAAGTGATGTCTATGCTTTTGGCTCGACACTACTGTTCCTATTGACTGGCGAAGATCCTCCTGGCATGTGCAGATTACCGGAGTGTGCACAGCAGATCGACAACGAGCTAGTAGGCATAGCGCAATCATGCCTGCAGTTCGAGCTGGGGGACCGTCCTTCGGTTGATTGCTTGATCACGCAGTTTGAAACTCTGGCCGATAAGTGAGGGCGTCATGAAACCTAGGTTGCATGCGCTCCAAGAACGAAAAGCCCTCGAAGAAATTGTCTTGTCCAAATCGACTTTTGATGCTTCGATGCAGATGCCTTTGATGCAGCGTGTGGCTTGGTTAAGGTACGAGCTGCCCTCCAGTATGTCCCTCAGGCAGATATTGCCGATGGTGGCTCCATTTATCCTTCTCCAGCCGTTTTGCTTTCTCTCGTTGTTTCCAGGGGAGTCCATCTTCGAAGTTCTCACTCACCCCGATTTCTTGTTGATGTTATTGTCCGGATCTTTGGTATGTTGCCTGGTTCCTATGATTGCGGTCTGCGCCGCAACGCTCATATTTCTTCTCAATCCAAAGGAGTTCTTAAATCTTTGGGTGTTTCCCGACCTGATCAGAATACGCGATGATCTGCTGGAGTTGCGTTGGACTAAGACGACCGAAGTGACTGAACGGCGCAACGTGCTCATGGGCCTTTTGATGCGAAAAAAACCATTGCGCCGAATCAGAATCCCGTGGCACTGGATCGCTTCGGTGCGCTTGCGCGATTATCTGTACTTGGGAGTCATGCCGCAGAAAGTTCTGGAGATCGAGCTAGCGGAGATCCCAACGGATTATAGTGAGTGGACATTGTTGTCGAAAGCTAGCAGGGACGGAACATATTTTTTCGACCCAACAACGAAAAAGATGGCACGGAAATTTGCTCTTGGAGGAATCCGTCTGCCCCTACCTCTGTTCGGTTTCTCGAGTGACGTCAATGTGTTGCTTGAACATATCAAGCGTAAATGCGGCGCCGCGGTCCTGAGCGACGAATTACTCGCTGCGGACAACTCAAGTCAAATTGAGAGCTATACGTGTTTGTGGCTGGAAGAGCTCAACTCAAAAAGTGCGCCCGATTTGCAACGACAACTACCAATCGGCAGCAAATTGCAGGACGGTGCATACACAATCGCATCTGTACTGGGATCAGGAGGACTCTCGGTCGTATACCTTGCGAATGAAGCTCGAACAGATGATGCAGGCAGCCCAGACAGTGAGGTCGCAATCAAGGAGATACTCTGCAATTTCGGCGGCACCAAGCGATCTGTCGAAATCAATCTCAAGCAAATTTTGAGCGAGGTCTCGATGTTGCGTAAGTTGGACCACCAAAATATAGTCAGATACAAGACCTCCTTTGCTGAAGGAAGCCGGTTGTACATAGTTATGGACCTGGTCAAAGGCTGCAACCTTCGCCAATATGCACAGAGCAATCCTCCTCTGAACGAACAAGAGTTGCTCGATTATGCCCGCCAATGCTGCTCAATCTTGGACTATCTGCACTGCCAAAGTCCGCCCATACTTCACCGTGATTTCACTCCAGACAATCTGATGGTCTCTGGTGGTGTTCTTAAGCTGGTCGATTTCAATATCTCGCAAGCTACCATCACCAACTCATCGCGAACAGTTATGGGAAAGCATTGCTTCATGGCTCCGGAGCAGTTTTGCGGAGAATCGAGTGCCGCTAGCGATCTGTATCAACTTGGCACGACTCTGTTTTTCATTGCTACCGGGACCGACCCAGAACCGCTTACACCATGTGATCTTCACGCGCTGCGTCCAGATCTGACGAGTGAGCTTCACTGCCTGGTGCGAAAGTTGACCGACCGAGACCCTGGCAAACGCTTTGCTTCAGCGAAGGAAGTAATTGAGGTCATAGAATGTCTATCAAAGCCGGGCGCGCAGATCATGCCGAAGGCGGTCTAATCATGCCATTATTCTTCCGCGAAGAGAAAGAGATATCGATCGAGAAGACTTGCACAGAGTCTGAAAATGGGCACTTGCCCGCAGTCGTGCCAGCAAAAGATTTAGTTGACGCGGTTGCAGCGAAACCAGAGCAGACCAGCATGCCCGACTCGCTTGAGGAAGTTCCGGATGCTCCGCCAGAAGTAGTACGTTCGAGAAAAACGAAACCATTCAACTGGGTGTTAGGCGGTTCGACAGTACTAGTGTTGCTGCCTCTGGTTTTACTGCTTTTCCGCATCACTACAGATGCATTTACGCGCGACTTTGTTTGGGCCCGACTGCACTCGATTATGAATGATAACAGCGGAGCGATTGCATACTATTCGAGAGCGCTTCAAGAGAAACAAGACAGAACGACCCTGGAGGCAAGAGCTGACTGTTATGAGGCCATAGGGGACCTTGCAAACGAGCGGGCCGATTTACTCTCATTGACTAATTCGGCAGATTTGAACAAATTGCCACACAACTGGTCCGTTTATAGCCCATATTCACGGCTTGCTACTCTTGATGCAAGAGTCGGTGACATTGCGGATGCTGTAAGAGTTTACCAGCTCTACGCGACATTTCCGGACGAGCGCAAGGCGGACCAATCGTCCTCTTATGAACAACAGGCTGCATACGAATTGCTGTTGCTGGGTGATATCTCCAAGAGCAAAGGTCTCTTGGCTGCGATAGTGAACCAAGATCGCGCCGAGAAACCGGACGTCATATCTCACACTCTCGGGCTAGAGGACGGGGGATACCGCCAGGTCTTGCAGGCGCTTATATACAGGGAAGATGGAGACGAAGCGCGTGCTCTGGACATGATTCGGTCGATTGGTGACAAGTATGTCCCGGCGTTTAGAGACTCAAGATTCCGATATGACTCTCAGAACGAAGTAGTTCCCGGGAGCCTTGAAGCACTCATCTACCTAGATAACCGCAATACGGGCCAAGCTCGACCGCTAATCAAGCTGGCAGAATCGGAAGTAAAGGCGAAAGATAACTCAGAGCCGATTGTGGACATACTGAAAGGGTGGCTGCTACTAGAGGAAGGGCGTCTCGACGATTGTCTGAAAACGACTGCAACAACTCTTGCATCCGAGAAGGAGTTAGATCAAAGTATCGATGGATTGAATCTAAAAGCCGCTCTGCATTTGATTCGCAAGAATGTATTCTTACAGCAAAATCTTCCCGCGCAGGCGTCCCAAGAAGACGAACTTTATAAGCAGACCCACGTTTCCGGTCGGATATTCACACCGATCTGCTTCAGGGCAACTCCGTGACCGGTCCTGTCCAAATTATTCCTTATGGACAGGGCTGGACCGTAGTTAGTGTGATGGTGCGGGGATGAGCACGCGCTCGATTACGTGCACCACGCCGTTGGTGCAGGGAACGTCGCATATGGTGATCATAATGTCGTTGACGTACAGGTTGCCGTTGTATTCGTAAACCTTCAGTTGATCGCCTTCCATCGTGTTGAGGAGCTTCGTCGCCTTCAGGTCTTGTGATTTGAGCAGACCGAATACGATGTGATAACTCATCACCTTTTTTGTTTCTGCCTGGTTGGAAAACAGCCTCTGATAATCGTCAGTGGCCATACGCTTAAACGCTCGGTCCGTAGGAGCGAATACTGTGAATGGTCCAGCGGATCGCAAGGTTTCGTCTAAACCGTAACCCTGCTGCAGTCCATCGCGAAAGGTTTGAAACGACGTCAGCTCATTGCTTTTCAGCGTGTTCAGCACGTCTCGCGGTTCTCTGACAAAACCTTCTTTCCAGCGAAACGGCTCGGTGTTAGAAGCGATCCAACGTCCGTCGGCGATGTAGCGAGCATTCACCGCCGGCGGTGACAATGATGCAATGACGATCATGGCGAAGGCAGCGCTGACGAGAAATCGTGACCAAGTCTGTGACATATTCGACCTCCTACTCATACCATTTCGTAGCGCGCCAGCGAGAATATACATCAGTGCGGCGATTTTTCAACGTCGGCGAAATCGCTCGCACCGACTCGACTCGGTCGTGCACCAGTTCGCTCAAAAGCAGGCCTTCCATTTCACCGCGACTGGCCTGAATTACACCCATCGGATCTACAACCATCGAGCTACCGGTGTAATGCGGTCCAATCTGCATTGCTGTTGCCAGGTATATATTGTTTTCAATGGCCCGAGCGCGACAGAGAATCTCTAGCTGCGTTTCTTTCATCGGGCCGCTGTACCAGGCTGCCGGCACGATTATTGCCTCTGCCCCAAGAAATGCCAGATGGCGAGCTACTTCCGGAAAACGAAGGTCATAGCAAATCATCACTCCGACGGTGATGCCGGCGCATTCGAAATGCATCGTTTCACCATCGCCCGGCAAAAAACGGTCGGATTCCATTACGCCGAATGAATCATATAAATGCAGCTTGCGATAGGTGTCAATCAACTTGCCCTGATCGTCGACAGCTACGACTGTGTTGTAAACCCGCCTGGCATCGGCACCGCCTTCAAACATGCCGGCAAGAATGAATATGTGGTTGAGTCTGGCAATCTCTTGCAAGGCGGTGACGAATTCGCCCTGCACTGGCTCCGCCACTTGCACCAGGTTGTCGTCGGCTGATCCGAACCCGTACATGGACGCTTCCGGAAAGGCGATCAAATCAGCGCCCTCGCTGCCAGCTTGCGAAACCAACAACTCAATCTTGCGCAGGTTCGCTGCCTTATCGCACGCCACATTCATCTGTGCAAGGGCAATCTTCATCAGCGTTTCATCAGCCACCAGCCCTCGTCAACGCCCATGATTATACCCCAGTGTCGCGCTCCCAATGCCTGCCACCGTATTTGGTTGCAGTCAAATCAGTTGATCGGCGTCGACTCAGCGCCGGGCGGGGATATGCCTGGCGAGTGCGTGCCGAGCCACAAGCTCAGCGCCGCCACAGCGATTGCCAAAAAGACAAGCGCTAGCGGCAAAAGCCACTTGCGTTGCGTTTCTTTCTTCTCTTCCAGTCTGCGCAGGTCACTGACTTTGAAAGAGCCCATGCCCTGCCCTTCGCCAGGCTTCTTGCCAGGCTCGCTCACTGCCGGCCGGCGACTCTCTTGCGACATAGCACGCTCGGCAATTCGCGCTCCATTGGGCACGGCGCGCGGCTCCGGTATTTCTAAGAGCGGCTTGGGCATATGACCGGGCGGCCGCGAAGGTTCAAGATTCTGCCGGGTAGAGCGTGGCTTGACAGGGGCGCGAGCCACTGCCGGTGCGCTCATTGGACCGCCCTCAGCGATCTTTCGAATGCATTGCTCAAGCGCTTCTCGGAATTCGTTCATTGTTTGAAACCGATTCTCCGGGCGTTTCTCCAGAGCTTTGAAGACGATTTCTTCAAGCACAAGGGGAATCGCCAGGTCGGGGCGCATCTGCCCCAACGTCGGCGGTTGCGATTGCACGTGCATCTGCATGGTGTCTACGATCGTGTCGCCCATCAATGGGGGCTGACCAGTCAGCGACTCGTACATCATAACGCCGGTGGAATAAATGTCGGATCTGACATCCAGCAGCAGCCCTTGACACTGCTCAGGGCTCATGTAAATCGGGCTGCCGAAGATCTCCCCTGTTTGGGTGAGGTTCTGCGACTGCTTGCCTGATGACGGCATGATTTTGGCGATGCCGAAGTCGACTACCTTGACGAAGTCAGGCTTGCCTTCGTTATCGACCAGCATGACGTTGCTGGACTTCAAATCGCGGTGCAAAACGCCCTTGGCATGAGCATGTTCAAGTGCGCCGGTGACTTTGATGAAAATTTGAATGACGCGATCGACGCTGATGTGGTTGTCGCGCTTGATGATGTCCGTAAGGCTTTCGCCGACAAGGTATTCCATCACCAAGTAGGGCTGACCGTTGTACACCGCGCACTCGTAAACGCTGATCACGTGCGGGTGGGTCAGCGCTGCCACGGCCACCGCTTCGCGCTGGAAGCGTTTGACTGAGGTTTGATCGCTCAACAGCTGTGACTGCAGCATTTTGATCGCCACGGTGCGGTCCATGAACTCATCGCGTCCCTTGTAGACGATGCTCATGCCGCCCTGTCCGAGCTCTTCCAAGACGAGAAATTTATCAGCCAGTGTTTGCCCGACCAGGCTTTCCTTCACCGGAATGAGCAGCGTGCCGTCGTGCTGGCAGACCACCAGCGTGCCCGTAAATTCCCGCTCACAGGCCGGGCATCTTTTCTTGACGATGCGATTCCCGGCGCTCACTCAATCACTCTCATTCTGCCTGTGCGAAGGTCCTTGAATTGCTCTTAAATCAAGCCAGGCGACTTGCGCCGCAAATATGAAACTGAAAACGCCTACCCTGTCACCAAAAATCATAGCAAAACCACTTGTTGCCAAGTTCTCGCTAAGTCCAGCTTCACGTCGCGCGCGCCTTCAATTCCTCCAAAACTGCCTCAGCAGCGTGCCTACCCGACTCAATCGCCCCATTTATCGAGGCAATGCTGGTGTAATCACCGCATACATATATTCCCGGTCTAACGCGAATTGGATGCGTTTGTTCCAAGACATTTGGAGTTTGCGACACAAGCGCCTGCTTAATCCGATAAACCTTCAAATACCGCCACTCGGCGACCTGTTCCTTAAACCATTGGCTCAAATGCTCCCGTACTTCAGTGTCCAGGTCGTGTTCGTCCTCTTCGTTGTAGTCAAGGATGGTCGCGGCAATGAGATGATGTCCCTCCTGAGCATACGAGGGGCATGCCAGGCTGGGAACGACAACATGTGACACCAGGCCCGTGTCTTCACCGTTGAGAATGAAAAACGGCTTCTCAAAAGGCGGGGTCTTGGTTTCATAATAAATGCAGGTGACCGAACGGTATTTAGGCGGCGGGTCGTTGCCCCCCAAAAGCCTGGTCGTCTCCACTGGATCGCACGCCAGAACGATCGCCTGCGTAGCCAGGGTCTCACGCTCAGGCAGCTCGACAATGCCGTCTTGAATCGCTACGACCTTGGAATTTGTTCGGAGCATTCCCTTGGGAAGCCGCTCCATGAGCTGATTGGCAATCGTATGCATGCCGCCCACCGGTAGAGAGGCGTCGCCCTGAAAATAGCACTTCATCACGAATTCGAAGACCCGGCTCGAAGTCTCCAGTTGGCGATCGTTGAGAAACGCCCCACATAGCGGTCGCCAGAAACGATCGATAAAAACCTCTGAAAAACCTTCATCCTTGAGCAACTGTGCTGTGGTTTTTTGCGGTTTGGTCAAAAGGGCGTTCATATCCTGGTTGAGCAGGCGCATGCGCAAATTCACCACCTGCATTTTGTCCTGCAAGCTGCCGATGGGCGATTGCAGTGACTGCAGCGATTCCAACGGGTGGCTGAAAGGCATGACGAACTTGTGGAATTTGCCCTTCCACCAGATTTGCACGCCGGGATATAACGGGTGCAAATTGAGCGCGCCCAGGTTGAGCACCTCTTTCGCCGCCGGGTAACCGGTAATTAGAGCCTGAAAGCCGCGGTCGAGCATAAAAGCTTCAAAGCGATCGCTGGCCACCCGACCGCCGACACGGTCGCTCGCTTCCACCACGAGAAACGGCACCCCCGCCTCGTGCAATTTGGCTGCGCACGTCAACCCAGCCAGACCAGCCCCGACGACAATGACGACCGGTGCTTTTCGCATTTACGCCAGCTCCAATACGGTGCGCACCTTCCACAAGTCGGGGAAGCACCGCTTGTGCACGGTGGTGCGCAGGTAGCCGACGCCTTCACTACCGCCGGTACCACGTTTAAAACCGATCACCCGTTCCACCACCGTGACATGATGCGTGCGCCACAATGTCAGCTGTTCGTCGATGTCGATCAGCGTTTCCGCCAGATCATGGAGATCGCCGTATTCGTCGGTCTTTTCCCAGATCTTGCGCAACTCTTGCAGACGCTGTTCTTCAAATTTGTTTGCTTGCTCTTCTTGCTCCGGCGTAAGTGGTGTCTCAGTTGGTGGCGGCTCGGGCAAGACGAAACCACGGCGCCGCAGAAGATCATTAAAGGCCTGTCGCAGAGACGGTGCTTCAGCGCGGCGTGTCAAATCTTCAAATGAAACGTCCTGACGGAAATGCTCAAGCAACATTTTGTCGGTCAGTCCGCAAGCAATTTCAATTTCGCGAAACTGAGATGACTGAAAGCCGCTTGCCGGGTTCAATTTAGAGCGAAACCCAAGGAAGTCGACGGGATTCATAGTCTCCAAAACGTGAATCTGATCGACGAGAACTTTGAAAATCTCCACGACCCGGTTGAGGAAGAATCGGGAGCGGCGCACTTGATCGGCGGCGAGCAGAACCATTACTTGATCGATTTCATGCAGGATCAGTTTGAACCATAATTCGTATGTTTGATGGATGATGATAAACAACGGCTCGTCATGGTGCTCCGACTGGCACTGTTGCAGCAGCTTCAATTCCTTCACGCGCAGATATGCGTTGTATGTCAGCGGCGTATGCTTGCCATATTCCGGCAACTGGTTCATTGGACAACCCATGTTCTGGCTGTTGCCGGTCATAATTTATTTCTCGCTGTTGGTGGGCGCAGTGGAACTATCCGGCTGGGGCGCAGTGGAACTGTCCGGCTTGGGCGCGGTGGAACTGTCCGGCTTTGGCGCAGTGGAACTATCCGGCTTGGGCGCGGTGGAACTGTCCGGCTGGGGCGCAGCGGAACTGTCCGGCTTGGGCGCAGCGGAACTGTCCGGCTTGGGCGCAGTTGAATTGTCCGGCGCTTTCTCCAGATCCGGCGCTGTTTGATCGGAGCCTGTTTCTTTCGGCTGTTTCTTGGTCTTTTGGGATGGCGCCGTGGTTTTCTCTTTACGCGTCGGGGATTTTTCTTTCTTTGATGATGTTTCGCCGCCGTGATCTGACGGCTTCTCCTTGGTCGGTTTTTCTTTTTTGGATTTGGTTTGATGCTCTTCGGCTGGCTTTTCCGGTGGTTGCTCCGCGCCCTTATGATGTTTGCCTTTGGCTTTTGGCGGCGGTGTTTCTTCCACTGCTTTTTTGCGCCGCTTCTGTTTCAATGGCTGAATGGTGGACCCTGCGGTCAAGGGCATGACCGCATCTTGGTCGATTAAGCTGCCGTCGGCAAGCTCCGCGAATGCTTCCGGTTTGCGTTCGTTGTATTTGAAAGCCAGCGGGCACTTGGCGAATATCTGCCTGGCTTTCTTGACCAGTGCCGGAAATGAGATCTGGTAAGTCTCAACAGTGATGTCGTCAGGCGTCACTCGGAAGATGCGATAAGCGCATGGATAGACACCGAGGCTTGGGCCGGAGACGTACCAGATGTCGCCTTCTTTTTGAATCTTGGTCATGTGCACGTGCCCGCTCAAGGCCAGGCGCACGTATTTGGACGAGCCGAGAATCTCTCTGGCAGTCGCTCCCTGACTGACGATGTAATCATCCCATGGCGGCCCGCCGTCGAACGGAGCGGGTGGCAGTAAAGGATGGTGACTGAAGACGATTGTAAAACGGCGCGTGTTCTTATTCAGATCATCTTTGAGCCACTGTAATTGTTCTGGCGACAGATCGCCTTGAGTGGAATTGGAACGGCTGGTGTCGAGCCCGACGATGTGCACACCTGGCAATGGAGACTGGGACCAATAGGGTGTTTCCGTCTCGATGCCTTTGCCTTTCCAATCGGGTCCGTAAGTTTTCATTTTGTTGACGGCCGGCGGTCCGCTCACGTCTTGCTCGCCCAGAACGAAGGTCCAGGGCGCCGTGAGAGTCTGTGCGACGTCGAGGAACAATTGCCAGTTTGCGTCATCTTGACCGGGGCGTTCGACCTGATCGCCGCCGAAAATAACGAAATCGAGTTTTTCCGCGTTCAGTTGTTTGACCGCATCCTGCAAGAATAATTGGCTTTCTTGCAGCATCTTGAACGTATCCGACATGCCGGTAGCCAGATGGACATCTGTTACATATGCGAAAGAGAACGGTTCGAACAAGCCTACCGAGGCGCGCGCTTGACGCGTCATGGACAGGGTGAGCACGCTGGCTAATCCAAACAGAAAGCTGCGCCGAGTTAGTTTGTCCTGTGTGTAATCCGCCACCTTGTGCCCGCTCAATCTCGCCCGCGTTGTATCAATGCCATCACTTCGGCGCGTGTTTTCTTGTCCTCTCGGAAAGTTCCACGCACCGCCGACGTCACCGTCTTGGCGCCGGGCTTGCGTACGCCTCTGATTGACATGCAGAAATGTTCTGCTTCCAAAACTACGGCGACGCCGCCCGGTTGTAAAACGCGCTCCAGTGCGTCAGCAATTTGCGATGTCATTCGCTCTTGCACCTGCAATCGGCGCGAGGCCGATTCCACTACTCTTGCCAACTTCGACAATCCCGTGATGCGACCGTCTTTAGGAATGTAGGCAACGTGCGCCACACCGACGAACGGCACTAGATGGTGCTCGCAAGTGCTCGAGAAAATAATGTCGCGCACGAGGATCATCTCGTCTATGTTCTCGTTGAACGTGCAGGTGATCTCATGAGCGGGATTTTCGTTTGTTGCATACAAGAGTTCTTGATACATTCTGGCGACGCGTGACGGGGTCTCCAAAAGTCCCTCGCGTTGCGGATCTTCACCGATTCCTTCGAGAATCAGGCGCACGCCCTGAGCGATCTTATCCAAATTCATCGCTGCCGCACCGGATGTTTTGTTTTCGGGAACAACCAATCCTGCGTACCTGGTAGCGCTTGGCGATGCCGGATTGCAGATCACTGGGTTGCCGATCAAAGTTGCCATTTAGAGACCTCCAGGTAGCTGCGATGGGCGCAACTGCGGCGACCGGCTCACCGACCTCGGCTCGCTGACCGTCAGCGCAATAATAGTAACGTCATATTGATCCGGCCAGATTAGGGACTTTTTAGCGAGCGTATATCTTGCCGCAGCGGGGTTGCGGGAAGGCGCGCTCCAAGCCGGGAGCTGCTCTAGCCAAACGCGCGCTATACTCTACAGGTTTGGCCAGGCATAGTCTGGCAAGCGGCAAGCCATGCGCTCGCCCGCGATATTGAGAAGGAGAGAAGAGTCACAAATGAGCACAGCTACGTTGGAAACGCTGGATATCAACCAGATCAAAGAGATTCTGCCCCACAGGTATCCATTCCTTCTGGTCGATCGCGTCACCAGTCTGGTTCCCGGCAAGAGCGCCCAGGGCTATAAAAACGTCACGGCCAACGAAGAGTTCTTCAACGGGCATTTCCCCGTCAAACCGATCATGCCCGGTGTCTTGATTGTCGAGGCGTTGGCTCAACTCGGCTGCATCACGATTCTGTCGCTGGAAGCGAATAAGGGCTCTCTGGTTTTGTTTACCGGCATCGACAGCTGCAAGTTTCGCCAGATGGTGGTGCCCGGAGATAGGTTGGAAATGGAGGTCGAGCTTCTCAAGATTCGCGGACCGATCGGCCGCGCGCGTGCAGTGGCAAAGGTGGATGGCAAGCTGGTCACCGAAGGTGAGGTGTCTTTTGCTGTTTATCGCCCTGATGCTGGTAGTAAATCAGCCGGCACCAGTGAAGACTAGGCATCCTCAGAGGTCGCTCGTGGTTGTGGTTGAAACACTTATATAAGGAAGCATTCTTCTATGACGATGACAATTCACAGAACCGCCATCATCGCCGATGGTGCGCAGATTGATGAAACAGCGGAGATTGGGCCGTATGCCGTTATTGGACCGAAGGTGAAGATTGGCCGCGGCACGAAAATCGGCGCGCATGCCGTCATCGACGGTATCACAACCATCGGTGAAGACTGCCGCATTTTTGCCGGCGCTTCAATCGGGCTGGAGCCGCAGGATCTTTCATATAAGGATGAGCCGACCGGTGTGATCATCGGCGACAGGGTCACCGTCCGTGAGTATGCCACCATCCATAGAGCCAGCAAAGAAGGCTTTACCCTCGTCGACGACGATTGTTTCCTGATGAACTATGTGCACATCGCCCACAATTGCAAGATCGGGCGCGGTGTGATCATGGCCAATTCCACCATGCTGGCCGGACATGGCGTGGTCGGTGACGGCGCTGTTTTTGCCGGCGCCATCATCGTGCACCAGTTTGTCCGCATCGGCAGATTATGCATGATCAGTGGGCTGTCCGGTGTGCGCGTCGACTTGCCGCCGTTTGCCACCACATCGGGCAGGCGCCCGCGCGTGCGCGGCATCAATATCGTCGGTATGCGGCGAGCGCGAATGGCAGCCGATGTCCGAGCGGCAATCAAGGAAGCATATCGTCTGCTTTACCGCACGGATCTCAACGTCACACAGGCGCTCGAGCAAATCGAGAAGGACATTCACCATCACCCTGAGATTCTCGAGATCCTCGAGTTTTACCGCACCTCCAAGCGCGGCGTGGTCGGGCGCAACGAACCCGGTGAACATGGTGAAGAGGGCGAAGACGCCTGATTCCCAAGTTGCACCCGCGGGCGGCTCGACCAGGGCTGCCGCTGCCACAGCGGTACCGCAGGATCACTAGACGATCGACGAAGCAGCCGCAGGGTCTTGGCTCAGGCTCGGCACGAGCCTGGACTGCAATGGTAGAGTAGACTCAAATGTCCTCAAGTTCTGAACCAGCCGTCGACAAGCCCAGAGAAACAAGCGGTTTTCAATCGCTGTTCCGTAATCGGCAGTTCATGAGTTTGTGGATTGCTCAGATATTTTCGCAGTTTTCAGACAGGGCCGTTTTTGTGCTCTTCGTCGCTGTGCTGACTGGGTACCAGATAACGAAGGTTGGCGGACACAGTTTTGGCGCCGCGCAAATGACCAGTTATTTGTACGTGGCATTCACAATACCGGCGGTGGTGCTCAGCCCTATTGCCGGAGTCTACGTCGATCGCTGGTCGAACCGGGCGACGATGTTTTTCTCCAACGTCGCGCGGGGCGTCTTTGTCATGCTGATCGGGTTGTCTTATTTCAAGATGCATCCGATCGCCACGTTTAGCCTGGCCTTTTTTCTCTCAATCGGATCGCAATTCTTTGGTCCGGCAGAAACGTCGTCAATTCCCCGCTTAGTCAAACAGGAAGACCTCTACTCGGCCAATTCGTTATTTTTTACGACGATGATGATCGCGCTCGGCTTCGGCTTTGCCATCGGTGAGCCGATCATCTCTCAAACCGGCATTGGCGGCGCCCCATATGCGGTGGCAAGCGGATTTTTCATTGCCGCCGTATTGGTGCTTGCTGTCCCTGACAACAAACGTCCAGACACGCAAATTGAGCCGTGGTGGGAGGAATTGCGTTTCGGCATCGCCTACATTGTCAACAATCCCACAGTCTTTCAAGCCATACTGAAGATTACTCTTCTCTTCAGCACGATCATCACCTTAAACATCATCGCCGTCGGTCTAGCTGAGCAGGTGATGAATCTCAAACCATTTCAATTTGGTTACATTGTGGCTGCGGCCGGCTTAGGCATGGGCGTCGGCAATTTTTGGGTAGGCCATCACGGCAAGAACGTCGAGTCTGGAAAGCTGGTCTACAGTGGCTTTTGCGGGCTGGGATTGTTCATGACTTTACTTGGCAGCCTGGGATATTTACAGGATTATGTCTTTCCCATATTTGGTATGGCGGATCTTTACTTCAACGGCTGGCTCATGTCGATCCCGTTGTTCTTTGCACTCTGCATCGGGATTTCATGTGCATTTGTTGCGGTGCCGACGCAAGCGCAATTGCAGGCAGCGGTGCCCGAGGAGCTGCGCGGCAAGGTTTTCGGCGCTCAGAATACAGCCATGTCGGCCGCCTCTACGATCCCCGTAATTCTTACCGGGGTGTCGGCTGACAACCTGCCCGGTGGCGTCTCCACCACGCTTCTCATCATCGGAATTCCCACTTTGATTGCGGGAGTCTACGAATATGTGCACCACTCCTCAGCCAAAGAACAATCGGCCGTTTAGATCGCTTGGCTTCCGTCTTATAAAGTAGATATCTGTCGCACTTTATGTCAAACTTATCCAGATATGCGTAACAGGGTCATTCTGCTGACAATTATTCTCGGAATCTGGCTCGGGCTCAAGCTGATCGACGAAGACGTCACAGATCCCGATGCCTTGTTTATGCTCGCCGGTGCTGTGGCGATCATGATTGCGCACAGCCTCTGGCTGATGTTGGCCCAGGGGCGCTGGCACAGGAAAAATAGAAAAGCGCGTTTGTTGCTGGCGAGCAATCAGGCGGCGGCGGTGGCGGAACCAGAGAGCGAACAACCGTGGGAACCATGGATCGACATCTTCATTCCGGCGAAGAACGAGCAGCGCGTGATCGAAAGTACGGTGCGCAATTTCTTCAAACTCAATTACGAAAAGTTTCACGTCTGGGTGATTGACGATCAATCGACCGACGCGACGAAAGAGATTTTGTCCAGGCTGCAAGAAGAGTTTCCGCGCTTGCGCATTTTGCGCCGCCGGTATGGATCGTGCCCGGGTAAATCAGCGGCTTTGAATGATGCACTGCCTTTGTCCAGAGGCGAAGTGATTGCCGTGTTTGACGCAGATGCGTATGTCGATCCGGATTTTTTCAACAAGACTTTGCCGGTTCTCCAACCTGACGGCATCGCTGCCGTGCAGGCACAGAAGCGGATCTTCGAAGATCAGACGGGATTTCTCGTGCAATGCCAGGGATCCGAATATGCTCTGGACACTTATTTCCAAACCGGGCGTGACCTCATCGGTGGTGCTGTCGAATTGCGCGGAAACGGCGAAGTAATCAAGCGGCAGGCGCTGATCGACGTCGGCGGCTGGAACAACAAATCAGTTACCGATGATCTCGATTTGAGCATGCGTTTTTTGATCAACAAGTGGGATGTACGGTTTTGCCCGCATGCGCATGTGTTTGAAGAAGGCGTGCCGAAATTGAAAGGGCTGCTCAGGCAAAGACGCCGCTGGGCAGAAGGCGCAATCCAGCGCTATCTCGATTACATCTTCCCGCTCAATTCGCCGACCAGACTTTCTTTTGTGGAACGTTTGGACACTTTCGCATTCACTGTTTATTTCGTAGTTCCGGCTTTGATATTTCTGGAAACGACATCGGAGTTCACGCGCTTGTCGATGGGCGTTCCTACCTACGGCAAGTTCTTCGCGCTTTTGACCTTCGCTGTTTTCTTCGTCAGTCAGTTGAACTTCTGCATCGCCATTCGTATCTACCGCCGCATGTCCGTTTGGGATTCCTTTATTCACAGCTTCGAAGTCTGTGCTTATACATACGGGCACTGGGTGCCTGTCATTCTCGTTTCTTTCTTGCGCATCTTGCTCGGGCTGCAGCCGTCTGCCTGGAAGCCGACTGAGCACGGTCACAGCATCGCCAGCGAAGGGCAAAGCAGTTAGCCTGAATTTCTTCAGCAGTGCTCCCGGCTCAACTCGTGAGCTCGAAACTCCAGGCACCGGATCTGGTATCACGCGCGGTTTGGCACCGCCAGCAATGCATTGATCAACCTAACAGCTGCTCGCTCCAATGCCCGTTGACAACAAAATTTTATATAAATTCTTGCCGGAACGATGTCACGGGTGGTGGCAGGTTAATTGTTCCGCTTGATATGCGATGCGGCTGATATTCATGCGAAACCCGCTTGAATACTGGATTTTATCTTTGCACTAGATATGCGTGAGGTATACTGCTTGAAAAGGGTCTTCGAATCACACAAACTTTTTACAAGCGGCGTACATTGCAAATGCAGGCGCTGGTGGGGCTTTGCGGTGACCTACTACAAATTTCAGCAGTTATTATCTGGACCTTGTAGAGAAAATCGGTAAAATGATTGATGTCTTCGGGCCGAGTGGTCCAGGATTGGTCAGGTGATTGCTAAGAGATGGAGATTTGCATGCTTAATAAGTTAGCGTCCTCTTTCATACTAGCCTCGGCTCTTGTTGCGACAGTGGTTCTTCCTTCGAACGCCGACGACGACAAATTTAAGTCGATCTGCTTCTTCCCCGTTCGCGTGGTGGGAAGCAGCGTAGGTATGGTTCTAGGAATGCCGCTTGGCGCCGTCAAAGATGGCGTTAAAGGTTTCGGACAAGGCGAAGGCTGGGTGGCTGGAAAACTCGGCAACGAAGATTCCAACGGTCCTAAGTTCTTCGGTTCAGTTATTGGTGGTCCAGTTGGTTTCCTCGGGGGAGCCACTTACGGCACCTTCGATGGTACTGTACACGGTGCAAAAACCGGTTACAAAGAGCCCTTCTCCAAAGATTCGTTCACTTTCAAAGATGAATAATTCGATGGCTCACCCATCAAAACGGTCTATGTAGATTGGACGAGGGTGGTTCATCAAAGAGCCATCCTCAATGCCAGGTGGAAAAAATGAAAAACAAAACTGCTCTCACGTTACTAACCAGCATGGCTCTCGTGCTTGGCTTCTCGGCTCCGTCGTTTGCTGGAGTCGGTGGCGATGCTAAGAGCGCCGCTGGTGTCACTACTGCGTTTGTCGTCGACGTTCCCGAAGGAATGGTTGTCGACTCGCTCTATCGTTGCCCGAAGAAATGCTGGCACAGTCTGGCAGTCGCTTTCGGCGACAATCCCTCGTCCGACTTCGGTCTTTGCTACCTGGGCCAACAGCTCATGGGCATCACCGTTGGTATACCGGTCGGTGTGGTCTGGGGAATCCCGTACGGCGCATGGAAGGGTGCCAAGCACGCTGCTAGCTCCGGCTGGGACAAGCCATTTAGCTCCGAATCGTATATCGTTACTGAAGAGAAGTAGTACTTAGCTGCCCGATTGACCCGAGCCAAACATCAATCGGGCAGCAAAACTGGAAAGCGGATAGGTAAATGAACATGAAAACTCTAGGTCGTATGATTTTGGCGGCCGCCCTTACTACCAGCGCTGCAGCACCAGCTCTAGCTCTGGATTACGAAGCGAAGCCGATTATGTGGTGTCTCCAGGCTCCTTTCCGCACTGCCGGTGCGGTATCGGGCGCATTGGTTTGTGGACTCGTCTCCGGACCGATCGACGGCGGATATCATGGCGCCCTCAAGGGTGACAAACACGTCGCCGGCAAATTCGGCGATGAGAATGGTGCAGGACAAGAAGTCGCTGCAGTTCCCATCGGCGGCGGCGGTGGTCTGATCGTTGGTGGCGGATACGGTGCCTACAAAGGCGTCGGACACGGCTGGAAGACCGGCTGGGACAAGCCGTTCAGCCGCTGGTCCTACATAACCATGGAAGAGAAATAATCGTTCTCGCGAGACATCTTAGAAAGAATATGGTGAATTAAAATGCGTAAAAAGGTATTAGCTACATTGCTCACGGCAGCTACCGCCGCTATCGGCTTCGTAGCGCCGAGCTTCGCTTATCCGGAGCGTCCTGAATCTGCCCGCGTGTACTATGAAATCGCTTATTTCCCTTGCCGCTTGGTCTCGATGGTCGTGACTACGGCCTGGGACGTGCCCACCGCATCGTTCCAAGACGCAGTCAAAGGCTCGATCGGTGGCACGAAGATGGTTGCCCGCAACCTCGGCAACGAGAACGGCACCTATGAGCTGATCGCAGGCGGATTGACCGGCGGACCGGTCGGCGCAGCCGCCGGCGCAACCTATGGTCTATTCCATGGCTTCGTCTATGGCGTACACCACGGTTTCGTTGGCTATCCCAGCCCGCACTCTGGCAGCCACAGCATGATCTTCCAGGGCAAAGGTTTCGTCGTTCCTTACGACGACAACTATTAACCCTAGACTGCTTTTCTTGACCTAGGGATACAGTTTGGCTCTGAGGCGACGTCGGTTCCGACAAGGGACTGGCGTCGCCGTCTTTGTCGTGGCCTTTGTGCAAGATTTTCCGCCGAAATTTCGACCTAAATTGGTCTTCCCACAGCGGCCGACTGTGCTGTTTCACTAAACTTCCGGAAAATCGTGGCCCAGATGTTGAACCGCTTGGTATCCAGGGAATGAACTAAATTAGGCCGCAGGGTTGGGCGCGCAGCCGCCCCCACAATCTATCTGCCTGCTAGACTTAAGGTGGTGAGGTGGTTTGGAGCGGCCTGACGACGGGCTAGCTTGTAATCTGGTTGTGATGCACGCATGGAGATTGTAAAAGACCGACGAGCGGGTCCCAAGCGCATTGGCGAGCTTTTAGTCGCCGCGAATGTGATCAAGCCTGAAGTCCTTCTAGAAGCTTTGCAGGTGGCAAAGAAGTCTGCCACGCCGCTTGGTCGCGTGTTGATGAGCATCGGCGAATTGACGGAACGCGACGTGCAGACAGCGATCGAGGTGCAATCGCTTTTGCGTGAGGGTGTGATTTCGGCCGAGTTCGGCATTCGCGCTCTCAATGTGGCGATCAAAGGTTGTATCTCTCTGGAAGACGCGTTCAAGCGGCTCGGCTGGAAGGCACCTCAACGAGAAGTTGCACCGGGCAGCGAACTGGGCGAGTTGCTCCTGGAGGCAGGCGTACTCGATGGAAGAATTCTCGAAGAAGGCATGCGCCAGAGCCGAGAGAACAATCTTCCTCTGGGGCGCTGTCTCGTTCTCGCGCGCGCATTGCCCTCGAATCTTCTCTCATCCGCTTTGACGGCGCAAGTGCTGTTGCGCGACGGCAAAATCACACGCGAGCAAGCGCTTAACGGCTTGCGAGCGGCAGCCAAAAAGGCTCAGACAATTGAAGCATCGTTGCAAGAAAGCGGTGCCTACAAACAGCAAACGATAAGAGTGGGCGACTTGCTCACGGCAGCCGGTCTTGTGACAGAGGGCGATAAGGTTAACGCCATTGAAATCGGTCTGGTCAATTCGCAGCCGATCGGACAGGTGCTGGTGCAAGCAGGCATGATCACCACCCTGACATTGGAGAACAGTCTCAAGCTGCAAGAGCTGGTCAACAACGGACAATTGACCGCGGCCCAGGGGGCGGAGATCCTCAAGGGAGCCCATAGCCGCAACACGACTGTCGAAGAGGTGATGGCCGATCGCAGCACTAAGGAAGACGAGATCTCCCGCGCCAACGAAGTGATTGAGCTGCTCGGTGCCTCGGGTGTGGTCGGCCGGGAAGACATGCAGAAAGCGACCGCAGTCGCCGGTCAACTCAACTTGTCCATGGGCGAGGTGCTTCTCACTACCGGCATGCTGGACAAACGCATGCTGCAGGCGGCTGTCCAGGGCAAAACGCTGATCGACGACGGCATTCTTCAAGTAGAGCAAGTTACCGCTTGCCTGCACTATTCGCATAAGACCGGAGTAGATTTTGCCGACGCTCTGCGTGAGGTATCATGGACCCCGCAGGCTGAAGTTGTGTCTGATCCCCGAGTGCAGCAAAACACCTGGATCGGCAAGATCTTTGGCAAGAAAACCGAATAGCAGGTACAAAGGCGATGACAGTGGCATCCGAGAGACCGGTCTCCGAGCATTCTTTTGCCGCCGTCTTCAGCGCCGAGGATCTGCAGCGCTTGCTCAAACCTTCTCAGGTGTCAGGAACGCTTGCCACTCAAAGCGGATCGATTTCCACCGACACCCGCAATCTGACGCCGGGACAGTGGTACCTTGCCCTCAAGGGTGAGAACTTCGACGGTCACCAATTTGTCGAAGCAGCGTTCAAGCGAGGAGCGGCGGGTTGCATCGTCAGCAACGTGCCACCGAATGTGGTGGTGCCCCCTGACAGCGCGCTGCTGCAAGTAGATGACACCCTTTTGGCTTACCACCAACTTGCTGCCTCCTGGCGCCAGAAGGTCAATCCATTTGTAATTGGCGTCACCGGCTCCTCAGGCAAGACTACGACGAAAGAAATGTGTGCCGCCGTCGTTTCCTTCCTGCGCTCGCACAAATCGAACGCCAATGAAAATAATGAGTTCGGCGTACCCAAGACCATCCTCTCCATGCCGGCAAATACCAAAGTGCTCGTGGTGGAGATGGCTATGCGCGGATTAGGTCAAATCGCCCTTCTGGCAGAAACGGCAAAGCCTGACGTTGGTATCATCACTGGTGTCGGCACCGCTCATATCGAACTTTTGGGCTCGGTCGAAAACATCATCAAAGCCAAATGCGAGATCTTCCAGCATTTGAATGATAATGCCATTGCCGTGATCGGCAATCCTGCCGAGGCTGTGGTCAAATACGCGAAGTCCGTATACAACGGCCAATTTGCCCTGTTCCGCGATGAAGAAGTAAAAGAAGTAGAAGTTGCATTCGATCAAACGCGCTTTACAGTGCGCGGCTTTGACGGCGAATTCACAGTCAACGCGCACGGCATAAGGCATTTGCAAGACGCATGGTGCGCGATAATTGCCGGGCGCGCAGCCGGACTGACAGATGCAGGAGTTGCCGAAGGCTTGCGCTCGTACCGCTCCGTCGAAGGGCGGGGCAACAGATTGGTGATGACCAACGGTGCCGTGTTGGTCGATGAGTCTTACAACGCCAATCCTGATTCGGTCAAATGTGCGGTGGAAGCTCTAATGGATCCGCGCGCCTTTCCTCAGAGCAATAAATACGTCGTCTTAGGCGAAATGGCCGAGTTAGGAGAAACGTCTGAACAAATGCACCAGCAAACAGGCGAGTGGCTGAAGCAGAAAAATCTTTCGATGCTAATCACCATCGGTGCAAAAGCCCAGGTGATTGCCAATGCCGCCCAGGGAGCACAGTTTGCCGTATTCGACTGCAGAGATCAAGAAGAAGCGCTTGACCTTCTGCGCGCCCAACTGAGTGGCGACAGTTGTGTCATGGTCAAAGGTTCCCACTGCGCCAACCTCGATCGGTTGGTAGCGAATCTGATGCGCGGCAGCGAAAAGAGATAACCGGCGCACTGGTCAGATGCCCGCTGCACCGGCGGCTTGCTGCTAATGCTTGACGATCGCCTTATCGCGTTGATCGAGAAACCATTTGTACTTCTTTTGCGTATCTTCGTAGAACTTTGTACCACTGGGGTAGAGTTTGGTCGTCAGCGGCAACAGTTGATCGTAGTATTTCTGCGCCTGGTCGAAATCGCCTTCCTTCGCTGACAAGGTGGACAGCCAGGATAACGCGAGCCAGGTGCCATGGTCGTTACCTGATGAGCTTTTTAGCGATTGCTCCAAATATGTAATTGCGTCCTGGTTTTGATTCAAACCAGCATATGCGCATCCTACGCGGTAAGTTGCGTCTGAGTAGCGAAGATCGTGCTCGCCAAACAGCGATCGATAAATTTGCTCCAACTGAAGCGATGCCTCTAGCGCTCTTTGGTAGTCACCGCGACTCTGCGATATCGATGCAATCCATTCAAGATAGCCGGCGGCCTGTCGAGTCGAGTGGATTGACTGCGCAGCAGCCGCTGCTTTCTCGTAATATTGAAGGGCTCGCTCATCGTCATGCCGAGAAACCATCAGCATGGCCGCATGATCATAAATTGGCAGCCTCACCACAAGCGGTTGCGGTGTTTTCTCCAGGGCTTCAACTGCCTTGATTTCGATGTCGCCTGACTCTTCGACTTTTCCCGCACTGAATAGCCCTGAAGCCTGGTTGTCCAATTTGACCCATTCAGGCTGATTGTTTTGGGAAAGCAGAATTGCGGTAGTACCCAAAAGACAAACAGTCATAAACAGCGTGAGCGAAAGCTGCCTTTTGCTTATGGCTCTTTTGGTGCGGCGCTTGATTTTTCCCTCAGGCAAGCGCTGTAAATCATCGATCAGCTCCTGCATGTTTTGATAGCGTTCAGCGGGATCTTTGGCCAACGCATTCATGACGATAGTACTCAGCCCGTCTGGAATATCCAGATGCTTCGGCAGGGGCGCCGCCTCTTCGCGTAAATGTTTGAGGATCGTTTGAACGGGATTTTCACCGATGAACGGTTTTTGGCCTGACAAAACCTCGTACATGACACAGCCAAGAGAATAGATGTCGGAACGCTGGTCCACGCGCGCTCCAGTGCACTGCTCGGGGCTCATGTAGACCGGACTGCCGAACAACTCTCCCGTTTGCGTCAAATTTGCCGGCATTTCGTCAAGAGGCGCCAAAACTTTGGCAATGCCAAAATCGAGCATTTTGACCAATTCGCCGCCACTTTCTGTCGGCAGCAACATAATATTGCTAGGCTTGATATCCCGGTGAATGATACCCCGCAGATGGGCGTAATTCATGGCTTCACAGATTTGCGCGAACAGATTCAACGCTCGCTCAGGCGGCAAATAGGTCTCTTCGATCAGCACTGTTTCCATGTTTTTCCCATCGAGGAAATCCATCAAATAAAGTGGATAGCCATCGGGTGTCTGGCTCTGTTCGTAGATCGCCACCAGATTTGGATGCGTCAACTGGCTGGCTGTTTTCACCTCCAGGTCGAATCGTTTGGCCGCCTTGGCGTCTTGCGCCAGATGGGGATGAAGCACTTTGGCTGCCAATTTGAGATTCAGTTTTTGGTCATGAACTTTGTAGACCGTGCCGACGCCCCCAGCGCCAAGAATCGCCTCGACCTCGTATCTATCGCCGAGCGCCACCCACTGATCAGATTGAACTGTGGCGGTTGTAATTGGAGCGCTGGTCGGCTCTAGAGACTCTTTGCAGTGGCAACGATTGTCTGCGAAAATCCAACTGGTCAAGGAACCGCCGCCCTTTGTGGATTCTAGTTTTCCACATCGAGCGCAGAATTTTTTCAGGCGCAGCCTGTCTTTGTCCTGAGTGTCTGGGTTCACTGTCGCTATTCTTTTGCTGCTCTCATTATCACCCTTTTCTCTTCGCCAGGCATAAGAGATCCTCCGATGAACATCGGAATACCTGCAAGTTTAATTGCAAGTTTTCCTCCGATCGCGTAAATTTTGTCCTGTACAATGTCGACGGTTTTCTCTCGTGCTAGATAAATCTGTTGTGCCATGTGCAATCGGCGCAGTCTTGTGTCTGGGTGCACGGCTGCCACTAGTCGCCTTGGCAGGCGAAACGAAGCCGTCTGTTCAAGGCACGACCGCACATTCTGCAGCCAATCATCCTGCCGCTGCAGATTCTCTGGCGCACGAAGCGATTACTCTCAGGGCGCAGGTGGCCAAGCTTGACTCCAATTTGAGGAAATTCTCTCTGCATGCTGCTGAATATAAACGCAGCGCGCTGCATTCTCAAATCAACAACTTCGACACTCGAGTCAGTACTACCAAGCAATTCAAGAAAAAGCATCTGGACAATGTCGGTGTGTTGCACGACCAATATTCTGATCATGTCGCCCAATACAGAGCGCTCGTAGATCAGTATCGGAAATTCTATGCTGCGTACAATGAGCACTGGCAGCGGTATCAACTACTGCAACAACGCTATCGCCGCGACAACGAGCAGACTGAAGAGACGAGGTCCCAGTCGTTAACTCATCTATCGGCATTAGCCAACGCCGATGATCTGCTCAAGGCTGAAGCCGGCATTTCGGGCGTGCTTAACCGCATGTCGAAGTTGCAGCAAGAGAGTCCGACCTTGGCTGAGTCCTATCTTTGTCCGGCCTACGACGACTTGCAAAAGGAATTTGTTCAAGCAGTGGGCCTGCTCCAAACCTCCATTGCCGCAGTGCCAGCCGACCAGCGCGCGACAGTTGCCCGAGAGGAAATCAACACTCTGGAGCAACTGAGGGTGCAAATGGCTGACGCTGAAAAATTGCACGACGAGCAAGAGCAGTTGCAAGGTGAATTTGGCAAATTGATGCAAGACACCAGACTTATGCATGTCGAAGAGCGGAAGCTCGAGACTCCAGCGCCCGCTAAAGAACATCATTAAAGCACTCGCGCTGGCCGATTATAGAGAGCCAATCACTGAGTTTTGGGAACAATGTAGTCATCAGTTCTCAAGTCAGTATGAACCAACCAGAGCCATCCAATCAGGCAAAAAGTGAAGAAGAGAATTTCAGTCTCTCCGCCACGAGACCTTGCCCTTCCTGCGGACTGGAATGGGACAAATCTGTGGCCACGTGTCCGCAAGACGGGACCATTCTGGTCTCGCCGATCGAAACCGATCCGGCTTTCAACAAATACGAATTTATCGAAGTATGTGGCGTCGGCGGCATGGGCGTGGTCTATAAAGCGCGCCAAACTGCCTTAGACAAGGTGGTGGCGATTAAAATGCTGCATGCAAATTTGTTATCGCCGGAGGCTGTTCGGCGGTTTCAAATCGAAGGCAAAACAGCCAGCATGCTGGAACATCCTTACATCATCAAAGTGCATGACCTGGGGGTGTCTGCATCGGGACCGTACATGATCCTTGAGTTTCTCAGGGGACGCACTGTAGCCCAGGTTTTGCAGACTGAAGGTCCGCTTTCCGTCGAGCGCTTCTTGCGCGTATTTATTCAGGTATGCAGCGCTCTTGAGCACGCGCACAACCGTGGTGTGTTTCATCGCGACTTGAAGCCCAGCAACATTATGTTGACGCGCAGTTTCAGCAACGAAGAAGAGATCCGCATCATGGATTTCGGCATCGCCAAATTGATCGATGACTCCCAGCAAGAGGGATTTGTTGCTAAATTGACTCGCACCGGGGAGGCGATAGGCAGCCCGGCCTATATGAGCCCAGAACAGGCTCAAGGCGGCAAGATCGACGCGCGATCCGATCTCTACAGCCTTGGTTGTGTTATGTTCGAGTCGCTCACCGGTGCAGCACCATTCGACAAAACAACGGCCCTGGAAACGTTGATGGCGCACATCTCAGAACAGCCGATCACTATGGCTCAAGCGGTTCTGGGGACGACAGAATTTGCTCCGGATTTGGAAACGATTGTCGCGCGACTACTGCAAAAGGATCCAGATCGGCGCTATCAGAGCATGCAAGAGTTGCAAGAACATCTCATCAGCGTGCGTGAAGGCCAAGGGCTTGGCAAATTCGTCTACAAGCAACAAGCACCGAAAAAAAATCGTCAGCTACTTGTAATTACCGTTGCTGCGGCGGTAATAGTTGGCGCTTTAATGGTGATTTTCCTGGTCGGTAAAACGGCCATTGTCGATAACAGGTATAGCCATATTTCCGAGCCTCAGCCGACGCCGATTAAAACAATCCTACTGCCTGATCCCATAAGTGCAGCCGTCGCAAATAACGATACCGAGCTCACCATAGGTGGTGAAGGACTGACTGTAGACGAAGATCTCGAACCACTACAGCGATCTACTTGTGCCGTCAGAATTTCGCTGAGAAAAGCCTCGATCAGCGGAGCCGGTCTTAAATATCTGGCGAAAATTCCCACCCTGAAGGTTCTCACTCTATCCAACTCTACCGTCCAAAATTTGGAACATCTCAGCGCCGCGCAGTCGCTCGAATCTCTGGGTCTTGATGGCACATCGATCGGCGATGTGCAGCTGGAGCAAATTAGGAATCTACATCTCAAAAGACTTGATCTGGCCAACACAAGCGTGAGCACGCTCAACGGCTTGCGAGGAATGAAGAGCTTGGATTGGCTCAGGCTGAGTTATGACCAACATCTCGGCTCACAAGGCATGTCGGCAGTAGGGCAGCTGAAAAATCTCAAAGAGCTGGAGCTATCGTCCACACCGATTGCAGATGCGGACCTGAAATATATTGTCCAACTACCTAAATTGCAACGGCTCGAGATTTATGCCTGCCCAAATATTAGCGATGGCGCAATAGATAACTTGAAGAAGAAACTGCCCAGCGACTGCGTTGTGCACTATGACTATGGACATACGATTCACCTGGACTCGACGCAGCAGCCAACTAAACAAGAGTCCAAGTCAAAACAAGAACAGGAGTTATCAAAAGACCCGAACAGTCAATTGAAAGACAAGGCCGATCGACTTTACGAGAACGCGCGCTATAAAGAAGCGTGCAGCTTCTATAAGGACTCCGCGACGGCGCTCGAGTCCTCGCCAAATAAAGATTGGATGCTCATTTCACAGAGCTATTCCGGAATGGCAATGTGTGATTTAGCTTTGCAGCAAAATCAAGCCTCAATACCAAACTTCCAAAAGGCCATTGAAATTGTGAAAGCGCACCCGGATATGCAAAATGCCGATCAGCTGCCCCGTTGGTACTATTACCTCGGCTTGGTGTATGACGAGCTTAATCGCAAGCAAGAGGGGCTAGCGATGCATAAGCTCGCGAATGATCTTTTCGAGTCGATGCGTCCCATTTACAAAAGTCCTCAGCTTACGGAGTTATGCCAATCGCAGGACAAGGAATGGGAAGTTGCAAAAGCTACCAACTTGTTCTCTATCTACGAAGATGCGGGTCTTCCAACCGCAGCTAATTATGCTTATTTGACATCAATTTTGGAGAAAGCACTGCGCGTTTACGGCACCAATCCGATTACCGCTCGGACGATTGCCGTCGCCAGTTATTATCGCCGACTTGGCGATTTGTACGTGGTCGCTGCACAGCAATCGACCGACCAGACGGTAAAGGAACGCGACCTCAATCAAAGCCTGGTTAACTATCAACGCGCGAAGAAGATCGCAACCGATTTGAAGCAGGATCCGCTGGTCCCCGGTGAGTTAGCTGCGTCGACACTGAATATTGCAGAGGTAAGCATTACACTACAGCACTATGACAGCGCCGAGAGCATTCTCAAAGGACTGCTCAAACACAAGAATCCAAATTATCGTAAATCGGCCTTGCTCTACCTGGTTGCGCTGTACCAGATTCAGCATCGGACCGCCGAGCAAAAGAAGTACGCAGCAGAGTTGGCTAAGCTGCCGTCCAAATAATCAGGCGTCGTTCATCCTTTAAGGACCGTTGTTCTAGTGACCAACCGCATTTCGGTGCTCATGTCGTCAGATGAAATCCCGCCAACAGTCAATGCTAGCGGGATTTGCCAAGTCCAATTGTGAGCGATGCGGTCGCTTACATGTTGCCGATGATAGCGTCGGCAAACTCGCTGGTCTTCAACTTCGTTGCACCTTTCATCAAGCGTTCGAAGTCGTAAGTGACTTTTTTCTGCTGGATTGTCTTGGCGAATGAGTTGTTGATCAGATCGCACACTTCAGTCCAACCCAGATATTCAAACATCATCACGCCGGAGAGGATGACTGAACCTGGATTGATTACATCCTTGTCTGCGTACTTGGGTGCGGTGCCGTGGGTGGCTTCGAAGATTGCACACTCGTCGCCGATGTTGGCGCCGGGGGCAATACCCAATCCACCGACTTGCGCTGCGCACGCATCTGACAGGTAATCGCCGTTCAAGTTGGTTGTCGCCAGAACCGAGTATTCATCGGGACGGGTCAATATCTGTTGAAACATCGAATCGGCAATTCTGTCGTTGATCAATACTTTGCCGGCAGGTATTTTGCCGTCGTGATCCGACCAGACCTTATCTTCTGCAATGGTCTTATCAGCGAATTCTTCGGCGGCGATTTGATAGCCCCAGTCTCTGAATGCGCCTTCGGTGAACTTTTGAATGTTTCCTTTGTGTACCAGAGTGACGCTCTTACGACCGCGCTCGAGGGCATATTCAATCGCCCGTTTGACCAGGCGTTGCGAACCGGTTTTGGAAATTGGCTTGATGCCGATGCCCGAATCCGGACGAACCGTTTTGCCAAATTCTTGAATCAAATCGATCAAGCGTTTAGCTTCCGGTGAGCCGGCTGGATACTCGATACCGGCGTACACGTCTTCGGTGTTCTCTCTGTAAATGACGACGTCCAATTTCTCGGGTGCCACTACTGGCGATGGCGTACCGGCAAAGTAGCGCACCGGTCTGACACAGCAATAAAGATCGAAAATCTGGCGCAATGTCACATTCAAGCTGCGGATACCGCCGCCCACAGGCGTTGTCAGCGGTCCTTTAATGCCGACGCCGAACTCTTTCAGTGCGGCGATCGTGTCATCAGGCAACCAATTATCGAATTCGTTCTTCGCTTTTTCGCCGGCGAAGACTTCGAACCAGGCGACTGACCGCTTGTCGCCGTAAGCCTTCTGAACGGCAGCGTCGAATACACGCCGCGATGCCTTCCAGATGTCGCGGCCGGTGCCGTCGCCTTCAATGAAAGGGATGATCGGTTTTGCGGGCGTTATCGGTTTGCCGTTCTTGAACGTGATTTTCTCGCCCACAGGAACTTTCAGCCCGTTGAAGCTCTTTTCAATTACTTGTCCCATTATTCAAATCCCTTAATTTGAGGCTCAATGCCAAGCTAACTACTTAATCCCAGGCAGCCGGATGTTGATGAGTTCCGGGGGCGCGGACTTTGCTCGACCAATTTTATGGCCATCGTAAATTATACGTCCACATCAAGGCTAAAGTCTCAGCTGCCCCCAACTGAAATCCTTTGTAAAGTGCGCAAGTGTAAAGTGCGCAAGCGCTCTGAGCATTTGCCTGTGAATGGGTTTCCGAACCGGCCGCCCGGTATAGGCGCGGCGGAGCGCCCAATTTCGGTAGATTTTGGCAAGCGATCAGCAGCATGCGCACCTAAATAAGCAAAATCGCGTTAGGATCTTCAGGTACAGTTTCCCCGTCGCCGGCGACGGGCGTGCCGGAGGGCCTGTGGATCTTTCTCTTTCGTTGAAACGCGCCATCAGTCTGTGGCCAAAACAGGAAGCTATCGTCGACGGGCATAAGCGCTTTACTTACGAGCGGTTCGGCCATCGAGTCGCCGCGCTGGCACACTGGCTGCGCGGTTTCGGCATCAAGAAGGGCAGCGTCATCGCCATCTTGTCGCCGAACTGCCACGAGTTTATGGAAACCTATTACGCCTGCGCGGTTACCGGCATCGTTCTCGTTCCACTCAACCACAGACTCGCTGTCGCTGAATTGGGCACTATCCTGGCAGATTCCGAGGCGCAGATTTTGGTTGCCCACACAGATTTTGCCAAGGTGGTGTGGGAGTTGGCCCAGGATTCTGGCAATCTTAAAAGGATAATTTGGTTTGGGCCCGCGCGTCGCCCTGAATTGCCGATTTCGTCTTTCGACTACGAAGAACTGCTGACGAATGCCCCGGGCAAGGTGTTGCCGGACGTGCAACTCGAAAGCGACGATCTGGCTCAACTGTATTACACCAGCGGCACCACGGGCAAAGCCAAGGGTGTGATGCTCACGCATGGAAACACCACGTTCAACGCCCTGGGCGCAGCGTGTGAATTGCAAATGACGGATGCCGACACGTGGGCGCACGTCGCGCCGATCTTCCATCTGGCCGATGCCTGGTCTCTGTTTGCTCTGACATGGGTCGGCGGAAAGCATGTGTTTGTGCCGTACTTCAAAGCAGGCGAGGTGATGCGCGTGCTGAAGAAGGAGAAGGTCACTCTCACGGCAATGGTACCGACAATGGTGACAGCGCTTTTGCAAGAGATGTCGTTGCACGGGCACAAGGGCGATTTCTCGCTGCGCATGCTGTTGACCGCTGGTGCGCCTATCGCACCGGAAATGGTGCGCCGCATAGTATCAGAGTTTCATTGCGACTACACTCAGTTTTACGGCATGACGGAAACAAGTCCATTCCTCACAGTCAGCCTCGTGAAATCCCATTTGCGCAATCTTCCTGAAGAGAAACTGCTGGAGATCAAGAGTAAGACGGGGCGCCCATTCATGGGAGTGGAAGTGAAAGTGGTGCGCGAAGACGGAATCGAGGTGGAACACAACAACCAAGAAGTCGGCGAGATTGTCGCGCGCGGTCCGGTCGTATTCAAAGGGTATTGGAAACAGCCCGAAGCGACTGCTGAAACGCTGAGAGGCGGCTGGATTCATACGGGCGATCTGGCCGTAATCGACAGCGAAGGCTACATCAATATTGTAGACAGACAAAAAGACATGATCATCACCGGTGGTGAGAATGTGTATTCAACAGAAGTTGAATACACGCTCTATGAGCACCCCGCTGTTTTGGAATGCGCCGTGTTTGGCACGCCCGATCCAGACTGGGGAGAGCTTGTCACCGCGTGCATCGTGATCAGAGCCGGATACACACCGACCGAATCGGACATGATGCTGTTCGTCAAAGAGCGCCTTGCCGGTTACAAGACCCCTCGGCGCGTCGAGTTCGTTCCCGAGCTGCCCAAAACCGGAAGTGGCAAGATCTTCAAAAAGGGTTTGCGCGAACAATACTGGTCCGGTCGTGAGCGCCAGGTTAACTAAGTCGGCAGAGCGGAACGGTTAACACTGACCGCGATGGCCAGCTGAGGCTCTGAAAAACAAGTGCAACTTCGCATACTCCATAAAGGCATAGCTTTTTTGCTTGTGCCCTTATTGGCGCAGTTCTTGTTTTTCTATCAGATGCATGAACTCTCCAAGCAAGCCGAACAACTTGACGGCGAAGAACAGCGAATAACCGACGAAATCGCATTCCTGAACAGTCTAACCGGCGACATCATCGGTGGATGGACGGTGATCAGCGACTACCTCTTTAGTCCCAGTCCATCGACGTTCGAACAGCTATCAAATTACGCCAAACTTGGCAATAACGCTGCTACTCGCTTGGAGCGCACCTTTCCTGATAATCCAGAAGCCGCACAAATAGCGCACTCTGCCCAACAGATGATCAACGACGAGTATAAGGAAATACAGGAGGTGATGGCTTCCAAGGATAGTGCCGATAGCGATTCGATCTTGCACTTTAAGGATTCAATCAAGAAAATACGGCACGGAGTTCAGCGCATGGCAGTTCAGTACAACGCTGTTATGAATGAACTGGATAATCAGCGCAAAAACCTGACGCATACCCGGCAACTCGAGAAACGAAATCGTGAGCAGATCGACTTTCAGGTGTTTGTATTCGTCATCTTGGACGTGGTCATAGCCCTAGTTTTGCTGGTCGCATTTCTGCAGGATATAACGAACCGTCTGGCTGTATTGGTAAAAAACGCAGAGACCATTCCCAAGGGGCAGGCTATGACGCTCAAGGTGTCCGGCAGTGACGAGCTGGCTTACCTCGATCAGGTTATGCACGAAGTCTCAGCAGAGCTGAGCGTGGCGGCACAGTATAGAAGCACCGTAATGACGATGCTCGCTCACGATCTTCGCAGTCCACTGTCTGCCGCTCAACTGACTTTGAAATCAGTACTGGCGCAAAGTACACTTAGTGAGAAGCAAGAGGAAACCCGCTTGAAAGGCGCGAGCCAGAATATTAGTCGGGTGATTTCGCTAGTCGAAGATCTGCTCACGATTGATAAATTGGAAGCGGGTAAGCTCGAACTGCAGCGCGAGCTAATCGACGCAAAGCCATTTGTCGATGATGCTTTCGAGGCGGTCGAGGCTTTAGCCAATGCTCAAGAGGTTGTCTTGAAAAACAATGTTGATCCATTAGTGATTGATGCCGATCGACTGCGAATGATGCAGGTCATGCAAAATCTTCTGTCCAATGCCATCAAGCATTCACCGAAACAAGGAACCATCACTGTCACCAGCGAACAACAACCTGGACAGGTGGCCTTGCGTATTGCCGACGAAGGTCCAGGTATCAGTCCTGCGGACAGCGGAAAACTATTCGATAAGTTTTATCAGGCTGACACCGCACAAGGCGGATTCGGCTTGGGATTAGCGATTACGAAGATGATTGTAGTCGCTCACGGCGGCAGCTGTGGAGCACAGGCAAACAGCGACCGCGGCAGTACGTTCTGGTTCTCCTTACCAGCCGATCTTCGTGCGGAAGACGAATGATCAATACGCGGTCACGGCATTTCAGAACGCCAGACGTTTTTGATATATTGTTGTGATTAACAAGCATCGGGAAAGAACAAACTGTGCAAAAGTTGTTGATCATTGACGACGATGTCAGCCTCAGCGTCGAGCTCGAGAAAATCCTGCAGCAGCATGATTGGCTTGTAGAGCGAGCCAACAACGGTATGGACGGTCTGCAATTATTGAAATGCTCGAGTTATGACTTCATTCTTTTGGACTGGAACATGCCTGAAATGAACGGCATCGAAGTATGTCGTCGTTTTCGTGCTCAAGGCGGAGAAACGCCGATTATCTTTCTCACTGGCAGGACCGCTGTAGACGATAAAGAGAGCGGGCTTGATGCCGGCGGAGACGATTACCTTACCAAGCCATTCGAACCAAGAGAGTTGCTGGCGCGAATGCGCGTTATTCAGCGCCGACCGCGTTCAATTGTGCGTGAGAAGCTTACGCTGAGAAACTTCGCATTCGATCCAAAGCTCAGACGCGCAACTATAGGTGGTGCATCGGCGCAATTATCTCTAACCGAAAGTAACATTTTGGAATTCTTCTTGCGCAATCGCAACACTTTTTTCACCGCCGCCCAGGTGTTCGCCAACGTCTGGCCCTCAGACTCCGAGGCTTCGGTTGAGACCGTCCGAGTGCACATGCAATATCTCAGAGGCAAGCTGGCACGCATAGGGGCCGATAACTTGGTTGAAACTGTCAAAGGCGCCGGCTACATCGTCCGAGACGAGCACCAGGCTGAAGTTTAAGACCCTTTATGGCGTCTTAACGTGCTCCTGCCGTACTCTGTTGAGCAGGAGAGGCGCCGCACAGTTTTCTCCATAGTTTTACCGATGATTCGGCAGGCCGAAACAACGTAAGTTGTCTCGGCCCTACGAATTTCAATACTAGTATGGAATCCTGACTAGCGCAATCTGCTGCATCCAATCGGACTTAGAAAGCCAAAAACCAGTAAATTCCAAGCCTTTTATTGTGCCAGAGTACATAAGAGCCGGCAGATCCGGCAGATTTGCCATCGCTATTTTTATGCTCGAGGCACTCCAGATCGGCATCGACCTTCAGCGCCTCAAAATCGTTAGGGAACTCTCTGCGGATAGAGTCGTCTGGGGTGACCGGGACGCACTCTCGCTGGTCCTTCAATACCACTGGTTCACGGCATTTGAACCTGATCCACGCTCTGTAATCGAGCCAAGCGTAACCATCGCCACTTAGCTACGACACCATTGAGATCGGTGTCGTGAAGTAAGTGTTAAATGTCTTCTCTGGCGATGGTCTGGTCTCGCTTTCAAACCACTTACCGAAAGCCCAAAATGCCAAGCCCAGCCCAATGCATGCCAGCAGAAGATAAACTAATGCTTTGCCGCTATTCTTTCGTTTCTTATACGCCAAGGCATCTCTCCTATCAGTCATGCTCCTGAGGTCCCGCAATCTTTCCGATGAGGAGCATCATATCTTTTTCTGAATTGGTTGTGACGAAAATAACTTTAGCGCATGGACGAAACCTGCCCTGCGCAAAAGTTTCAATGCCATTCGCTCAGGGCAACTCGCCGTGCCGCAAGTCGATCACGCCATCGTTCTTCATTTGCTCAATCTGCGATGGAGTGTAACCCAATTCGCGCAACAAGAGGACCGCTTCGTAATCGGTGTCTCGCACGGTTTTGAACGCTTCTTGTCTTTCTTGCTTATTGAGTATGGGGCTGACGATTTGGGGAATTGGTCCAAGAGTCGGGTGCGTTAGATTGGCTGTCGCGGATCGCTGCGTCGCTGGTACCATCTGCAGTGCTTCATCAATCGTGTTGACAGGCGAGACGCAGCAATCAGTGCCGGCAAAGATCTGCATCCACTCTGCCAGGGTCTTTGTCTTGAACAATGCTCTGAAACGCTGAAACAATGCCGGATCCGTTGCATCCTCGTAGCGATCGATCAGATCGACCATTCCAGTCGTTTGACAAAAGGTTTGCCAAAATGGTGCTTCCAGTGCTGCAACGGCTATGTGCCGGCCGTCCTGGCACTCGTACACGCTGTAATGCGGAAGTTCCGAGGGATAGCGGAAGTTCGCCTCTCGTTTTGAAACCCCAAGATACGATAACGCAGTCGCCATGATCTGTTGTGTAGAAAGCGCCGATTCAAACATGCTGATGTCGATGTGTCTGCCTTTTCCAGTACTTTGTTTGGCAAACAGCGCGCTGACGACGCCGAGCGCACCGTAGAGCGCGGACATATAATCCGAAATCAACGCTCCGGGCAGTGCCGGGCGCCCATTGTCATCAAGCCGAGTGCAATCCAACACTCCGGATTCGGCGATAAAATTGAGATCGTGACCTGGGCGATTGCTCCATGACGTTTCATGCCCGTATCCTGAAATCGAACAGTAAACAATCGCGGGATTCAATTTGCTCGCATCTTTGTAGCTGACTCCGAGGCGTTCCATTACGCCTGGACGAAAGTTTTCCACCAGAGCATCGCACCACTGGAGCAACTTGTAAGCGATTTCTTTGCCAGGCGCCGACTTCAAATCGACAGCCAGGCGCATCTTGTTGCGGTGGATGCTCCAATAGTAAAGGCTCTCCCCCTCGACAATCGGCGGCAGCTTGCTGCCAAGTCCCGGCGCGATCGGCTCGATGCGCATGACTGAACAGCCAAGGTCGCCCAGAACGGTCGAGCAAACCTCGCCGGGCAAAAGATGCGTGAAATCCAGAACTTTAATACCGGCAAGAGGTAGGGTCACGGTGCCTCCGGAGAAACCGATCTAAGTGTATTTCAGGTCGCATCTACTTGTATCTTGTGGTGATGAATTTGTTGTTATAACCTATAGTTAGTGCATCTCTCAGTAGTTGGATAGTTCGTGCGCAAGCTATTTATCAGCATGGCAATTGTCACAATCGGCTGCTTCGTAGCGGCAGATGCCAGCGCGCTCGCCGGCGATCGAATCAACGACCTGATCAAGACCGGTGACGATTTCGTCAATCAGGACCGAGTGCCGGAGGCGATCGCTCTCTATCTGCAGGCAGTGCGGGCGGAGCCGGCCAGCTCTATTGCTCATCAGAGGCTTGGTCGTGCTTATGCGATGACGGCGAAATTGAACGAATCCGTGGACGAGTTGCGCGCTGCCATCAATCTCGATCCGACCCTGATTCAAGCTCACGTCGATCTCGGCTGGGTCTATGGATTGCGGCATCAGTTTCGCTCGGCGGTAAATGAAGAACGTGCCGCGCTGGCATTGGAGCCGAGTAACACCTCCGCCCTCATGGACCTTGGAGTAGCCCTCACGGCACAGGAAGATTACGATAACGCCAAAAGTGCCTTCACTCGAGCGATCAATTTGGACCCAGCCAACGTTGCTGGTCATCTCAACATGGCAAGCTTGCTCGGCCGTCAGGGCGATTATCAGCACTCGGCAGAATTCTATCGACGGGCGTTGGCGATGGATATCGATAACCCCAGTGCTCTGATTGGGCTGGGCACGGCGCTAGGGAAACTCGGCGACAGACAAGGCGAGCTGCGTGCATTCCGTGCGGCAGCAGGTGTAGCGCCGGAAAACGCGATCGCACACGGCAAGCTGGCGTGGGCTTTGTATCGAGCCGGCGATTGGGCAGGCGCCTTGTTCGAAGGTGTCGCTGCAAACGGGCTGCGCCTGCAACAGTCATCAAGCAACTTCCTCAGCAGCCTTCTAACTGCCTGGGCAGCACTGTTCATTGTTTTTGGTATCTTATTTGGTATCGTTTTCTCCGGCTCGAGGTTCAAAGCCCAGCCGGGCGAAAACGTCGCCAAGTCTTTCTTTCTTGTGTTCTATAAGGAAAAGCCGGGCAGGTTCGTGGTCACCGACCGGCGCTTGGTATTTGTTCCCGAGGCTTTCTCGCAATGGTTTGGCGCTACCCGATTGAGCCTCGATCTCGTCGATATCGAAAGTTTCCACTCCACGTCATCACCGATTGGCGGCGGTCATCTGGCAATTCTTGCTACAAATGGATCCGTCTACCACTTTTCCATGCCAGTTCTGGTGCTCGAACCGCTTATGGTGGAATTGAAAAAACTACGGCTTACCGGTGGCCCCGAGATTCCCATAGATGTAGAAGAAAAAGCAAAAGCGGCCGGTGCCGCCGCAGTAGATGCCACCGCTGCCAGTGTCACATCAACTGAAAAGAGTCTGTTTGCCGACGAACAAGAAGATGTCGAACTCGTAGAAATACTCCATATCGAACCGACGGATCCAGCCTCTCCATTGCCATCCGAGCCCACGGTTGCGGAACCTCAACCGGCTAAGGAAACTGCGGAGTCAGACGCAGAAGTCGAAACATCGAAATCCGAAGCAGCGGATGAAGCATCCCAGTCCGAGACAACGGACGAAACATCGAAACCCGAAGCAGTGGACGAAGCATCGAAACCCAAATCGGACTAGTACTTTTTAGGGAATCGACTACGTAATATTACCGATCCTAATAAAGGTGGGATTGGCTAGACTGTCCGTGATCCGTGGCTCCGAGGATGTCCAGGATTAACGAGAGTCATTAGACAATCGGCAAGTGAGCTAAAAATCAATGACTGGTACGTCTGCCCCCACCATAGTCGATTCATCCTCTTTGCGGACCGGGAGTTCGCATGGTGGTTCGTCGTCTCAAGCAGGCTGCTTTCCGTGGTATGGCACTGCATTAAACCTCGCCGTCATCATCGGTGGACTTGGATATTTTATCGATACCTATGACTTTTTCTTGTACAACAGCATGCGTGTTGTCAGTTTGACGCAATTGGGACTCAAGCCTGATGAGATCACAAGCGTAGGAATTGTCATACTCAACTGCCAGATTTTCGGAGCCCTGATCGGCAGTTTCGTCTGGGGCATTATGGGAGACAAGATCGGTCGCAAGCGCGGTCTGCTCGGGTCGATCCTCATTTATTCCTTGGGCATGACGTTAAACGCATTCGTCCATGATCCGCTTTCGTATGGAGTAATTCGTTTTATCATCGGATTTGGCGTGGCCGGCGAAGTGGGTTTGGGGGCGACGCTGATCGCTGAAACCGTTTCTGCCAAACTGCGCACCTATGCGTTGACGTTCTTTACAGTAATGGGAGTCGCTGGTGTCACTGCTGCTGGTGCCTCGCTCGAACTAACGACGTGGCGCAATTGTTGCCTGGCGGGCGGTATTGCGGGTCTTCTCCTGCTGACACTTCGAGGGTTTCTTTTTGAATCGGGAATGTTTCTCGCATCGGCAAAAGTGAATTTGCAACGAGGATCTCTACGCGAGCTTTTCGGCAATCGCTCAAACTTGAGACTCTATCTGAAGTGTGTGCCTTTACTGGGTGCAAACTTCTACGTTACAGGTATTCTTCTGACACTTGCACCGGAGATTGCCAGAGCGACAGGCGTCTTGGAACCGATCAAAGTCAACATCGCTCTGGGCATTTACTTCTTCGCCTCTATGTTCGGAGACTGGCTCGGTGCCTGGCTCAGCAGCAAATACCAAACCAGACGCAAAGTAGCGCTCGGATTCATAGCGGCTAACATGTGCTTGTCGCTTTTGTTTTTGCAGAAACTTGCTTTGAATGCGGTGGGATTCTACTCTCTTTGTGCGACCTTCGGATTGTTCAATTTGTGGGCGATTACCGCGACCATCGTGGTCGAGCAATTCCCAACGCGGCTGCGAGCCACCGCAACGACATCAAATTTCAACTGCTCACGATCGTTAGTAATTCTAATGAATCTGTCCTTTCTTGTGCTCAAGCCGATTGGCATTTCGCTTTCACTGATTGTCATTGGCGTGGTCGTTTTCGCCTTGGGACTCGCGTGCGCATTCCGATTGCCGGAAACATATGGCTGCACTCTGAATGACCCAGAACGGTGATCGGCCGAGTGCAACTGGAGTCGGCAGAATAGTGCATGATCGATGTGCTCGAAAACGGACTTCGCGGTCTTCCCTATTTGCTTGGATTCTCTGTCAGGGTCAGGTCGGGAGCATGATACTCCTTTCCGTCATCCCAGACAGCGTGTGGTGCGATTAGATTGGCGGGAGCGTCGTTGGCGGGAATCATGGCGGTAAGCAGTCCGAACTTTCCCTTCGGTGCGCCCGGTGTAAATGTGCTTTCGCCCCAGACGGTGGCTTTTCCGAACGCGCGAAAGTTTGCCATTTTTTTTGTCGCAGTGAGTATGTCGAACTCGCCGTCCAATGTGCCTTCTTGACCGCGACCGTGATTGCTGGTTTCTTGCGAATACTTACCGTGAAACACAAAGTGCTTCGCATCTTCGTTAGTACCGACCAGATTGGCTGAGAAGTCTGCAAGCTTGACGTCGCTGCTTTCCCACTCGTCAGGCTCACCACGCACATTGTCGATCAAGTGGAAGCGCACCAATCGAGCCACGAGATTTCTCGGCAATGGAAATGCGCTGGCGCTCTCACTGGTGGATAGAATGTCCTCCACATCATCTGCATAGATCCACATGTAATCGCGGCCGACACTCCGATTCAACTCGTCACATGCGGCTGGCAGCGGGCTAACCCGCGTGAAGATTTGAACGATCGAGGTCGTGCTGTCTGGTTGTATAGAATACGATCGCGCCGCTTGTTCTTGCGAGATCTCAACTTGCTCCGGTGGATTGTGCCGAAACGCGTCCAGTGCAGAATCCATGAAACGCAGAATGTTTGGAATGTAGTGAGTGTTGTTCCATCCGTACAACTTTCCGTCTGCTCCAATGATGTAAAACCCTTGCGCTGTGTCGCCTTCGCCATTAGGCGATCGCTGCAATTGTTTCTTCAATTCACCATCATTTGATCGGGCAACAATCGACATAAACCAACGTTGCGTTTCGGAATGCCCCTTTTGCCAGTCTCTGCAATCACCGGCTACTGGAACGAAGTTGGTTTTTAGTTTGCTGACAATGTCACTGTTGACGAAAGTAGATCCACGATCTATCTGGCCATTGTTTCAAGTGCAGCCCAAAGGATGCCCATTCATTACCCACAAAAACATTGGTCGTTGCTCGTCTTGTGCTAGAACACGTGCCTGCATCAAATTGGTGTGCCACCCGATGTTGAGCCAGGCATCTTCTTTTGCGCTGGGTAGCACTGTTGCAATTTTGCTGTCTAAGTCTGAGGCCGCAATTGTAGGACTGATCATGGAAAGGAGAATGACTCCTGTATACAAGAATGGAACTGCTGATTTGAGAAGATAATTGATGCACTTATTCACGGCAAGAGCAAGCATGAGTGCCATTATCCGGCGGCAATCTGCCGGCAACCGATCGCCGGAAATTTCGGTATCACCAGTGTTCGTGACGGGAAGCTCCATGGTGCATTCCATTGCATGTTGGGATTGTACCTCGCACGCAAAGGTTAGTGGATAGGACGCACTGACAGCTAGGTTTTTGACTCGTACCTCATCGCGAACATCCAGTGGGCGGCTTTCAGGATTTACTCATTTCGCAACGGTAAAGTGAGCATCGTCGGCAATGTCCGAATTTAGGAAACAAGTTATACAGTCGACGATAACACAATTAAGCAGGTTAACTAGTTAACTAGTTGACTTGTTAACTGCTTAACTAGTCGACGAGTTAACAATACGACAGGTCGACTAGGTAACTGGTCGACAATATAACAAACAAAACGCGAATTTCTCGGCTGATGATGGCTTTTGACGAGACTGGCTCTTTGGTGACACAAATTTGCCACATCTTTTCTGTAGGTTATCAACAACTTGAAATCATGCGCTGCCCTGCGGTTTTATCCAGCTTCCCCCTTACTATTTGAGCGTTGAAAGGCATGAGCACTCTACTAGCCAGTTCATCAAACACATCTGTCAACTGTCTTGCGAAGAACAAAGAAGACTTCAGCAAGCTCGTGCGTCGAATTATGCTATCGAGCTCCGGCCAATTCGCGGCCATGGGTTCTGATGGTCGTCCGATCAAAGAAACTGCTGTGCCTCAGCCGGAGAGCCCGATTTGGCTTCGCTGTAAAGAATTGGCGGAAGGGGCGTTCCAACGATGCAACTATTCTCAAGCCGAAGCCATGTGGCTTGGTGCCCTTGCCGAAGCGAAGACGTTCGACAAACGCGACCCGCGCCTGGCACTGACTCTCGAAAGCCTTGCCAGCTTGTACCATATGCTCGAGCGCCTCGAACAAGCCGAGATGTTCTGCCGTGATGCACTCGAATCTTTGATTGCGATCTACGGACCAATGCACATCAAAGTCGCCAACTGCATGAACACTCTCGCCGGTATTTTGTACAGCCAGGGCCGCTTGAAAGAGGCCGAACCTTTCTGCATCAAGCTTCTGTACATCTATGAAGGCGCATACGGACCGGATCATGCTGATGTGGGCATGGCGGTGAACAATCTGGCGATGATGTATCACGTTCAGGGCAAGTACAAGCAAGCCGATCGCATGTATCAACGGGCGATCCGCATTCGCACGAAAGCGTTGGGCGAAAAGCATCCTGTAGTCGTTGCACTGATCGATAACTACTGCAACCTGCTGTCCACCACCGGCAGAACGAGAGATGCTCACGAACTGCGGCAAAGTGGCAATATCGCTTCGATCGCGCCGATACCGATGCTCGAAGCAGTGTAATCCGCTCTATTCATTTGCGGATGATCGATTTCTCGTCTGTTCTAGCGAACGGAACTTTAGGCTCAGCTCGAAATGGTTCGTCAGCGGATTCGACGTCCCATCGAATCGATCCGCAGCACGTCGCTGGGAGCGCGTTTTATTTTTCGTGTTGTCTGCCGGGTTTCCAACGGAGTCCGATAATGTATATTATGTTTCATTTTCAAAATCGAGGCTGAAAACGCCCGCCAGGACGGCATTTACGGACGCGGCTCCTGAGGCGTTTTGAGCGTCGAATTCGATCTCGGAATGCAGATTAGCCTACGAGCTTTAAAATCTCGCCGTCGACCCAACCATGTCTGGCAACGATGTCAGTTATCGGAATTGCTTGCGCTCGATGTTCCATCTGTGCAATCAGTCCCATATCCTCTGTAAGCAGACCCAATGATATGAGTCGTACCGCAGCAGGATCAGTTACGGCGCAGGGGACATCAATCATCTCTTGTCCAAGCAAAAGTCCGTCGAGCTCTGCTTGAGAAATAAACTTCTTGTCTTGCAGCACTTCGCCCAGCGGCAAACCGTTCTTAACTTGCGAATCCACTGCTTCTCGCAACTGCTCCATAGAAATCATTCCGGACGCGACGCAAAGTTGCCCCAGCCGGGGCCTCGTGTCTCCGCGCTTTTCGCCTTTTAGATATTCTTGCCTCTGCTCAGAATATAGGCGGCGGAGCTCGGGCGTTGTCAGCGTGTTGTAGGCGTTCTCAATTGACTGCAAACACTTGCTTGCCTGTTCAGCAGCCGGCGTTCCCTTCGCAAACGTGGACGACTTGAGCGCCTCGACCAGGCGTTTGTGAGCAGCCGTCACCTCGGCTGACGGAGCATTCTCTTCCAAACCCAATACTGAATACAGGCTGATCAATATATATCTCCTGAAACAAGAATACACGACGACGAGTCGTTTAAGGAGAGACACTGAGTTTGGTTTTTACGTCTTCACAACCGTACGCGGTTCTTAATCACAGATCCGGTAGCACCATGCCTGGTGCCGGGTAATGTCGGGACCCTTTATTGAGCACGATTCTGAATGGATGAGGTCAGGTAGTTGAACAGCAATCGGCGCCAAGGATGATCCATGTCGCTGAGACTATAATGATGATGACGTGAAAGTCTCTGCCGGTCAACTAAAGCATGATGCAATCCAGTCGCCTTGCTGCCGCTAGAAACGTGCAACTCGACATGCTGCGTGGCGTTGCCGTGCTTTCAGTTTTGTTCAGCCATATTTACAAGGTGCCTGCCTCGGTGGCAGGGGAATGGTGGGCAGCCTGTCTTGCTCAAATGCGCTCCATGGGTTGGGTCGGTGTAGACCTTTTCTTTGTCTTGAGCGGATTTCTTGTCTCGGGGCTTATCTTCAGCGAGTTGAAGAAGCACCAGTCTTTTCAGGGTGGGCGCTTTCTCATTCGGCGCGGATTCAAGATCTATCCTGCCTATTACATTTCAATACTCGTTGGTTTGCTCCAAGTCGCAACGATGCCCCACAATCAAGTCACCAATCAATACATCGCCAGCCTCCTTGTCTTCCTGCAAAACTATTTCCCCACGAATACGTTGACGGAGCCGATGTGGAGTCATATGTGGTCGCTAGCTGTAGAAGAGCACTTCTACATCGCGCTGACGCTTGTATTTATCATTCTGTTGCAGCTCAAGAAGGATCTGCGTGTCGTGCCGAAGCTGTGCATTTTTGTGTTCGGGTTTTCTTGTTTAATGAGAGCGCTGTTGTGTTGCAACCATAAATTCGATGGGCAAATTTTCTACTCTCCATATGTCTACACGCACTGCCGCATCGATGCGCTCGCTTTCGGAGTTATGCTCGCCTACTTCTATCACAACGAAGGAGAGCAGCTGAAGGAGCTTGTAACGAGCCGGAAGACTCTCTGGTTCGTTCTGGGATTAGCGCTGATAAGCCCGTGCCTCGTCTTTCAATTGAATAACTTTTTTACGCTGGTTTTTGGTCTGACGTTGCTCTATCTGGGATTCGGCATTTTATTGCTGGTGTCTATATATTCACAGGAGATGCCCATTCTTTCTCGCGCTCTGGCCAAGGTCGGCTTCTACTCTTACTCTATCTATGTCTGGCATCGTCTGGTCTGGTTTTGGGTCTTTATGGGCACTCTGTTCTACCCTGTACCTTACGGCGTGCAGTTGATCATCTATTTTGCCAGCAGCATCGGATTCGGCATCATTGCAGGCAGGGCTATCGAGATTCCCTTCCTTACGCTTCGTGACAAGCTAGTGCCATCGCGCACCGCTTCAACGCACGAGGACATAGCGCCCGCAAGTGTCGCTACAACCCAATCGCAAGCTTAAGAGCCATTCGGTGTGTGCAACGGTCGACAATACAACCCGTCGACATTCCCTCGGCACGTAATAATACGAATGGTCGACAATACGATCATGTGAGCGCGGGGCAAGCTTGTCGACAATAGAACAATTTGACGGTACCACGCTTAACCCCTTTTGGCCCGTTGCTCAACGGTCGACAGTCGTCGACCTACCACTGAGGCTCAATCAGTCGACAATACAACCTGTCGACAAGGATAACCGGGCAAATCAGTCGACAATACAACCCGTTCACTGGTCAACAAGTCGAACAGTTAAACAGCTGAAAGGTTCATCGTATTGTTGAACGCTAGAAACTGGCAACGATGAATTTCGAGACACAACTTTAGGAGCGGCACAAATCGGCACCATATTTGGTGGCAACCACTTTATTTGAAAACTTTCCAATTGCCGGATTTCTTCCAGCCGTTTTCAGTGACTTCTTCCGCTTCAGTCTTGAGCTTTTGGGCTTCCATGCTTCGATTCTGTTTCTGCAGCAGAGCAGCATAATTCGAAAGCAACGTGATTACATCAGGATGATCTGGACCCATTGCTTTTCGTTTGATTTCCAATGCTCGCTTGTAATAATTTTCAGCTTCATCGTACTTTTGCCAGGAGTGGTACAGCATCGCCAGATTGTTAGCGATAATGCCGACGTCAAGATGTTCTTTGCCTAGCGTGGCTTCATAGATGCGCAGCAGGCGCCGGCAAATGGGCGCGGCCTGCTCGAACTTGCCCTCGAGCCAGTAAACCTCCGAAAGACCTTCTAGCGTGGTTGTCAGCCTGGGACTATGCTGCCCATAGTCCTCCGCCTCTTCCAAAGCAGCAAGCCACGCCACTTCTGCGGCGGCGAGATCGCCCTTCAGTCGAGCCTGTTCAGCCGAGGCTCTAAAGACGTACCATTTACCAGTCATTGGAAAAGCCAGGAATCTTCATTGCTTACTGAATAAATTTACCCGTACCAGGCTGATTTGTCTCCATCCTGCGGCACCGTTTTAGAAAATCGCATAACGGAGCCCCCGGCAGCGCACAGTAAGCAAGAGCGCCAAGGAGCCGATCACAGCGAACACCGGGTCATGGGCGCAGAAGCGAGGAACCGAGCGACGAGCGCTTATATGAATTGCATTTTGTAATCATCTTAATACCTTAATACGTTAGGGGTTCCACGGTTGACAGCCTTTTATACTGTTGGAGTTTTCAAAGAGGCATCAATGCAGAAGCGGTTCATCGCTGCCTATACGATCGTCGCCCTGGTGTGTCTTTCCTTCATATCGGCCTACTTTGTCAGACCGCACCCGCCGTCTGTTGTGCTTGTCTCGGATACCCAGGAGCTGCCGGATCCCAAGGCGCATTTCGTTCCCCAAGCCGGGCTCGCCGAGCGGGTTTCCAAGTCTTATGGACTGGCACTGGTGCTGGTGATCAGTGAATTCTCTCAGAAGAACGCCGTCGCGCTGGAAGCAATCCGTATCTGGGCGCACGAAAACTTCGAACACGATCCACTTTTCTTGCGTTCAGCACCGCCCAAGCCACAGCAGCGTGGATCGATGAGCATTATCGATGCCTTTTGCAATAGTTTGCTCAGCCCACTGTCTTTCTGCCTGGAGGACGGTACGCTCAATTTTCTCAAACATCAAATTGCTGTGTTTCATCAAAGCAAGGCGTACGAGAGTTTCCGCGCGGATTATTTTGAAACGTTCGGGCTTGATTTAGAATCAGCGATGATGTTGGCCAGGTACCAGTCGGAGCGAGCACGGGAGGCGGTGCCTGTCATCTTGTCCGTTTGGTATTGGTTGATCGCGCTGATACTCGGTATAACCCTGCGAATCAGAACTCATTCTGAAGTCCGATCTACCAGAGAACAACGAACGATTGCGTTTTTCTGGTTTTCTCTTTCCGTGTTTTACGTCATTGTTTCGTGGTTTCAAAATGACGTCTCCGTCCTGGTTTCATCCTTTGTCTGTGCAGTAGTTGGTTTCTATCTCAGAAGGCCGATCTCAGTGGCCTTCGGCGAGGACAAGGGACTTTCATTCAAGCTACTGGTGCCAGATAAGCGCCTGACGACAGTGGTCTTGTGGGTGACGGTTTCACTAATCGCCATTCAAATTCTCATTTGGTTACACCGAGGAACCCTGGCTGAACCCGATCCGGTCTCCCTTGTGATCTCTTCTGTGTACGGCGATTTTGTGCACGATCCCAGCAATGCAAAGCGGATCATAATGCGCATAATAGGCGCGCTCTGGCTGCTCTTTTGCGTATGGGCGGCCTGGGCATACGCGTTTGGATCGAGTGAGAATCTGGATGAAGGGCTCGCACCGCTAAAGGACTCATTGCAATGACCACTAACTGGTCTGATCCATGTTAAATTAACCGATAGTCCGCGCCCTTGTGTCGGAACTGGTATACGAGTCGCACTTAAAATGCGATGCCCGTAAGGGATTGAGGGTTCAAATCCCTCCGAGGGCAAACTTCT
>Ga0206819_10020_pt2 | contig 54560 bp, 42 predicted proteins | sample Alteio_BWOrgCont_87_FD_152855 | JGI IMG/M metagenome (GOLD analysis project Ga0206819, IMG submission 152855) | Enriched cells from forest soil in Barre Woods Harvard Forest LTER site, Petersham, Massachusetts, United States -... | ecosystem: Environmental > Terrestrial > Soil > Temperate forest >... | reverse complement strand
TGCTCGCACCTGTTCATCAGCGAGCAGACTGTCGGATGGCACGGTCAAGTCAGCCAAACTCTTGCCAATCAGTTGCTTTGGTTCTAGCGCCAACACTTTTTGTGCGGCTGGATTGGCCTCGGTAAACATGCCCGTATAGTCGAGGCTGCAAATCAGATCTGCGGCGTTCTCTATCATCGCAGCCTCGCGATCGACCGCTTCATTCACCGATTCTGCCAGTTGATGAAACAATCGATCAAGTTGGCACAATTCGTTGTCACCTTCGAGCATTGGCGCAAGCGGCTCTCGCCGTGACAACAGCCGACTATTTTCGGTGATGCGCCTGAGCGGTTTGCTGATACCAATGGCATAAAAATATCCCAGAACGATCGCTAACAAAACACTAAATGCCAGCGCAGCGGCCAGAGCTACTGCGATAGAAGTGCGCATCTCGTGTGAATGCTGCCAGCGAATGGCAATCGTTTCGCCCTTATCTTTCTGCGGCGCTGCTTGCAGCGATCGATCGTCCCTATTGCGTGTTCTCACATCTACCTCGTGAGTGACGAGTAATGTCACGTTTTCCATAAATTGATTGATCGCTCGCAGCATTTTCTGCTGGCGCTCTTTGGGATTGACGGCGCGAATGCGCCAGCTTCGGTAAACATCCTGCAAATCAGCTGCAGCTATGCGAATCCTTGCGGATTGCTCTCTTGTTACCGGATCCGCCTGCGCCAGTTTCAACGTATCGTCGAGTTGCGAGAACAGATCGGCCATGTCGCTGTCTACTATGGGATCAGAAGCCATCGACATGTCTTCGAGAATGCGTCGCTCTACCTTCATTAGTTTGCCGATCAGCTCGCGCGAACGCGATTCTTCTTGTGTTTCCGCTTGCACGATCCAGAGCAGATAGGCAAGAATGCCCACGAAGACCATCTGGCATACAAGCGGGAATATGACGAGCAACATGCATCTTTGATTAAGGTTGAGCGACGGCATCAAAACTCGTCCTCATCGTCGACAAACTTTTGAATCTTGAACCAGAACGTACTTCCCTTGCCCAATTCGCTCTCGACACCGACAGTTCCGCCATGAGCTTCGACTATCGCCTTAGTGATCGCCAGACCAAGTCCGGTCCCTTTTATTGAAACGTGGGATTTTGTCTTGGCCTGAGCAAACTGTTGAAACAGCCGGGTGCGCTGCTCCTCAGGAATTCCCGGCCCCTGGTCCGTGATGTGGACCCGGACGAAATCGCCGTCTACGGCTGCGCTTAACGTAACCGTTGACTCTCGTGGTGAGAATTTGATGGCGTTAGAGAGCAAGTTCGTTACTACCTGGATCAGGCGCCCTTCATCCGCAAACAAGGCGGCGTCTCCGACTGGACCTTTGAGTTGCACGCCTGCCCTGGCGGCCATCGATTCCAGCGTTTCCTTGGCCAGTGCGCACACATCGGATGCACTGACGCATTTGAGATCCAACTGCATTTTCCCTGATTCCAATTTTTGCAATTCGAGCAGTTCGTTCACCAGATCGATCAATCTGGCTAAGCTCGTTTGCGTCTTCTTCAAAGTTTCGCCTATCTGCGGCGCCAACGGACCCCGCTTATTCGAGATCATCAGATCGAGGCTCAATGAAATCGACATAAGCGGCGTGCGCAAATCGTGGCTGACCATCGAGAGAAATTGCTTCTTCAGATTTTCAATTGCTCTCAGTTCGGTAACGTCGTGGACGACGCAGTAGAAGACTCGGCTCTGCGCTGACCAACGAATGCTCCACAAGAAATTTCTCTGGGCACCATCCTTACATTTGACAATGTTTTCCAGATGTCCTTCGAAAGGCTCTGTCGTGATTCTCTGCAAAACTTGTCTGGTAGCGTCCACGGTATCAGCTCGCAGCAAGGTCAGAACTGATTGACCGATCAGATCCGCCGGATCGCATTTCCAGGCTGCTGCTGCCGCGGCGCTCACTGCTTGAAAGCGAAGCTTCTTGTCAAGGGAGCAAATGATGTCTACTGTATTTTCAAGAATGGCTGATTCTTTCCTGCTCGCTTCGGCGATCAGTTGATTCGATTCATGCAGCACCCGGTCGAGTTCAGCGATCTCGTCTGTTCCCTCCATCACCGGCGGCAGTTTACGCCGTCCGGCGATGAGTTGGGCATTAGTGGAAATGATTTGCAGTCGATTGATGATATCCGAACTGAGGATGCGCGCGAGCAGGATCGTGAGCAAAATGCTGATGGCAATGCCGCTGCCCAGCAATGCGATAATGGTGAGCCGCAATCTTTCGATCTCTTTTGGTTCTGCAGCACGCATTTGCGTTTCGGCATCCATCACCCTTTGCGACATCGTCCCTGTGGTCATAAACAAGGCAAGCAAGTCGCTCTGCGAAAATTGTTTGATGCGGTCGTTTGGCGAAATATCCGGATTGGCCATGATGGCGCGCAATTTGATCAGAGCTTGTGCCATGCCGTCGCGCATGTCGCCAATTTCGTTCAGGGTCGTTTGCAGCTCGGGAACACGCTCGGCATAAAATGACTTCGAGCCTTTCGGTGCGAGCACTTCCATCATCTGATCGATCTGTGCGAGATTTTGAGAACCGCTCTTTTCACCTTTGATGATCGAAAGCAGACCGCGTCCGACCTGACTCTCGATCACGTTCAAGCGCAACAGCACGATGTTCGCCAGTTCCATCCGGTCAAGCTCTTGAGCCGCTTGCGAAAGCATCACTGCCAGTGTACCGACGAACACGATTTCAAACAGCACCGGCACCAGCACCAGCACAAGACCTTTTTGCTTGGCATTCAGACTGGAAAACAGCTGTTTCACTCGGATACTTCTTGCAGGGGCAGCAGATGCGATACTGGCATCTATGAAATACCCGATTATAGCTCGGCGGTTAACTCTTCTTGTATCTCAATTTAGCGGTCCGGAAAATCTGCCAACTGGTCGCTGAGCGCGACAACATCCTTCGAATCAATCTCGCGCTTTGCTGCGATTCGGTGGAATCGATTTTTTTCTAGCCTCTGCCAAGGACTCAGCGGCGCTTGCGACGGGGGACCTCTTCAAATGCAATGGCATTTTGATCAGCTGTGATCAGGAGCGTGCAATTGCTGTGGACTGCACCCGAGGCAATTACCCTCGCCAGTGGTTGTACGAGTACTCTTTCGACAGCTTGCTTGAGAGGGCGCGCTCCGAATGATTTGGAGTAACCCTCGTTAACCAGCAACTGGATCAAAGACGGATCTATTTTAATTGAGAGATCATACCGCTTGATGCCGCTGCGTTTGAGGATGGCGTTGATTTCACGTATTGCGATTTTTTCGGCGATATCACGGCCAATGGGTTTGAAGTTGATGATGCGATCGAGACGGTTGAGAAATTCCGGTCGGAAAACTCGGGACAGTTCTTTGAAGATTCTCTCCCTTTCCAGTGCTGAAGCGGATGTGCGCGATTCGTAGGCAGCAGCGATCTGATCAAAGCCTACGACAGTTCCAGATGAGTTAAATCCGACGTTGGAAGTGAGAATAACAATCGAGCTGCGGAAATCGATAGTGCGACCTTGACCATCAGTCAGTCTTCCGGCATCGAATATTTGCAAGCAGATGTCGAAGACATTGGTGTGCGCCTTCTCGAATTCGTCCAGCAGAATGACTGAGAACGGATTTTGGCGCACCACTTCCGTGAGCAGTCCCTTGTGGTAACGGGTGCCAATCAATCGTTCATAACTATCGTATGTGGCGAATTCGCTCATGTCAAAGCGCTGCAGGCGATCGACATTGCCGAAAACGAACTCTGCTAATGAGCGGGCCATCTCTGTTTTGCCGACGCCTGTAGGACCGACAAAAAGGAATACTCCAAACGGTTTCTTTGTGTCCGTTAGCCCGGCTTTGATACAACTGACCAAATCGATGACGGCTTCTACGCCTTCATGTTGTCCCATGACGCGTTCTTGCAAGAAGGTTCGCGTCGTTTCCAGATCCAAGGGGATTGATTCGTCCAAGAACTCCGACGGTATCCCTGTTGATTTTGAAATTGTTTCCAAAATCATTCGACGGGTCAGGTTTTGTCCTAGATTCTGCTGTGTGGCAATCACGTCGCGCAGAAGAGAGACACAATTGCCTGGAGCGCCGACGTGGTGCAAATATTGCTGCCCCAATTCGAATATCTCTTCTAGCATCTTGGCGGAAACCTGAGCCGCACAGCTCTTCCGGACATGCTTCAGGATTTGATGCGTTTGCTCGTCGGTTGCTTCTTCAATATTGATTTTAGAGAACAAACGATCTAACGATGGCACCGAGCCGAGACCCTGAGCATACTCTTCCGCTGTGCTTTCACCAATCAGCACGATCGTTCCTTCCTCTATATATGTGGATAGAGCGCTAGCTACATTGGTTTCCGATTTGTTATATCGCCCGACTCCAGATAGCTCGCTGAAGTTGGGAATATAGAGCACGATTTTTCTAGGGTGTCGGACCAGATTGATAATTTCTGCCAGCTTGGTATTCCACTCGCCTATGTATTTTGTGCCCGCCAAGAACTCGTTAGGTGAAATCCTCAGGACGTGCCATTCACCATTTTCTGGTTTGGCCAATTCGTAGACGAGTTCGTTGACAATGGCGGTCTTGCCGACTCCGGCTGGACCGAGTAGGGCGACTGACTTTTTCGGGTCGCTACAAATCAGGCGTAATGCATGCTGAACGTGTGCTTCGACGCCAAAGGCGCGAGGCAACTTCTTTTTCTTGGCCATGACGGTGAGATCTGTTCCGAAGTCTTCCAGTTCGTCGACGTTGATGTCGGTGGATCTTTTAGATTCCAGATATTTGGCGAACGTGGGAAACTTGTGCAGCCCGTATGTTTTCAGCAACTTGTGCGCTTCTTCCACCGCACTGCTTTCCTGGGGCATAAACTCGGTGTGTACTGCAAGATCTTCTAAGAGCTTCTGTTCAATGAAATCGGCGCACGTTTTGCGCACATTCGTGTGGCCATCTTTTAAAAATGCATGCACCAGGTTTCGCATGATGCTGGGCATCTTCTGGGCGGCCAAGGCCCTGGCTGCGGCGCAGCGAATCTCGAAATCTTCATCCCAACCCAATCTGTCCGATTGTGTTTCATAGGCGAACGGTCGCCCCGCTGATGCATCGATCGCCGATTTTCGTACATCGCGTTTGATGTCTCGGGTGAGGACAGGCAACATCGTTTGGCAATCTGCGTCCGTTAAGGTGCCAAGAATGTTGGCCAGGGCGAGCCGAACGTCGGTGATTGGGTCTGTCACCAGCTTTCGTAATTCATCCATCAAATCATGGTTCTGACGCTCCCGCGAACCTGCCACGGCAGCCTCGCGGATCAGTGGATCTGAGCAGCGAAGGGCGGTCAGCAACAATTCAATACTGGCATCTTCGCCGACAAAAGAATCTTTTAGCTGCTGGAGAATTTCTTTGGCATTTGTATAGCTTTCTGTTTTGAGTGTGCTTATCAGTTTGGCAATTTCGTCTTTTTTAGGCTTTCGCGACACGTTCTGCACTCTTCTTTAGGCTGTGTTTTCGATCTTTCCCAGGGTCAAGTCTGGGTAATCGTCGTGCTCCGGTGAGGCTTAGAAGCCTGAGTGACCGATTGAGATTCTAAGAGATTGCCATGGAGCGAATGTTCATCAGCAGCAAGTGAATTGAGAATTCTTGTCCTTAATGCTTACCCGCATGAGATCCCACCGCTGAAATTCTTGCACCCACCGCGCTCGGATTCCGGCTCGGCCTGGTTGCAAGATTTTCCGCTGAAATTTCTTGCACCCCCGCGCTCGGATTCCGGCCGGCCTGGTTGCAAGATTTTCCGCTGAAATTTCTTGCACCCCCGCGCTTGGATTCCGGCCGGCCTGGTTGCAAGATTTTCCGCTGAAATTTCTTGCATCCCCCGCGCTTGGATTCCGGCCACGCTGACTTGCAAGATTTTCCGCTGAAATTCTTGCACCCACGAGTGCTTGAATTCCGGTTCGGCCAAGTTGCAAGATTTTTCAATCGAGGCGCTGCCTGTATGGGCATGACTCCCCGGCCCACTTTCATTTTGCGTCCATCCAGTTGGGGCCGACGCCGATGTCGACTTTGAGAGGGACTTTGAAGGGCTGATCCATGAGCATGGATTCGCGCACGACTAATTTGGCTTCCTCCAGTTCGGATTGGGGAACTTCGAGAACCAGTTCGTCATGTACTTGCAGGATCAGCTTCGATTTGAGTTTGCGCTTGGTCAGTTCTTTGTCGAGGCGAATCATGGCCAGCTTCATCAAGTCCGCGGCGCTCCCCTGGATTGGTGCGTTGACGGCGGCGCGTTCGTCTGCTTTGCGCACTACGTCGCTGCGGTCGTTGAGGTAGCGGAAGTAACGCTTGCGTCCCCACAGAGTTTGCACGTAACCCCGGACTCGAGCCTCCTCGATCGTGCGGCCGATGAATCCCCGTACGCGTGGGTAGCGACTGAAGTATTTGTCGATGAACGCTTGCGCCTCCTTCATGGAGATGCCGAGGTCCTGGGCGGTGGCCATGGCGCCTTGTTGGTAGACGAGAGCGAAGTTGAGAGTCTTGCCGACGCGGCGTTGAGCTGCTGTTACCTGCTCGATTGGCGTGTCGAAGATTTCGCCGGCAGTACGCGCGTGGATGTCCTGATCTCTTTCGAATGCATCGCGCAGAATATCGTCAGCGCTCATGTGGCCCAGAAGCCGCAATTCGATCTGTGAGTAATCTGCTGATAATAAGACGGAATCAGGATCTCCGGGAACAAACGCCCGACGGATCCGGCGTCCGACATCTGTTTTGATGGGAATGTTCTGCAGGTTGGGGTTTGAGCTCGACAGGCGACCGGTGGCTGTTGTCGTCATGTTGAATTCACCATGCAGGCGATTATCTACTGGAGAAACTTCACGGGGCAACGCGTCAACGTAAGTAGATCGCAATTTGGAAAGTTGTCTGTATTCCAAGATTTTTGCCACGATTGGGTGCGCCTCCCGCAGTGATTCAAGGACAGATGCATCGGTGGAGAAGCTGCCGCCTTTGGTCCGGCCCTTCGTCTTCAAACCCAATTCTTCGAAGAGCACCGTCTGTAGTTGCTGGGTAGAATTGATGTTGAGAGTGTGGCCGGCGAGATCGTAAATTTCGCGTTCCAGCCGGATCAGATCACGGGTCAGTTCTTCCGATAAACCAGCCAGATAGGGCAGATCCAGGGCTACGCCTGCTTGTTCCATGCGGGCGAGAACCCCGCTCATCGGCAGATCGATTTCGTTGAGAAGATATAACTGGTCGGCATCGAACTTTCCGTCGAGATAGTATCGCGCGAGCTCCAGAGCAATCCGCGCATCGTCGGCCGCGCAGGAGGCGATTTTATCTACTGCTGCGAAGTTGATGGTTAGCTGTTTCTTGCCGCCGGCTGCGGACTCGCCCGAACGAACCGTGGCGTAGCCTAACAATCTTTGTGCCATCTCTTTCAGTGTGTGCTTGTCGTCAGGATTGACGATGTAACTGGCAAGCATGGGATCGAAGTGCAAAGTTAATGGACTCTGCCCGACCAGACTGAGCGCGTTGGCAATTGCTTTCGAATTGTGGATGACACGCGCGGATCTGGGATTTTCCAGCAGCACCTTCAATTTTTCGTGCACTAACGCGGCGGGCAAATGGTCAGAACCCTCTCCCGCGTTTTTCAGAGGCACGAATGCCGTTTCCACCTTCCATGACGAGCCTGAATAGGCGCTGCCCCCCAGCTGCAGGGCGCCCTCATCATTCAACTTCAACCCCGCAGTCCACGCCAGCGAATAGCCGGCGATTTCGCCACTGAATGCCGTGCCGCCTTGCATCTCCAAATCGAGCGCGAAGGCTGGATACCTCTCTACCTCGCGCAGCAATGCGGCTAAGTCATCCGCAGTTGTGATCACGCGAGGCTCAGGTCCCGTAGCCAGTTTTGTCTCCGGCTCGATGACCGCCACCGCCCCTGGTGCTGAGCTGCGCGGGCCGCTTTTGGCCGCCGACCGCGACAGTTTGCCGCCGCCACCGCCGCCGGTCGACATGCCGCCACCGGATGCGGGACCAGCCAGGGCCATGACTGATGGCGGAATCTCCGGTGCTTCGCCATTGTCGCTGAAGCGGCTGAGAATTTTGGGCAAGCGCCCGATCATCTGCTTGAACTCCATCTCGAAAAGAAATTGCCCGAGCTCCTCGATCTTCGGCATGTGCAAATTGCAATGCTCGAAATCAAACTCCAAGGGCACGTCCATCCGCATGGTCGCCAGATGCTTGCTGGCGTACGCGCTGTCTTTTCCGTCGATCAGCTTCTGTTTCAGCGCGCCCTTCACTTCATCGATGTGCTCATAGACTCCGTCCATCGTGCCGAAACTCGTCAGCAGCTGCACCGCGGTTTTCGGTCCGACGCCGCGCACGCCGGGAATGTTATCGGAAGTGTCGCCGCAGAAGCCTTTGTAATCGACCACCTGCTCGGGCCACACGCCGAGCTTTTCGAAAACTTGCTGCCTGCCGTAAATCAGCAACTCATGCCGTTTCGGCACAGGCACCAGTACTTTGACCCCATCTTCGGTATCATCGACGAGTTGGAAAGAATCGTAATCTCCGGTGAGAATCTGCACCTTGATGCCGCGCTGCTGCGCCTGCCGAGCCACAGTGCCGATGACATCGTCCGCCTCGTAGCCGGCCACTTCATACAGGGGAATGTTGAGAATCTCCACCACTTGTTTGATCAAAGGCCACTGCAATGCCAAGTCGTCCGGCATCTCGCCGCGATTGGCTTTGTATTCTGCATAAAGCTCATCGCGAAATGTCGGCGCCGCCATGTCGAATGAGATCGCTAGCCCATCAGGACGGCGCTGCTCCATCAGGTCAAATAAAGAGTTGAGAAACCCAAGGATCGCCCAGGTAGCCATGCTATCGCGGGACCGGCGCAACCCGGACATGAAGAGCGCATAGAACGCTCGGAAAGCGAGCGAGCTGCCGTCAACAAGCACCAGCGTTTGTCCTGGTTGCATACTTCGATATCTCCTTACGTTTGGCGCTTCCTGCGTTTCCGTCTCTAGTCTGCGTGCCCGTGCCGTTTAGTCGCTGGCATGGGCGTCATCAATATCGGTCCATTCTCGCTTCCGGTGCTGGTTTGCGGTGCTGCTGCCCGGCCAAGACATTCGAACAAGATTCTGCCTTCGCTTGTGCTTGGCGGTTCGATGCCGAGAATGCCGGCAATCGTCGGGGCAATGTCCGCCGGGCTGGCCGATGTTCCATATCGTCCAGCTTGTACGCCGGTGCCCGCGATAATCAATGGAACCTGACAATCATAATTATATGGCGAGCCGCTTTTCGTGCCGTTTATTTCTGAATCAAATATGAATCCCGGTTTTGGCACGACGTATAGTTCTCCGCTTCGTCCCCAGTAGTAGCTTTTGCGGATTGCGTCCAGCAGTGGGCCATTGGGCAGCTGGTTGGTGTAGAACTGAAATGCCGCATATGCGTCAGCTATGCCGGGCACGGAATGCACCATTTTGGCGGCCAGGGCTTCGACGTCAGGTTGCCGATAGTTTTGCTTGGCGATCGTGTTGGCGTTGAGGTAGAGGTTGGGCGGCTCGAAAGCTTCGATCCATTCACCCTGACCTAACCGTCCGGTCAGAGCGGAATTCAGCAACGTTTTGAACACTTTCGGATCGATGCGGCCGCCTTCAGCGCCGCGCTCTTTGAGAAACTCGGGAATTGGCGCAACGCCGTGGTCCGACGTAAAAACAACTAAGTAATTGCTGGAGCCGACCTTCTGATCCAGGTATTGCAGCAAACCCGCCAGTGCTTGATCCAAGCGCAAACAAAGGTCTTCGCATTCCTGGCTGTACGGTCCGAACGCTTCGCCCAGATAACCGCCGGCGGAGAAACCGATCGCCAAAAGGTCGGGGTCGGCGTGCTGTCCGAGAGCTTCTCGCTCGATCGCTTCTTTGCTGAAGTCGACGAGCATGTCGTTTGCCCACGGTGTTTTGACGAAGGCAATATTGAAGGCTTCGCCCGCTGTGGTGCCAATCGTATGAGGAAACTGTTTGCCATCACCGGCAATACTACGCTCGTAAGGATAATCATCACGAGTAGAGGCCCCGTACTGCCCCTCCGGCATCAATCTCTGCCACTGTTTGCCGACGAACTTTTCAGCGTAGCGCTGATCGTTGAACGCCTGTACCCAGCTAGGAAGTTCGTGGCCATATTGGGAAGAAGTAACAAACGTTCCAGTTCGCTCATCCCACCAGTATGCGTTGGTTGCCAGCCGGCCAGCCAGTAATAATGCCGCTGCCGGCTCGAGCGAGACGGTGATCACTTTGCTGCGTCCATTAGATAAGAGTTTCAGTTGGTCACCAATGGTGGTGCCATTCATCAGCCGCGTGCTGAAGGCGGTGCCGGTGCCGCCTACTGGCTGAGCGCCTTCGTCGATGGTGGCGCTAATCGTTTTGCCATGCCCAGGGTCGTACCATTGATCGGCGATGATGCCGGTCGACCATGGATATGCACCGGTGGAGATGATTGAATGACCGACTGCGCTTTGTGTGGTAGCGTCGGCGAATTTGCAATTGGTAAACACGGCGCCGCGATCTTGCAGTGCTCGCAAACCACCACTGCCGAAACGGTCCTGATAGCGTGCAAGATAGTTGTAGGAGAATTGATCGGCGACGATTAACAAAACCAGTCTTGGTTTGGCTGTATCAGCGCTTGCTGACGTGCCTGCGCAGGTCGAGAAAATCAACAGGACTAGGGTCAAGAGCCACGACCGGGTACGCCGCGGGGCCATTGCGCTGATCAGCGAAAATACCTGCCGAGTGATCGAGCCGCCGCCGCACAGCGCTTGCGCGCGTGCGATCTTGTCATATGCTTGCAATCTCGCGCCCTCCCAGAGTCAAGGCTGTCATTGTACTCGGCTCGGGCTGTCAATATTGAGTAGTCGGGGTGGTTAAATTCGGCGACCAAGCGATAAGTTTATTTGCTGTTTTCTCATGCGACCTTGATAACTTTACGTGGTTTCTGGTTGTATATATGGACGGAGATAGATCAGAAGCAGGATCTGAAGGCAAAGTACGGAGTAAAGGTTATGAGCGAGCGCACAAAATTATTGAAGAAAGCGGTCCTGGCTGGCGTCGGGGCATCTACAAATGTCGACCGCATCAAAGCCGCGTTGAGCGATGCGATGCAAGATTTGGTAAAGGTTGCAGGCGATTTGATTGACGATCTGGAAGGCAAAGGAAAGGTTAAGGCAGAAACGGTGCAATCCTTTTTGAAGAACGTTCAAGATGAAGCGACCAAACGCACAGTGGAAGCCGAAAAAACAGTGACAGCCAAAGTTGGAGTTTCTACCCGCAAAGCTGCCAAGGAATTCGGCCTGGCTACGCGCGAGGAAGTAGAAGAGCTGTTCGAACGCATCGCCGCGTTGGAAGAGCACATTCACGGACCATCCGAGGAGCATACTGATGGCGAGGGCACCAAAAAAGCTCGCCGCAAAAAGTCGGAAGCGAACTAAGACTTCGGCAAAGCAATGGCAAATCCGGCGCCGGCACCGTCCCGCGCCGGATTTTTCTTTGGGGGGATGGTTGCAAGAATTTCAGCCGAAAATCTTGCAACTCTGCCGCTGGGATGCGTGCACCGGAGGTGCAAGATTTTCAGCTGAAATTCTCGCACCTGGTCTGGGAGGAGTTTGCCAAGGCATGGCGGCATAATGTTGCCTTGCCAAGGTGCGGCGCTCGAGCTGCCATCACAACATGTCCGGTGGCACAGGTGGTATCTGGGGGATCTGTCCGTTGGTGCTGGGGTTCTTCAGGTACGAGTCTTCAGTGAGGTCGTTCAGGATCGGTAGGGGACAGCGAATCTGCAGCTCGCAAGCCAGCCCTGGGCAAGGACCACCTTCGTGGACAGAGCACCAATCATGCTCTGGTGAGGAGATTGGGGAGCCGTATGCGGGAGCTCCGGTTGCTGTGCCTGGGCTGTAGGAAGCTACCAGGTCGCGCAACAGGACTGACCAGGCGACTTCCGGTTGATTGCCGGTCTTGATCGCGTTCTCGCAATAATAGAGCGACTCACCGGGTGGAATAGCGACGTTGGCAAATGGATACTCGCTGTAACCTTGGGACGCAGGCTGACCGGAAGCAGATTTACCAAGGGTGCGCGAATCGAGGATGACAATGCCGAAGGGAAAAGGAGAATTGACCAGCGGTTCTTTCAATACCTGCGAGAGCGGTTTGCCTCCTACCGTCACCTTGTCGATAGTGCCGCCGAATGCCGTTTCTGCGCTGACGATTGTTGCCAAATTCGTACCAAACCAGGGAGTTGCATTGTCATAGCTTTGAGGCGATGTGCCATCACTTGTGGTGCCAGGCTGGGCAGTGCTGCCGATCGAAGCAGTGGCTTTGAGAAAATCCGATTCCTGCAACGGAACGGTATTGGCGATGAAAATGTATTTGTTGCCAATGAGAAAACTGTGGGGCGGAGAATCCAGCCGGCGAATGCCCTGACACAGTTTGAACGCATGTGTGCACAGCTCGAAGGTGGCTGTGGCTGCGCGATTCGCATTTGTGGTTGCGTGGTTGGCCAGTTTCAATATCTCCAGATATCGACGTTGTTCCAGTTCATCTGATTTGATCGAACTCTTCAATGCGTCAATGCGCTCATTAGAAAGACTGATGATTCTCTGGGGATCTTCGCTCGGCGTGGCATCTGGTTCATTGCTTGAAGGGGTGGATAGAGCAGCCGGTTGTTGTTTCGTCGTGGGGAGAGCTGGCTGCTGTTTCTTTGCATCATCCAACAACCGGGCCAACCTGCTGGAAACCGATGCCAGTTCTTGTTGCTCAATGAATACTTTTTGTTGGGACTGGCTCAGGGCAGTGCCCGTCTGTGTCGTGAATTGTTTTGCCATGGCCGTCGATGCGATCGCCGCGATGTTGGTGTCATGCACGCAACGCAAGAAATCTTGCACCAGATCGTGATCGAATCCGATCCTGCCGGACAAATTACAATTGCCGTTCTGGTCCACGACCAGTGGCAGAGCTGATTGAGGAAATGCCGACTGGTTGAGGCTTTGCCCCGATTGATCCACGACAGAGAAAGCGCGGCACAATGCAGTTTGCCCGACGCTCTCCGGCCCGGTTTGATTCATGATCGAGTATTCGCGCGCTCCGGTATCTCTTGCCAGACAACTATTGATCGATCCAAGCCCCTGTTCGGTAGTGATGTCCAGGACGTCTTCCTTGCGTTCTGCATTTACCTTAGCCAATGTCGACAGCTGCCATTGGCTGTTGATCAAGGCAACCGCGCGGTCAGGATCAACTGTGGTTCCTGCCGATTTGAGCCAGTGATAGAGCGCCACCGCCATGGCATCAGACGGTGACATCGTGGCCATGCTAGTTTCTAATGGTGGTGCCAGACTGCCTTTGCCGGGAACCTCGCTGCCGACCGCCTGCTGCCAATCACCTTTGTTCGTCCAGTTCTTATATTTGAGGATATCGGCGGCGCTGCGAAACTGAGGCGGGATGCCCTGCGGGAAGTTAATCATGAAAGCGGCCGGCGGGGCGGCAATTGTTGGAGCCGCGATCAAGGCACATGCCTGCTTGACCACTTTGGCGGTTCCTTTGTTTTTCGATCGTTTCTCATACGTCGTTTTGATTAGTACCAAATACGGTGCATGCTTGTCGTCGACGGCAACAAACTCCGCCGGATCGATCAGCCGAATATCGCAGTCTCGGCTGATAATCGGTGATTTCGCTTTGCCGAGTTGCATGCTTAGTTCGACCGACGATGAAGACTGCGCTTCGCGGTCGCTGGAAATCAGGCGATAAACGTGGCGATAAACGCTGTTGTCTTGATCTTCGTTTTCTTCGGAGCCTGGTGCCGCTTTGCTATCAGCCACCTGGGCGGTGTCGGGCTTGACGGCCAGCGCCAACTTCTGCGCCAGCTCTTGCTCCAATTTCTTCGCTGTTTCAAGATCTTTGTCGACCAGACTCTGCATCAGTTTTTGTTTCAGGTCATCAGCAATATCCGCGTCTATCCTCAATGTTTCATAAACGCCGTCGATGCTGCGTGCGCGCGACCGCGGCAGATCGCACAAGCCAACCTCGCCAAAACTGGCGTGTTGCACGGTGATTTGAGACAACTCGCGAGCAGCCAACACGGCTGCATTCTCGACGGCATCGCTCTGCTTGCGCTGGGCAGTAAGCAGATTGACCATGGCCACGTACAAGACGATTAACAGTCCCCCCGCGATCGTCAAAAGCGTGAGTGTGCCTAAGGTGGACCAATCCGTGCCACTCTTGTTTGCCGCTTCTGCGCCATCGCCGGAGCCGTCGCCGTTGTTGGACCGATCGCCTTTTTCGGGGCTGCGGCTGATGGTATCTGTCTTGCTGTCGTCTTTCGGCTGATCCATGGTTTCGCCAATTTCTGCCTGGATGATAGCATTATCGACGCCCCCAATTGAGCAGTATTTGCTTGCAGCGCTAAATGCTACGATGCTGTTGACACGTCCGGCAGGCACCCTAGCCATGTCCAAAACTTCAACCACCTGGCATATCGATTCCTTGTCGAAAGCAGTCGCCGGCTTCGTCCCTTGCCATCGGTGCTCTACTGATCCGCTTCGGCTGCGACTTCCTTTAATGCTGGCTCTGATTCTTCTGCACCTGTCGTTGCTGGCGCAGTCTTGCGGTGCGGCTCCGGCGGCGCCGGCAAAACCGGCTAATGATGCCGCTTCTCGCACCGCGGAGTTGAAACGGATCGACAGTCTCTCTGCCAGCGGTTCCTACTTCAAAGCCGCTGCGCTGCTTCAGCAAGTGCGAGCGAAGTACGGCGATGCTATTGATGTTACGCTCGCCAGTGCCAGGGTCTGCCGAGACATGGGGTTGTTGGCGCGGGCCGCTGGCGAATATCAGAAAGTCTTGCGCATCAATCCCAACTCAACGGAAGCCTGCGTCGCATTGTCCGAGATCTACCGGCGGCAGCTGGACATTCCGAACGCCATCAAGTTCGCGCGCCGCGCCTACGAAACTAATCCGAAGGCAATCGAACCGCATGTCGCTCTTGTCTCATCCCTGGCTGACGGCGGGCTGCTGCAAGAGTCCGAACTGCAGCTGAACATCTTGCTCAAGTCGGATCCGAAGAATGCGCAGGTTCAATACGTGGCCTACAAGTTGGCGATGAAACGCGGTCTGATACAGGTGGCACAGCAGCATCTCGAAGAGGCGATCGCCTTGGCATTAGGGCGCCCCGATTGGCTTGTCGAGTTGAGCGAGTTGAACAAGACGCAGGGCGACTACGCGTCCGCCAAGAAAAACTTGGAAGAATCGCTCTCCGCCGACGCCTTTTCCATCGATGCTTTAAACAAGTTAGCGATCATTTACGAGTTCTATTTCCACGACTATCACCATGCAATGGATGAGTATAACGCCATCCTGTCCATCGATCCCGACTCGGTCACGGCGCAGGCCGGAATCGATCGCTGCAAGGTGAAAAAGAACGACATCGCCGGCGCCCTCAAATTTCAGTTGCAGAACGCCGTCAGCAACACGCTCGGCTTTTTCAGCAAAACGAGAGCCGATCAGGAGTAGGTCTTACAAGCAAACGAAGCCGCAGCCGAAGCGAATATGAAGGAGTCGGAGGAGGCGGCCGACGAAGCCGACGGAGCGAAAAGAGGAAACGAAGTCGCAGCGAAGGCAAGGCGGCGAGGAGCCGTCGCAGCCGGAGCGGATGAATAGCGGAGGAGGCGAGGGACGAAGCCGACGGAGCGAAAAGAGGAAACGAAGTCGCAGCGAAGGCAAGGCGGCGAGGAGCCGTCGCAGCCGGAGCGGATGAATAGCGGAGGAGGCGAGGGACGAAGCCGACGGAGCGAAAAGAGGAAACGAAGTCGCAGCGAAGGCAAGGCGGCGAGGAGCCGTCGCAGCCGGAGCGGATGAATAGCGGAGGAGGCGAGGGACGAAGCCGACGGAGCGGTTATTAAAGAGAATAGGCGCTGGCCAGATCTTCTCCACTGTCGTCGAGACGCCCATCGATCAATTTGGATATCTCTTCCCAATCGGTTTTGCCCACGTGCATTGTCGGATTGTTGCCGCCCACGACTACTGTCGGCACGCCAATACCTGCCGGTGCTTCCACCAGGTGAATGTTGATTCTTTTGCCATACATGACGCGCAGTTTGGGCAGCTCATCCTGGAGGAACTCACGGCAGTGTCCGCATCCATCATGCTTGAAGACGTAGAGAGGCAGTCCATTTTTTGCGGTCAGATCGAGGGTATCGAAGTGAATGGCGATCTTCGTTCGTTTTTCCACTTCGTATTGCGCGATTTTGTTGTGAATCGAATATGCACCGTACATGGTGAGGGCGCCGCAGAAGACAGCGACCCAGGCAAAGCGGTTGAAATTCTTGATCAAGACAGCGGCCGCTAAAGCAGCGAAAAGGCCACAGATCACGCAGGGAAGGCAAAACAGCTGCGCCTTAACCAACTTGTAGATCAGTGCCAGGTGGCAACCGGCGGCGAAATAGACGGCGAGCACGGTGTAGCGATTCAGTTTGAAACGCCAGAGCGCCAGTGCCAGCAGTGAATAAAACGCCACGCCGACAGCCTCGAGATGCGGCATTGGAGCCAGATACATGGCCTCGGCACACGGTGCGCAGTGGTTCTGGGCCAGTTTTACGAATGCCGATGACGCACCAGCGCCAACCATGCAAAGCAGAGCCAGACGCCACTTGTTGGTCGACTTCGCGTCCGGTATTGCTTTCATCTCTTTACCATTTTAGATGCCGGTCGTCGTCAGTACGCGTTTTGGTCCGTGAATCGGGTCCTCGATCACGATCGTCTGATCGCGTTTGGGACCGACGCTGACGAGCGCCACCGGTGCATCCAGCTGTTCAGCGATGAAGTCGAGGTAACGCTGTGCTTCTTGCGGCAGATCCTTGAAGCTTCTGCAATCGCTGGTTGATTTCATCCAGCCTTTGAGCTTTTGATATATCGGTTCCATATTTCGGAATGAGCTGCCGATGCTGGGCAGATCTTTATATGTTTGCCCTGTCTCTTTATCTCGATAGGCGGTGCAAACCTCGATCTCGTTGAAGGAGTCGAGCACGTCGAGCTTGGTGATCGCCAGGCAATCGAGACCATTGATGCGCACCGAGTATCTGCCCAGGACGGCGTCGAACCAGCCACAGCGCCGCGGTCGGCCGGTGGTGACACCGACCTCCGCCCAGGCGGTTCCGGTCTGGCGCAGTTGTTCACCCACGTCTCCCGTTTGCTCGGTGGGGAACGGACCCTCGCCCACGCGGGTCATATATGCTTTCGATACACCGATCACTCTGTCGATCACGGTCGGTCCCACGCCGGCGCCGATGCAAGCTCCGCCTGCTGAAGGGCTGGAACTGGTCACGAACGGATAGCTGCCATGGTCGAGATCAAGCAGCACCCCTTGCGCGCCTTCGAACAAAATGTTTTTGCGATTTTGCACTGATTGAAAGATCAAATTGGATGTATCGCATACGTATTTGCGCATGCGATCGCCGTACTCGGCGTACTCTTTCAAGATCACGCCGGGATCGAGCGGCGGCAAGTTGTATAGCCGCTCGAGAATGACGTTCTTGCGCGGTACTAACCATTCCAATTTCGATTTGAGCACGCTGCGATCGAGAAGATCTTCCATGCGTATGCCCGAACGCGCGCACTTGTCGGCGTAGGTCGGACCGATGCCCCGCTTGGTCGTGCCGATTTTTTGATCGCCGCGGCTCTCTTCTTCCGCCGCATCAATAGCCAGATGGTACGGCATGGTCACATGGGCGGTGGCGGAAACCTTCAGGCGCGAGTCATCCAATCCCCTCTCCATCAGAGCGTCCAATTCCACGAGGAACGCTTTGGGATCGATCACCATTCCCGGTCCGAGAACACAAATCGATTTCTTATACAAAATTCCCGAGGGGATGAGGTGGAATTTATAAGTGTTGCCATCGACGACGACTGTGTGTCCGGCGTTGCAACCGCCCTGATAACGCACTACTACGTCTGCGTTTTTTGCCAGAAGGTCTGTGACCTTTGCTTTTCCTTCGTCGCCGAACTGGGCGCCGACGACAATTACGTTTGCCAAGCTACTTGCCTCTCAGTGTCTATATTCGCAGTAAAGTTTGACGCGGTATGAAGCTCGGATGCTTCATCGGGTGCGCCGCGGCAACAGGAGCCCTTGATCTGATCGGCTCAACATACCCCAAATAGTCTAAGATACTCGCCAAGAGCTGTCAAATTGCGGATCCGCGAAATACACGTTAAGATTTTTTATTAGCGGGCCCAAAGCCTAAACCTGGCAACCTGCGGCGTTCACAATGACAAACATGCGTTAAGCACCGTTGACTGCGGGCGGCACTAATGACAATGGTCGACAATATTTTTCAGCCGGCTCTGGGTGCAAGACAGCCGTTCGCCACTGGGTTTTTGAGCCAGGCAGTGCTGCAGGGGCGGATGTCGCATGCATATCTCTTAGTGGGACGCGCGCTCGACGACAAGTGGCAGATCGCGCGCAATCTGGCTTGCTTCTTAAATTGTCTCAATGTCTCGGATGGCGGCGGTCCCGGTGCTGCATGCGTCTTGAAATTGCCGGCCGGCAGCGATTCCGATTGTGACACGAAAGAGCTTTGCTCCAACTGCCGCTGGATCTGGCCGGGCAAGCATCCGCAAGCCTGGCTGACGCTTGGTCCTGACGGCAGCAAGAGCGGTAAAATTGCCGTCGAGAAAGCGCGTGGGCTGGGCGATGAGCTCGCTAAAGAATCGCAATTCACGCGCACGGCCGTGATTGAAAATGCCAATCAGGACATATTCCACAGACCAGCTGCCAATGCGCTTCTCAAGACAATTGAAGCTCCCAAAGTCAGCTGTGTCTTCTTTCTCTTCTGCATTATGGCTGAGGAAGTTTTGCCGACTGTAGTCAGTCGCTGCCAGGTTGTGCCCCTGCGCACCACTGACTCGATTGGCTCCACTCTTTTGGCCAGTGAAACCGCGGAATTCGATCCTGAAATCGTTCAATTGGCCAAGAATTTCACGCAGCGCGTGATCCATCGCCGTGATGCCCAGGCGATTGCTCGGCTTCTCGACTTCAATCGCGAACTCAATGAACGATTGTCCGATCAGTTCACCGCCGCTGGTGCAATCGACTTGTTGGTGGCGTTGGAATTGCACAGTGTTTCCGGCAAAACAACCGCCAGTCCTGATATGAGCGGCTATGCAAAGAGATTAATCGAGCTTTCGGAAACAGCCAAGGAGCAGCTGTTGCATTACGTCATGCCGAAAGCGGCGCTGGAGTCCTTTACCTTGTCCTGGTGGAAATTGGCTGGCGAAGCTCATGTCGAGCTGAGTGTCCAGGCTAAATAGAGGGAGATTAGAGTGAACGTAAGACCTGAAGCCGAGCAACCGATTTGGACGGCATTCGTTTCGTGGCAGATGGCGATTTTGTTGGTGGCTGTGTTCGCCGTCTGGTTTACCACCGCCCCTGGTGGCTTTCTCGGTGAAAAACTGGCCGGACTCTGGACGGACAAGGATCAGGCGATGGAGGCATCCAGTGAGCGACTGCTTGCTGATGTCGACAAGATGACTCCGCCAGGCTCTCCGCAGGGTCCAAGTATTCAGGACTTGTTGGAAAGGGGACAGACCAATGATGCTTTGCAGGCAGCCAGGCAACGGCTGAGAACCAATCCGTACGATTTGAAAACTTTGATGTGCGCGGGCAACATTTTTTCTCAAGTGCCGGATTCATCGAACGAAGGATTTGAGTTGCTGCGCCGGTCGGTACAGCTGGCACCGCAAAGCCGGTGGGTGCATTTGAATTATGCGCGCAAGTTGGCGCAGGCGAAAAGATACGAAGAAGCGATACCTGAGTACAAGAAGTTAGCCGCGCTCAACGCCGTGGGCGCACCAATGTCGGATCCGATCTCGCTTGTTTGGAAGCCGGCGATGCCGGTTGCGGCAGAAAATGACACTTGGACCACCCCGCGCTATGAATTGGCCCAGCTATATATAGACTTGCATCAGTTCGGCGACGCGGCCCAAACGCTGCGTGACGCTTTGCAGATCGACGGCAAGAATGGAGCCAAGCGCAAACAGTTAGGGTTGGCTCTGGCCGCGGATAACAAAGTCGATGAAGGCTTCAACGAATTCAAACGGGCAGTCTCGGATCTGCAGGGATATCCCAGCGAGGTTGAAGATGTGATGCAGAAAAATGGTGATGACCCGACCAAAGCGCTGGCCGACGTCCGCTCGATGATTGCTGGGTCGCCGCAAGAAACCGATTTGAAACTCGATGAAGCTCGATTGCTGATTGCCAACAAAAAGTACGATGAAGCAAAGGCAGTTCTGGATGCCATGTTGAAAGAAGACAAGGACGATGCGGATGCGCATTTGGTGCTGGCTGAAGTCTATATCGATCAGAAGAATCCTGATTTGGCAAAGGCCGAGCTTACCGAAGCGGCCAGACTGGTTCGTGAAACGGAGAGTGCGGAAACATCTGAAGGCCCGAGCACTGAAACCGCCGAAACCGCAAAGGCCTCTGAAAGCGGCAAAACCCCTGAAAGTGCTGGGCCTGCTAAAAACGCCGCGACTGTGTCACCGAGTCCGCCTAGTGCTACCGCATCCGGTGCGGTTCCGGGCGGCAATGACAAATTAGAAGGTAATAACGACAAGTCGGCCAACGGTGCCGGTTCCAGCGATAAGTCCGCGGGCACAGCCAACACTAAGACGGGCGAAGCTCCTTAAACCTCGTTGCGCTCTTGTTCAATTTTGGCCAGTTGCTCATAGAGCTGCCGCTCCTCGTCTGTGATTTTGGCTGGCAATGCGATCCGCAGTTTGACCAGTTGATCGCCGCGTTGGGGGCTCTTCAGTTTTGGCAATCCTTTTTCACGCATGCGCAACATCTTGCCGCTTTGACTGGACTCGGGAACCCGAATGCGCACCGGCCCATCAATTGTATTCACCAGCACCTCGCCGCCTACTACCGCCTGTGCAGGAGTGATATTCAGTTCGCAGATCAAGTTGTCACCGTCTATGGTGAAGTATGGGTGTGGTTTGACTTTAACGCGCAGGTAGATGTCGCCTTGCCCCTGCCCGGGAGCACCGCCTTTTTCTCCCGGCACACGCACCCGCGAACCGGCACGCACGCCGGCGGGAATTTTTACTTCCAGTGTTTTGGGCTTCATGCCAGGCCCGCTGATTTGCAGCGTGCGTGTCGAGCCGTGCGCTAACTCTTCGACTGAGAGCTCGATCTCTGCTTCTTGATCGGATGGTCTGCGTCTTGCGGCTGCTTGTGGTCCACCACCGGCGGTGCGGAAGCCGCCGGTCTGGGCACCGCCCATGCCACCAGCTTGTCCGAAGAGCATTTCGAAGAAGTCCGAAAACGGCGCGCCGGCTCCGCCGAAGCCACTGAAATCGAAGCCGAAGTTGCTGAAATCCGGCGGCGGTCTGAAGTCGGAGCCAGCCTTGTAGTTGGCGCCAAGAGCATCGTAGCGTTTGCGTTTCTCCGCGTCTTTGAGAACTTCGTAGGCTTCGGTAATCTCTTTGAATTTCTCTTCCGACTGCTTATTACCTTTGTTGGCATCCGGGTGAAACTGTCTGGCGAGCTTCCGATACGAGCTCTTTATTTCTTTTTCGTTGGCTGTGCGTGGCACTCCTAACGTTTCATAATAATCCTTGAACTTAACCAAGCCCGCCTCACTTTTGCGTCCCACATCACCATATTAATGATAATCGGCGCCCGAATGCGCTCCTCGACAACGAAGCTTAATGCGCCCCGATGGCAAGCCCGATTGCAAGACTACCCCGCTAGAAACTCTGATTCGGGCCGCCGGAAATGGGGTTAGCGGGACCGCCACCGCCACCCGCGCCGCCACCGCCAGCCGCTCCACCTGAGGCAATCAGCCCGTCCGGAAACTCCACGGCACGGTTGACACAGACCATGAGCGTAGCCGGCGGTCCCAGACCAGGGACGCTGCCAATCAGAGGAACTGCAGACAGATTAATAAGGGGACCACACTGATATCTGGCGTGCACCGAATATTCGTATATGTTGGCGTTGGCGTCGATGGGATTATTGACGCCTTGATTCGGACCGTACATCGTTGCTTGTTGCGAGGCAACGGCTGTCTGTTGCACCCAGAGATTGGCGCCGCAACTGTTGTAGCCGCCCATCGGCACGAGTTTGGCAAAAGCCGCGAATCCTGTTCCCATGAACTGATTTGCGATAGATTGCATCGACGCGAGCGCATCAGAGTAATTGTTGGCTTGGGAGGTGTGATTGGCTGCTTCCTGCGCCAAAAGATAGACTGTTGCCTCTCCAGTGCCCAACCCCAACAGGTTGATCAAAGGGAAAATCGCGAAAAGAAACAGGATCAACAGAGCCGGTCCAAATTCAGCTGTATTCCCATTTCGGCGCCTTGGTTGATGAACTCTTTTCGGCTGATTCACCTGCACACCTCAGGAAACGGCTCTCCCAACATACCCACGTTTCGCCGTTTGAGTAACGGTTGCTTCACAACAAAGAGTGAAATTCACTTCTGTTGGAGCAGCTTTCTCACCTCAGCCTCTTCGGCAACTTTATTTTGCCCTGCCAAGGCCTCGCGCAACAGCTCAAGCGATTTCTTTCGCGACAGCGCCGTAACACCCTCGTTGGTCTTTGACTGAATTTCCTTGGCCTGTTTGAGCATGTTTTCCGCCCGCGCGAAGTCCTTGTGCTGAATGTACATTTGTCCCAGCGATTGAAATACGTCACCGACCTGGGGACTGTCTTTGCCGTAGCAGGCGATGTTGGCATTTATAGCCTCGATGCATGTCTTTTCCGCCAGAGGCGAATGTTGACTCCATTCTGCCTTCGCTTTGATGATGAGGGCGCGAGCATAGAGATTATTATTTGGCTCACCGATGCGCTGCGCGATCGCCATCGCACGCTCGCTCAAAGGCAGTGATTGTTGTCCGCTCATCGTGGCATTGTTCAGATCAGCGAGGTTCGCAAGCGCCTCTCCCAGTGCCTTCCAGTCGGGGAGGTTTTTAACCTCCAGTGCTTCCTGCGCCGCGACTATCTGATCGAGGAGCGGGCGAGCTTTAGCCGGATCAATCTTGTAAAAGGTATAGAGGTGCTCCAGGCGCTGGCGATAGTTGGTCAGATCGCGAGCGTTCTTTTGGTCGGCCGGCAAGTTTTGCTCGACGTTGATCGCTTCATTTAGCTCCGACTCCGCGTCTGTATTGTTGCCCTGCGCCATAGCGATGTTACCCAAGAGCATATGGCATCGAGCTGCATCGCGGCTGCCGACGCCGGAGACTGAGCGATAGGTGTTCATCGCCTGGGTCACTTCCGCTTTGGCTTTCTCGAAATTTCCTTTGTCTGCGTCGATTGCTGCCATCGCTTGCAAATCGGCGCCAATGATCGTCTTATCGCCCAGCTTGTTGGCTAATTCTGTTGACTGCTTGAAGTATGGCACTGCCTCGTCTGCCCGGTCCTGCGTCATCTTCAAATAGCCGAGGTTATGCAAGCTGCGCAAGACTGACACTGAATTCGGTGCCAATTTTTGCGCTGTTTGCAAAGCAGCTTGCAACAACACCTCAGCTTTTTCGAATTGGGAATTTTGTATCTCAACAATCGCCTCATCGTTGGCTCGCTGACACAGTCTGTCAACTTCACCGGCGGAAGCGGCCTCACTTGCAGTGGCAGGTTTGATATTGTCGGGATGGGTTTTCGGCTGGTTGGATGTATTGGCGGTGACTTCTGGTTTTGCCGGGTGAGTTTTGGCTGAAGCCCCGCTGGGTTTGTCTGTAGCGACGCTACTGGTTGCAGGCAGGTTCGTCGCTTGCGGTGCAGAACCGCCGGCAGTATCAGAATATTTCTTCAGCTCGTTCAATATCGCCGAGTCTTGACTTTGTGAATTCTCTTCTCGCTTGGCTTGCTTGAGCGCTTCTAGGAATTTCGCGGGATCCCTTCCCTGGCAGCGGGTCACATCAACCAGTGACTCCAGGCTAGCTACGACTCGGGGGGCGCGCTTGTCAGGATCATCCTGCGATGCCAATGTCAGTGCCTTCTCGAACAGGCTTTGAGCTTCGCTCAACTTTCCTTGGTCGAACAATTTTTGGGCGGTGATGTTCGCTCGCGGCCAGTCTGTCACCTGAGCCGAGTTGAAGAACTGGAAGATCAAGGCCGCAGAAACTACACACATGATCGTGCAGAGCGTAATCAGACCGACGGAAATTGGATGAAGTCTGGATTTTTTGGCGTCTTTCTTGCGGTGGTAGATTTCTATTTGTGTTTTTGCCTCTGCCAAAATTGACGGTGGCGGCTTCTTCTCGACCAGTGAATCGAGATCATGTTGAAACTCAGCCATTGACTGGTAACGGCGATCTGGATGTTTCGCCAGGGCTTTGAACATGACGGCATCCACGCGAGCAGCGTTCGGCAGGTCTGGCACGTGAGCGCTGACGTTGTCTGCCACATCGAAAACATGCATTTGCATGGTATCTAATGCGGTGGCACCGAGCAACGGCGGCTCGCCGGTCAGACATTCGTACATAACGCAAGCGGCTGAATAAATGTCGGTGCGTGCATCTATGTGTTTAGCCGTACATTGCTCAGGACTCATGTACAGCGGGCTGCCGAACACCTCGCCTGCCTGGGTTACACCCTGAATGCCGCCGACTATCTCCCAATCGGACACTTTGGCGATGCCGAAGTCAACGATCTTGATGAAATCAACGCCCTTCTCATCCGTGCTGACGATGATGTTGCTGGGTTTGATGTCGCGATGAATCACTCCGGATTCGTGAGCATGTTGCATGCCGGAGCAGACCTGCGAAAAGATGCCAACGCATCTCTCCAACGGCAGCCGGCCGTGCGAGGCAATTATCTCGGAAAGCGGCTTACCGTCGAGGTAATCCATGACCAGGAACGGCTCATGCTTGGGCATCTCGAAATGGTAGACGCGAATGATGTTCGGGTGATCGAGGCGATACACCGACATCGCTTCTTGCTGAAAGCGCGCCAACTTGATTTGATCGACTGCGAGGATGGGCTTCAGCACCTTGATCGCTACTATCTTGTTCAGCAGCTGGTGCCGGGCCTTGTAGACCACGCTCATGCCGCCCTCACCAATGCGCGAGAGGATTTCATAGTGCCGTCCGACCACCATGCCGATGCGTGGATCATTGAGCGCGGCAGTTGATGCTGGAACGTCCTGGAGACAAGCGTGTCCTTCGCTCTGGAGCGGCTGTCCGCAAATCTCGCAGTTATCCGATTTGGGTGGCGGCGTCGCATGCAGGACGGTGCGATCGTCCTGTTTTTGTTTGATCTGAGAGTCTTCGCCGGTCATTTTTCACGCTGGTGGGCCCATCACCAGTTGTTCCACGAATGTTGAGAGCTATAATGAATTTTCCGCGCCGAACGCCATCGTGGTTTTAAAACATGTCATGATGGGTACGAGGTATTTAGCGAATTTCTGTGGATTTTTGTTTGTCGTCGGTTTGCTGCAAGTGTTCTCTGCTCAGGCTTGAAAATGGCTAAGATCGGTCGAAAACGCAAAGGTCAATCGCTAATCGAACTAGCCGTCGGCTTGATGGCATTGATTCCGATTGTGCTGGTGATCTTCGATCTGGCAGTGATTGTGATTGGAGTGCAAATCAACGATTCCACCTGCCGTGAGGCTGCGCGTGTTGCGGCAAGCGGTGATCCCACTGATGCTCAGGCCCGTGCTGCAGCTGTGGTTGCTCGCGCCAATCAGCGCGCTCAAGGAATGCTGTCCAACTTCGTTCTGGTGAACGTCAATAACACGGTTACGGCTGCACAGATGCAAGCGCTTCAACCATATGGGGGCCCCGTGCAGGGAACAGTGACAGTGCAGACTGAAGTCGACATTCGTCCGTTCGTCGTGCAATTCGCATATTCGGGCAAATCTCCGCTGACATTCCTTTCGCAGCAGAGCTTCCCCTTCACATACGTAGTGCCCAACAACGCGCAAGCAGTGGGAGCCGGCTCCTAGCCACCGGCGGCAGGTAGATCGGGGCAAGATTTTCAACTGAAAGTCTTGCAGAACTGGGTGCAAGAAATTCCGTCCGAAAATCTTGCAGTCCGGGTGCAAGAAATTGCGCCCGAAAATCTTGCACTCCGGGTGCAAGAAATTGCTCCCGAAAATCTTGCACTCCGGGTGCAAGAAATTGCTCCCGAAAATCTTGCAGAACTGGGTGCAAGAAATTCCACCCGAAAATCTTGCACTCCGGGTGCAAGAAATTCCACCCGAAAATCTTGCACTCCGGGTGCAAGAAATTGCGCCCGAAAATCTTGCAGTCCGGGTGCAAGAAATTGCTCCCGAAAATCTTGCAGAACTGGGTGCAAGAAATTCCGCCCGAAAATCTTGCAATATTGCCCGCAGAAATCTAGACCGGATGCAAGAAATTCAGCTGAAAATCTTGCAGGCATGACTATGCCGGAGAAGCGGCGAGGCTGCGGGCTCTGTCGTGTGGGCTGCGAAGTCTCTAGGCAGTCAGATATTTGAGCAAGTCTGGCAGCTTGTTGAGATCGAGTTTGACTCCCGGTCCCATTGTCGAACTCAAGTAGACGGCTTTGATGTATGTGCCTTTTACCGATGGCGGCTTGATTTTTTGAATCTGGTCGACGACAGCAGCCAGGTTTTTGAGAATGCGAACATCCTCGAACGAAAGCTTGCCGAGCGGCATTTGCACGAGCCCGCCGTCCTTTTCCGCGCGGAAGGAAACCTTGCCGGCTTTCAACTCTTTGATCGCTTTTCCCACTTCGAAAGTGACCGTTCCATCTTTCGGGTTGGGCATCAATCCACGAGGACCGAGAATCTTACCCATTTTGGAAAGCATTGCCATCGCATCTGGTGTCGCCACCAATTTGTCGAATTCCATAAAACCTTCGCCGATCTTGGCGACCAGGTCTTCAGCGCCGACGATATCAGCCCCAGCAGCCTCTGCTTCGGCCACCTTTTCGCCCTTAGCCACGACCGCCACTTTTACTTCTTTGCCTGTTCCACCAGGCAAATTCACGGTCGAACGAATCTGCTGATCGTTCATTTTGGGATTGATGCCAAGGCGAAAGTGCACTTCCACCGTTTCATCGAACTTGACCGTATGCGCGTCTTTCAGCATTTTGACGGCTTCTTCGGCGCTCATCGGCGTTTTCGCCTTCGGTCTCAACTGTTCCAGATTTTTGCGGCGTTTTGTCAATGTGGGCATTGTCGGAAATCCTCTTTCCTTCCTCTGGGTTTCATTTCACAGCGGGTGAGCCGAGGTCGTTCTGCATCCCGTGCGCGCTGCTTCGAAAGCTATTTTCGAAACATCTGGCGATCCGTTCTTGGCAAATTCAGTTGCTGAGAACGTTTCTGCGCCCTGAAAGATCAAGGCGAAATCTCGTCAATCAACTAGTCGGTGATCGTGATGCCCATGTTGCGGGCGGTGCCGGCAACCATGCGTTCTGCTGCTTCCAGGGTGGTGGCATTGAGATCGGGCATTTTTACCTTGGCGATTTCTGTGATCTTCGCTTTCGATACAGAACCGACTTTTTCCTTGTTCGGTGCTTTCGAGCCCTTTTCGATGCCGGCCGCTTTCTTCAACAGTTCAGAGGCGGGCGGTGTTTTGAGGACGAAGGCAAAACTGCGATCCTCGAAAACTGTGATTTCAACTGGGATAATCGTTCCAGCCTTATCTTGCGTCTTGGCGTTGTACTCTTTGCAGAACGCCATAATATTGACGCCGTGTTGACCGAGCGCTGGCCCGATGGGCGGCGCCGGGTTGGCCTTACCGGCCTGAATTTGCAACTTTACTTTGCCAACAACCTTTTTCACGGTGCTTGCTTCCTATGCTTCTATGTATGAAATATGCGGAACCTATGATCTTATGGCAGTTTCGAAAGAGAATCCACCACGTTTACACTTTTATAACCTGGTTGAACTCCAGTTCTACTGGAGTTGCGCGACCGAAGATGATTACTGAAGCTTTGATTCTCTCGCGCTCCAGGTTGACTTCGGTCACTTCACCGGTGAAGTCTGCGAACGGACCGCCGGTGATTCTGACGTAATCGCCGACCTTGACGTCGATGACCGCCGGTTTCTTGCCCTTGACGCCGGAGACCGCCATCTGGCGCCGTAAGATCTTGCGAATCTCAGTGTCTTGGACGGGAATCGGTTTTTTGCCGGCTCCTACATATTTAGTTACGCCAGGCGCTTCACGAACCACCCGCCAGGAGTCGTCGTCAAGAATCATTTCCACAAAAACGTAGCCGGGGTACTCGCGCTCTTTCTTCTCAACCCGCTTGCCATCCTTGACCTTGGTCACCATCTTCTCGGGAACGATGACTCCGAATATGCGGTCTTGAGCGCCCATGGTCAAAATACGTTTCTCAATGTGCTCTTTGACCTTGTTCTCGTGACCGGACGCAGTTTGCACCGCGTACCATCGCCTTTGCCCATCTGTTTTGATGAAAGCCATTGCCCCAACATCCTCACTTAATGGCTATTGATAGCCCCTGCCAATACCGCCGCCATGCATACGCGCCCAACTCTCGATCGGGGTGAAAACAAAATGGCTCAACAACCAATCGAAACCAAGCACCATGAGAGTGATCGCCGCCACCAGGAAAAGCACGCTGACAGTTTCGCGAAAGACCTTTTGCCTTTCAGGCCACGTCACTTTGCGGAACTCGACCAACACCTCTTTGCCAAACTGCACAGCATGTGCAATGCCCTTTGGCTCGTCTTTGCCCTTCCCTCTTCCTTTGTCAGCGCCGCCGCCTGATTTGCCCTTGCCGGCTCCGGAGTCGCCCGAGCCGCCTCCGCCGCCTTTGCCGGACCGGCCGCCACCACCGCCGAGCGTTCCCCCACCACCGCTACTGCCCACCTGGACGGTGTCGGTTGGTTCGTCCGGTTCTGATACGACAGATAGAGGCATTACACTCGCCTCTTCAGTTGATTCGAGCATCCGGGTCGGGTCGCTGGGCTTGAAGGGGGCTTCGTTGCCGGAGCCTTTTCCTGTGCCTGCAGCGTCCGCTCCGCCGTCTTTCTTCCTGTGAACAGCCATATTTACACGGTCCCCGTCAGGGTTTTGCTAATAGCATCGTAGGCGCTTTCTCAAAACTCCCGCCGTATCTGTCGTATCTTTTAACAACTCGCGCCCTCAAGGAATCGAACCTTGGCCAGAGGTTTTGGAGACCACCGTTCTACCGCTAAACTAAGGGCGCACTACTTCTGCCGGCGTCTGTATACGAAGAAACGGCGCACTGCTGCCAATTGGCTGCAGCCGCTACGATTCGCGCATGGCAGGCGACAGTTATTTCTTGGTTTCCTTATGCTCAAGGTGCGTACGGCAAGATTTGCAGTACTTCTTGATACTCAATCTATCCGCGTCATTCTTCTTGTTTTTCATGGTCGTGTAATTGCGTCGTTTGCACGCTCCGCACGCCAGGGTGATGATGACTCGGTCGTCCTTCTTAGCCACAGTTCCAACTCCTTAAAAGCCCTGCCCTGTGCGACTCATTGGCCGTTGCCAACCTGATCGAAGGGATGCCAGTGCCCGGCTGTGCAGTCTGCACTGCCGCCCGGCCTGCTTTACGGAACGGTTTGAGGTTTCCAAAAAACAAGCCAGAAAAAAAAGGCCTCCTGGGAGGCGTCAAGCACACATTCTATCTAACCTCGGGAAAACCTGTCAACAAGGCTACAATTGCCGGCAATGAAAACCTCGAGCCCATTGTTAGCGGTTTTTCAACAGCATTTCTTAGCAATTGTCGCTGGGTTGTTGCTGGCTTCCTGCACTTCGGTGCGCGGTGGACCGGAGCCGGACACCTTGCGGGTCAATCTGGGAGCCGAACCGCCGGGTCTCGATTGGGACGTGCAAACCGACTCGACATCATTTGACGTCGTCTCCAACTTGATGACCGGCTTGACGCAGTACACAGCTGATCTGAAATGTTCACCCGGTTGTGCGCAGAGTTGGGAAGTGCTGGACGGTGGCAAACGCTACCTCTTCCACCTGCGCCACGACATGGTGTGGACAGATGGAAAGCCGGTCGTAGCAGAAGATTTCGAATATGCCTGGAAGCGCCTTTTCAACCCCAAAACGGCCGCCCAATACGCATATCTTTATTACGACGTGGTTAACTCATACGAGTACAACACCGGCAAGCTGGCTGATCCTGGACTTGTCGGTGCCCGGGCTCTGGATGCCTATACCTTCGAGGTGCGTTTGAAGAAACCGGCGGCGTACTTCATTTTCCTTACGGCGATCTGCCCTTCCTATCCCCAACGCAAGGATGTCGTGGAACGCTGGGGCGAGCATTGGACCGACCCGGAGCACATCGTCACCAATGGACCGTTTATGCTGAGCAAGTGGGCGCATGAATACAAGATCGAGCTGGTGTCCAACGAGAAGTATTTCGAAGGTCCGCCGGCAGTGAAGAAGATCAAGATGTTCATGGTGAACGAGCAGTCAACGGCGTTTGCTCTTTACGAGAACGATCAATTGGATTTCGTCGACAACCGCAGCTTTTCGACATCTGACGTGGAACGCTGCAAGAATTCGCCGGAGTATCACAATGTCGCTTTATTGAGAAACAACTACATCGGTTTCAACGTTTTGAAGAAACCATTCGACGATCCGCGAGTGCGGCGGGCCTTTTCATTGGCGGTGGATCGCAGTGTCATTCCCCAAATTTTGCGGCGCAACGAGCGCCCGGCGGCTTGCTGGATTCCGCCGGCTCTGCCCGGCTATTCGCGCGAGTCGGAGATCCATTACGATCCTGAGGAGGCGAAACGATTGTTGGCGCAAGCGGGATATCCCGGAGGCAAAGACTTTCCGCACATCGACATGCTCTATGCGGCTCGAGAAGATACGCAACTGGTTTGCGAACAGATTCAGGATCAGATCAAGAGAAACCTTGGCGTGAGGGTCTACTTGCAAAACGAAGAGTGGAAAAAATACCTGGAGGACTTGCATCGCGATCCGCCGGCTATATTTCGCAATTCATGGGGCGCTGATTTCCCGGATCCCCAGACGTTCATGGACATTTTCACCAAGCACAGTGGCAATAACGACACGCGCTGGGTAAGTGACCGGTACGATGAACTGATTGACAAAGCCAGTTGCGATCAAGATCCTGTGGAGCGTGCTCGGCTCTATGCCGAGGCAGACAAGATAGTCACGCGCGATCAGGCGATCATTGCGCCGCTGTATCTTGCCACGCAAAATGCCATGGTGAAGCCGTGGGTTTCCGGTCTGGAATTCAACGCCTGCGACATTCAATTCTTCAAACACGTCCGCGTAAACGCTCAGAAGTAATTGGTACCACCGGCGATGAGTAAATTCGAAGGCGATTTGAACGACAAGCAAGTGGTGTTTGCGTTGAGCCGCCCATCTCGGTGCTATGCGTGCGACAAGAAATTATTGGTTGACGAGATTGTCAGACTGAAAGAATCCGGTGATGAGGCCGAGGTGCTTTGTTGCACTTGCGCGGGATTGGACGCGTTCGCGCTCGTGCCGAAAGGCAACGCGAAAATCACGCGGCTGGCGAAGAAATATTCGCAAGTGCACTATGCTGTCGTCAAATGGTCCGAACTCTGGAAATGCTACGAGCGCATCGGAATATTGGCGGAGAAGCCTGCACTTGAACAAGCGCGGAAGGAAGCTTGAGATCAGTGCGCCATCGCCTGAGAACTGCGTGCATTCTCGCCGTTATTTAGCCATGCTAGCCTTGCAGATCCTTCCGGGGGGCAACTTCAGTGCCACCAGATGTGATGCCTCGCTGTTTCACACTTCGAATTTGTAGCCGATGCCGTGAATGTTTTTTATTGGGGACGGTTGATCGGGAAGATCGATCTTACTTCGTAGTTTCTTTATGCAGGAGCGAATCGTTTCCGCTGAGCGTTCGGAATCTGACGTCCAAACACGTTCTAGCAGCGCATCGCTGCTGAAAACTTGGTTCGGATGGCGCATGAAAAATTCCAGCAAGGCAAATTCAGTTTTGGGCAAATGAACATCATTGCCACTGACTAAAACCGCGCGAGTATTAGAATTCAGCTCAATCACACCAGCCTTGATTACGGTTGGTATCGGGGTGGCAGGACGTCTTAACAAGGCGCGCACCCGGGCAGAGAGCTCCTTCAGATGGAACGGCTTTGTCAAATAGTCATCAGCGCCTGCGTCAAATCCATCCTCTTTATCAGTCAATTGGGAAAGATTGGTGAGCATCAGCACCGGCGTTCCACCGCCTGCTTCCCGATATCGACGCAACACCTCCAGCCCACTCAGCCGCGGCAACTGCACGTCGAGAACGACGAGGTCGTACGAGTAAGTCTGTAAAAGATCGAGGGCGTCGGTTCCTGTCTCGGCTTTTTCCACTGCGTAAGTTTCGCTCTTTAGCCAGGCCTCGATGGTGCTGGACAGACTTCTATCATCTTCAACAACGAGAATTTTCGGCATGGCGCTGATCGGGTGACTGTTAGATATTAGGAGTGATAACGCGATTCCGGGGGCATAATGGCTGCGGGAAGCCTTGATTCGCCTTGGTCGTGAGCGGCGCCGAAATATGAAGCTCAGATTGACGATACCACAAAAAGGCTTGATCCTCGTCATTCTTCCATTGACGTTTGAACTGATTTTTGTGGCTGTTCTGACCTTACTTCTTAATCAGGCCGAATTGGAAGTACAGCGTGAAAAACATTCCAAGAGTGTCATCTATGCAACAAACGAGCTGACGCGTTCGATCACTGACGCGACTACTGCGGCAGGCGGATACCGATTAACAGGGCTGCCGTTCTTTCAGGGGCGTCTGCAGTATGCGCAGAGCCATACCAACCAGATCTTGAATGAGCTGAAAATCCTCTGCGCCGCCAACAAGCAACAGCTGGCAATTCTGGACAACTTCGATGCCGTCGCCAGAGACGGAATGAAGATTTGTTCGGAACTTGGTGAGGGTGATCTGAACAATGCGCCTAGCCTGGGCACCGTGCACAAGCGCCGAACGCAGTTTACCGCTTTGGCAGCCGCCATCCGCAGCATGACGGAATCCTCCGGCCGATTGGTCGAGCAAGAGCAGAAAATTGCCCGCGAAAGTCCAATCATTCAAGCAAACACTCGTGGGCAAGTCAAAAGTGTGCTGACCGTGGGAGTGGCTGTCAACGTTGTTTTGGCGATCCTGCTTGCTTATTTCTTCTCTTCGCAAATTACCGGTCGGCTAAACCGGCTGTCCGAAAATACGATCAGGCTTCCCGCCGGGCAGAAGCTTCTGCCATTCGTCGGCGGCTCGGATGAAATCGCCAAACTCGATTACTTTTTCAGAAGCATGGCGAAACAATTGACAGAGACCGAACGTGTCAAACGCGAATTGATCGCCATGATCTCTCACGACTTGCGTACTCCTCTGACGTCGGTGCAGGGGACCTTGACCTTGTTGTCTAACAACGTGTACGGTGAACTGCCCGAACAAGCACGGGTGAACGCGCAGCGCGCGGAATCAGATGTGGCCCGCTTGATTAGATTGAGCAATCAATTGATCGATGTGGAAATGATCGCTAGCGGGCGACTAACAGTGCACAAACGAGCTGCTGATTTGGACGAAATCGTGGAGCGTTCTCAGGATGCTCTGAGCACATTTGCGGTGCAGCATGGCGTCGACGTCAAGTTCTCTCCCTCTAAAATCAAAGTCGACGTCGACAGCGATCGTATAGTGCAGGTTGTGGTTAACCTGCTTTCGAATGCGATCAAATATTCACCGGCCGATAGTGTTGTTTCTATATCCATAGTAGAGAAAGATCAGGCGGCGAAAGTATGTGTCACCGATCAAGGCCGCGGTATTCCCAAAACGCATTTGAGTAAGGTGTTCGAACCTTTCGAGCAGGTGCAAGAATCCGACGCAAAGGAGAAAGGTGGCAAAGGCTTGGGGCTGGCCATCTGTAAGATGATCGTCGAAATTCACGGCGGCAAGATCGGCGTCGACAGTGAACCGGGAAAGGGCAGCACTTTTTGGTTTACGGTTCCTCTGGCAGCCATGGAAGCGACGCCGGATGTTGAGGTTGCGCCTGTATAAATGGAAACGAAATCGCAGCGCAGGCAAGGCGGCGAGGAGCCGTCGCAGCCGAAGCGGACGTACAGCGGAGGCGGCGAGGGACGAAGCCGACGGAGCGATTAAAGGAAACAAAGTTGCAGCGAAGGCAAGGCGGCGAGGAGCCGTCGCAGCCGAAGCGGATGTACAGCGGAGGCGGCGAGGGACGAAGCCGACGGAGCGGAAAAGATAGATTCGCATTTTTTAGGTACATTTTAGCCACACTTTTGCATTACCTTTCAACCACGCTGATCACACTCGCTAGATAGCGCAATTTTCACAGGGGTGCAGTCTCTGGACTGCGGTGACCAAGCCGCAGCCAGAGAATCCCTGGGGTGTAATTGTCTCCATTTCTCTGCGGCCGTTGCTGCAGTAGCGAGTTCTCCCATATAACCCCCCTCGATTGATTGATGTCGTTTGAGGTACCTGGCATGACCACAATTAGGCTTGATCCTTCGCGCGTTGCCGAGCAAGGCACACCAAGCCACACGCCTTCCTCGCCATCATCTGGGACCTTCGACAATGAGCGGATGCCGGCCCTGCCACCATCAAACCGCACGCAGAGTTCGACCGGCAATGACGGAACAGCAAACACTGGGAGTATAAATGAACAATCCGATTTTCAACCGCCCAACCACTGGGATGCTCAATCGAGCCCTCTTGGATCAAAGATCGACCGCAGACCGAATCCCACAACTGGTATCGTTCCCGGTGGCATATCCGATTCCACTAATGCTTCTCTTGCCACACCTGAGTCACATATCCCTGGAGCGAATGAATCGAACTACTCCGACGCCTCCTGTCGATCCGACCTGCTTGGAAAACATGATTCCGGATCGGTTATGCTCGACTCTTGGGCACTCTACGGCACCGAAATACCGGCGAAGCAGTTAGGTTGGCGAAATCAGCTCAACCCCTCGTCTCCTGCAATGTGCTCCGACTTTTCGCGCGGCAACGAGACAACAGAGCCTGATGTTTGGCAATCGAGTATACGCGATGCACAAACACTGGGCTCTGAAGTTTCAACCTTCGCATGGCCATCCAGTCTGTCCGCGCCTGAAGTTGGGGCTGGGAAGGAGAGCAAGCTCGTTACCCCGTTGGAAGGTGCTTCGATTCAGTCTCCCGCGCGCAATTTGGATCTGTCGTCGAAGCATAGGTTGGATCTGTTTCCCGCACAGAATTTGGATGTGTCTGCGGAAGATAGGTTGGATGCGTTTCCCGCGCAGAATTCGGATGTGGCTGCCGAACATAGGTTGGATGTGTTTCCCGCGCAGAATTCGGATCCTTTTCCAGACCGCAACATGGATCTGCTTCCCCACCTCAGCGTAGGTGGTTACGAGAATTCTAACCATGCGATCGAGGAGATTCTGAACGACAGCTTCCTCGGCAACAACAGTTTCGGTCTCAATGGAATCGAGAACTATAAGCCTGAGGCCAGCAAGTTACTCGGCGACACTGTCACCTACGATCAAATTCTCGGACTGGATAGTGGCATCAGCTCTACTGCGCTAGACCACAGTGTGCTTACCGACGATGTTACTAACGAACATCTGCTCGGATTCGGTAATTTGGTTAAGCGGAATCCTGATCAGTCCAGTCCCAATGGCGCAGAGTTGCATACCAGCAATTTCACCCACGACCAGATGCTTAAACTTGGCGGTGATGAAAGCAACACGAACGTTGATGTCACTGCCACCACCGGCGGCGCTACAGAGCGAGACCTTCATGTGGGAACTGACACCCCGTGGAGCATGCCGGTTAGCATCGGCATTCAATTTGACAGTGCCGGGCAGCTGATTCATCGAGATTATGCCAATGGTCATGCCAGTGGTTTCGAGCACGCAGCCAATGGTCAGGTGACCAAATTTACTGAGTCCGGCTCGGGTGGACAGGTCAGCCGCCAATTCACCAGACAAGCTGACACCAGCGCATGGAACGTCGTCGACAAAGATGGGAAATCGGCGGGTATTTGGCACGGTGAAATTACCACTGACGAACATGGCGGCTGGTCCTTTTCTGACTATGCCAAAGGCGTGAAACCGAGGGACAACCGCGCAACTTATGTCGACGCCAGAGGAGACAAGACGATTGTTCGCACCACTGACAGTGGCGCCACTTTGGTCTCGGATCAGTCGGACAAGCTGACTGATGTGAAACGAGCTAATGGGACTTCGGTGCAGATTGAGAACACGGGCGATGGGCCTGAAACGATCAGCACGGATGGTGTTCCCGGTGCAGATGTTGTTTCGTTCGCATACGATCCCGCAACTAAAATCTGGCACAGCGATCAGGCGAACATTGCCGACTCAACCACATCGCCGGTGACTGCCGATGGTCATATCGACTACAAGATGGTGGACGGAAACAAGATCACAATCAACCCGGACGGCACATCTGTCATTCATAAGTTCGATGGATCGGTCGTCGATGTGGATGCCGGATTGCAGCCGGTGCGCTGCACCGCCACTGATGGCAGCGTGCGAACACTCGACTACGACCAGGATCGATTTGTCGGATACACGGATCAGACGAAAAATGCCGCTGATCCAGAGCATCCATTCGCACCGGATAGACATACACTGGGCGCCGGAGAGCTGATGCGGCCGACTCCGCTCGGTGACATCGAGTTTATTTCCTCAAGCGATGGTTCACGCCGTGTCCTGACTTCGAACATGGGTACCGTCTACTACAATGAAGCCGGCCAGGTCTACAGTGCCACCCTGCCTAACGGTTCATGCCGGCACATCGGTTATGATCCAGTCACCAATCAACCCAGCACTATCACTGACATGCGGGAGTCCGGCGGCAAGCAGCTCCAAAGCACCTATGAACTTAAGCCCGGCACAACGGATTTTGTTTTAACGGACTCCGGTGATCCACACAAGCTCGCTAATGATGTTCGCCGCTCGGTGCAATTGGGCGACAACGGCAATTATACCTACGTGACGGAATCCGGCGAGCGGCGCTGCAGTCCAGTCGGCGACCAGATTGGCAATCCGAGTGCTGTGTTCAACTCGGGTGACATCGCTGAAGCGCGGTTCAACTATGTGGAAACGATGCGTCCTCTCATGGGAAACGATGATAAACGCACGGAACGGCTCGAAGAGATGATGCATGGTTTTGAGAAGCGCATGTTTAATACGATCGAGCGGCGCGTCGACGGCGGAGAAGATCAGGCCAAAGTCAGCATGGACGTCGAGAAAAAGGTGGCTGATGCATACACTCAGCTGACCAGATTGGCTGGCTCCGATGGGCAGACTTTCGATGACAAAGCAACGCGGGCGCAGTTCGCTGAGATTGCTATGTATCACTTCTGGTGGCCGCAAAGCGTCACTCAGCAAGGATGGAATTCTTGCTGGTCGCAGTCGCAATGGATTATCAATATGGGCGAACATCCCGATGCTTATGCGAAGTTGTTGAGTGATGTTTCGATCGATGGCAAATTCACGGATCTGACCGGAAAAACGCACACGATGCGGCAGTCAGATCTGGCTATCACTGAACGCCGAGATGGGAAAGGCTGGAGCATCGATACGGCTACGCACGACAATTCCCAACCTAGCCCAGTCGCAAATAGGTGGGACCGGCTAGTGACCACCGCCGGCAAACGGGGACCGCAGGGGATTCGCAGTGGCGGTGACTGTTCGGAAGCGAGGATGCAAGTCGAGCATCTCACTGGAGATTCCACGGGTTACGTAGGCACTTATCCCGACAGCGAGAAGAAACGGATGGAGTTGATCAAGCACGGCGGTGCGCAGCGCAATCCCGGTCCCGGTCATCTGGCCAATTATGAATTGGATAAAGTCGGCAACATCTGGGTTCTCGTCAGAGGAGATCAATACAATGGCCGGGACAGCGTGGTGGCAAAGATAGCGGATCTGCATAAATGGTTGACCAACGGTCAGAGCGTCAAAAGCGACTTGGCCTATGAGCCTTCATTTGGACATGAATACACGATCAAGGATGTATTCAAACCGAGCGATCTCAAGCCGAAGGACAAACCCGATCGCAATCCGCGCCACCACCATGACGACGATGAAAATCCTGATGATCAGCCGGACCATCGCTTTCACCTGTTCCATCTGTTCCGTTCAGCATAGACATTCTCTGGGTGCTGAAGAGGAACAGCAAACCTACAAAAGAGCGTCAGTTTCGCCAGCTCAATCGGCAGGAAACCAGGGGTCCCCATGCAGCTACTTGTTGAGGTTACTAATATGAATCAGATTCTAGTGACGCAGCCACCTAAAGCGCTGATACCGGATGTGGTGCCAGAGCCTGAACTGAAATTGGCGTGCCTGCGTCCGCAACTGCACTTACCAAATCCAGCCAAATATCTTTCTCTTGGTAAAATCGTCGGCGTCGTTGCAGTAGCTTCTATTCTGGACGTAATATTGTTGATTTATATTCTAGGAAACTCGCTGCATTGGCAGCTTTCTTCTATCTACTGAACGCCGGTTATTGAGGGAAATCTCCAGCAACCGGGTGAAATAACTTCCCGACGACTGGCTCACTTCGCCGTCGTCAAATGATCAGAGCTCTGGAAATGCTATGAGCGGATTGGAATACTGGTTGAAAAACGCGCGTTCGATCAAACCCAGAGGCGAGCTTAATCATGGGTAACTGAAAACTTGTGTCAGTGATGCTTCGGATGATTCGTTCTCTCGCGTAGTCTGGTAATATTCAGTCTTTGCCAGTTAAGAGACTTTGAAAATTGCGATCTATAGCTGGGCCAATTTTCTGGAAGCGGCTGTGTGTGTCCCTGTCTCTTGTCGGGGTGTCTGTTTCGACGATCAGCGTCGCTCAGGCAGAAGCGGACAGCGAAATCAGTAAGTCGGTCAAGTATGGAGACGATCTCTTGAAGGCGATGGAGTATGGGCGCGCCATTGCCAGTTACAAAAAAGCGTTGGCACTGTCCCATGGCCAATCATCTAGGGCATATGTCGGGTTGGTTCACTGTTATTGCGATCTTGGCAACTATCAAGATGCGATCAAGAACGCGACTGCATGCATAAAGGTCTGCCCGACGGAGTGTGACGCCTACGAACTTTTGGCCGATCTGCATCTTCAGATGAAAAATAGCCAGCAGGCGATCGACGATCTCAACTCCGGGATAAAGGCAAACCCTAGTAGCAGGCATCTGTATTTTCTTCGGGGCAGAGCCTACAGTCGACTTGATCAATTTGAAAGCGCGATTTCCGACTTCAATAAGTCAATCTCTCTTCCTGGCACAGGAAGCGCAGCTTACCAGGCCAGAGGCATTTGTTATTTTCGGTTGCACAAATTCAAGAGTGCTATTGACGATTACTCCAGAGCTCATGATCTGGAACCGAAGCGGGCAGACATCTTGGAAAACAGAGCTGCGGCCTATGAACAGATTCGTGACTATAAGAATGCTGTCGACGATTACAGTAGACTGATTAAACAACAGCCCTATCCCTTCTCAGTCAAGTATTACAAGAAGCGCTCAGCGCTCTACGAGTCCTTGGGGCAACACACATTGGCATTGAAGGATCAAGAAATGAGCAAGATGCTGGATCAGGATATTGTTGAAGACCTTAATTCAAGATCGATGAGCCAATCTAGTTCTGCACCTCTCGTGAAACCGCACCATTAGGGTGGCATGAGGTTTTGCGCTTGGTGCTGCGATTAATCCTTGACTCCGATGAATACCATGGAGCCTCTGTCGGGGGTATCGAGGATCTTTCCATGTTCCGCCGCATAGCCGACGTTGAGGATCTTCGCCGGTTGCAGGCCTGAGTGCTTGAGCAACTCGTTCATCTCGTCTCGGTCGAAGTAGTGACAAAATGAGATCGCTTGCCCTCCGACTTTGCGATAGATCACATCGCCCATTTCGTAGCCGCTCTGACACAGATCGTGTTTGGCGAAAGTGTCTCGAATTTCGGGACCCCATTCGTCACGGTCGTCCAGATTGAGCACATCTACGTACAACAAACCGCCATGCCTGAGGCACTGCCGCGCCTTTGTCAGCGCCCTCAATCTGTCTTGAGCCGACGCGATTAGGCCGAAGCAATGCAAAAGAAAAACTGCGTCGAAACTGTGTTCTTCAGCTGGGGGAATATCGAGGCATTCCCACGGACCGCAGAGCGTGCTGATGCCTCTTTGTTCCATAATCTCGCACATGTTGGCACTGATGTCAGTGGCGGTGATGGTAAAATCAAGCCCGCTTAAATCGCGGATCCTCAGTTCACGTTTGCCTGTTCCCGCACCGATTGAAAGGATGCGAGATATCGATTTCCTTTCTTTTAGATCGGCTGCGATGATTTGATCGACACTTTGGGTGAAGAGTCTTCTTTTCTCTATGGTTTCATTGAATTGATCGTATCCGGACGCTTCTTGATTGAAGTAGTCGGAAACCATCTGGCGGATTCTGTCCGGAGAGGGTTTTGGTTTGATCACGACGATCTCGTGTGTTTCACCCATATCAAATTCCGTTGCGGTGGTGCCTGGGGGGAGAAATTGTACCTCAGATGTCTGTTGCAGAGCGTCTTTTGTTCGACCAAGCAGCGGCGAACACAATCAGCCGATTGCGCTGGCTGAGAAAAATCAGGGAAAGAGTCAGTACCGCCAGTGGTATTGCATCCGCAAGTTTGCCGCCGCAGACCGAGCGTTGCGCAAGAGCGATGTTGTCAGCGCGTTGTTTCATGGATTCGGCCTGGTCCGGATGATTTTCAGCTTGCAATAAGGCTGCATTCTCCAGCAATGTTTCTGCGACTTTCTGGCTGTTGGCGCCGAAGATGCGCGTACGGACAGCCAGGGCATCGGAGAAACATTGCTGGGATTCGGCGAATCTGTGTTGATCGCGCAACAGCGCACCGAGTTTCGTCATGGGGCTGCCGTAACCCTGGGCCAGGTTGAGGTCTTTAGAAAGGGCGATGGAGCGCTGATAGGACGCTTCGGCGTTTTTGCTTCTGGAGCATTTGCGATAGTAATCACCCAGGTTTGCATACATCGCCGCGGTTAATTCGCTGCGAGCGCCGGCAACATCTGTGCGAATTTGCAATAAGTAGGACAGAAGCGGATCAGCCTGAGCCAGCTTGCCGGCATCGATGAATGCGCCGGCGAGCAACTCCAGGGAGAACGCTGGATGGATGCCCAGTGCCGGCGGTGGTGCGATGGCCAGGTAGATAGACTTGGACCAGTCGGGTTTGCCGACTCTAGCCAGTGCCAGGGCAGTCAGATCGACGCTGGCGTATAGACAGATCGCGCCCACAATGGCGATGCTCCCGGCGGCGAGCGTTCGTCGAATGATGTAGATGGATTTGTGAGTGTCTTCAATAGATTGCAATGCTGTTTCGGCTTGTTGTGCGTCTTTCGTTTGGCTGCGCCAGTGGCGGTAGCCGATCAGTAAGAGAAAGAAGATTAGTTCGAAGCCGACTGCTGCCAGAAGTGGCGGGCTCGGCTGTGCACTGGCAAAAACGACCAGGTAGCAAAGAAAGATGACGTTGGCGACAACAGTCAGCAGTTGAGAAGTCTTTGGTAGCGACTGCAAATTCATCCGGCGGTGCTCGAGTTCGTGTGACCTTGTCATTATGGAGGCGACCATGTCCGCCCACAAGCGCGCGGAACCGCTCGGGTGGGGAAACCCGCCGTGTTGCCTCAGTCTTTCGTCGGTTGCAAGAAAATCCGTCCGAAAATCTTGCACTCTCGTCGGTGGGCTGAGCGATTACTTGTCGACTACTATTATCTTGCCGGTCATGTCGTCGTGACCATCGCCACAGAATACATCGCAGTAGAACGGGAAGGTGCCGGTTTGTTTTGGCGTTACTTTCAGCTCGCATACCTTGTCTTTGTTGATGTCCGTGCGTAAGTTCAGACCTGGCACGTTAAATCCGTGCTTGCGATCGGTGCTGGTCAGATGCAAGACGACTGGAACATTTTTCTTCAGTGTGATCACTGACGGGGTAAATTTGTACTTTTTCGCCGATACGTTGATTACTGTTGCATCATCGGCGCAACGCACCGGCCCGGCAACGATGCCCCAAAGACCGATGGCCAGGGCCAACACAACTCCACTGGCTTTTCCAGACTTCATATTGGTCTCCTCGTGATCAACTGGCAACTTAATTAGTTTAGGTTGCCGGTTGGTATTGCGGTAGCTGGCCGCTCTGTCGCTGTTAAATTTTGGCTAATCACGGCTTGTAAGCCCATTTCCACTGGATCTCTGCGGATGCGGCTGCTGCGTATACTATGTAACGTTGTCCTCGGCAACTTTGTCCAGGGAGAGGACAATGGGAAGAACATGCTTCAACTGATTTTCAAACGAGCATTGATGGCGTTGCCGGTGTTGTGGATTGTGGCATCGCTCACCTTCATCCTGGTGCGTATCGTGCCTGGCGGACCGTTCGACGCCGAGAAGAATCTGCCACCGGAAATAGTGGCAAACATCAAAGCTAAGTATCATCTGGACAGACCGGTGCCGGAGCAATATCTGCTCTACATGCAGCGCTTGATCCGAGGGGATCTGGGTGTTTCATACAAGTATGTCAGCCGCACCGTGAACGACATTCTTTGTGATGCTTTTCCTGTTTCATTGCAACTGGGCGCGATGGCGTTATTGCTGGCGGTGGCTTTCGGAGTTCCTTTGGGCACGATTGCGGCGGTTAGGCGCGGAACAGTCTGGGACTGGAGCGCCATGTTTATGTCGACAGTCGGCGTTTCGATACCAGGGTTTTTAGTCGGGGCCCTTTTGATCTTTGTCTTTGGGCTGTGGTTGAAAATTCTGCCCGTGGCCTTGTGGGAGAACTGGCGAAATATGATACTGCCGGCGGTGACGCTTGCCGTTGGTCCGGCTGCCTATCTGGCGAGGCTGACCAGGGCGAGTGTACTGGATGTCTTAGAGAAAGACTGGGTGCGCACTGCCCGTTCCAAGGGGCTGTCGGACAGGCGAACGGTGTTGAAACACGTATTGCGCAATGCCCTGGTGCCGGTGGCCACGGTTTTAGGACCTTTGACGGCGATCTTGATCACCGGTTCATTTGTAGTCGAATTCATTTTTGCCATTCCGGGTATGGGACGGTTCTTCATTACTGCTGTGGGGAACCGTGACTACGACTTAATTATCGGCACAACGCTGATATTTGCCGTGCTTTTGATTATTGCCAACACAATTGTCGACATCGTCTATCAGATTCTGGATCCCCGTATCAGGATGGAGTCTTAAGAAGCCGTGCAACAGGAAGTCGGTTGGCGCGCATTGTGGTTTCGCCTCAAGAGAATTCCGACGGCGTTTGGGGCTTTCTGGATCATCGCGGCATTGTTTGCGGTGGCGCTGCTTTCTTGGTCGGGTGTGCCACTGTCATCCTTTTCTTATGATCAGACCAGTACTGATTTTCTCGCTGCCCCCTCGTCTGCGCATTTGATGGGGACCGATGAATTAGGGCGCGATCTGCTGTCTCGCGTGATCTTCGGTTCGCGGTTGTCGATTAGCATCGGTCTGACCACTGCGTTGGTGGCATTTGTGATTGGCACCATATATGGTTCGATCGCTGGATTCTTTGGCGGCAAGATCGACAGTCTGTTAATGCGCGGTGTGGACATTGCCTATTCGATGCCTGACTTGCTCGTGATGATCCTCGTGGGAGTGCTGATTGGTCGAGGTACCGCTGGCATCTTGATTGCGCTTGGATTGGTCAGCTGGATGGGTACTGCCAGGCTGGTGCGCGCCCAGTTTTTGCAGCTGCAGCACGAGGAATTCATTGAAGCGGCCCGCGCTGCGGGGCAAAGTAACTTGCTCATAATTTTGCGGCATCTTTTGCCGAATTCGCTTGGACCGATCATTGTCGCTTTAACCTTTACCATTCCGTCAGCGATTCTTTCCGAATCTACGCTCAGCTTCATTGGATTGGGGCTTTCACCGCCTGCGTGCAGCTGGGGAACCCTGGCTAATGACGGTTGGCGGGCGTTGCGAACGCACCCGCATCTCATCTTCTTTCCGAGTTTGTTTATCTTCATTACGGTGCTTAGCTTCAACTTCCTTGGCGACGGGTTGCGAGATGTTCTTGATCCACGCACCCGCTTGAAATCTGCGCCCAAGCACTGATAACAGCAACCGCGGCGGCACGATGCCTTTCCGCGGTAGCTTTTGCAATTGCCCCCAGGGGTGAGGGCGATGTCATAAGATTACGACCAATTACCTGAGATTTTCCTGAAGGCGGAGATGTGCCCGCGGCCTGATGCTCGCCGACGTGTCCCAGGACGCTTGCCTTTCAGCTTGCAAGAATTTTCCTTTGAAAATCTTGCAGGGTGGATGTGCAAGAATTTCACACTGAAAATCTTGCAGGGGGACTTGCAAGAATTTCCACTGAAAATCTTGCAGAGGCGATTTGCAAGAATTTCCGCTGAAAATCTTGCAGAGGGGATGTGCAAGAATTTCACACTGAAAATCTTGCACGTGGGATCTGCAACAAACTCCAGCCAAATATCTTGCAGCAGCCTCAAGCTTGATCGATTTGGTGGTTCTATGAAGCTGGCTTGGGCAACTTGCTCAGAGCATCCAGTTCTGACTGGGCTGATTTAATGTCGTCATCGATACTTATGCCATTTATCTCGTTCATGCCTGGATATTTAAGTTTGGATTGTTTGAGATGTACAATCGCCTGTTGGTAGGTTTGTTGCGCCTCTGTCAGATTGCCCTCGGCTTTGTAGACTCGGGCCAAACCGCAGAGCGCGGCGCCTGTCCCAATCGAACTGGCTGCGTTCTCGTTCTGTCCTGGGTTCTTGCCTGAGCTGAATAGTTTAATCGTGTCGCGAAATCTCTTCTCAGCCTCTTTGTAGAGTTTCAAATGTTCCTTGTGCAGAGCTGTATTTAACTCCAGCCTGGCGAAGACGTCATAACTCGCATAATTGCGTACACGATCGGTGACAGAATCAACTGCGTTCATCAAAACAGTCGGTTTTACAGCATAATATGCGGCTCGTTGTAAGTAGTCGATCGTAGGAAACATGAATTGATACTGGTGACTGACAGCCTTATTGCAGTAGTTTTCGGATTCTTTCCTATCGCCTTCTAACTCTTTGCAGATTGCTAGCACCGTGAAGTTCTCTGATTCTCGTTCGTGTCTGTTGGGCACGAGCGCAACAGATGGGCACAGCTCGAGCGATTTCTGGCACCAGGTTTCTGCAAGCTTCGGCTGATCAGACGCCAGCTCGCACAGAGCCAGACTGGTCAATGCTCTGGCGCCCTGGTCCGGAACCTTTGCTTTGTTTGCTGCGCGCAGCTGCACTTCGAAATAATTATGCGCAGCGGCGAATCTGCCGGCAACAAAATCCACCATGCCCTTGTTGAAGTATCCCTTATAGTCGATCATCGTATCGACGCCGGTCTCAAGCTCTTCAGCTTCTTGATCGCGGTGCATTTGGCGCAACAGCAATGCATATTGGCGCGCCACGTGCATCTTGTCGAAAGGATTGAGACCGGGCCCAATGGCACTTTCGAGAGCAGTCTGATACTGCGCGACTGCTTCCTTTTCCTTGCCTTGATCGGCTAGAGCTGTGGCGATCTTTGTCAACAGCTCCAGGTGCGTGCGGGCAAGTCTGCTTCTTTGATCCAAATCAGCAGGAAGTATTTGCGAATAAGCCTCCAGCGTCGCTCGATATTGCTGTTCAGCCTTGTCCGCTCTGCCTTCTAATTTGTACAGATCAGCCAGGGCGCTGAACAGGCGGGCAGTGCGCCATTCTTTGTCCTTGCACTTTCTTGCTTCTACCAGTGCTTTCTCATAGTTTTGCTCGGCGCCCGCATAGTTTTTGGCCTTGACGTCGTCGTATGCCAGATTTTCCAGAACCTGACTTTGTTGTGCTTCTTCGTTATGGAGCGTGGACACAGCAAACAAGACTAGCGCGCCTAGGACGCAAGCTACCAGCGCAATTGCCGCTATGACGACAGCTTTGAAGAAGGGTGTTCTTGAAGCATCCATGTTTACGCGCGATTTCGTTTGCTCCTAGCGATCAGCGAATGGACCTGTGCATCAATTTGGGCTGCTGTATTTAAATTTGGCTTGTAGCGGATAATGCCATTTCTGTCTATGACATACAGTGTCGGCCAACCATGTACGTGCCAGTTTGTGGCTATCGGCCCGGTCCCGCCCTGGTCGGAGATGCATGGCCAGGTGACATCCTTGGCTGATACCATCTCCTTCAATTTATCCGCAGGATCGGCGGCAACTCCTAGTAAAGTGAATTGATCTGTGGGAAATTTCTCTACCAGTGCTCGCTCGTGCGGGAACAGTGATCGGCAAGGACCACACCAGCTGCCGAAGAAAGACACAAGCACTACCTTGCCTCGATTGGCGCTCAAACTCAACGAATTTCCGTCAGCGTCTTTTCCGCTAAGCTCCGGGGCTGGGCTGCCAATTCTCAGATGATTAATTTCGAACAGTGAATCTTTTGCGATCTGTTCGAGAGTCTGATTTTGTTCCTTTGTTCCTGACGATCCGTATTCCTTGATTGTCCGATGCAGCAATCGCTCGGCCGTTTTGGGATCTTGGTCCTGAATCACCTTCGCCAGCGTGTATGTGGCCATGCCTTGATTGGCAATGGACGGATTGTTCTTGATCACGGACCGCATTAGCATGGCGATTGGTTTTGAACCGCTGTAGGACATTAGGCGTGGGCAAGCCGCCCCGATCTTGGCGCTAGTAGAGTAGCGTTTGCGGAAGAGATCCACTGCAGCTACGAAATCGGGGGCACCATATCTGGCATTATGCAAAATCCATATGAGCGCACTTTCAGCGGCCGGATCCTTGGGATTCTCTTTGGCAAGAACAAACAGCTGGTGCGTGCATTGATCTTGTTCGGGCAGTCTGGAGAATTCGATCTTGGCTCGCTCTTCTGCGGTGGAAGCGCTGGCGCTTTTTGCTGTCAACTCCTCTTGTGATTTACTTTGCGCTTGAATGACGTTTTGAATTTGCACCGCCAGCGGTTCCTCAGTGTTGCCGGACAAAATCACGGCTGCTGCGGCGAAAATCATCATCGAAATCTGGCTTCGCATAATCCTCCTGAATTGCCAAAGATGAAGAATGAGGTGCGTATTGCGATCCTAATTGTTGCAAAAAGTGGCGATACCAGCGATGCGATGGTCCGGACGCTCAAGTGCATGCGTTCTGGCTGCCTAGAACAAACTGGTCGAGCGTTTGAACAGGCGCTGGATCGTAGCCCATCGACCATACTGATTCCCTAACAACGCTGAGCTGAGATACCATGCTGTACTGTATATGGTAATTTACTGGTCGGTAGATAAGGTTTGTTTCGGTCTGGTCTGATGCACCAAACAAGACTGGTTGTCATGCAAAATTTTCGATTGATGTGGAGAGTTGTAACGTCGGCGATCAAAGCCTCCATAATGTTGCTCATGCTGTTCTTTGCGCTTTCGGCTTGGCTGCCCGTCCCCGCTGATACAGGTCCGGTTGAGGGTAAGCCCAACTCGCTAACTGGTGCGTCGGATCAATCCTGGCATTCGGTGTCATCCAAGCTGGGGCACTTCACCGCCCTAATGCCGGGCGATGTGGGCAAGAGCAAACATGAATCCGAGGCTCATCAGAGCACGAGCTATTTTTCCTCAATCCAGGACGGGAAAACGACAGACTATTTTCTCTCCTTTACGAAACATGATGCCCGCTATCTAAACCATCGCAGCCAGGACAAATTGCTGAAGGATGCGATGGAATTAAACGTTTCGCTCCTGCTGGGCAAAATCGTCAAGCGAAAATTTTTTGATTGGAACGGCAACCAAGCGATTGAGTTTGAATTCGTCGGATTCGCCCGCAGCAAGAAGCATTCGCAGGAAGGCCGGAACCGAGATTTAAGCGGTAAAGGCCGTGTCATCCTGGCAAACGGTCTGGAATATGTGCTCATCTATACGACAACCAAACCGTCTGTTGGTGCGGCTTGCGATAAGTTCTTTCGCTCGTTTTCAGCGAATGCGAATTGAGCAACGGTTTCCGTTCATTCGCCGGTTGTCAATGTCCCCGGTCTTACTGACGCTAGTGCAAACGGAATGACCGCGAAATTCTTGCGAACAGCATGAAAGAATTTCCGCCAAAAATTCTTGCAAACAGCATGAAAGAATTTCCGCCGAAAATTCTTGCAACCTGGCTCTGCCGCACTGCCAGATACAGCCGGCCAGCGCACGCATTCATTGCCGCAAAGATTAAACGGTGGCGAACGCTTACTCTGTTTATCGATTGCCAGTTATCAGCCGGCTGATGTGGTTGTTTCCAAAATCACATATGAGGGTACATAGGGCGTATGGCTAGTAGCTTTATTAGGAGACAGCACGGGTGTCTTTATTGAAATCGGCAACGCGTCGGGGCGGGCGGATGAGCGCGCATTGCCTGAGTACGGCCATCTTGGTGGGATTATGCTCAATAGCGCCGGTGCGTGCCGACGATCAAGGCTGGGTTCTCACCCAGAAGAGTGCTACATTCGGCGACCAATACGTGTACATCAGTTCCAATGGATTGAAGTGCTATAACCCGCGTGCTGGTTTTGCGCTTGTCACACATGCACCGGAGTGGGATATCACTCTATACAATGAGAAAACCCACGTTTACTACAGCACGACGATGGACAAATGGCGGGGCGAATTGCAGTCCCGCATGCTCAGCCGGGACATCCAAAACGCCAAATGGAGCAAAGCCTCCGGCGGCAATATCAGCGGATTGCGGGCAACTCAATACGTAATGAGCGGCGGTAACTCGCTGCACATGCCGCACACGAAGAACCACCATTCGCATTCGATCAGCGACGCTACCTACTGGGTCTCTGAAGACATCACGGTGCCGCCCGCCTTGTCGTCTTTGTTGGCAACCGCCTACGGCGTGCCGGCGACGCAGAATGTGCCTTTGCGGTTGACATGTACTGATGGTGGGGCGAAAAAGACTTTACTGGAGACATATCGTACTCAGCAGGCCCCGATTCCGGTCAGCTATTTTGTATGCCCCGGCGGCTATTCACTGGTCAAGAGTGATGCTGAAGTGATGATGAACGACGAGCAAAAGCAAATATTCAATGATATGGCCAAGGATCTAGGTCCGGACAATGCCGTTGCGTCAACGCCAGCGGCATCTGCATCTGCCTCTACCGGACAAGCAACCGTGCCTGCGTCGCCCGCGGCCGTTGGCGTCGGCACCGCATCTGGTGCAGGAACAATCAATGTTGGTGGTGTCAATCTGGATAAGGCAAAAGTACAAAAGTTTCTTGAGAATCTGCGCAACGGCAAACAGCAACAATAGCAAATTGAGCGTGATCTGAGATGAGACTGAACCTCAAACTATCGCACAAAGGACTGATTCTCGTATCAGTGCCGCTCATTTTTGAATTGATATTTCTGGCTACACTGACGGCATTATTGCGACAAGCGGAAATCGAGGTGCAGCGGCAAGTCCGTTCGAAAGCGATCATCTCGCAAGCCAATACGTTGTCTAAGCTGTTCTACGATGCAGGCGTCGCCATGGGCGGCTACAGTATAACGAAAAGCCCTTTGTTCAGCGATCGCTACGACAAGATCGTGCGACAAATCCCGCAGGATCTAAACGAGCTGAAAAATCTTGTCGGCGACAATGCGCGGCAGCAGCAAATCTTGCAGAATCTGCAGGGCATCACGATCACCGGTTTGAAGATTCTCAACGAAGCGAAGGCCGCTATTGATGACAACCGGGTCGATGTGGCGCAGTTTCGCGCTCGCCATATGTACAAAGAAATCCGCTCTCTGGCTGACCGCTTGCAAGATGAACTGCGTGGGCTGACCGAAGACGAGCGCAAGATTGAAAGCGAAGGGCCTGAAGCACAGAATCGTTCGCGGGCCACGGTCAAGATCTTCCTTGTCGTCGGCGTTGTCTTCAACGTCTTATTGGCTGTAGCTTTGGCGTTGTTCTTCAGCCGGGGGATCGGCAAGCGTCTCAACGTTCTCACCGATAATACAATTCGATTGGCTCGGGGCGAGCCGCTCAACGATCCGTTGACCGGTAGTGACGAAATCGCTCACCTGGACGGCGTCTTCCATAGCATGGCGGATGCCCTCATTGAAGCCAACCGCAAAGAACGCGCCATCATCGAGAACGCCGTAGACGTAATCTGTTCAATCGACGTCGACGGCAAATTCGTGGCAGTCAGTCCCGCCTGTTTCAATGTCTGGGGTTATAAGCCGGAAGAGCTGATGGGCCGCCGTTTCATCGAGTTGGTTTTGCCCGAAGATCACCAGGAAACGATTCGCTCCGTCAGGGCTGTACGAGCGGAAAAGGGGCGCACCCAGTTCGAAAACCGCACGCGCCGAAAAGATGGCTCCATAGTCACCGTGTTGTGGTCGACCTACTGGTCCGAAACCGAGCGCTCAATGTTCTGCGTCGCCCACGATATCACGCAAAGGAAACTGGCGGAAGAAGCGATCAAGGCCTCGGAAATGCGCATCCGCACAATCATTGAGAATATGCTGGTGGGGCTGATCATCGTTACCAGAGAGGGGATCATCGAGTCGATCAATCCATCAAGCGAGCGCATGTTCGGTTACCGTGCCGAAGAACTGGTGGGCAAGCATCTGATGACCCTGTTTCACGACTCGACTCTTTTTGCCGTCACTAGCGCGCAAGACTGCAAGAATTTCATGGAAGGTGTCTTCCAGAAATCGCTCAATCGGGTCGGTGAGTTTGATGCCTTGAAACGCATTGGTGAAGACTTCCCGATTGAAATGTCGCTGAGCGAATTGGAAACGGCTGAAGGCAAGCGTTACCTGGCAAATATTCTCGATGTTTCCGAACGACGCGAAGTCGAGCGTTTGAAGAAAGAGTTCGTTTCTACCGTCAGTCACGAGCTACGCACGCCTCTTACCTCCATTCGCGGTTCACTGACTCTGCTCAATGTCGGTGCCTTGGGCGCGTTGCCGGATCAAGCCAAGAAAGTGGTCGGTATCGCCGAACGCAACACGATCCGTTTGATCACGCTGATCAACGACATCCTCGATATTGAAAAACTGGAATCCGGCAAACTGGATATGGTATTGGATACGATACCACTGTCCAATGTGCTTGAACGCTCTGATCAAGCAGTGCGTGCCTTCGCCGAGCAAAATGGCATCAGGTTGGAGATGACGCCAACGCCGGCGTCGGTATATGCCGACGGAGATCGACTCGTGCAGGTGCTGGTCAACTTGATCTCCAACGCCGTCAAGTTCTCACCCAAGGGCGCGGCAGTGACTATAACTGTGGAAGAGATACCCAATTGGGTGGAAGTGAAAGTAATCGACCGCGGTCGCGGAATTCCGGCGAAATACAAGGGGCTGCTCTTCCAGCGGTTCCAGCAAGTTGAGGCGTCCGATTCGCGCAAGAAAGGCGGCACCGGTCTCGGGCTGGCTATTTGCAAAGGCATCATCGAGGCGCACTCGGGCAACATTGGCGTGGAGAGCGAGGAAGGCAAAGGTTCTGTCTTCTGGTTTAGAATTCCACCGGCGTCGAGCCGCCATCTGCTCGAGCAGAAGCCGGCGCAAACTCTCTCGACTGCTCCACCTCCCCAGGGTGTGGCGATCAATCAGCACGGGCAGACAACCCAAAATGCCCTGGCCGGAAAAGAGGATAAGCTGGTCAGCTAGAGCGGTTCAGTGATTCGGCTGTGTTAGAATCTGCGGCAAAACAGTCGGCGCGCTGTTGTAATGCGGGGAGAAATGAAGGTTCTGATCATCGACGACGAAGAAGATACTCGCCAGATTTGCAGTATGAGCTTGGGGCTAATTGGCGGCGATCAGGTCTTGGAAGCGGCAAGCGGTCAAGAGGGCCTGGCGCTAGCGGCCGATCAACAGCCGGACGTCATCATTCTGGACCTGATCATGCCGGATATGGACGGAGCGGAGACCTTGCAAAAGCTTCGTCAAAATCCGGATACGGCTGGAATTCCAGTGATCTTCTTGACCGTCAAGGGGATGTTCTCGGAGTTTGAGCGCCTGAAGTCTCTCGGGGCCCTGGCAGTTCTGACCAAGCCATTCGACCCGGTGCAGCTGAGCGCACAGATACAGGGTATTCTCAATGCGGCAAAAGCTTAAAAACCAGCAGCTAAAAGCGCGGCAGAAGAAAACAAGTTGACGAAGAAGCATTAAGGCCTTACGGCACCGGGTATACAAGCGATAAGAGGATTAGGAATCAATCTGGCGGTGAGGGTGAGAGCGGCTCTGCCGGTCAAACCAGGCGGAAAGCGCAAAGAAGGTATTTGCCGACTTGCGCACGGGGAAGAGGACGGCGGGGCTAGTTACCGGCCTAAACAAGGAAGACAGCAATGAAAGTTCTCATCATCGACGATGAAGAAGATACACGTTCGATCGCAAGCATGAGCTTGAGCATTCTGGGTGGACTGGATGTGATCGAGGCTGACAGCGGACAAGACGGCATCAACAAAGCCTCGCAGGAGCAACCAGATGTGATCTTGCTGGACATGATGATGCCAATTATGGATGGCTCAGAGACTCTCGTAGCATTGCGCGCTAACGAGAGCACCAACAAGATTCCCGTCATCTTTTTGACGGCCAAAGCCATGACGAGCGAGATCGAGCGGTTGAAACGCATGGGCGCCATCGGTGTTCTGACCAAGCCTTTCGATCCGACCATTTTAGCCAATCAGGTGCGGGCCATTTTAGAGTCTGAATCTTCCAACCAAGAACCAAGCAAGCGCTAAGGCAGGGCGGCAATGCAAGCGTGGTCGCAAACTTTCGGCCAACTTAAGGACCAATACGTCAGAAGGTCATCCGAACGCATCGGCAAGATCATTGAGATGCTCGGACTTTTGTCGCAAAATCCCGCCGATTACGACCTGATCATGCAGCTCGGACGCCACTTTCACTGGCTGGCCGGCTCGGGCAGCATGTACGGCTTTCCACACGTCTCCTCTCTGGGAACCGAGGGCGAAGACTATTGCAACGCGGTTTTGAAAGAAAAGTCGCGCCGGGTCAAAGCGGACGTGGACAAGCTGAAGACCATTCTCAATGAGCTGGCGGCGCAGTTCAAGACAGATTCCCAGTCGAACACCTCAGAGACCACCCCTCTTTCCGGATCGCGCCCGGACCGCAACAACGCTCAACGTCCTGAGATCGTCATCATCGACGAAGACCAGAACGATCTGGCTACCTTATGCCGACAGGTCGACGACGCGGGCATGGCTGTGCGCAGCGCTCGCAGCATGTCTTCAGGCGTGGCTGAACTGGGCAAACAAATGCCTGATGGTTTGATCATCGAGATCCCGTTGCCGGACGGAGACGCCTATGAACTGGTCGAACACGTACGGTCGTTGCCCGGCGGAGAAGAGCTGGCGATAATTATCGTCAGTAAGCAGACCGGCTTCCTCGATAAAGTTCGCTCGATCCATTGCGGTGCTGATGCGCATTTCGAGAAACCGGTGGACATGAAGGCCATGATCCGGCGGCTGCGTTATCTGTTGGAGAAACGCAGGCAAGATGCGCCGCGTATTCTGTCTGTGGAAGATGATCCGGATCAAGCGGCGTTTATCCGCGCATTTCTGGAATCTGCCGGCTATCAGGTGCGTACCTGCACAGATCCGAAGAACTTCGACTCCTATTTATCGGCCTTCAATCCTGATCTTGTTCTGTTGGATGTAATGCTGCCGGGCATGACCGGATACGAGATGGCTCGCTATCTCAGGCAGGACGAGCGTCATGCCACCTTGCCCGTGATGTTCCTGACGACGCAAGGCAACATCGAAGCCCGCATCGAGGCCGCCAGATCGGGAGGCGACGATCATCTTGTCAAGCCGGTGCCGCCGGCCTTGCTTCTCTCCACCGTATCCGCACGTCTTGAACGTTCGCGCTTTCTTAAAACCCTTCTGCACAAGGATGGTTTGACCAACCTTCTCAACCATTCCTCGTTCATGGAACAGGCCCAGATGACTGTGGCCCAGCAGAAGCGTCACTCCGGTTACACCGCATTGATTATCATTGACGTCGATTACTTCCGCTCGATCAATGAACGACACGGCTATCCTGGTGGAGACAAGGTGTTGGTTGCGCTTTCCTTGCTTCTGCGCAAGCGTCTGCGGCAATCAGATATCATCGGCCGTTATGGGGGCGACGAATTCGGCATTATCGCCGAAGGGCTTGATGAGGCAGAAGCACTGACGCTGGCCTCGAGGTTATTGGCTGATTTTGCGTCTACCAGTCACGCCACACCATTGCATGCAGGCTTCTATGCCACATGCTCAGCCGGTGTCGCTGTGCTCGATCCAAAGAACATGGACGTGGAGAAGTGGGTGCAAGCAGCCTACAGTGCGCTATCTGCCGCTAAGCAAGCTGGGCGCAATTGTGCTATGGCTGTCCAAGGAGATCGTTTTACGACCGCCAAGGCGAGCTCTTGAATGGCCGAACATATGCAGACTAAACAATCACCTAGCTGACCCGCTGCAACGTGAGAGCTGCTGCCGGCATGTCTGTGGATACGCTGTCATGGACTAGCGGGCGGCGGTACGTGTTCGTTATTGTGACTTTAGTGCGGCTCGAGTTCGACTCTTTAAC
>Ga0206819_10024_pt1 | contig 54716 bp, 57 predicted proteins | sample Alteio_BWOrgCont_87_FD_152855 | JGI IMG/M metagenome (GOLD analysis project Ga0206819, IMG submission 152855) | Enriched cells from forest soil in Barre Woods Harvard Forest LTER site, Petersham, Massachusetts, United States -... | ecosystem: Environmental > Terrestrial > Soil > Temperate forest >... | reverse complement strand
GCGGTGTAACTGTCCGAGAAGATGGTCGCGGAAAGGCCGTGGCCGTAATAGGCGGTCAGGGCGTAAGCGCCGAGATCTCCCTCTGGATCATAGGCTTCGTATTCCAATTGAACACCCGGGTTTGCGGCGGTTAAATTGACGATGGCGCAAGGAGCTGCAGGGGCGCCCGCCCACAACACATTCGCCATATCGACGATTGCCGGCGAGTTGTCGAGCTTCAACGTCAAGGTCTGTGCCGCGGTTGGCACCGATGCGCCTCCAGGGGTGTAGAAGAACATCTCGAACTCGTGGATGGCATCCGGCTCGGCCGAAGTCGTCCACTGGAAAAGCAGGTTTTGAATCGTATACGGAAGGGCGGGATTGACCATTGCATAGAATCCCATTGCATCCGGCCCGAAGCCCTGCCAAACGTCGTTGACACCGACAACTTCGTAGTTGGCCCATGTTTGAAGGATCGGTGTCCACGCTGCCGCAGAGACCTGAGCCGCAGTAGCTCCATGCCGGTGCATGACGGTGTATTTGCGAGCGCCGGCGGTCCATAAGGCGTTGAGGGTTGCTTCGTTACCGAGGAAATTGAGCGTGCCGCTGAAGGCGGCTTCTTGCGGGTGCAGATAGTACGGAGTGGCGATCGGGATGTTGCAATACCCGTCGGCGGCGATAAGGCCGGTTCCGATGAGCCCGACCGATGCGATTACGGGTCCGGCACTGATCGGATTCGCGGTTGGCAGGAGGGCGAGGATAATCTGGTTGAGATCGCTGAAATTACCGATTGGGTTTGCGGGCGTCTCGCCGACGAATCCACCGAGAGTGGCGACTCGAAGGCCAAAATCCACTACCGGCGCGGGCTGGGATGGATCGATTGTAATCTCCAGATCCGATAGCGCGAAGGTCAATTGCCACTGTCTGTGGTTTGTGGCCGAATTCATCGATGGGCCGAAGCCGATACGGCACTGGGATGGGATAACTTGAGTGTTGGGGGCTGGGAATTCAGAATTCGGTCCAGCCATGTACCACATGCCGAGCCGGTTGGGTTGACCTGGCCAATCGCCGAACAGCTTGTCGCGGTTAGGATCGATCACGCCGTTGTCGTTAATATCGACGACGAACCAAAAATAGTCGTTGGGGTTGGGCGTACCGGTTTCCGCAGTGAGGTCGAGCCCGATGTAGAGGTTGGACCCGTCATTTTGGGCCATCAACGTTCCATTAGGGATCGGCATCGTAGCGGCGGCAGACCACTCACTTGCGGGTAACAGCCCGGTGAGCGGTGGTGGAGTGGACAGAGTCCACGTACTTCGTATAGTTGTCATTCTTCTCTCCTTTGCGAATGCTTAGTTGAGAACGGGACGGTCGCAAGAGTTTTAACAAGGCGAAAGCGAAATCCCGGAATCAGCCGGTTGGCCCTGCCAATAGACCTATTTAGCTGCTGAAGAGCAAATGCAACTGCAGCAGAACCTAGATGTCCAAGGGATCGTCAGAATGACTGTTACGCACTAAGGAGGAATCCACAATGGGTTCGCGAAGCTACGCCAATTCGATTTCCCTGGCGGCCTGTGTCATCGTCACCGCTATCGGCCTCGCCATCGCACTTCCGCTCACTTCTGGTATGCCAGATCCCGTTCGCGACATAGCGGTTGGGGCGGTCATCATTGTTGCTCTGCTTGTATCTTCAGCGATTAAGGTTGCGAACCAATGGGACCGGGCGATCGTACTTCGGCTTGGGAAATTCCAAGGCCTGCGCGGGCCGGGCATCTTTTTCATCATTCCCGTTTTTGACATCGTCGCCTACTGGATCGACACGCGCGTGATCACGATGTCTTTTACCGCCGAAAAGACGCTGACCAAGGACACCGTTCCGGTCAATGTCGACGCGGTCCTCTTCTGGCAGGTCCTCGACCCAAAGAAGGCCGCTCTCGACGTTGCCGACTATAGAACAGCGATCGGGTGGGCTTGCCAGACCGCGCTTCGCGACGTGATCGGCAAGACGATGCTGGCGGATATGCTGGAGGGCCGAGACAAGATCAGCGCGGAATTGCAGAAGATCATCGACCAACGGACGGAACCATGGGGCATTGCCGTCATCGCAGTTGAGGTCAAGGATGTTCTGATCCCGGCTGGGCTTGAGGATGCGATGTCGATGCAGGCTCAGGCCGAACGAGAACGCCAGGCTCGCGTGATTCTCGGAGACTCGGAGCGTCAGGTTGCGGAGAAATTTGGCGAGGCGGCTAAGACGTATCAGAACAATCCGGTCGCATTCCACTTGCGTGCGATGAACATGCTGTATGAGGGCCTAAAGGAGAACTCGACAATCGTGATCGTTCCTAGTACGGCGATTGAATCGATGCAGTTGGGTGGCTTAGCGGGGCTGACGGCGATGTCGATGTCGATGGGTATTGAGGCCAATAAGGTATCAAATGGGTAATCGGCCCCAAAGTCCCAAGGTCTAAAAATAAAAAAGCCGGATTCGCATCGGCGCGATTCCGGCATTAAGAATTATGAAAATCTTGGAGCGGGAGACGAGATTCGAACCCGCGACCTTCTCGTTGGCAACGAGAAGCTCTACCACTGAGCTACTCCCGCGATACGGGTGATGTTATACCCGGCAACGGGCTTGAATGCAAGCTTAACGATTGCCGGGTTCCCCTTCTCGGTCATTTGGCGTAGGATTACGTCGATGAATTTACGGCTTGACGAAGACCTTGCTGAATACGTGCGCGAGATGGTGTCAAGCGGGCGGTATTCGAGCGAAGAGGCGGTAGTTGCAAGTGCGATCAGACAGATGAAGGATAAGTCTGCCAAGAAAGCTGAGATCCGTAAAATGATGCTTGAGGACGCATCCATGGATCCTTTTCATTTGATCAGATAGACTCTCCTCGATGAGGCTGCAGGCAACGCCGCACAACTTAGCGTCTGAATTCGCTCTGGCAATTTACGGCAAGGTGCTTGATGCGGTACGATCCGACGTTCTCGTTCATCAAGCGCTTGAACGGGTGGGCGACGCACTGTTTATCCAAGGCCGGCACATCGATCTCACTCATTTCGACCGGGTGTGGATTGCCGGATCGGGAAAGGCGTCAGTCGAAATGGCGAAGGCAGCGGCTGAGGTGGTCGGCGACAGGCTCGCCGGGGGAATCATCGTCACGAAAACCGGGCAAGCTGAGCCCATACCCTGCGTCACGGTACTGGAAGGATCGCATCCGGTGCCGGATAAGTTGTCGCTCGAGGCTGGGAGGCGACTGCTCGAATTTGCCGAATCGCTCAGTGAGAAAGACCTTGTCATCTTTCTCTTGTCCGGAGGATCTTCCGCCCTTATCGAGGCTACTCGAGAGTCGATTTCGCTTGAGGACTTGAGGCGGACGAACCAAGTTTTGCTTGGTGCAGGCGTCGATATCACGGTAATGAACGCGGTTCGATCGCGTCTGTCCCGGATCAAAGCGGGCGGGCTTGCGCTGGCGTTTGAACCGGCTACCGTGATTGCCTTGGTGCTCTCCGACGTGGTGGGCAACGATTTGCAAACCATTGGGTCCGGCCCTCTCATTATTCCCACCGAACCCGTAGGACCGACGCCGGGGTGGCTTTTCGAGCAGTTTCCGCCTCCCGTTCGCGCATTGTTGGAAGTTTCGATTCGGCGGAGGGTCTTTTCCCCTCCGGTTGAGCATATTGTCATTGGCGGGATTTCGCTCGCAATTCATGCCGCGGTCGAGGCAGCGCGCGGCTTAGGTCTCGAAGCTTTTCCTTATGCCGATCCGTTGAAAGGAGAGGCTCGAATCATGGCTGGGAAGATCTGCTCGACGTTAAAGAAGCGGCCAATGGAGCATGGCTGCATGATATTCGGGGGCGAGACCACGGTCACGATCAAGGGCAATGGCCTAGGAGGTCGTTGCCAGGAGATGGCGCTTGCTGCGGCAAAGGCGATTGCGGGAGTGCCCGGGTCATGTTTCCTTGCGGGAGGGACGGACGGCTTTGACGGCCCTACCGATGCTGCTGGTGGGTTGGTGGATCCTGGGTCGATCGAACGGGCCAAGGCGGCTGGATTCCTACGGAACAAGTCGTTAGCGGCTAACGACGCCTATCACTTTTTGGAGGCGTCGGGCGGGCTCATTTTTACTGGGCCGACGGGGAGCAACGTGAATGACCTTGTGCTTGTAGTTCAGGCCGAATAGGGAGTGTTGGGTGTTGGTGTTGGGTGGCGCCGTCCGGAACCGGTAAGGATCTCGTGCTTGGGCCCGTAGCATCAAAAGGCGAGGGGTGGCTGCGTCGCCACCGAGACGACGGCTACGGGTCTGGTCAGCACCCTGCTAATCTGCTACCTCGGGGGTTCGAAGCCGATTGGCTGGTTGTAGACGTAGTTGTCTTGGACTTGCTTCGGGAAGAAGTTATTGTAGGCGAGGCCCATTATCGACACATAGATTGGGAAAGTGATCAGCATCCCAACGCCGCAAAGAGCCATGCCTGCGCTTCCGATCAGGTTGGCAACGAAGTGAAGTGCGAAGAGCGGCCAGGCGTATGGGCGGAGGGTGTTATAACTCAATTCCAGAACCTCAATGGGCCCAAGCTTTCGGTCGGCGGCCAACATCGGTACGAAGACAAATATTCCAGTTAGCCATAGGCCGGGAACTAAGCAACATAGCGTGCCAATGCCGATGGCCAATGCGGAAAGAAATCCGGCAATCACAATGGATACGATATCGGGAAAGTGAGAAAAGGCATCTCCAATGGAGATCGGCTCGCCACGGGCCTGCTTGACAGCCATCATCATGAGTCCGGCAAAAATCACTTGGAATACACAAGCAATGATAAGGAAGACCGGAATAGCAATCAACAGAATAGATAAGCTGGGTGCGATCGTTCGAGCCGGTCCGACTCCTGAAAGGCTAGTAGTTGAGATGACAAGGATCATCTCTACCGCGAAAACGACCGCGAAATACATGGCTCCGCAGATAAGCATGGTCAGAATCCAGGTGCTCAGATTCTTTTGAACCAAATTCCATGCGTCGCCGATGTTTTCGAAGTACACGCCGGGAGGACGTTGATACGACTGGCCGGATGGGTTTCTCGGGTAGTTCGAATATCCTGGGGGCTGCTGATACGGGGGGATCTGGGACATAAAAGGGCTGCCTTCAAGATACAAGACTTGAAGGCAGCCTGTTTTGGCTCTCGGTCGATCGCCAAATAGCCCTACTTATTTGGACTCTTAATGTTATGGCTTTCCCCCCTCTCCCGGTTCGTTCCTCACCGACCCCGCGGAGGGGAGAGATTTGGGTTGTGAGTGGTCCTTCGGGTTAACCGAATTGCCAGAAAGAAAAGATTTTGAGCTAAGCGTTGGTTTGAACCATCTCGTATGTTTCGACGATATCGCCTTCTTTGAAATCGGTCCAGTCGACGAAGGTGACGCCGCACTCCATACCCAGGGTGACTTCCCTAACATCATCCTTAAGGTGCTTGAGGCTGGCGATTTTGCCCTCGTGGACAAGCTCGTTGCCTCGGCGGACGCGGCATAGGGCGTTTCGAGTGACCTTTCCTTCCGTGACGTACGAACCGGCAATAATTCCTTTCTTCGAGAATTGGAATCGGATGCGAATCTCAACGGTACCGAGGTGCTGCTCTTCGAACTTCGGCTCGAGCATGCCCTTAACGGCAGCTTCGATATCCTCGATCAACTCGTAGATGATCGTGTAGGTTCGAATTTCAACTTTCCGGCGCTCGGCTTCGCGCTTGGCGCCCGGCTCCGGCTTGACGTTGAATCCGACGACGATGGCCTCGGATGCGCTCGCGAGCAGGATGTCGCTCTCCGTAATCGATCCAACACCGCTGAGGATAACCTTGGCCTCGACTTCGTCGTTTTTAACACGCTCAAGCATGCCTTTCACGGCTTCGACGGAACCCTGAACGTCCGCCTTGATGATCAAGTTGAGGTCTTTGAGTTCCAGGGTATTCAGTCTTTCTCGAAGCTGACTGAGGGTCATTCCACGCGAAGGTGCTTCAAGTGATTTGGCCCTAGCTAGAACCGCTCTCCCTTCGGCGAGGTCTCTGCCGCTTCGCTCGTCGGCTGCGATTTCGACTCGGTCTCCGGCTTGGGGCACGTCGCTGAGGCCGAGGATTTCGACCGGTGTCGATGGCCCTGCTTCGGTCATGCGCTGGCCGCGATAGTCGGTCATCGCCTTCATTCGTCCGTAGGTTTGTCCGACGACGACGACGTCGCCGATTTTCAGGGTGCCGTTCTGGACAAGGATTGTAGCGACTGGTCCACGGCCCTTCTCAAGCTTGGCTTCGACGACCGATCCCTCAAGCTGCGCTTTTGGATCGGCGGTTAGCTGGAGGACTTCGGCTTGGAGAAGGATCATCTCCAGGAGATGAGGGACGCCTTCGCCGGTCAGTGCCGAAACAGGGCAAGTGATCGTATCGCCGCCGTATGCTTCCGGGATAACGCCGAACTCAGGGAGTTGCTGCAAAACCCGATCCGGGTTGGCATCCGCTTTGTCCATCTTGTTGATGGCCACGATGATGGGAACCTTTGCGTTTTTGGCGTGTTGAATAGCCTCTTTGGTTTGCGGCATGATGCCATCGTCGGCGGCAACGACCAGGATTGCGATATCGGTAACCTGGGCGCCTCTTGCCCGCATGGCGGTGAATGCCGCGTGGCCGGGGGTGTCAAGGAAGGTGATCAGGCCTTCGGGAAGTTCGACCTGATAGGCGCCGATGTGCTGGGTAATCCCACCGTGCTCCCGTGCGGCTACGTTGGCCTTTCGAATGTAATCGAGAAGCGACGTCTTACCGTGGTCGACGTGGCCCATGATCGTGACAACGGGCGGCCTAGGCTGTGCGCCTCCCTTCTTTTGAGCGGAAGCGGTGGGCTTGGGTTGAACCGGCTTTGGTGTGGCCGACTCAAGTCGAACGGTGTAGCCAAAGGCAGCGACCAGGTTGTCGACAACTTCAGGTTTCAAAGCGGTTGTCAAGGTGGCCATTACCTTGAGCTTCGTCAAAAGGGTCTTCTGTACCTCGTTCTGCGGGACGCCAAGCGCATTGGCAACGTCGCGCAGGGTGGGATTCGGCTTAAGAGTGATCTCTTTTGAGCCGATGTGCTCCGCCAGCGCGTCCTTCACCAACTCGACGGCATCTTTATCGCCTTCGAACGTTGCGCCGTCGTGCTCAATCCCAAGATCGTTCAACGCGCCGTAAACCGTACCGGGCGCAATTTCGAACTCCCTAGCGAGATCCGCGATGTTCACCGTCATGTTTGCTTTCTTTACCTCAGTTTGCATATCAATTCTTCTCGCAGGACTCGCTTGTCCTCATTCGACACCGCTCCGCGAAGTGCTCGTTCCAGTCTGCCTTTGGCCATTCCGGCTTCAAGGCACTCCAGACTTTTGCAGATATATGCGCTTCGCCCATGACCCTTCCACAGTGTGACGCGTCCCTCGAATTCTCGAGCGACGCGCCAAAAGGATGCTTGATCAGACTTGCGTTTACAAGCGATACATGTCCTTTCCGCCATCGTGGTTAATAGTTTTTGTGCGAAGCAGCAACATCGCTACTTCTTCCCTTCTGCAGCTGCCTGGCTCTCGCTGCGAATGTCGATTTTCCATTCTGTCAGTCGTGCGGCCAAACGCACGTTCTGCCCCCCTTTGCCGATCGCGAGCGAAAGTTGATTGTCCGGAACAACCACATAAGCGCTCCTTTCACCTTCGTTCAACTTGATCGAATTCACCTTTGCCGGGGATAGAGCGTCGGTGATAAATGTGCGTGCGTCGTCGCTGTGGGGCACGACGTCAATTTTCTCGTCGTAGAGTTCGTCGACGATCGCCTGAACTCGGGCTCCTCGCGGGCCGATACAGGCGCCGATCGGATCGACTCGCTCGTCCGACGAGTGAACTGCGACCTTGCTTCGCTGTCCCGGTTCTCGGGCCACGCTCTTAATCGAGACAATTCCTTGAGCAATCTCGGGAACCTCCAGTTCGAACAGTTTTCGGAGCAGATTCGGGTGAGTGCGGCTGACGATGACTCTTAGACGGCGATTGCTGTCATCCACCTTGTATACGTAAACACGCAGACGGTCATTCGGTCGGTAGGGTTCCGTCGGCACCTGTTCGCGCCGGGGAAGCTCCGCCTCGACTTTGTTGACTTGGATGTAGACGCTCTGGCCGTCTCGCCGGCTCACAACGCCAGTGACGACATCGCCCATTTTTTCATGGAAGACGTCGTGGATTCGGCGCGTTTCAGCTTCTCGCAACTTCTGACTTAGAACTTGCTTAGCCGTTTGCGCGGCAATTCTGCCGAATTGGTTGGGATCGACCGCTATCGGGATAATGTCGCCGATATCGATGTTTGCCTGCTTCTTCCTTGCGTCCTCGACGCTGATTTGATAGCGGGGTTCGGTGACGACAGCGACAACCTCTTTGCCGACGCTGGCGCTAAGCGGACTCAGTTTGATCGTAACCGTTACAGCCACGTCATTCTGGATTCCGATGAACTTTTTATATGCTACTGCCAGTGATTCTTCCAGCTCATGCTGGAGTTCATGGAGCGGGATGTCCCTCTCCTGCGCAATTTGATTCAGTTGCTGCAGAATATCCATCGGTTTTTTTCCCTTCGCCCGGTACAAAAAAAGGCGGCCTAAGCCACCCTTCGTCCGGTCGCTCTTATTTGTTATCAAAAGTATAGCACGCGAACCGGGTCTAATTCAGCCATGGTAACGCTCTTCGTGACTGGTCTTGAGTTCTATGCACACCACGGTGTGCCCGCCGAAGAACGTGTTATCGGCCATCGATACATTGTGGATCTTGAACTGGATGTTAAGAGCTCGGCAGAGAAATCCGACGAGGTCGAGGATACGGTGGATTACGCGGCAGCGGCCGAAGTCGTGCTGGAGGTGTCGGCCAACAACCGGTTCAAAACCATCGAGCGGCTGGCATATGTCGTCGCGGAGACGTTGCTTTCGAGGTTTAGTCGCGTGGAGCGCGTGAATATCCGCTTAGCGAAGCGGTTGCCGCCGGCGCCGGTTATTGTGGAGGAGTTGGGGGTGGAGTTGGAGTTGACACGGCTGCAACGCGGTCGGAGTTAGATTCCTTCGATGGAAGGATGTATCCAACCAAAATTGGCCCACTGGAACCCTCACCCCCTGCCCCCTCTCCCTTTTCGCACAAACATCAAAAAGGGCGATGGGAACCTTCTTCCCCCACGCCTCACCATGCCGGAAACGGCCATTCTAGGTATCGGGCGCTGGGTTGGACTAGTTGGCGGATGTTTAGTTTGATTGCGTCGGACCAGCTTGAGAAGTGGTGTGACGTTTCGATTTCCAGCGACGGGCGATGGAGTTTGAGGAACATTGCGGTCATGCTAGCGACTTCGCCGGTGGCGATGAGCTTGGTTGGCGCTACTTCTGGATTGGCGGAGGAGACGAGGGTTTTTACCGAGGCGATCATTGACGTAAGCGCGTCTGGGGGCAGTGTGCCGGGCCGGGAGGTTTCCCAGCCTTCCGGACCGCTTGGGAGCTGATGGTGAAGGAGTTGGGCGAGAACCTCGGGAATTGAAACCCCAAGGTAGATGCATAGCCTTTGGTCGATTTGACCGATCGGTAACGCGATCGAGCGGGCGACGGGTGCGACGACATTTAGGTCGTGAATCGAAACGGTGTTGCCCGTTTTGAGTTTGTCCAGCCGGGTATGCCTGCCCCAACCGATCAACCTTGCGTCGGGATGGTAGGGCGATTGGATTGAGTTGGCTAGCGATTCGTCAAGTAGGTCGCGGCACGACCTTGTCTCGCGCTCGAACCATGTCGTAGCCATCAATCTTGGATCTGTTATGGGCAGGGTCCCAACTTCGAATCGATTAAGCCCTCCATCGGTCAACGGGCGCTTTTCTGCAACGAAGCTTCTCTTTGCTTCACCGAGCAGGTGCTCGCGGAAGAAGGCGACCATCGCTTCGCGCATTCTGCGGCTATAGTCGTGACCTCCTTCGACCAGTTCAAGCCTTACGTTGGCTTCCTTGCGTTTCGATTTGTAGATCGATTTGAGCTTTTCGAATGTCCGTTCATGGCCCTTAGGTGGAAATTCTTCGTCATTCGTCGCCCCAATCAGCATGACCGGTGCGGGAGCGCGCATTGCAAGAACATCGCTTCGATCTCCGATCTCCAACACGCCGGGAACGTGGTTGCATAGACATCCGTTATGGGGATTGACCTCCATGCTGGTTGCGTAGCAAGCGGGCACCGCGCATTTGATGCGTTCGTCGATCGCAAAGGCGTACATGGTCGCCGTCCCACCACCGCTTGTTCCCGTTATTCCGACCCGGGAACAGTCCATGTCCGATCGTGTTTCCAGGTAGTCGAGGCCCCTCATCAGGTCCCATACGTAAACTCCTTGGATGCACTTACCCATGTTGAGAAACCAGTCGTCGTGATCGCCGAGACTGATTCTTTCGTTGAGATCGTTGTTATCCCAACTAAAGCCAGGTGAATCCACAATTAAAGTCGCAAAGCCCTCCAGGGCCAACGAAATGCCCCTTGCCTGGACGACGGGGGAAGCCTTCTTATATTGCCAATGGCCGTGCGGCGACAGGATTACCGGGAATGGACCCTCGCCATCGGGCACATATAGATGGGCAGTGACTAACAGACCGGGCACGGATTCGTAGCGCAGCTTCTCTAGCCGGTATCCTTCCCGAGCGATCGAACCTGTTACTCGGGCCTTTAGGTCGGTTCGTGGCGGTAATGGCTCCAGGCCGAGACACCTTAGGAGCTTGATTTTCGCTTCCTCAGGCTTCAGAGTCGACTTCCTTGAAGCTAGGTCTATGACCCTTGCTTCGAGCATCTTGTTGATCGTTTCCGCATCCACGGACTCAGGATAGCGGGAAAAGTGGAGCAATGGCGCGTGGGCGCTACAATGAAACGTGGAGCGAATCATTCTTGCCGCACCCCGTGGGTTTTGTGCGGGTGTTTCTTATGCCATTGAGGTCGTCGATCTGGCCCTGAAAATTCATGGGGCGCCTCTTTACGTGCGGCATGCGATCGTCCACAACGAGTGGGTGGTTCGAAAATTCGAGGCACGAGGCGTCGTGTTTGTCGAATCGATAGACGAGATTCCGAAAGGGATGCCGGTAGTTTTCTCTGCGCATGGGGTGTCGCCTGAAGTGCGGGAGCAATCCGCCAAGCGTGGTTTGACGATTATCGATGCGACATGCCCTCTTGTCACGAAGGTCCACAACGAGGCCAAGCACTTTGCGAGGAAAGGGTACTTCATGATTTATGTGGGCCATGAGGGCCACGTGGAGGCGGAGGGCACAATGGGGGAGGCGCCGGACCGGATGGTCCTCGTTGAGACGCCGGCGGATGCAGAAGCGCTGGAGATCCCTTATTACGAAAAGCTTGCGGTCTTGACGCAGACGACCTTGAGTGTCGACGAGGTCAAGGCGACGATGGAAGTGCTCAAGCGCCGCTTTCCGCACATCCACACTCCGACGAAGGAGGACATTTGCTATGCGACAACCAATCGGCAGAGTGCGATACGCGAATTGGCGCTGGAGTGCGATCTCGTTCTAATCGTCGGCTCTACGACTTCGTCGAATTCAAACCGCCTTCGCGAGGTTGCGGAATCGATGGGGACGGAGTCGCATCTTCTGCTCACACCGGATCAGATCCTGCCCAGTTGGCGAACTGACCACCGAGTGATCGGCATCTCCTCGGGGGCGTCGACGCCGGAGCAATTGGTGGAAGAGGTTATCGAGGGTCTTTTGGACGGCAACTACAACGTGCCGGTCGATATTTTGGAGACGGTAAAGGAAGAGGTCAGCTTTAAGCCGCCTCGTGATTTGATTCAGCTGGCCCTCAGCCGGACCTAATGGACTTCTGGCGTATTTGTTGTCTCGGGCCTTGCAGCCTTCGACGTGATCTGCCGCCCCTACAGGGCTTGTTTGGTTATGCCTTCATATTCCAGGGCTGACGCCCTTCGCTGTGAGCTTGCGCCCTTTCAGGGCTTCCGGATCCGGACTTTGGACCTCGGACTCAGGACTCATTTCGCCTCGTTTTCGTAGGTTTCGAAGGGGTCTAGCATTTCGATGTAGGTGTGGCGGTCTAGGGCTACTCCGTTCCAGTCGAATAGGTAGAACTTGGGGCCTTTACGGGCTAAGACGTGTTCGACGAGTTGGGAGCGGCCTTTGGCACGGGTGTTTTGGGGTGGGTCAGTCATCGCGGTGATGATATCGACATCGCTAAGAATGCGCTTGGTGTTGCCCATCTCTTGCCAGGCATAGAAGAGGCTTGTTTCGGGGTCGATGTTGTGATATTCGAGGTCGACGGAGTGAAGGGCGTCGTCGCTCCAATCGAGACCTTCTTCTGCTCTGTACTGCTCGACTATCTTTAGCTTGGCGACCCAGTCGATCCGGTCACCCATTTCGAGAGGGTCTTTTTCGAGGTCGTCGAGGACGATGCGCCATTGGTCGAGAATCCAGTTCGTTTGCTCGCTTTCTCCGCGAAATTGCTCAGCGATGGCCAGGTACTGGCGTTGGAGGTCGATCGCGCTCATCGTTGAACCATCGGAGAGCATGACGATCCACTTGTAGGTTGGATCGCGGCTGACTTCGCGCAGCGCTTGTAGGGGATTGACCATCGTAAACGAATCGGGAACTCGTCGCTCTTCCAATAGGCGCAAGACGAGGAGGGTCGTGCCGACTTTCAGCGCGTAGGCAAACTCGTTTTGGTTGGACTCGCCGAATAGGAAGTGGAGGCGTGTCATGCCCTCATGGGAGTAAAAATGCTCCCACTTCGGGTTGATGAGCGCACGATTGAAGCGAACGCGGCTGGCGATGGTCTTCAGGATGTGGTCGGCGCGCTGGCTGAGCTGGAAGTTGACACCATGGTCGGGAATGACGCCATAAACCTGGGAAACCCAGATGTAGTCGACCGGGTTATCCATGACGTCCTGATACGTTGGGCGGACAGTATTCGAGGTTAGAACATGGCCCCCTACCCTGCCGACTCCCGCGTAGATCTGGCGGGTCACGAGGAAGGGATAAAGCATCTGTACGGTCGTATTGAGGAAGTCGTCGTCACCACGGACGAGATAGTTCTCATGGCAGCCGAACGTGTGGCCGCCAAAATGGTCGACGGAGTTGTTGTAAACAGTAACGACCTCCTCCAACTCCATTTCTCGAATTGCGCGGACGATTTGTCGCTGGCCGGCTCGGTCGTTTGCGACTAAATCGCGAAGGCTTCGGCATTCTGCGGTTGCATATTCGAGGTGAGAACCAACTGCGTCGATATACAGCCGGGCGCCGTTCATCAGGAATCCACCCGATTGGGCAGGTTCGAAGACGTCATCGCGGGCATGCAGATCGATTGCGCCGAGCTTAAGCTCACCGAACAGGTAGTCCTTGATGGTTTCGACTGCCGCTTCGGGGCTGCCGTAGGAAGGATCCGAGACCAAGCATCCAAACTCAGTCTCCACCCCAAAGATCCGATCGCCAGGCGACTTACGCATACAGTTCAATACTACTGGACTGCGGGGATAGTTCGTCAAAGGGGACGGGTCCGGTGGTATCCTGACGCTCTTGAGCAACAGGGAGCCTAACAAGGCGGAAGGGTTTTTGCAGTGCGTGAACTGCAAAAAGATTATCTTTTCGGTGGACTTCGATCAAAACCTTGGTGTTTGTCCTTATTGTGCGCATCACCACCGTCTTTCGGCATCAAAGCGCATCGAGGTTACGTTCGATCCGGGCAGCTTTAAGGAGACCGATCAAGAGCTCTCTTCGTTGAATCCACTCGAATTCCCTGAATACGCGGAGAAGCTTGCCGCTGCCGTCGAGAAGCAAGGGACGAACGATTCGCTGGTTTGCGGCACGGCCACTATCGAAGGTATTCCGGTTTCGGTTGCGGTATCGGATTTTGGCTTTATGGGTGGTTCAATGGGTTCGGTTAACGGTGAGAAGATCACGCGAACCTTGGAGCGCGCAGCGGATCAGCGATATCCCGCTATCATTTTTTGCGCTTCGGGGGGCGCCCGTATGCAGGAAGGCCTGCTTTCGCTGATGCAGATGGCGAAGACCACGGCGGCAGCCCAGCGGTGCTCCAAGGCAGGAGTGCCTTATATCGCGGTTTTTACCGACCCCACAATGGCGGGAGTTTTGGCGAGCTACGCTTCCGTTGCCGACGTGATCTTGGCTGAACCGAAAGCAATGGTGGGTTTTGCGGGTTTGAGGGTGAGCAAACAAGCGGGTGTAGGAAAGGTTCCAGACGACTTCCAGACTGCCGAATTCACGTTTAATCATGGAATGATCGATCGGATCGTGCCCCGGAAGGAAATGCGCTCAGTTCTCGTTCAGCTATCGAAGATGCTCGGAGGCAAGGCAGCTTAGAATGGCAAAAAACCATGCCGAGTGGGAAAGGCCGCTCAAAGAGCTCGAAGAGAACCTGCTCAAGCTGAAAGAGCTTGCGAAGAAGGAGCATGACCCTGTCAAAAAGCAGGCGCTCGAGGCGAGGATTACGGACTATGAAGCCCGCCGGGACCGGTATGTCGAGGTCATGTATGCGAATCTCGGGCCGTGGGAAAAGGTTCTTGTGGCACGAGCCGACAAGAGGCCCTATACCCTTGATTACGTTCAGGCGATTTTTCACAACTTCGTTGAGCTCCAAGGGGACCGAAACGGTTTTACCGACCATGCGATCGTTGGAGGACCGGCAATGCTCGACGGGAGACCGGTCATGGTAGTCGGCAACCAGAAGGGCCGCAGCATTCAGGAGCGGCAGCTTCGGAACTTCGGGTATGCGCGGCCGGAAGGGTATCGGAAGGCGATCCGACTGTTCAATATGGCGGAGCGATTCCGATTGCCGGTCATTACTCTGATCGATACTCCGGGAGCAGATGCTGGTATCGAAGCAGAATCCCGCGGAATCAGCGAGGCGATCGCATCGTGTATTTCCAAGATGTTCGAACTGACGGTTCCTTCTATTTCGGTGATTATCGGCGAAGGCGGCAGCGGAGGCGCGATCGGAATCGCAGCCTCGAACAAGGTTCTGATGCTGGAGCACTCGATTTATTCAGTGATTGCGCCCGAAGGATGTGCATCGATTTTATGGCGTCAGGCAGAGCGAGGTCCCGATGCGGCAAAGGCGCTCAAACTAACCGCGCAGTGCGCCAAAGAGTTTGAGCTTATCGACGAGATCATCGAGGAGCCGAGAGGTGGCGCCCATCGCGACTGGCCAGAGGCGTCGGCGAACGTCAAGGCGGCGATTCTTTCACATCTGGCAGAGCTCGACAAGAGCGATCCGCAGGCGATCAATAACCTCCGGTATGAGAGGTTTCGCCGGATGGGTGTGCTTGTGGATGATTTACGCTCGTAGTTTTCGCTGTGGTTGGTTGTCCCCCGGCGTGTTTGAGATTTGGTAGGTAACTTAGTATTTTTGTTTCCTTCCAGGTCTGGTTACTTGCGCTCCCCGCGCGGCCCTCTTCCTTCTCGCGGCCCCGATCGTAGCCGCGAGAAGGAAAAGGGAGATCTCATTTCCGGAACGGAAAGCAAATGGGCTAGGCGTGTTATCCTAACGGGCAGCCGTGAACTTGCTTTCTCGAATCTTTGTTTCCCTCTCCGTCCTTGGTTGGGCAGTTCTTGCCTCAGCTGCCGATGTCAAACACAATTACGACCTTAAGAATGTGCTTTGGCACCTGAGTTTTTCGATGGATGGGGGGACGATTGCGGGGGATGTGACGAACACTCTGACTCTGTCGGAGAACTCGCCAACGGTGCAGTTGAGCTGTTCGGAGTTGAATATCACGGCGGTTTCCGTTAACGGAGCAAGTGCGACTTTTTCCAGTGCGAATGACGTGCTTACTGTGGATCTTCCAAGGCCGGGAAAGGCGGGAGAGACGCTCGACGTTCGCACGGTTTATACAGGATCGCCTGTCAATGGCTTCTACTTCGTTCCTGCTTCACGTGCGTTCCCTGCCCACACCGGAATGGTTTACACGCAGGGCGAGGGCGAGGACAACCACTATTGGATTCCTACATACGACAAGCCGGACGACAAAGCGACGACTGAGTGCTTCGTGACGGTTCCCCCTTCATGGACTGCCATTTCAAACGGCAAGTTGATGGACGTCAAGACCTCGCCCGCCGGAAAGATCTTCCATTGGAAGATGGATCAGCCGTATTCGACGTACCTGATCTCACTTGTGGCGGGCGAGTATGTCAAAGGCGGAGACAGCTGGCACGGAATTCCGGTGGATTATTACGTGCCCCCCGGGCTAGAAGCGGAAGGCAAGGTGTCGTTCGGGAATACGTCGAAGATGATCGACCTGTATTCCAAACTCACCGGCGTCGACTATCCCTATGCGAAGTTTGCTCAAGAGGTAGTCGGCGACTTTATGTTTGGCGGGATGGAAAACGTCACGTGCGTCACTCAAACCATACGCACGCTTCATGCTTTGGACAGCGACCCGGTAAGCGATTCGACGGGTCTTGTCGCTCATGAATTGGCGCACCAGTGGTTCGGCGATCTGATCACATGCCGGACGTGGGAGCACACATGGCTCAATGAGGGGTTTGCCACGACGTTGCCGGTGTTTTTGGACCGGGCTTGGTATGGCAAAGATGCCTTCGATATGGACCGTTACGGCAATTTCGAAGGGGCGATCGATTCGATCGGATCGCGGGGGAGAAAAGATGTTCCGGGAGCGGTAGGTTCGGTTCCTACCGTCAACATGGGCTCTCCTTACAACGGCGGATGCTCGCGCAACTTGATGCTGATGGAGAAGCTCGGCGAACCGGTCTTTTGGAAAGGCATCCATAACTTCCTTGAGAAGTACAAGTTCCAGCCGGCGACCACGGATGAGTTCTTCGATGTAATGACTAAGACTTCGAAGGTCGACCTCAAAGAGTTCGAAAAGCAGTGGTTCCACAGCGCGGCAACTCCATCGCTTACGGTGTCGGTGGATGGTTCTGAGCTTCATATTGCGCAGCTTCAGCCTTACTACACCCTTGACTTGCCAGTTTGGATCTTGCGGCCCCAGGGCTGGGTCAAAAAGGCGATTCACGTCACAGGCGCCGATTCGAAGCTTGAACTCGGGTCCCTCGCGTCGATGCCTCTTCTGGTCGATCCGGAAGTTGAGACTCTGATGGAGCTTAACTATAAGATTCCTTACACCCCGGAGACCGTTGAGAAGCTGTATGTTCGTGCGCCGATTCTGGCTCAACGTGCGCGGATCATCGCATCGTTTTTCGACGGATTGCCGTTGGCGATGAGATTGAATATCGGCCATAAGGAGCGAAATCAGGCGGTGCTCCAGATGATCGCCCGGCACATGGGGCAAGACGGCGTGGATTTTCTCGGCGAATTGAGTCGAAACCCGGACAAGCGCGTTGTTAATGCGGCCGTAATTGCACTTGGCTCACTGAAGCCGGATACCAAGATTCTGCCGGTTATCCAAGAGATTGCGGATCATGACCCTAATGAGGCCGTGCGTGAGCATGCCACCCAAGCTTTGCTTAATTGGAGCACGGATAGCGGACTTGCCGAGAAGGTTTGGAAAATGCATACGTTCGATGACGGTTACCGTCGAATGGCTTTAAACTGGTGGGCAGACCATTCTCCTGAAGTTGCCCGGAAGTATAGCCTTGCGATCCTGAAGAACCCCGATAGCGAACCGCTCCGGGTTACCGCAATTAGCGTTCTCGGTGACGTGAAGGAGGCCCCAGGCGAGCATTCGGTTTACGATGCGCTTATAGCGGTGGCTCAAGAGACTTCGTACTCGGCTCGCCGGACCGCTATTTCGGCTCTCGCTCAACTAGGCAACAAGGCGGCGATTCCGATCCTTGAGCCGTTTACACTTCACGGTCCCGGCGGAATCCGAGGTACGGCGGCAGCGGCAGTCGCGGCTTTGAGCAAGTAAATCGCTTCATTGTACGAAGATTGCGGCTTAGATTCGCTTTAAGCTTCTTTTCGTTTTCGGACCGACCTCAAGCAGCCGGCGGCAACACACCAAGCCAAGCCGGCTGACAGCGACCAAACCGCAACCAAGATTAAAAAGTCTAGTGAAATTTGGACATGGATCAGAGTCAGGTTGCGCACTGCGGACCAAAGCAGGCCACCCAACAATGAGAGATATAGACCTGACTTGAACCAGCCTATGGAGCTGTCGGTTCGAGCGAGGGCAAACCAGCCAACTGCGGCCAGCACGCCGGTATCTAGGGCGTACAGCAAATCCCTGTCGCCACGAATGAGGAGATAAGTGCCGGGCCAATCAGCGACCACACCGAATAAAACGGCAAATGCGAGCGTCTCCTGCCGAGTCCGGACTTTCTTCATTTAGATGGGTCCCCAAAATAGCTGTAAGTATAAATCGTGGACTTAGTGTGGCCATTTACGGAAGTCACAGTAGGAACCATAATGCGGCTAACCACCGCCGAGTCGTCCAGCACCCGGCGATACCGAATTGGCGGTAGACCCGGGTTAAGCGACGGTCGCCAAGAACTTAGATCAACCAGCCAACCTGTCGCCTGTGCATCTCCGAGGTATTTGCGCAACTGGACCATCGTCATTCCGAATTCTCGGGGGCCAATGTACGAGTTCCGGTAGGGAGTTTCCAGCTTGATGCCAGCACCATAGTGCCGTCCCGCGCGCGAGACGACTACGTTAGCCAACCGCTCTGAGTATTGGTCGACTAGGCCGGAGCAGATGCTTGTAGGTGCGAGCCCGCTCGCGACTAATGGTGCCACACCGGTCGGGAACTCGCCAAACTGGTCGTGATACATGGCGCCGGCGAGGCCAAGTTGGTGAAGCTCGTTGAGGTCCGAACTTTCCTTTGCCTTCTCCTTGGCTATGACAAGAACCGGCGCCACAATGGCAATGAGCACCAGCATGATGCTGATTGCCGCCAGAACCTCAATCAGAGTCAGGCCGCGGTTGACCAAGGTCTGAGCGGGCTTGTATTCGGTGAGTCGTGTTTTCGAGTTCCCGTCTAGTTCTTTCACATTAAGTGGCGCCTGGTGGTGTCATCATGACCTGCTTTCTGGCTAATGCCAAGCTGCACCTTCAATTCGTTGGGTGCCTTTCCATCGAGCTCAGACTCGACACTAACGCCATGTTACTGCAAGACATTGCCCCGTTCGCGGGTACGAGCCATCCCGCGCCTACAATGGCTAAAGGACCCACCGTATTCTTATTTCTCCCGCTTTTCGCACAAACATCAAAAAGGGCGAGGGGAGGTGAAGGATTTGGTTCTTTCTTGCCTCTTAGTAGTTGATTATGGCGATTGTGCTTCGGTCGGAGTTGAAGTTTGAAGTCCCGTTACTTCGGAAGTCGGCCTTTGTGACTTTAGAAGAGGCGGACTACCGGGAGTTTGTGTTTCGGTTGGCGCTTGCCATTTGCGGGGAGCGTGAGGGTGCGGAGGATGTTGCCCAAGACGTCTTGCTAACCTTGTATAGGCATAAGGGCAAGCTTCAGGCGGCTGACAATCCTCAAGCCTGGATTCGACGAGTAACAGTGAGAAGCGCGACGCGAGCTTTGAAGCGACGTCGGCCTACCGAGCCGCTTTCCGATGCATTGCAGGGCCAAGAAAGGACGGCCGAATCGCTGGAAGTGCTTGAGATCTTGCGAAGGCTTGAGCCGGAACAGCGGGCGATTCTTGGGTTGGCGCTTAATCAGGGCCTTTCCTATCGCGAGATCGGAGAGGCTATGGGCATTCCGGAAGGCACGGTTGCTTCTCGCCTAAGCGCAGCCAAGAAGGCGTTTCAAAGGAAGTGGGAGGAATGAAAGATCAAGAACCGCTCGATCGGCTCGCCGATTTCTATCGCACGCTCGACTCCATTCCCACGCCTCCGCTAGCCCTTAAGCGGCCTGGAATCTGGAGCTATCTCAGCATCGTTCTTGTACCGCTCGGGGCTTCATTGATCGCTTACGGATTCATTGCTTGCTGCGCCTACATGCCGGCAAGGCCAGGGAGCGTCCCTCGCCTTCCGATGCCGATCGATCGCCTTGCCGCAGACGAGATGAAAGCGGATGCGCCGCGGACGGCGCCCCATCAACACGCCTCGGTAGAGAAATTCGGGGGGACAGCATGAGAGCCTTGGCAATTTCCATCGGCATCGCGTTGGCGGTGTTGATAACCATCGCGTTGGCTCCCGTATCGAGTTGGGTGTTCAAGAACCAGTTGGACGTGGTGACGCGATCAGATCGGAACGATCATGGCGCTGCCGGCGGTGGAACCATCGAGCAATTTACTCCCAAGTGGATAGCAGATCCGAATACTTTCTCGGGATCCGATTCCGCCGAGCAACTTACCCACGCCCTGCTTCTCTCCTACCCGGAACGGGACTCAGAGCTCATGAAATACGCGGCGTCTCACCCTAGCGACCCGTTAGGTTGGGCGATTGTGGTGCGAATGACATGCATGGCTGGGACGCGAGATCCCGATTACCCCAGAACTCCGGATAAGGAACTCGACACACGGATCGACAAGGGGCTGGTGGAAGGCTTCAATTCCACTGAGAGGGGCGAAGCGGTCGAACCGAACAATGCCTACTTCCCTCTGATGCGGGCCGCCTTCGCGAAGGAGCAGAACCGACCGGAGGAAGTTGTCAAAGCACTTAGGGACGCCGCAAGTAAGTCCAAGTTCGATCCTCACGTCACAGACGAAGCGCTTGTTATGAATCGAGCCCTTGAGGCAGCGCGTGGTTATCGGGGCGAATTACTTAGCTATGGAATGGCAGCATCTGTGTTGCTGCCTGACCTTTCCCACTGCAAGTCGCTGGCCAGGTTTTTGAACCGACACGGATCGATGGCAGAAAAGCGAGATCTCATCCAAACAGATTATTTGGTTGCGAAGGGAGAACAGACTTCTGTAGGGATGCTGGTCGGAAGTTCAGAACTTAGATTCGCGATTCGGAACCCAGTAGCGCTTAAGGCTAAATATTCGCGCCAACTTACAGATACGGAATGGACAGATCTTGCCTCCAATTTCGACGACAAACTCAAAGCCGCACATGTTGCACCACCGGTCCCGGGGACTTTGACAATCTTTCAGACCTTCAACCGGCTCCAAGCCGCCTCCAAGAAGTACATAGGGTCGATTCCCGCTCTCTTTCCGACGACGGTTGAAACCGACAGCAATGCCGACGCCACCGAGATAAGAATTGGCCTCCAAACGGCAGTTCCCTACTTCGCCCTGCTTGCCCTCATCGGATCCGGTTTGTTTGCTGCCGCGGGATGGGGATTCAGCTTTATCCAATCCGAAACGGTCCGGAGGATGGCACCTCATTTCGTTTTCATTCCGGCTTGGCTCATAACGATCTGGTCGATGCACGACTGCGGCGATTGTTCGTCGATATCGATCGCAGGCCTGATGATGGGTATTGCACAGATCTCCCTGGCATTCATGCGCATCGGCGACCGCGGGGCGAAAGTCATGACCTCGTGTCTTGCAGCTTTGGCTCTCGGGCTGGGCTTGTTGCCTACGCTCGTCGTCAGTCCTTGGTATCTGGCAGCACTTGTGCCATGCGTCCTAGCCGCATCGGCTAGTTGGCTCCTGAGTCAGAATCAGCGCGATAAAACAGCAGCCTATACCGGGGCAATCCTGGCATTAACATCTATGGCGCTGTTCAAGATCGATAGCTCTGCGAGTCTTGGGGGATTAGCCTATTTCATTGTGACCGCGCTCCTACTGAAGACAAAGACTGGAGAAACGCCAAGAGTTGTAACTGTGATCTCCGTGATCATCTTTCTTATCGTATGTGGAGTAATCGGTGTATTCACTGGATGGACTACTCTGGGAGGCAGTTCTCAAATGACCTATCCGGTTGCCATCGTGTCGGGCTTGCTTTTGGCCACCATATTTCTTGGGAAGGACGCTAGGACGATCCGATTGGCAAGCTGCATCTGCCTGTGCACGTATTCCGCCCTGTACATGGTTGCTGTCGGATGGCAGATCCGAGGTAACCACGAGATGAGTCTGTCAAAGATCAACTTGATTTATGAGGCTGACAACATTCGGTCGCTTGCCGGCATCAGGTCGTAAGTTTGGACGGTACTGCAATGTTTTCTGTTTAACCGGGAAATCATTAAAAATAGCCGCTGCAGTGATAGATCCGCTCATCATTTTTAGTTCATTTTCCCAGGGTCGGATGAGACCTTGAGGAGAAGACTCGTTATGGCGCGAATCAATTCAAATTTGTTTTTTCGGCGTACTTTGCTTAAATCCACGGCACTTGTTCTTGGTCTGTCTACGGGGCTCTTTGTGCCGGTCAATCCTACCGGCAGTGATTCCGACTCATTCCTATTGTCGGCTCATTCCAAACTTTTGCCTTCCCGTCGTCGGCTCGGCAAGAGGAAGATGAGGCGTCGCACCTAAATTTGATGAATTAATGGACCAAGGTCCTTCCAGTTTGCTGCGATTTCAAGAATTGCCTACGGCTCTGTTCTTGCCGGAGGGATCGGTTAGAGGGCCGTGTGTATAAGTTTTGCTTGAATTGCTCCTAATAACCTTGGCGTTTTGAGGATTCGGTTGTAAAGTAATATATTCCCTCGCCCATGCTGCGACGAGGCGTTGCGTCAGGTGATCTGCGAATGAGTGCAATCCCGATTCCACAGCCTAGGACAGCCGGAGGTCGACCACCGTTCGAGCCTCCTACCAAAACAACCTACGATTCTTCACCAGGCGACAGTCCTGAGCCGATGCACAAGGTGCTGGCCGATAGTGTGAGGATTCTTTTGAAGCACGTCGGGCAATGCGAACAAGAGCAACTCCCGCTCATGCTGCGACTTGTCCAAGATCGCAAGGAAATGATCTACAAGGAGTTGGACTTCGAGCGGATGATCGCTCCAGATTCCCTTCCGCCCCTCTTAAAGAACTTGTATACGTTGGATTTCCTGTTCGATGAGTCGGAAGTAGTAAAGCTTTATGACCGATTGCTGGAGTCGCTGTACGACGCGGAGCGGGCGATACTTGCAAAGATCGGAGATCAAAACAAGGATGTTCCTGCGTCTGAAGTTTAGATGCTAGGTTCAGATTCGACCGATCCTGCCGAAAGCCAACCGCAAGAGTCCGACGAGAACCAGATTTTAATGACCGATCTGGCTCGGCTGAAGGATAAACGCGCCCAGTCGGACGATCCTGATATCGTTGCGGCTTTGGATGCGAAGATCGCGGACATGGAGGCTTCGATCGGGGGGAAGTCTCAGAAGGCAGAGGAAAGAGAGGAAAAAGAGGAACCGGAGGAGATTCAGAAGGCGAGGCTTCAGGTCGCAAAACTTCAGGTGAAGCTCGCTCAGACTAAGGATCGGAAAATCATTTCCAGCCTTCAGTCAATTATCGCTGAGCTTGAACAATCGCTGCCACCTCCGCCGAAGCCGAAACCCAAAGCTGACGCAAAAGAGGATAGGAGGAAGGTTGAGGAAGAGGAAGACGAGGCCTTCGCGAACATTCCTCCGCCGACTCCCGAGCAAACCGAAGCAGCCGAGAAGCTGATCCGTCAATCGATGCTTGAAAAGCGGCGCGGGAATACGATTGGGGCTACCGATTTGATGAAGAAAGCAGCGGATGCGGCGCCGGGATCGGCGGTTGTCCTGGAAGCCCTTGGCGACGACCTTATGGAGCGCAAGCTCACGAAGCAAGCGCGCGACGTCTACCGAAGGGCTTCTAAGCTAGACCCTAAGAATGTTGGAGTCGAGCGCAAGTATGCGGAATTGGTTCTCCATGGCACGACATTGGGCTCGGTCGAAGACATGATGCGATATGGCGATTCGCTGTTCCTAACCGGAGGCGACAATGTCGCGGGCCTGACGGCGGCAAAGTTTCTTTCCGTCTTTATCCCCGGCTGCGGTCAGATGGTCATTGGGCGGACCACGAAAGGGGCGGTTTTGCTCGGATGCTGGATAGTATGCGTCGGGCTCTTCGCCTTGATGAACAAAGACTTCTTGGTTCTGGCGAAGTACATTCGAGGAGTTGGAGGGGCGCCCAATTGGCGAGTTCTTGTTCCCATTATCGCCGGCGTCTCGGTGTGGTTCGCGGCGATGGCCGATTTGTTCAGCGGGCAGAGCAAGACGGTCGCCAGGCATTCAAAAGTTGAGAGGCCGAAGCCGCCGGTAGATCTGCCGTTTGAATAGAGTCAGGCGGCGGGCGGACTTCAGTCCGCACAGGTGTCAAGGGCTTTAGCCCGACAACAGAATCCCGAAGTCAGCTAAACATTGGCTCGAGCAGTTCTGGTTTCTAGACGTCCGCAACGGGCTGAAGCCCGGGACACCTGTGCGGACTGAAGTCCACCCGCCTACACGGCGGCCTTCTCAAATAACGGTGTGAACTTCTCGCCGTTCTTGGTGATTGTGTTTCCGTCCATGTAGCAGACGCTGAAGGCTCTTCTTGATATATCGGTTTGGTTGATGTCGGACGAGTGGAGGAGCCAGTTGTGGAGGAGGGCTACTTCTCCTGGCTTCAGTTCCAGGTAGACGACCTTATCCTTCGTGCAGATCTCGGTGGCCTGCTCCTCGGTGAGGAAGCCGGAATTATGCTCGGGGTTGATGAGGCCCATTTTATGGCTTCCGGGAATGACTTCGACGCAGCCGTTCGCTTTAGTGGCGGGATCGAGTGCCGTCCAAATTGTGATTTCCGGCTGACGATCAAGGTTCGTCCATGCGTCCTGGTGCCACGGCAGCTTGGTTCCCTGCTTTGCCGGCTTGTTCATGAACATTGCTCGGAAGCAGGCAATCGGAGTTTCCGGACCATGAACCTTTTCGCAGATTTCGCGGAAGATCGGCCGTTCGGTGAATTCGCAGAATAGATCGTCGAACTCAAGGTCTTGGATCTTTCGGTAGGCGAGCGTCGCGCCCTTCCAGCCTTTGCTTTGGACGCCGGCATCGCCGTAGGCGCCGGTTGTGCTGTCTAGCTGCATCAGAATCCGGTCGTAATCGATGCTCGCGGTGCCGAGCATGATGTCGTCGATTCGTTGTTGAAGTGCGGCAAGGTCTTCGTCGGTTAGGAGCTTTCCGAGAATAAGATAGCCCTCGTCTTCATATTTCGCCCACTGATCTTCGGTGATGTAGCTTTGCGTCATGTGATCAGCTTACGATTGTCGTCTCAACTAGCAAATACACTGGATCGGCAGTGTTTTATACTATTTGATCATATGGATGATTTGACGTTCCTTGTTTCATCGCACATTCCGATTGCGAAGCATCGCGTTGCTAAGCACCTGATCGGATACGCGACGATGCAATTTATGGAGCACGGAAAGGTCCATGTGGCATACGACGATAGGAACTACGAGTTGGAGGGGCAGTGGTTTTGGCCGGCGTATCCAGGGCCTTACTTTCAATTCCATAGAGCGCCCGGATGTGAGAGTTGGTCTCATCGGCACTTGGCGTTCCAAGGGCCATTGTTCGGCAAGTGGGTAGCGGAGGGTCTCTGGCCGACTGAACCGCAGGCAGCCCCACGGGGCAAGAATTGGCCGGAATTCTTCGATGAGATGCGGCGGCATGCGGATACTCCGACCCGATGGGGCCGCCTCAGAGCGATCAACATGCTTGAGGGCCTCCTTTTGGAGCTTGCGGAAGCTAGGCAAGATGTTCATCGACACGAGCCTTGGCTGCATGACGTGCTCAATCAACTCGATTCCAAGGACGCAGATTATGTGGCGATTGCACATGAACATGGGGTTGCGCTGAGCACCCTGCGGCGGCGCTTTCAATCGGCGACGGGTTCGCCGATTCACGAGCATCGACTTCTATCTCGGATTGCAAAGGCCCGAGCGATGCTCGTGGAGACGGATCTGCCGATCAAGGCCGTCTCGGACAGCCTCGGCTATCAGAACGTCCATTACTTCAACCGCCAGTTCAAGCGGTTTGTTGGAGTTCCGCCGGGACGGTTTCGGCGAAGCCGCTAGGCCCTATGTGAGCCGTTCGCGCATCGCTTGGAGTTCTCGGACGAGTTCTTGCTGAGAGGCGGTTGCGGTTAGGTCGCTTCGGGTTCGTTCAATTACGGCGCGGAGGGCGTCGCAGGTTCGGCGGAGACCGCCGGTCATGGAGTCGGCGTAGTCGAAGGTGATCAAGTCGTCGTAGATGGTTTCCATCTGCTTGAGGATCTTCGAGGCTTCCTCGATATGGCCGCGACGCATCTCATCGAGGGCGAAGCGTCGGACCTCGCTTGCTGCTTCTCCCATGCCGTTGAGGTAGCTCATGATCTGGGCGCCAAGGTCGTCTGCGGTTGGATAGGGGCGGCCTTGGACGATCGCCAATACGGCGGCCGCCTCGACCATCTCTTTTTCGGTGTCATGGAGATAGGCGGGATTGAGTTCTGGGTGCGGTTTCAGTAACTCGCGCGCTTGGGCTGCAACCGTCTTTGCTTCGGCAAGCAGTTCTTCTGCTTCGTTGAATTGATGACGGTGGACGTGACGAATCGACTTTGCCGCCAACTGGCCAAGTTTGCGGCACTGAACGAGTACCGCTTCCCTTGCCTCGTGCATTCCTTGAGCACGCTCCCGGAGGTCGCCAACAATTCCATCCCAATTATCTGCCAAATCTATTCCCTGTCATTGCGCTCATAGCGTACCGTTCCCCGATGACAAGGTGATCCAACACAGGGATGTCGAGCACGTCGCCCACTTGTTTGAGCTTCTCGGTTACAACTCGATCCTCCGGGCTTGGGGTCGCATCGCCACTTGGGTGGTTATGGGCGACGATGATCGACGATGCGCCGTCTCGTACGGCCTCACGAAAGACCTCGCGAGGTCCGACCGGACTCATGGTCAGAGTCCCTACATGGATTTCGGCGATTCGCATGACGACGTTCTTTGCGTCTAAGAGGATTGCGACGAAATATTCCTTCTTCACGCCCCTATAGTCGCGTTGCAGCAACTCGACGGCATCCTCGGGCGTTTCGATCTTCTCCTTTTCTCCCGAGCCGGCGTTTGCCGCACGCCTGCCAAGTTCGACAAGGGCAAGACAGCGGAGGTTTTCGAAACCATCTAGACCGAAGTCTTGAAGATCGGATGCGGCCAGGTCCGCGAACCGGCTGATCTTTCCGAACTTGGTGACAAGCTTTTGTGCATCGCTCTCATTACCGTCCACATCGTCTTCCCTTCGTGAGAACCCGATGGTGACCAAATCGGGAAGGGATGCAGTCGAAATCCCCCGCGATTGAACTCGCGCCAAAGCGTTTTCTCGACGTCCGCTCATGGGAAGGGATTATGCCACTAACAAGATGCACAATCGCAGCAAGATAGGGCTTCGCAGATGCAGCAATCGCAAGCGAGGTCGCTGCAGCAGTCGCAAGCGCACATGCCGCAGCAGTCGCAGCAGCACGGCCTTGGTCCGCCGTCGTAACCACGGCGAGAGCTTGTTCTTGTGCGACTGCGACCACGGCCGACCATGTTTAATTGGCTATCAGCGAGCAAGATCGGCGCGAGATTGGATCTCAGCCTTGAGGCGAAGACTTTCTTTCGTTCTTCGTCCACGGGAAGCACGCCTAGGCAGGCGAGCATTTCCTTTTGTTTGGCCCTTAGAAGTTGGGTCGCTTCTTCCCTGCCGGTCCCAGTTGCAGATAAGGCGTTAAATGCATGCTTCCGTGTGTCTTCTTCTTGGTCTTCAAAAGCGTCAACCAGGTAAGCGATCTCGCCGAATACGTAGCCGAGGGCAGCAAGATTTTCGGATGCCTTCGTGTCGGCTCCGGCAAGCACAGCGCCATGCCGAAATACCAGGCGCGTTGCGGCTGCGGTCGGTTCTGCGACTCGTTCAATCGTCGGGGCCGGTTCCTTTTCCCTTTCGATCTGCATCGACATCAGGGAGTACAGCTCCTTCAGGGGGAAATGGATACCGGCCATCGAAAGGCTTGCCTTTCTGAATTCCCTCGAATACAGCCAACTCGCTAGTCGGAAGATCTTCGAACCGGTGTCGGCGATATGATCGAGAACCTTGAGCTGGGTAAGGATCACGTTTGCGGTCGCGGCGTATTTGAGCGCCCAGGGGATTTGGTGCTTCTGGGGGAGCGCAAAGCAGTTTCTCGATACATACGAGGGTGCGAAGGCGGCCGATTGCGGTTGCATAGCGGTTAGGATCTCGCCAAGAAAAACAGCGTCGTTGTTGAGGAGAACGCGCGACTTCTGGCCATACAGCCTGCCCATCGTCTTACACGTGCCGCAGTAGTGCAGCCGCTGGAGTTCCACTTGCTCAGGGGTTTTATTGCATGAACATGCCTTCATTAAGCCAAACATGGATTTCAACCTCGCTCGCCCATGGGTTCGGGTCTTGAGTCATTGAGATTATCACGAAAGGAAACCGCGATGTTCCCAAGGAGCCCTGGCGCATCGCGGTATCCTATCCCTCATCTCGTCGGTGGATAGAGCTCCAGCGAGGACGATGTTTTCGATGATCTGGGTCGTTGCCAATCCAGAACCACAGAATCTCTTAGCTGACCTTTAGGGGCATCAGCTCTCGCTTAGCACCCTCTGTACTTGACATAGGAGGCTCTTCCCATTTGCCGTCTGCCTTCAACAACTCTAGTAGCGCTTCGACGCCCTGCTCTTGTGGAATACCGTTTCGGACGATTTCGCGTTTCCGATAGAGGGTTATTTTGCCTCCCGCCGCGCCGACGTAGCCGTAGTCGGCGTCGGCCATCTCGCCGGGGCCGTTGACGATGCATCCCATGACGGCGATATCCAGACCTACGAGATGCTTGGTCGCGTTGCGGACCTTGTGGAGCACGGTTGGAAGATCGAACTTGGTACGGCCGCAGGATGGGCAGGCGATGTATTCGACTTTCGTTTTACGAAGGCCGAGTCCTTGGAGGATCTCGTAGCAGACCGGAATCTCGTGAATCGGGTCTTCGGAAAGGGATACGCGAATCGTATCTCCGATCCCTTCCATCAGCAGAGTGGCGATTCCGGCAGTGCTCTTGATGCGCGCATACATTCCGTCTCCGGCTTCGGTCACGCCTAGGTGGAGAGGGTACGCCATGCCTTCGTCATTCATCCGCTTCACCATGAGCCGGTTGGCGGCCACCATGATGGGAACCCGGCTTGCTTTGGCGGAGATATTCAGATTCGTGTATCCGTGCTTTTCGCAGATCTGCAGGTACTCGATTGCGCTTTCCACCATGCCATTGGGTGTGTCGCCGAAAGTGACAAGCATCCTTTCCGAAAGCGAGCCGTGATTGACGCCGATTCGCATGGCGCGGCCGTGTTTTTTGCACGCCTCGATGACGGGAACGAAACTCTCTTCAATTGCCAAGCGCTCATCGATGTGCTCCTGTTCAGAGTACTCCACCTGATTGGTGTGTTTATGAAAGACGAAGAGGCCGGGGTTAACCCGTACTTCGTCGACGTGCTTTGCAGCTTCGACCGCGATCGCGGTTCCCTGGTGATGGACATCAGCCGTCAGCGGAACGTATTGATACTTTTCGGTGACCTTTGCGCGAATCGCCTCCATCGCCTGTGCTTCGCCGAGACTTGGAGTTGTCACCCGGACAAGCTCGCAACCTTCACGATGCAATGCGATGATTTGCTCAACGCAGGCATCGACATTTCGAGTCTCCTCGGTGATCATCGATTGGACAACTACATGATGTCCACTGCCCATGGTAATCGGCCCCACGGCGCAGGGCGTGGTCTTACGGCGAGGATATGTAATGTCCAGGTTCATGGCGCTACTCCCAGGTGACGAGGTTCAGCTCGCTTTGTACTTTGATGGCGGGGTTAAACGGTACGACACGGATCGTATAGCCCTGATGACCCGGCTTGTCGCACACAACGGATCCATCGAAGACAAAAAGTTCCCCATCCTTTCCTGCGGTTGTGAGCCTTGTCAACTTGCATTCGCTAAGTTCTCGGTTGGGACCGATCTTTCCTACGACGGCTTCAACCTGAACATCGTCCGGGGTCAGATTCCCGAGTGACACATAGGCGCGGATATCGATTTGTTTGCCAAGGGGATTGGATCGAACGGCGCTATCCTCCACGTTTGCGACCTTAACTTGGCGCCAACTAGCATTGATTCTGTCACGCCAACTGAGCACCTTGTAGGCATTTTGAAGCTTCCCTTCCGCCAAGTTGCGGTACGCGTGGGTGCTCGGCATATAGAACATCTCGGTGTATTGACGGACCATTCGGCTGTTCGAAAACTCGGGCCCGAGGCGCATGATCGACCGCTTCACCATTTGCATCCACCCGCGAGGAACGCCGTGCTCTACGCGGTGGTAGAACATTGGGGCAATCTCATTCTCCAATAGCTGATAGAGAGAGCGAGAGTCGAGCCAATCTTGATGCCCTTCGTCTTGAATATCGTTTCGGTCGCCGATCGCCCAGCCTAACGAGGAGTCGTATCCTTCATCCCACCAGCCATCGAGAATCGAGCAGTTCAATCCGCCATTGGGAACAACCTTCATTCCGCTTGTGCCGCTCGCTTCGTGGGGCCTTCGTGGGTTGTTGAGCCATAGATCGACGCCTTGAACCAGGGCGCGGGCGACCTGCATGTCGTAATCCTCGAGGAAGACCATCCTCGTTCTGATATTGTCGTCGTTAATAAACTTCGCCAAATCCTGGATCAGCCGCTTTCCGCCGTCGTCACGAGGATGGCTTTTTCCGGAAATGATGATTTGGATCGGCCGTTCGGGATGGAACAGCAGCTTTTTGAGCCTATCCCGATCGGCAATCATCAGCGATGCGCGCTTATAGGTCGCAAACCTTCGGGCAAACCCTATTGTAAGTACGCGAGGGTCCAGAACCCCGCTAAGGGTCGCGAAATCAGCCCGGTTGAGGGAGCGCTGCTCGATATCGTGCTGGAGACGTTTGCGCACGAATCGCACCAAAGAACCCCGCTGATCTTCCAAGACGCTCCAGAGATCCTCGTCCGGAATCGACTCCACGTCGCGCCACGCTTCGACGTGCTCAGGGCTGCGTCGCCATTCGTGGCCAAGAAAACGGTCAAAAAGGGCAGCCATTCGCTGGCTGACCCATGTCATTGTGTGAATTCCGTTGGTAACCGCTTCGATCGGGATTTCATTCTCCGGAAAGCCGGGCCACCTCGATGCAAACATTGTTCGGGTTACCGTGGCGTGGAGTTTCGAGACGCCGTTCACATAGTTGGCATTGGACATGGCAAGAACTGCCATGTTGAATGCCTCGCCGTTGTTATCCGGTTCGACCCTGCCAAGCTGCACAAATTCCTCAAATGGAAGCCCGGTGGCATCCACATTTTTCCGCATATACTTTTCAAGAAGAGCAGGCGAAAACAAGTCGAAACCGGCGGGAACCGGGGTGTGTGTCGTGAATACGTTTCCGTTTACAATCACTTGACGAGCGGTGCGGAAATCGCATTCATGATCGGTCATGAACTGCCGGATTCGCTCAATCGAGAGAAACGCGGCATGCCCTTCGTTCATGTGGCAAACAGTCGGCGTGATGCCGACGGCTCGTAGGGCGCGCATTCCGCCGATGCCGAGAATGATCTCTTGGCGAATCCGCATCTCTTCGTCGCCACCGTATAGGGTGTCGGTGATTCCCTGATCAGTTGGCTGGTTCTCCAGAACGTTGCTATCGAGCAAATACAGCGGGACTCGACCAATGTCGGCACGCCATAGTTGGCAAGTCACGACTCGGTCGGGAAACTCGACCTCGATGCGAAGCGGTTGATCCGAGGCATCTCGAATCAGGGTCAGGGGCATTTGGTAGAAATCGTATTGGGGATAGAACTCTTGCTGCCAGCCGTCGTGGTTCAGGCGCTGGCGGAAGTAGCCCCGATTATAGAGGAGGCCGACGGCCACTAGGGGAAGTCCCAAATCGCTGGCTGCTTTAAGGTGATCCCCGGCGAGGACGCCGAGACCGCCGGAGTAAATCGGAAGGCCCTCGGAGATGCCGAACTCAGCGCAGAAGTAGGCGATGGTGGTATCGGCTCGTTCGCCGGGATAGGCTCGGTCGAACCATGTTTCCTCGGCGAGATATGATTCCAGCTTTTTGCAGCCTTGAGCCAGTCGGGCGACAAAAACTTTATCGACGGCCAACTTTGCCATTCTGTCCTTTGGCAGCCCGTTGATGAATTGTACGGGGTTGTGGTCGGACACGTCCCAAGCCTCACGATCGATCGAGCGAAAAATGTCGCGGACTTCATGATCCCAAGTCCAGTAATAGTTGGAGGCTAGCTTTCGAAGGGGTTGTAGCGGTTCAGGAAGGTCAGGAACCACCTCGAAAGCGTGGGAGAACTTAGGGTTCTTCATGGCTTCTTGTCATTCTAGACGATCACAGCCGGCCTTTTCAGGTAGAACCTACGCACGCAACATGCTTGAGATCAAGGATATCAACGTCTTTTACGGTGCAATCCAAGCCCTGACCAACACTAGTATCAACGTTCAGAAGGGTGAAGTCGTGGCCATTATCGGTTCCAATGGCGCCGGCAAAAGCACGCTGCTCCGCACAATAAGCGGCATGATCCGGCCGAGAACCGGCACTATGACCTTTGAGGGAAAAAACCTCGTCACCACTCCGGCCCATGAGATCGTCAAACTCGGCATCTCCCATTCTCCGGAGGGGCGGCGTATCTTTACGAACATGACCGTGCATGAGAATCTCCAACTGGGGGCGTACATCCGCAAAGACGCTGAAATTCATAAAGACATGGAAGATGTTTTGGACAAATTCCCCAGGCTTCGGGAGCGTTTCAAGCAGAACGCCGGCACGATGAGCGGAGGCGAGCAACAGATGCTTGCAATCGGCCGTGCCCTTATGTCTCGGCCGGAATTGCTTCTCCTCGACGAACCTAGCCTCGGCTTGGCGCCAAACCTTGTGACCGAGATCTTCAATATCGTTAAGCATCTGAACGAAGAGGGGCGAACAATCCTGATCGTCGAACAAAACGCGCATCGCGCGTTGGAAATTGCCCACCGCGCGTACGTCTTAGAGACAGGATCGATCGTCCTTACGGACACGGGAAGGGCTTTGTTGAACAATCCGAAGGTCAAAGAAGCCTATCTTGGAGGCTAGCCTTTCATGACAACGCTTCGTTTCGAGACGCTTCGAGAAAGCCACATTCCGGCAATTCTGGAGATCGAGAAGACAACCAACACGGCTCCTTGGTCCGAGCGAAGTTTCAAGAACGAACTCGACCACGCGTATGGCGTGTTTCTCGTCGGCATCTTGATGGGTGAGGTCGTCGCGTATGGCGGCGTCTGGATGGTGATCGACGAGGCGCATGTAACTACAATCGCGGTCGCCGAAGCACAGCGCAGGCAAGGCATTGGACAGCGGTTAATGATTGAGTTGCTTGAGAAGGCAAAGGCCGCGGGAATGGTTTGCTCGACCTTAGAATGTCGTGCCAGCAACGAGAGCGCGATCAAGATGTATGAGAAGTTCGGATATTCAATAACGGCGACACGTAAGGGCTACTATCCGGACAACAAGGAAGATGCGGTCGTCATGTGGCTGTATAACCTGGATACTTGGGAGCCGCCTCGCCTTTGAGGCTGTTTGAAGCCCCGATTCTGGCGATTGAAACAAGCTGCGACGAGACCAGCGCGGCGGTCGTTGTGGGCTGTCATGTGCTGTCGAACGTGGTAGCTAGCCAGATCGAAATGCACCGCAAATGGGGTGGAGTCGTTCCCGAGGCGGCGTCTCGAGCGCATGTGGAGGCGATTCTGCCGGTGATCGATGAGGCGCTTGTTTTATCTGGCTTTTCGAAGAGTGACTTAGGAGCCATAGCGGTTACCAACCGGCCGGGTTTGGTGGGTGCGCTCAGTGTTGGCGTCACAGCGGCGAAGGCGCTCTCATTTGGCTTAAGAGTGCCCCTGCTGGGCGTACACCATCTGGAAGGCCATTTGCTGAGCACGATGGTTTTGGATGAGCCGCCACGTTTTCCCCACACCTGTTTGATCGTTTCCGGAGGGCACACGGAGTTGGTCGAGGTTCAGGCGCCTGGTTCGTATCGGATCGTCGGTCAGACGATCGACGATGCGGCAGGAGAAGCGTTCGACAAGGGGGCGCGGCTGCTTGGGTTGGGCTATCCGGGTGGGCTTGCGATTCAAAGTGCGTCTTTGACTGGGAATCATTCGCGTTATCCGCTGCCACGGGGACTATCCGGCGATACCGTCGACTTCAGCTTCAGCGGTTTGAAGACGGCGGTTTTGCGGCTGACCGAGAAGGAAGGGTCCGCTATTTCGGTACCGGATGCAGCAGCGAGCCTACAGGAGGCGATTGTGTCTGTCCTGATCGAGCGTGCGATGCGGGCTATGGATCGCCTGGGAAGTTCAGCGCTTGCATTGGTGGGTGGGGTGGCGGCTAACCATTCTCTTCGGATGCGGCTTGCCGAAAGCTGCGAGCGGAATGGGTATGGCTTCTTCACTCCACCTATCGAAATGTGTACGGACAACGCCGGCATGATCGGTCTTGCCGCTTCCTATCGGTTGGCGGAGGGCCAACACAACGGGCTTGATTTGGACGTCTTCGCGAACGCAGAGCTCTAGGGTTCGTCAGGTCGCGCGCCTAACCTGGTATCCGGAGAATATGGCGAGGAACATTAGGACCATGGAAATCAGAGCTTCGAGAACTGCTGTGACCCTCGGTGAATGAGGAGCCGCGCTCGCTATCGGTTGGGTAGATCCTTGGACTTGATGTCGATTTTCATCCGGCAATCTGATCGGAGGGATTGAATATGCAAACCTGTCGCCGGCTGCAAAAGCAGATCATCACTGCGGCAGCCTTCTCCGCACTCCGGCAGTGCGTGCAAAAGAGATAGCCGAAACCGACAAACGCAAGGATGGTTGTGATCTGGCATGTACGCCTCCATTGGGTTATGGTCCGCATTTGTCTTCCCTCGTATCGCCTTGTTCTGAAAAGAACAACAGCTATTTCGTATGAAAGATCCCTTTGCAGTTCGCCTACATCCAGAATTGGGTTGGTTTGCGGTCTGGGTACGCGGCCACAAACCAAACCACGGCTACAGGTCTTAGGGGGTTTTGTGTTGAGACCCAATGCCAAACTAAGAGAGAATGCCCGACGATCCTCGACCGGTTAAGCAGTGCATCTGTTTCGAGAAGACGTTTCAGGAGTTGAAGGAATCAGGGGCGAGGACGATGGACGAGATTATCGAAAGGTTCCAGTGCAGCACCGGTTGCGGCCTGTGTCGACCGTATATCTTGAGGATGTTGGCCACAGGGGAAACGGAGTTTGCGGTGATCGAGGAAGAATAAGTAAACGTTCGGGGCTGAAGCGTCGCCACCGAGACGACAGCTACGGGTGCTGCTGGTGAATACAATGAGGAGATCATTTTCCTTACACCGTAAGACCGCGATACCGTGACACCGACGGCGAGGTCACCAGCCGTTCGCCCGGCCGACTTTGGCAGGCCGGGGGTATCCTGATTCCCTTCCCATGGGATTCGTTCAGCGTACAAGGGCGTGTGGCGAGCTTCGAGCCGAGCACGCAGGTCAGCAGGTTTGTCTCAACGGTTGGGCTCACAAAGTCCGGGACCTTGGGGGAGTCCTATTCATCGACCTCCGCGACCGGACGGGCCTTGTCCAGCTGACGCTAGATCCCGCGCTTCTGCCCAATACAGGCACGATCCGCAGCGAATCGTGCCTATCTATCACGGGTGATATCCGGGTTCGCGCGGAAGAGACTAAGAATCCGAAGATGGCGACTGGCGATATTGAGGTCATCGTCACCTCGTACAGCGTCCTTGGCGCGGCTAAGCCGCTTCCGTTCCCCGTCAGCGACGAGGAGCATATGGACTCGGTCAACGAAGAGCTTAGGATCAAGTATCGGTACCTCGACCTTCGGAGGCCGGTGATGTACCGCAGGATGGCGATCCGCGCTGCGGCACTTCGCCGGATTCGGGCTTTTCTGGATCGAGAAAAGTTCTTGGAGATCGAAACTCCGATCATTACGAAGTCGACGCCGGAGGGGGCGAGAGACTATTTGGTTCCTTACCGCCTTGAGCCCGGCAAGTGGTACGCCTTGCCGCAAAGCCCTCAGCAGTACAAGCAACTCCTGATGGTCGCCGGTATCGACCGGTACTACCAGATTGCGAAGTGCTTCCGAGATGAGAGTTCGCGCGCCGACCGGCAGCCCGAATTTACACAGCTCGACCTTGAGATGTCGTTCGTCACCCAGGAGGATATCCTCCGCCTCGCAGAAGCGTTGATGATCGAAGTCGTCAACGGGCTGATCGACGAATTCGAGTTGGAGAAGGACAAAGTCGAGCCGTTCGAGCGAATCACTTATGACGAGGCCATGTACTTGTACGGCTGCGACAAGCCTGACCTCCGGTTCGGATTGCGGTTGTTCGATCTGACGCCGGCGGTGGCGAAAACGGAATTCGGCGTGTTTAAAACCACGATCGAGAATGGCGGAGTTATCCGTGGCGTGCGGTATCCGGGTGGGGCGAAGCACTCGCGGAAAGAGGTCGGAGTGCTTGAGGAGTTCTGCAAGGAATTTGGCGCCAAAGGAATGGCCTCCCTTGCGGTGGAACGTCCGGACTCGGCCATTCCTCAAGAGGGATTTGTTAGTTCGGCTGGGCTAACAGTCCGCAGCGGCATTGCCAAGTTTTTCTCGAACGAAGAACTCGAGGCGATCCTTTGCGTGTCGGAAGCGGAAGAGGGCGACCTTCTGTGCATGATTGCAGATAACTACGCGACGACCAATAACGTGCTCTATCGCTTGCGGTTGGAGATCGGAAACCGGTGCGGCCTGCGTAATCCGCGAACCCTTAAGTATTGCTGGGTGATCGACTTCCCGCTTGTCGAATGGGACGCCGAATCGGGGACCTGGAGCCCGTCGCATCACCCGTTCACTTCCCCTAAGGAAGAGGACTTGATCTATTTGGACACCGACCCGGGCAGGATTCGGGCGGATTGCTACGACATCGTGGTTAACGGTATGGAGTGTGCGAGCGGCTCGATAAGAATTCACCGCAGCGAGATCCAGTCGCGGATCTTTACCTTGCTCGGCATCGACGAGAAGACACAGCAAGACAGATTCGGGCATATGCTGGAGGCGTTCTCCTTTGGGGCGCCACCCCACGGGGGTATCGCACCTGGGATCGATCGCCTCGTGATGGCGCTGAGCGATACGGAGAATATCCGAGAAGTCATCGCGTTCCCGAAGACGGGCGCCGGCTACGACCCGATGATGGACGCCCCCAGCACCATCGACGCCCAGCAATGGGCGGAGTTGGGGTTGCGGTTAAGTAAGTAAGGCTGAAGGTGGGAAGGCATCGCGCGGCGGTAGCGACGGGATGGCCAGATACTTTTAGTAGCAAAGCCGGTAGCCTACGGACCATGGTCATCCTTTACTTGGCAGCGCTGTGCTTAGCCCAATCCACCAAATTTCAGGGTGACCACCTCGGGTTTCTTGATAACGGCACGATTCGGGTTGGGGTGAACCTGAACTTGGGTGGGGCGATCACTTACCTTTCGAAGTCAGGTTCGGACGTCAACGTTGTGAACAGTGCGGACTGGGGTAGGCAGATTCAAATGTCGCACTACTCGGGGCCGGTTCCGTTTGCGCCAAGTGGGAACAAACCGGCAAAGGCTTGGGAGGGACTTGGCTGGAATCCGATTCAAAGCGGAGACGCGTTCGGCAATCGCTCCAAGGTGCTCGCTTACCGCAACGACGGCAAATCGATCTACGTCAAGTGCACCCCGATGCAATGGCCACTGAACAATGTTCCTGGAGAGTGCACATTTGAGTGTTGGCTAAGGCTGGACGGTCAGGCGGTTCAGGTGCGTTCGCGGCTGGTTAACGCGAGGTCGGATCATACGCAATTCGAGGGGCGCGGCCAGGAACTTCCCGCCGTCTACACGAATGGGCCTTGGTACCGCCTCATGACTTATACCGGTGACAAGCCATTTACCAACGACGTACTGAGCCAGCGGCCGTCGGTGTTCATGTGGACTGGTTTGCAAGCAACCGAGAACTGGGCGGCGTTGCTTGACGACAGCGGCTTCGGCCTCGGGGTTTGGCATCCGGGCGTCTATTCGTTCATCGGCGGCTTCTTCGGCCAGGCCGGCGCCGGTGGGCCGCATGACAGTGCGACGGGATACATCGCGCCTGTTTTCAACGAAGTTATCGACTGGAACATCGTCTACGACTACAAATACACGCTGATTCTCGGGAAGTTGGATGAGATTCGTAGTTACGTGTACCGGCACGCGAAGCGGCCCAGTCCGCCTGATTACAATTTTGCTCGGGATCGGCAGCACTGGATCTACCACGGCGCCGTCGACCAAGGCTGGCCGATTCATCGAGGGCTTCGGGTTTCACTTACGGCGCCGACCGCCCAACTTGTCGGGCCTGACGGACTCTGGCTTGCGGCCGATACCACCAAGTTGGTTACTGAAGCCGCCTTCTCCGGATTGAAGTCACAGCCGATCCTCTATTGGAAACGTGCCGACGATCCTGCTTTTACTGAGTCCAAGAGTCAAAGAATCACCGCCGTGACAGACGGAAAGGTGCACCGATTGGAGATCGACCTGTCTCAGAACCCTGAATACCGAGGGACGATAACCGGAATTCGAATTGGTCTCGTCAAAGACAGTGAGTTACTAGCAAGTTGCGATATTAGGCGAATATCGATTCGAAAAAACTAGGGTCTATTTCCTTTCTCGCCATCGGAAGCCCCCGTAGCCGTCGTCTCGGTGGCGACGTTCGGACCTTGCAGATTAACAGGCCGATGGTAGGTGGGGCTACCATCGGCGAATACGAGCGTAAGGCTGCTGCGTCGCCACCGAGACGACGGCTACGAGGGTTATTGGTCAATCAGTTGGGATGCTTGTCCATTATTACCAGGCGTAGTGTTCGGGGGAGGGTTTGAAGCCTGGGAAGATCCCATCAAGTTTGGCTAGGACCTCGGCGTCGAGTTTGATTTCGAGAGCTCGTAGGGATTCGTCCAGCTGCTCGTTGGTACGGGGGCCGACGATGGGGGCGGTGACGACTTTTTGATGGACCAGCCAGGCGAGAGCGACGTCGGCGGGGCGCTCGCCGAGTTCGGCGCAGAGAGCCTCCCAGGGTTCCAGCTTCGACCTATTCTCCTCGATCGACTTTTTCATGTGGTCACTTCCTCGACGGCCAGTGAGTTCACCAGACAGGACACCGCCGAGCAATCCGCCTCCCAATGGGCTCCAGGGAATCAGGCCAAGGCCGTAATCCTCGCAAGCGGGGACGACTTCCATTTCTACAGTCCGGGCGTTCAGGTTATACAGCGACTGCTCGCAGACCAATCCCATGAAGTGGCGGGCCTTCGCCGCTTCGTTCGCCTTCGCAATGTGCCAGCCGCCGAAGTTGCTGCTGCCGGCGTAGATGATTTTTCCCTGCTGGATGAGAACGTCGAACGCCTGCCAGATCTCCTCCCACGGCGCATCGCGAAATACATGGTGCATTTGGTAGAGGTCGATGTAGTCGGTCTGGAGCCGCTTGAGCGATGCCTCGCACGCCTTTCGGATGTGAAGAGCGCTTAAGCGGTTGTCGTTGGGCCAGTCGCCCATGTCGCCATAAACCTTGGTGGCCAAAACGACCTTTTCTCGCCGTCCCCCGCCTTGCGCGAACCATCGTCCGATGATCTGTTCAGTTACTCCCTCACCCCGCTTCCAGCCATAGACGTCGGCGGTGTCAAAGAAATTAATGCCGTGATCGAGGGCACGGTCCATGATGGCGTAGCTATCGGGCTCCGTCGTTTGGGGTCCGAAATTCATTGTTCCAAGACAGAGCCGACTGACTTTGAGGCCGGTACGGCCGAGCATTGTGTATTCCATGTTGTCTATCCGAATCTCCTCTTTGAGAGCGACGGTTTACGAAGCTACGCTTCCGCTTCCGTATAGAAAGCAGTGATCGGTTTGCCGAATCTTTGAGTTCCAGCCCAGCGCTTCCAATTTCGATTGAAGCTCACAGGGTTGGTAAAAGATCTTGAAGATCCGAAATTCCCTGCCATCGTTCAGCTTTCTAACCAACGTCTCACACTTTTCTTCGTCAGGCAGCACGTGATCGATAGCAGTGGATTGAGGATCCTTAACACCATCGATAAAAAAGAAGCATCCACCAGGTTTCAGCAAACTCCCTATAAGGGTCCAAAATTCGGAAAAACGCTCGGAAGGAATGTGCGAAATCCAGAACCCAAAGAAGATGAAATCGAACTTGCGGTCCGTTTGAAATGAGAAAATGTCGTGTTCGATATAGGTCACTGGAGTGATCCCAAGCCGGTTGCTGTTGATCTCGATCATCTCGGGCGAAGCATCCACGACTGTCATTGAGTTTGCTACGGGAGCCAACCGAACCGTCCAAAGGCCAGTACCCCCGGCGAGTTCCAATACGTCTCCATATGGCGCAAAGGTCTCAAGCTCGGAAACGACTTCTTCTACCTCACGAAACCATTGGGTTGTATGCTCATCGCCGCGGTCGTAACGGCCCTTGCGCAGAAACCACTGGTCGTATTCGGCGGCTCTGGCTCTATAGTAGTAAATCTGCTCCGCGAGAGCCGAATCGAGATAGCCAGAAGTGTCCGTAGTCGCTTCCACAAAAACCGGTTTACCTCAGGAAATGTGTTCGCTACTTCGGAACAAACAGATATGCGGCAGCAATCGCAGCAAGTACAAGTACGGTGTTATTAAAGGGCTTCTGAGGAATGTGCGGGAGTAGCCACCGGCCACAAAAAGCAGATGCAAGGATAACGGGAAACATCTGCATGTTGAAAGCGAAAGTCTGGGCAGTGATAATCGGAGCGGAAGGATACCGCCAGTTCAGCCATAACAACAATGGAACCTTCGAGAGGTTGAAGATGAAGAAATACCAAGCGGTGGTCCCCATGAACTGGTTCTTCGGGAGTTCTGCCGAAGTCATGTAAATCGACATGACCGGACCTGCCGCATTCGAGACCATGGTGCTGAATCCGGCTACGACGCCCGTTACTGCCCTTCCCTCTTTTGAGTGAGGGACCATCCGTTCACCCAGCCTTCCGCGGAGCAAACTAAGGGCGAGCATGGCGAGAACCATTGCGCCGATCAGGGGCCCGACGTAATCGAACCTGGAGTGGTGTCCCCCCAGATAATCCAACAATGCCGTGCCGGCCAACAGGCCACCGACTACCCAAGGTGCAAGAGTCTTAAGATGGTCCCACCGGGCATGAGCGCGATAGAAGCTGACCGCGATGCAGTCGGCAAAGATCAGCATGGGAATCGTGGCGCCGACGGACAGTCTGCCGCCGAAGACTGCAGCCATGATCGGAACCATCAAAATTCCCGTGCCAGGAACGCCAGTCTTAGAGAACCCAATGATAAATGCAGCTAGGGCTCCCCAAGCGTATTGCGCGGCGTCGAGGTGCACGAAATCCAGTATGAAGCGTTAGAGCGCTAAGCGTTGAAGCGTTCGAGGGAGTCCGCCAGCGCTCAATCTCCCTCGGACGCTCTAACTCTAGCGCAGCGAAGCGCTTAACGCTTCCGTTTTTACAGTCCCGCCTGCAGCCCGTTCGGCGATCCTAGGCCGGTCGGGAAGCACCAGGGGGTTGCGGCGTTGTAGCCGCCTGATGATCCGCTGGTGATGGCGTGGAAGTATTGGGTGCCGGCAAGGGAGTAGGTCAACTTATTGAAGGCTTGCGAGCTTGAGAACGCGACACCGGAGCTATTTGTGATTCCGGCGATAATCGGGCACGCCACGCTCGTGCCGCCCGCGACAAACCAACCGCTTTGGCCTTGGTAAGGGTAGCTGTCATATACTCCGACCCCTGAGTTCGGATCAGCGTCTGCGGCGATGTCGCAGCCGGCTCGGTAAAGCCCAATCGTCGAATAGTAGACATCCTGGAATATCGGACGCGGCTCAAATACACTCGGCCCGCATCCGGTGCTGTTCCACACGGATTCCGATAGGTACGTGCCTATTGGGCTAACATTCAAAGTCGTTCCACCCACCGCAACGGCATTCATCGATAGTGCCGGGAAGTTTCGCTGCCCTGGACTATCTCCAGCTGCCCCGAAGAAAACAACCCCAGGCTGAACGAATGTGCTGTCGTATTGAACATATTCGCAGCCGGTTTCCGAAGCGCCAAAGCTAGTTGAAACCTCTCGAACTCCTGGGAGCGTCTTTGCGACGGCGACCGCGGTCATTATGTCCGGAATAGCACTGGACCCTGCCTCAACGAGGTAGACCTTTGCGCCAGGCGCCATAGCATGAGCCCATTCGATGTCGATCGCCATCTCTTGGGACCAACTGCCGTCGCTTGTAGGTTGAGTGCCTCTTGCATAGACAACTTGGAATACCTGGTTGGAAGAAGAAAGGGCGTTATTAGAACCCTCGGCCGGCAATGAGAATGTATTTGAGAACGAATTGAAGTCAGCCAACGCAGTTGGATAGTTGTACGCATCGACGATCGCGATCGCACCTGCACCGGGGTTGTTCGCAATCGGTACGCCATATGCGTTTGCAACCTCAAGGGGCGTAAGGCCCTGGTTGCCTGACTGGAAGCTTCGAACACCGCTGTCTTTGATAAGAAAGTTGGTGTGGACTCGGACTCCAATGTCGTTTGCGCGTTCGATGCTAGACTCTGGCACGATAATGCCCGGTGCGCCGCCGCCTGGCATTTGCAGCTTAAAAGGCGCCGGTCTTGGCATAGATGCATTACAAGTAGGAGGCGACGCAACAGGAGGTCTCGAACCAGTTCCTGTGCCGGTTCCCCCGCCACTCCCGCCGCCTCCACAGCCGTAAACGACAACTGCCGCAACACCAATTGCGGCGCTCAGACGCACGAGGACAGGCTTCTTCATATGTACCCGGGCAGCAAAAGCCGCCGCCTTCAAGTGCTACTTGACGCCCAGGAAATTCGAGCTGTTCCTGAAACAAGGCGAAATGCCTAAATCCGTCGTTCACAATAGCTTCGATGGTCACAGTAGTCGGCGGAGGCTTTGCCGGTGTTGAGGCTGCATGGGCGGCCGCGACACGGGGAGAATACGTCCGGTTATACGAAATGCGACCGACATGTGAGACCGGGGCTCATAAGACTCACTTTCTTGCCGAGCTAGTCTGTTCGAACTCGTTCAAGTCAAAATCTTCCACCTCTCCGGCCGGACAGCTAAAGCTTGAGATGCTCGGACTGGGATCGATCGTTCTTCCGACGGCGGAGAGCCATTCGGTTCCGGGAGGAGAGGCGCTCTGCGTGGACCGGGACGCTTTCGCGTCTGCGATCACCGAGACGATTGAGACGCACCCGCTGATTGAAGTCGTTAGACGGGAATTCACTCCTGCGATGGCACAGGCTCTGATCGACGCTCGAGAGATCCTGATCATCGCTACCGGTCCGCTGACGAGCAAGCCGCTGGGTGAATGGATCGCCCAAGTTACCGGGCGAGAGCACCTGTATTTCTACGATGCGGTCAGCCCGACCGTCGATGCGAGCACGCTCGACATGGACGTTGTATTCGCTCAGAGCCGGTACGACAAAGGCGGCGACGATTATCTGAATTGCCCGTTCGACAAGGACTCGTATCAAGCATTTGTCCGCGAACTTGTCTATGCGGAGCGAGCTCTTCCCCATGGAATGTCAGCAGAGGACGAGACCCTTGAAAAGATCAAGTACTTTGCAGGATGTACGCCGATTGAGGCGATTGCAGAGGGTGGGGATCGATCTTTGGCGTTTGGGAATTTCAAACCGGTCGGGTTGATCGATCCTCGGACAGGGCGGAGGCCGTATGCCGCGCTTCAACTGAGGCCGGAGAATGCGGGCAAGACGCTGTATTCTCTGGTTGCCTGCCAAAATCGGCTGAAATGGGGTGAACAGAAGCGGGTATTCCGAATGGTCCCCGGACTTGAGAATGCTGAGTTCGTTCGGTTCGGGGTCATTCACCGCAACACCTATATCGATTCGCCACAGGCACTAAACGCCAGTTTGGAGATGCGCAAGGTCCCTGGATTATTTCTGGCTGGGCAGATCACCGGCGTCGAAGGGTATGTAGAGTCCGCCGCGATGGGAATCTACACCGGCATTTGCGCCGTGCGAAAGGCGCGCGGGCTTAAGCAGATTCAACCGCCGAGGGCGAGCGCCTACGGGTCGCTCATTTCGCACCTACAGGACCCCACACCACGAGAGTTCGCGCCAATGAACATCAACTGGGGCCTGTTCCCCGATCCCGACGAGCCGATACGCGATAAGCAGGTGAAGCGCGATTGGAAGCTAGCGCAAGCAAGGGAGACTTTTGAGCAGTGGAAGGCATCCCTAGGGAGCGCGGACGCCCAGTCTAATGCCATCCAGTTTTTCATTTGACGACTTCCGCTTTTCGTGATGGGAATTTCTGTCGATGTGGCCATTGTTCTCTTGGAAAGGTTCTTTTTTTCGTTCTGTTTGGTTGTTTTCTGCCTGCGATGAGGATTAGCATTTCTTCTATGGCTTCGGGCGTAGTGACGCCCCTTGATGCGAAGATCTCGATGCAGGCGACGGCTCTTGCGAAGCTGAGCCGTCGTGGTTGGACTCCTGCCAACTCTGCGGCTTGGACCATAATCGTCCGAACGATATTGTAGGCGGCTATGCTCAGAACGAGTTCTTTTGCGACCATGTCCGGGCTTTGTGCCCCTACTAGCTCTAGGTTGACTGTTTGCTTTAGCGAGCGCAGATCGGTTTCGACATTCCACCGCTTTGTGTAGAGCAGGGTCAATTCTTCTGGCGAACTCGCGATGTCGTTAGTGAACAGGCAAACCCGGACCTTTTTTGCCTTAGGGCCAATCACATGCCGGACCACAATACGTCCTTCCACTATCATCTGTTTGGTGAACTCCTGATGGTGGCTGAGTTCCCAGGGGCTCGGCCGCCAATCGTGGAGCACGTCCACATCCTGGTCCAGTGTTCCCTTGCCCTTGAGCATGGACTTGGCGCGGGAATCGGTGAGCCGGATGAGCATCGGTCGTCCAGTGAGTGCCCAGGCAACCTGCAAGATGCCGAAATTGCGATCGGCGATGACCCCGCACCCTTCCGGCATCCGCTCGATGAGCTTGTAGGCAAGAGCTTGTTCGCTCACAGCGTTCGGGCCGTGCATCGGGCCCCATTCCGGCCGCATCGAAAGGCCGCTGTACAAGTCGTGCGCGACCGCTATTTTTACCACCGGCCAATGAATCGGCCCGTGCTGATTTGATGCCGGCGGAAACGCCTTGGCCAGAGACGCCGTCCGCTCCAGAGTCAACGAAGTACCGTCGATGAGATACCAGCCCCTCGGGTCTGAGTTCAAAAGAGCTTGAGCCTCGGCAAATATCAAGTCCGAAGCTGCTAGCACCAAAGGCAAAGCAATCGCGTGCCGCGCGTGGTCGTAGCCGCTCGCTGAAGCAGAAAGAACGCCGCTTTGAGACCGCTTGCTTGAAGGAGACAAGCGCAAAACCACATCGTGGGAGCAAGCAAGCCAAGTGCGCTCAATGCTCAAACCGCCGTGGAGACGCCTGCGAATGCCTAACCAGATCGTAAGACCTGCACTGAACAGCCCTCCCCCACTGCGTACACCCAAACTACGACGAACGTCTTCCAATAACGACGGACCCAGAAACCGCTCGAAAAGAGCAAGGGCTGCATCCGCGCATCCATGCGCACCGCTTTCCATAAACTACAAGACGAAGCTAAAGGAAAAACTGGATGGCATTAGACGCCCAGTCCGCATAAGGTTCGCGGACGCCCAGTCCGCCGTCTTACCTACCACTAGACAAATGACGGCTGAACTTGCTTTAATATTCCTTCAATGGAGGAAGATCCGAGGGGATGGCGATCGAGGGGCTACTTGCCCCATCTTGAGGCTGGCAACAAACCTCAATTCATTACTTGGAGAACTGAGGACTCGATCCCAATTGCCGTCCTTGAAGCTTGGAAGGCAGAACTAGCCGGGAAAACTGACTCCGAAAGAGGTGCGGAACTAGCGCGTCGAACCGAAAAATATTGTGATGAGTGTCACGGAGAATGTCTGCTCCGTGATCCCAGAGCCGCTCGAAAGGTTCAGGAAGTGCTCCTCTACGACCATATGTTGAAATACACACTCCACGCTTGGGTTGTCATGCCGAATCATGTGCATGTTCTCTTGACCCCGAACCCAGACGTAAAGCTCTTTTCGATCATGCGTCGGCTCAAGACTGTATCTTCAACTGCCGTAAACAGGTTATTCGGTAGGAGCGGTCAGTTCTGGCAAATCGACTACTTCGATCGAATGCAGCGGGACTCGGAGCACTTCGCGCGGACAAAGCACTACATCGAGTGGAACCCGGTCAAGGCAAAGCTGTGCACCGATCCTTCAATGCGGACTTGGAGTTCACGGTCGCCGAAGTCTCTTGCGCGGTTGGAGTTCTTAGTACGAAAAAAGGAAGAGAGCAAGAAGCCGGAGGCGGACTGAGCGTCCTCGTACCTGATGCGGACTGGGCGTCCGCGCTCCATTGGTGTAGTCTCTTTTTGGTGGTTGAATTTGCCGAGTATGAGAGGCTTCGATGCCGGCCGGAGGGGCGGGCGGCGATGACCCAGCGGTGGCGATCGCTTTTGTTTCTCCACTTTCCTGCCGATCCGGCGGAGATCCAGGCGCTGCTGCCAGATGGATTAAGTATCGATACTTTTCCGGATGAGTCCGGCATTGAAAAGGCTTGGATCGGCTTGGTTTCGTTCCGGATGGAGGGGATCACCCTTTCTGGCTTTCCGGAGGTTCCGGGGATTCATGCGTTTCCGGAGACGAACGTGCGGACATACGTTCATCGGGAGGGGCGCAGCCCTGGGGTTTGGTTTTTCAGCCTTGAGGCGGCGAATACGCTCGCGTGCAGGTTCGCGCGCCGGTTCTTTCATCTTCCCTACCATGAAGCGAAGATGAGTGTGCGAGAGAGTTCAAACGTTATTCAGTATCGGAGCCGGCGCCGGTCGGATGGGTGTCTGTGTTGTATTGATTGCACTCTCGGCGAACCTCTGCCTCCGCCGGAAGCGGGTTTCCTCGAATTCTATTTGGTTGAGAGGTATTTGCTGTATTCGGCATATCAATCGGAGATCTTCACCGGGCGCGTTTATCACAAGCCTTATCCGGTTCGGGCTGCTAGGGTGGGCGATCATCAGGAAGATCTTGTTGGAGCGGTGGGGATTCGACCTCGCGCATTTACACATGCCCTGTTTAGTACTGGTGTGGATGTCGAAGTGTTTAGGCTGGAAATTGTTGTTCGCTAGTGTCGGCTTCGCGGCGGACTGGGCGTCCGCGTACCTGATGCGGACTGGGCGTCCGCGCTCCCGCTTATAGTAGTGTGCGGAGGGATTCGGCGGTGGGTGAAGTTTTGAGAAGGATCTTGACGGTGACTTCTTGTTCGAAGGTCAGCGGTTTCAGGGTCGGCTGTGATTCCAATAGCTTTTGGAGGGCGTCGACTGCCATTTTTCGGATGAGCTTTTCTTGTTCTACGTTGGTGCGCCGGGAGTGTCGGCTCGGGACGGTACTGGCGAGCAGCAGTAGAAAGACGGTGCCGGCGCCGAGCGCGGTTTTTGTGGCAATCTCGGCGAAATTAGGAGGGCCGACAAGCCTAACCGCGAGCCCGAGAATGCTTGCCGAACCCGCGATCCAACTGAATACGGGATAGATGCCGAGTTGCCCACGGGCGTCTAGCTGCTCTCTTGTAATTCTTAGAACAGCAGAAATGGACCTCATCGAGGGGTCGTCTACGCATTTGTCGAATAAGCCCTGGATCTCAGCTAAATTGAGGCCTTGAAACTTGCCATATCCGCCCCCGCGGCCTTCGACTTCAGGTTTCAAGACTTTGGGCTCCAAGGAGTTGACCGTTTTAGGGCGTCGCTTAGCATGATCTCGAAGGCGAGATGGGGGACGTCGTAAGCTCCGAGTGAATCAAGGTGCGGATTCATGATTTGAGCATCGAATATTGTAAAGCCGTGTTCTCGACACTTGTTGATTAACGCCCACAAGGCTACTTTGGATGCATCCGTGACCCGGTGGAACATCGATTCGGCGCTGAAACAGGAACCGAGAGCTAGGCCGTAGGCGCCGCCGACCAGTTCGCCATCAAGCCAACACTCAGAACAGTGTGCCCATCCTTCCAAGTGCGCGAGACTGTACGCTCTGACAAAGTGCTCGCTCAGCCAGTTGTCATCCGGCCGAAAGCAACTTAGCATCACATCTTCGAAAGCCGTATCGAATCGAATATCAAATCTTCCGGCGCTGATTGTTTTTGCGAGGGATCGACTGACATGGATTCCCTCGATCGGAAAGAGGCAGCGTTTGCGTGGTTGAAACCACTCCACGTTGCCGTCGTCCATCGTCATCGGAAATGCCCCGCGCTCGTATCCGTACCTTAGGAGCCAGGGGGTCAGTTCTTCACCGCGCATTATCGACACGCCTCAGGTTTCTTCCAGCGGGATGATCCATCCATGGCCATTATGGGTAAAACGACGACACGATGACTGCGAACGAACTGCTCAATTCGCAACTTCAGGATGCGACTTTTCAGCTGGAGAAGGTTCTTGAAGGAGTCGAGGAGAAGGATTTAGATTTCAAGTTGGCATCAACTTCGATGAGCATTCGCGAACTCGTGGAGCATCTTTGCGAGGTTTATACGGCCGTGGAGGTGGAATCGAAGGGAGAAACCCATTCGTGGGGCAGCTTTAGCATTGAGGACAAGTCCTGGGCCAATTTGACCGATCAATTCAAATCCCTGCGCTCAACAGCCCTAACAATTGCCTCCGGTGCATCTGACGACAATGCAATCCTGAGCGCATCGGCTTTCATAGTCGCACACGACTTTTACCATGTCGGCCAACTAGCGTCGATTCGAATGGCAACGGATCCTACTTGGGATGCTTATTCGATTTACAACCACGGATAAGCCAGTTTCGAACGTTAGCGGGCAGAATTCGCGAGTTTCCGGAACCCTCACCCTCTTCCCCCTTTTCGCACGAACCTTCAAAAAGGGCGGGGTGCTTTTATCCGCCACGTGCATCTTGGCCCGCTAGGTATACTGATCCCCGCATACCATTACACACGAGATCGGTTGCGCGACCGGGTCCTTGAGAGATCGAGGTTTGTCAGCGCAAAAACCAAGCCGGCTCGGAGGAACAACCTGGAGGCTACATATGGCACAGCTCAGTATGAAAGAGCTGCTGGAATCGGGTGTCCACTTCGGACATCAAACACGACGCTGGAATCCGAAGATGAAGCGCTACATCTATGGCGCACGGAACGGCATCTATATCATCGATCTGCATCAGACGATCAAGCTGTTTGAGGATGCCCTCAACTACGTCAAGAAAGTCGTCGAAGACGGTGGCACTGTCCTGTTCGTCGGTACGAAGAAACAGGCTCAGGCGGCGGTAAAGGAAGCTGCGGAGCGCAGCGGCCAGTACTTCATCAGCGAGCGGTGGCTTGGTGGCACGTTGACGAACTGGAAGACGATCCAGAGCCGTGTCGGCCGCTTGAAAGAGTTAGATCGGATGGACCAAGAGGGTTACTTCGACCGGCTTCCGAAGAAAGAGGCTCTCAAACGACGAGAAGAGCGAGATGAGCTTCAGAAGTTCCTCGGCGGCATCCGAAATATGGCGGCAGCGCCGACGATCATGTTCATCGTCGACCTAAACAAGGAGTCGATCGCCGTAAAGGAAGCCAAGAAATTGGGAATCCCGATCGTGGCAATCGTCGACACAAACTGCGATCCCGATCTTGCGGACGTGGTCATTCCCGGTAACGACGACGCTATTCGTGCGATCCGTCTCGTAACACAAAAGGTCAGCGATGTAATTCTCGAGGCTCGGCCGCTCAGTGAAGCCATTACCGAAGGAACCATCGTAGAAGGCGAGGACCTGATCGACGGCGAGTCGGCTCTCGACTATGCCGCGACGCCGCTCGATGCAGAGCTGCTCCGAGCATTCGGCGCCGAAGAAGAGTAAGAACGCGCCTGCAATCGGTGCTTGGCACTTGCGGAGACGAATCACCGCGTCCAAGTACCGAGTCGGGTTGCCAAAATGAATAAAACAAGGAGAAGAGATAATGGCGAATTATTCAGCACAGGAAGTGAAAAAGCTGAGAGAAGACACCGACGCCCCGATGATGGAGTGCAAGGCAGCTCTCGACGAAGCGGACGGAGATTTTGACAAGGCGAAAAATATCCTTCGCGAAAAAGGCAAAGCTGCTGCAGCCAAGCGGACTGACCGCTCTACCGCGGCTGGTGTTGTCGCGATTGCGGCAAACGCAGACGCAACTGTCGTTGGCGGCATTGTCGTAGAGTGCGAGACGGATTTTGTCGCACGGAACGAAGATTTTATCGCTTTGGTCCAAGGGATCGCCGAACTTTACAGAGACAACGTGACTGTCGATGAAGCGAAAGTAAAGGAGATCGTCGAGGGTGCGGTTGCCAAGATTCGCGAAAACATTAAGGTCACCAAGTCTATTCGGTTGACTTCCGATAGCCCAATTGCTACCTATGTACACCACGATCGAACGAAGGGTTCAGCCGTTATCAGCGCAGGTCCTCCGAGCGAAGCCGTAAGAAAGGTCGCAATTCAGATCGTGGCCTTTCCGCCGGATGTGCTCAAGAAAGAGGATCTTTCCAAGGAGAAGCTGGATGCTGAGATCGAGATCGAGAAGAATCGGGCGATGAACGAAGGCAAGGATGAGAAACTCGCCGAGAACATTGCAAAAGGCCGCGTGAACAAAGAGTTTGTCAAGCGAGCCGTATTGCTTGAGCAGCCGTACTATATCGATCCTTCGAAGACTGTTGGTCAGTTCTTGGCGGAAGAGGCAAAGGGCACGAGTCTTTTGTCGTTTGCGTACCTGGCTGTCGGTCAGGGCTCTTAACCTGGGCCGTCTGCGGTAAACCTAATAGTAGAAGGGGATATGACTATCGAACGAAGAGCTTTCAAGCGCGTCCTGATCAAATTGAGCGGCGAGGCGCTTGCCGGCTCCTTCGATAGCGGACTCGATCCTACAATCCTTAAGTACATTGCCAAGGAAGTGGGAGCAGTGCAAAGAGCAGGGATTGACGTTGCAATCGTTGTCGGCGGCGGAAACTTCGTTCGCGGTGAGACCTTCTCAGTAGAGGGTGGTATCGATCGGACAGTTGCCGACCAAATGGGAATGCTTGGAACACTGATGAATGCCCTCGCGCTGCAATCGGCAATGGAGAATCAAGGCGTTCAAACAAGGGTCCAAAGCGCCGTCAATGTTGCCCAGGTTGCCGAGTCCTTTATTCGACGGCGTGCGATTCGGCACTTGGAAAAAGGCAGAGCGGTGGTCTTTGCTGCCGGTACCGGCAATCCCTATTTCACGACCGATACCGCCGCCGTTCTTCGTGCGCTTGAGATCGATGCGGAAGTTTTGATCAAGGCCACGAAGGTCGACGGCGTCTATGACAAGGATCCGAAGAAATTCCCGGATGCCAAACGATACGACAGTCTGGAATACAGCGAGGCAATCGAAAGGCGTCTAGGTGTAATGGATCAAACGGCTTTCACGATGTGCCGTGAGCATAAGCTTCCCATCATCGTGCTTGATTTCAATCAATCCGGACAGCTCGTCGATGCCGCCACCGGCGGCTCAGCGGGCACCTTAGTAGGAGGCGAATAAAATGGCAGTTCAAGACATTATCAGCGATGCCGAGCATCGAATGAATGCTGCAGTCGAAGCAATGAAGCACGACTTCTCGACGTATCGTACCGGGCGTGCCTCTCCCGCAGTTTTAGAACGAGTTCATGTCGAGTATTACGGCACCGAAACTCCGATTAGCCAAATCGCAAACGTCAGTATTCCCGAGCCAAGGCAGCTTCTGATCCAGCCCTACGAGAAGCACATGACGCCGGTCATCGAGAAAGCGATCATGAAGAGCGACCTCGGAATCAACCCCGTAAACGATGGAACCGGCATTCGGCTCACCTTCCCGCAGATGACCGAGGACCGGAGAAAAGACATGGTCAAACAGGTCCACTCCCGAACCGAAGCAGCCCGAATCGCAATCCGAAACGTCCGCCGCGATGCCATCGAGCACTTTAAAGCCGCCGAAAAGAAGAAAGAGATCACCGAAGACGAAGTTAAGGGGAACGAGCACAAGATTCAGAAATTGACGGATCAGCACGTTGCACAGGCCGACGATCTTGGGAAGAAGAAAGAGGCGGAACTCATGGCTGTTTGAGTCTGCGTCGTCGGTAGAAAGTGTTAGAGTATTGAAGTATTAGAGTGTTGGAGTGAGATATGGATAGCTCTGAGCCTCCCAGGCACCAGCCGATTGAGACAACTCCTATCTTCAGAATGTTTGAGGAGGTTTCCCGTTGGGCATGGAATTGCTCGAAGGGCTGGGACTATTTTGCAAAAGACACCATCGGCAAACAGATAGTTCGGTCACTTGACAGCGTCAACGCGAATATCGTTGAGGCCGATGGCCGATATTCAAGTTTGGATGCAATTAAGCATCTGGTAATTGCTAGGGGATCGGCGAGAGAGGGTCGTCTCTGGATCGAACGAGCAAAGGATAGAAAGCTTGTCGATGGCGCTGAAGCGGATTCGCGCTTAGCCCAAATAGATGAAGCTACACGGCAACTTAATCTGCTTATTAATTACCGCAGAAAGTTCGCAAGTCTAGGGCAAGTTCGAGAAGAAGTCGATCCTTATTACGGCGAGCAAATGAATCGGGAGGCTGTGAAATGAATCAAAAATCCGGTCTTCCCTCGAACACTTCAATACTCCAAGACTTTAACACTGAATCCCGGCGATTGAACGTCCTACAAACACGAGCACTCGAGTTGGGCATCTCGCTCGACTCTCTTCCGAAGCATTTGGCCATCATCATGGATGGCAATGGGCGGTGGGCAAAGAAGAAGGGGTTGGCTCGGTTGTTGGGGCATCGGGAGGGGTATCGGACGCTTCGGAGCGTTTTGCTTAATGCCAGCGAACTTGGGATTGAGTATTTGACTGTATATGCATTCTCGGCGGAGAATTGGCGGCGGCCGGAGGATGAGGTTGCCGGCCTAATGAAGCTCATTGAGACAGCTGCTCGCGACGAGCTTCGGGCGATGCATCAGAATAACGTGCGGATTCATGTCGCGGGGCGTATCGATCAAGTGCCGGAAGGACTCCGAAAGGCTTTGATCCACGGGATCGAGACCACGAAGAGCAACACTGGCATTACCTTCACCTTGGCGATCAACTATGGAGGCAGAGCGGAGATCGTCGACGCCGTAAAGCAAATTGTCAAGTCCGGTGTTGAGGCCGAAAGCGTTTCCGAGGATCTGATTTCTTCCTTTATGTACAACCCGGAGCATCCGGAGCCCGATCTGATGGTTCGAACCGCCGGCGAAATGCGGTGGAGCAATTTCCTGATTTGGCAGTCGGCTTACTGCGAGTTATATGTCACTGAAGTGCCTTGGCCGGAGTTCAATGCGGACGAGCTTTTGAAGGGTGTTCTGACCTTTCAGCAAAGGACTCGCAAGTTCGGGGCAGTAGTTGAGTAGGGGCGAGGCTTGCCTCGCGAATATTAGAAAGCGTTAAGCGAGGCACGCCTCGCCCCTACGAATATAGATTAGAAGTCCGATGATACTGGCCTGATCGCGATCGTGTGGCGTATAGTATGGACTCAGGAGGCTATTCATGGTTTTGTCAATTCTTCTCGGCGTAGCGATGATGCAGGCACCAGCTGCAGCGCCACAGGTCAGTCCACTTGTGTGCCCAATGACAGGCGAGGCGGTCAGCGCCACTTCACCGAGCATCGATTTCGCCGGCACACGATTCCAAATGTGCTGCGGCGATTGTCCAGCAGGATTCAAGAAGGATCCGTCTGCTGCCGTTAAAGCGGCAAGGGCCAAGGGCAAGACGTTCGGAACGTTTTTATTCGATCCGATCACCAACGCACGAATCGATGCGAAGGCCGCTAAGGCATCTTCCGACTATCGAGGCACCCGATATCTTTTCACCTCGGCTGACGAAAAGGCCAAGTTTGACGCGGACCCCAAGACGATCATTGGAAAGACGCCCAAGAAAGAGGTTCTTTTCTGTGCGGTCGCAGGTCACGCTATCAAGAACTACGCGGCTGCGGGCGGATATTTGGATATCAACGGTACGCGATATTACACGTGCTGCACAAATTGTCTAGCCAAGCTCAAAGCCGATAACACGCTTGCTACCAAGGCTCCTGCAGAGCAGGTTAAGGACCCGACAGCTATCGACGTCGAAGCGAAGCAATAGACCTCACCGGTCCTCCTTCCCTTCCTGCAGCCTCTGCGACTTTTAGTTCCAGAGGCTGTATCTTTTTCAGAGTTCGTGGCTGGGCTGTGAAATAGCATGGAGCATTTTTCTGATTTGGCAGTCTGCATAGTGTGAGCAATTCGCCAGAGCGGCGGCTAGACACTAGCTCGCTCGAAGTGCGTTTAGCGCTCACCTAGGAGGCTATCCAAATGGTTCTAACACTCGTTCTCGGCGTAGTGATGATGCAGGCCCAAGCAGAAGTGCCAGTACAGCTTGCTCCGATTGTGTGCCCCATGACAGGACAAGCGGTCAAAGCCGATTCTCCGAGCATCGACTATGCCGGTACGCGGTACCAGATGTGCTGCGGCAACTGCCCCGCCGGATTTAAGAAAGATCCTGCGGCAGCGATCAAGTCCGATAAGCTGAACGGCAAAACCTTCGGCGCGTTCCTCTTCGACCCGGTAAGCAACGTTCGGATCGATCCGAAAAAGGCAGCAGGTTCAAGCGATTACAACGGCGTTCGCTACTACTTTGCTTCGGCCGACGAGAAGAAGACGTTCGACGCAGACCCGAAGACATTCACCCAAACTCCGGACAAAGAAGTTCTCTTCTGCGCCGTCGACGGCAAGCCTA
>Ga0206819_10023_pt1 | contig 54865 bp, 53 predicted proteins | sample Alteio_BWOrgCont_87_FD_152855 | JGI IMG/M metagenome (GOLD analysis project Ga0206819, IMG submission 152855) | Enriched cells from forest soil in Barre Woods Harvard Forest LTER site, Petersham, Massachusetts, United States -... | ecosystem: Environmental > Terrestrial > Soil > Temperate forest >... | reverse complement strand
CGAAGTGCTGGGCCAACAATGCCGCCTGACTTTGCACTGTAACGGGCAAGAGGCGCAAAAAAGCCACGGCCTCTGCCGCGGCGAGAAGGCTGACGTGGCGAACCTGCCGGCGGGCGAGGTGTATTTTGTGCCGGAGAGCGCGGAGGGCGTTTTCCCGTTGCGCTACGAGGACGGCACGATTGGCCTGGTGGAAGTGGCTCACGGGCGTGTGCAAAAGGCCTCCTTGCTGCGCGGCGCGCAAGAGGTCATTGACCAGCACAACCGCAAACTGCAATCCGATCCCGTCACGGGTGAAATTGGCGAATTGGGCTTTGGCACGCAGGAACTGCCGCCTTCTGGGCGCGACATTCAAGACGAAAAGATCCTCGGGACGCTGCATGTTGCCACCGGGCGCAGCGACCATCTCGGCGGCCATCTGACGCCGGACAAATTTGCGGAATCTAAAAACGCGACGCACGACGACATTTTGTTTTCACCGACCAAGACGCCGGAGATTCGCGTCACTCAGGCGCGGATGTACCGGGGCGCGCAACAGGAAACGGTCATCGAGAATTACCAGCCCTCCGCCTACTTGCGCGGGTTGCTGGCCGCGTGAGACGAAAGCGCGGCGGCATGGCGGAAAATTATTACGACAGCGAACGCGGCGCCTCGGAGTACCTCCTGCTTCACTACGTCACTTCATTGCCACCGCTGCCTCAGGGCTGGGCCGAAGCCAGCGCGTTGTCTGAATTCCCGGCGCGATGCGTAAGCCTAGGCTTGGACGCCGCCCGGCTGCCCGCCCAGGCGCGCGGGCTGGATTTGGGCTGCTCTGTGGGACGCAGTTCGTTTGAGCTGGCCCGCCATTGCACAGAAGTCGTCGGCCTCGATTTTTCCCAACAATTCATCGCCCTGGCCCTGCGCCTGCGCCAACGCGGCTCACTTAAATTCAAATCGTTCGAAGAAGGTGATTTGACGAAGGCGCGGCGCGCGCGCGTGGCGCCGGACATTGACCGCAGCCGGGTGAAATTTGCCGTGGGGGACGCAACGCGGCTGCCGGCGGATTTGGGTTCATTTGACGTCGTCCTGGCGGCAAATTTAATTGACAGACTGGAGGCGCCTATGAAATGCCTGGAACGATTCCCGGAATTGCTCCGCCCCGGCGGCCAATTGATCGTAGCGTCACCTTACACGTGGCTGCCCTCCTACACGCCGCGCGGGAATTGGCTGGGTGGATTTGCGCGCGGCGGCCGTCCTGTCAAGACGTTCGATGCTTTGCGCCGAATTCTATCGCCGCATTTCAAATTGTCCCGTCGGCAGAACGTGCCCTTTTTGCTTCGCGAACACGCGCGCAAATACCAACTGGGCATTTCCGAACTGAGCACATGGATTCGGCGATAAGCCTTGAAGCCAGCCGGTGACTTCCTCAATCATCGCGTGTGTTACCGGCATTTTTAACGGCCGTTCTATGGGCCATTTCGGTTGTGTGCGCGACGCAATCGGCGCGGCTGCTGGGCGGCTCCGAGGCCAATTTCTGGCGGCTCGCAGTGGCCACGATCTTGCTGGCTCTGTGGGCGCACGTGTGGGGCCAAGGACTGGGCGGCGATTCCTTCCCGCTCTTTCTGATGAGCGGCGTGATTGGTGTTGGGTCGGACGTTTTTCTTTTTCAAGCGTTGCCGCGCATCGGCTCGCGCCTGACCACGCTAATTCTGCAATGTTCATCCGCGATGGCTGCTGCCTCGATCGAATGGCTGTGGCTGGGCGTCAAGCTAACTGAACGCCAGGCGGTGGCTTGTGCGATTATTCTGACCGGCGTGGCTTTGGCATTGGCTCCGAGCAAGCATCTGGACGCAAAGCGGGGCGCGCTGGCGGCTGGTGTCTGCTTTGCCCTTTTGGCGGCCTTTGGCAACGGCTTCGGCGCGGTCCTGAGCCGCAAAGCTTATGCAGTGGCGGCGCTGGCCCATCAGAATATCGATGGCGGGACCGCTGCTTACCAACGTCTGATCGGCGGCTTATTTGTGGCCGGAGTCTGCCTGTTGGCAGTCAAGCGCCGCGAGATCGTGGCGCAAGTGACTCAACCCTCTCCGCCGCGCCTGCCTCAGTGGGAGAAATGGCAAAAGGCATGGCCATGGGTCCTGGCCAACGGTTTCGCTGGGCAAACCTTGGGTGTAACGTGCTACCAATGGGCGCTCAAAGGCACCAAGACCGGCGTGGTGCTGGCGATTGTGGCCACGACACCGTTGGTGGTGATTCCCTTCGCTCGAGTCTGGGAAGGAGAAAAAATCGAACCTCGCTCGGTGGCGGGAGGATTGATCGCCGTCGTGGGAGCGATATTATTGGTGCTGGCAGGGAAGTGATTTTCGAAGATAATAGCCGCGTGCCACCACGCTTGGCTGTCATCAATATCGTCGGACTAACCGGCTCGCTGATCGGACCGGACATGCCCAACCTCGCGCAGTTCCGGGACCGAGGGGCGCACGCGCGCATTCGGGCCGCTTTTCCCGCCGTCACTTGCTCGGCGCAATCCAATTACTTGACCGGCGCGACGCCCTCCCACCACGGCATCGTGGGCAACGGTTGGTACGATCGCACGCTGGCCGAAGTGCATTTTTGGAAGCAATCCAACCACCTCGTGTCCGCGCCAAAAATCTGGGACGAAGTGCGAGCGCGCCGGCCCGGCTTCACCTGCGCGCAACTGTTTTGGTGGTTCAACATGTATTCCGCTGCCGATTATTCCATCACTCCGCGCCCAGCCTATCCCGCCGACGGCAGGAAGATTTTCGACATCTATTCGTGGCCGCCCACGATCCGGCCGGAGATAAAGCGCGACTTGGGCGAGTTCCCATTCCCATCCTTTTGGGGGCCTGCGGCGGGAGTCTCGGGGCCGCAAGGCAGTGCCGACGCCGCCTCGCGCTGGATCGCCGAGTCGGCCAAATGGATTGAGCGCAAATACTCGCCCACGCTCAACCTGGTTTATCTTCCTCATCTTGACTACAATTTGCAGCGGCACGGGCCGACTGCTCCGGCGATCCGGGCGGACCTGAAATCCATTGACGCCATCGCAGGCGATCTCATCGCTTTTTTCCAGTCGCGCGGCGCGCAAGTGGTGCTGCTCTCGGAATACGGTATTAACGCGGTGGACACACCGGTCCATTTGAACCGCGTTTTCCGGAGCGAGGGATGGATCACCATCAAAGAGGAATTGGGATTGGAATTGCTGGATTGCGGCGCGAGCAAAGTTTTCGCGGTCGCGGATCACCAAATCGCGCATGTCTATCTGAACGACCGCTCGCTGGCTGCCCGCGCGCGCGATCTGATCGGCCAACAGCCCGGCGTTGAATCGGTCCTCGGCTTGGAGGAAAAGCGCGAACTCGGCCTGGATCATCCGCGCGCAGGCGATTTAATCGCTGTTGCGTCAGAGCGCGCGTGGTTCACGTATTATTATTGGCTGGAGGACGCGGTGGCGCCCGATTTCGCGCGTTGCGTGGACATTCACCGCAAGCCCGGCTACGACCCGGTCGAATTGTTTTTAGACCCGAAAATACTGTTGGTGAAAGCGAAAATTATTCGCCGCCTGCTGCAAAAGAAGCTCGGTTTTCGGATGCTCATGGACGTTATTCCTCTTGACGCGCGCCTGGTGAAAGGTTCGCATGGCCGGCGCGTCCTCCAACCGGCGGAGCAACCGGTGCTCCTGTGCGAGCGACCTGACACTCCGCTGCCGCCTCAGGTGGATTCGACGGAAATATACGGATTCCTTAAAAACCTGCTGACCTCTTAGCTCGAGATTCAGTTGGGGATAAGGCTCGCCCCCACCCTAACTGTCTCCATCAGAAGCTGGAACTGATTGTAGCCGCTGGAAAAAGTTACGGCGTGTTCATGCTCGTCCATCGCTGGAAAAACTTCTCCCTCTCCTTGGGGAGAGGGCGAGCCTTATCACCCAAGTGAAATATTCCGGCTTAGCGGCTCAACCCATCTTGAACTCTGGCTTAAACCAACCCTGGTAAGGCGCGCGAAACAAGCGCGACATCATCCTCGTGGCGGAGTCGTCGTCCAGAATTTGCTCCTTCTCCACGTCCCATTTTAATTTGCGCCCCAGCCACATGGAAATGAAGCCTAGATGACCGGGGATGGCCGAATGATGGGCCACCTCAACCGGCGCGATGGTCGGTTGGCGCGATTTTACGCTGTCAATAAAATTACGCCAATGATTGTTGGAAAGGATCAGCTTGATCTTGGCGTCTTTGTCCGCCAGTTGCTTGATATCCCGCCAATCCTCGTTGGAAGCCTCGAATTTCTCGCGGCTGACGTAAACCCAGCCATCGGTGCCGATCCATTTGGTCCCTTCCTTGATCTCCTTGTCCCCGCCGGCCATCGTGATGTGGATGTCCTCGGGATACTTCATCTCGACCTTGAATTTGGTCGCGGTGTTCCACATCGCATCCGGATCAGGAAAATCGCCGTGGGCCTCCACTTCGGACGGGCCGTTGAGATCGAAGCCCAGCCCCCAATGGGCAATGTCCAGGTGATGGCCGACCCAATCCATGAGTTGCCCGCCGCCAGTATTGTAATTCCAGCGCCAATTCATGTGCGAGCGCGCCTTGATGTAAGGCATCATATTGGAAGGGCCGATCCAACGCTCGTAATCCAATTCGGGCGGCGGTTTGGTGATTTGATTGAATTTGGCGGTCTTGGCGAAATCATTGTGGCCCGAGGGCAAACCGACTTCCACGCGGGTGATCTTGCCGATCAACCCGTTGCGAACAATTTCCGCCGCCTTGTGAAAGTTGGGTTTGGAACGCTGCCACGAACCGGTCTGCCAGATGCGCCCATGCTCCCGCACCGCCTGGACGATGCGCTGCTGTTCGGCGATGGTCTTGGCCAGCGGCTTTTCCCCGTAAATATCCTTCCCGTTCCGCGCCGCCTCAACCGCCACCAATTGGTGCCAATGATCCGGCACGGCGATCATGACCGCGTCGATATCCTTCCGCGCCATCATGATGCGGTAATCGGAGTAAGTTTTGACCACCTTCTTCTTGTAGAAGTCGTTGATGACCTTGACCGATGTCTTGAGGTGATGTTTATCAATGTTGCAGGAGGCGACAACCTGGACATCCTTCAGGTTCATCAGCTCCTTGGTATTACTCGGCCCCTGCATGCCCCAGCCGACGACGCCCAGCGTAATGCGGGAGGAAGGAGGGGGCGTGCCATCCCGGCCCAAAGCCGAGGCGGGAATGAAAGTTGGAAACGCGAGAGCGGCGCCGGCCGCGCCAGTCACCTTAAGAAAACTCCGCCGGCTGAGATGGGCCGGCCCGGAAGCACCTTTAGTCATAGTGATTCATCATGGCCCGCCGCCGCCCTGTAAGACCAGAGAAAAAAAGGAAATTTTTCGGAAAGAACTGAGAAGTTGACCTCTGGCAACGTCCATCGCTCCTTTGCCAAAACCTAGAGGAGATCCATTTGCTGTTGATGTGGCGGCGCGAAGACCCCCACGATCACCCAAGGATTTGGCGCAAAGCTATGAAATTATTGCGTCGTTCCGAGGAAATAATAAAGATCGCGTTTTAGTCAGGCCAAACCGTGGGCATTCACCGTCATTCCAGATCTATGTTAGAAGGAACTCGGCGGATTGCCCTACTCCGCCAGTTGCTGGACGACGCAGTTGATCAGGTCTTCTGCGCGGAAGGGCTTGGCTAGGAAGCGCTGGCCGCCGATGCAACCGGCGTGTTCGGCCACTTCATCTTCGGTCACGGTACCGGTCAGGAAGACAATCGGAATGCTCTGCAAAGCGGGATTAGCCCTGATCCGGCTGGCCAGTTCGCCTCCGTCCATGGACGGCATGGCGATATCCATCAAGATCAAATGGGGGCGAAATTCCTCGGCGGCGGAGACGGCTTTGGCGGCGTTATTCTCCACCCGTACAATATAGGTGTCAGTCTGATTCAAGAACAGGGAGACGAGCTTGGTCAGGCTCAGATCGTCGTCAACGACCAGAATGCGCCTTTTGTACAAGCTTTCAACCGTCCCGGACCGTGGTTTTGACGCCGGTAATGACATATTCGCAATCACGCAGGTTTGCGAAAAAGCAGGATGCTTGCCAAATCACCGGCCATTGCAGTGTCTTATAAATAGCTGGCCAGCGCGTCGCTCGCCGGTAAATTTGAGCCATGTCGTTTTTCTTGGTTTTTCTTGGATCCGGCACTTCGCAGGGGGTGCCTATTATTGGCAAGGAGTATCCGCCCGCCTTCCTGGCCAATCCCAAGAACCACCGCACGCGCCCTTCCATTTACGTCGCAACCGAGCAGGTCAAGTTTGTGGTGGATACGACGCCGGAATTCCGCATTCAAATCCTGCGGGAAAACATCCGGTGGCTCGATGCGGTGCTTTTCACCCACGCGCACGCCGACCACATTATGGGTCTGGACGATTGCCGCCGGTTTTGCGATTTGCTGGGCGGCAAGCCCTTGCCGGTCTATGCCAGCGAGGCGACGATGGACAATTTGCGCCGCGTCTTCAATTACGCCTTCTTGTCCAAGGTCATTCCCAAAGGATATTTTGCGCCCGAACCGCACGTCTTCGACGGGCCGTTTGTCCTGGGCGATTTGGAAATTACGCCGATGGATTTGCCGCACGGACCGGTCACTACCACTGGCTTTTTGTTCCGGCAGGGCGGCAAAAAGAGGCTGGCCTACCTGAGCGATTGCAAGGAGGTGCCGCCGCCGGTCATTGAGCAAGTCCAAGGCGTCGAGGTGGCGGTTTTGGATGCGTTGCGCCGGGACCCACATCCGTCGCACATGTGCTTGGACGAGGCGTTGACGGCGGCGCGCCGGATTGGGGCGGAGCGAACTTACTTCACGCACCTGACGCACGATTTCGATCATGATCTGGCCCAGGCCGAGTTGCCGCCGCGAGTGGAGTTTGCTTTCGACGGCTTGCGGGTGGATATTGTTTAAGCAAGGCATGTTTCTGAAGACTTTTTTGGTTGGCACGCTCCTAGTGATGGCGTGGGTGGTTCCGTTGCGCGGCGAGGAGCCGGGGGAATCTGTCGTAGTAATCTACAACTCGCGGATGCCGGAATCCAAGGAAATTGCCACCCATTACGCGTCCCGGAGAAGCGTTCCTGCCGGCCAGCTTCTCGGACTTGAACTTCCCAGCGGTGAGACAATGTCGCGCGCGGATTATCGTGAGAAATTGCAGGAGCCGTTGATGAAGTTCCTCGAGCAAAACAAGCTCTTCATCTATCCGGCTCTGACCAACGCCAGCACGCAAAAAAATGTGCTGCCCACTACCGCCAAAATCCGCTACGCCGTTCTTTGTTATGGCGTGCCCCTCCGCATCGCCGAAGACGGCTCGTTGGATGATCCCGGCGCGGAGAAGATTCTGCCTTTGTTGCGAAGAAATGGCGCGGCGGTGGACTCGGAACTGGCTACTTTGCCGGTCAAAAATCAGATGTTGCCCCTGGCCGGCCCAATGCCCAACGCCCTCTTCGGCAAAATTCGCGAATCCTGGCTTAATCCAACCAATGGATTGCTGTTGGTGGCGCGCCTGGATGGACCCAGTGCCGCTGTTGCCCGCGCACTTGTCGACAAGGCGATGGAAGCGGAAGACCACGGGCTTTGGGGCCGCGCTTATTTCGATCTTCGCGGAATAACCGAAGGCGAGTACAAGAAGGGCGATGATTGGATCGGGGCCGCCGCCAAGATGACGCAAAGCGCAGGCTTTGAAACGGTGGTGGATGACAAGCCGGAAACATTTCCGGTCGCGTTTCCGATGAGCCAAATCGCCCTGTACGCCGGTTGGTACGATGGGAGCGTGTCGGGGCCGTTCACTCGGCCCAAAGTCGAGTTTATGCCGGGCGCGTTTGCCTACCACCTGCATTCCTACAGCGCCCAAACGCTCCGGTCCACCAATCAAAATTGGTGCGGCCCGTTGTTGGCCGAAGGCGCGACTTGCACGATGGGATGCATTGACGAGCCGTACCTGGAAGGCACCCCAAACATTGAAGTGTTTTTCGCCTGCTGGATGCAAGGGACCTTTACCTTTGGTGAAGCCGCTTATGCGAGCCAAAGAGTGCTGTCGTGGCAGACGACGGTCGTGGGCGATCCTCTCTACCGGCCCTTCATGCAAACGCCCAAACAGCGTCACGATGCGCTGGATCAGCGCCATAGCAAGCTGATCGAGTGGTCCGATCTCCAGATCGTTGACAAGGGCTTGGTTTTGGGCGCCACTCCCAACGCGATGATCCAATTCCTTCTTACCCCTGGAGTGCCCCAGGATAGCCCGGTGCTGGCGGAGAAGCTGGCGGAACTTGAACTTAAGGAGGGTCTCACGGAATCGTGCATCAAGGACCTCCACCATGCTTTGCAGTTTAATCCGTCCCCGCAACAGAGGGTCCGCGTGACGCTGTTGTTGAGCGACCGGTTGGTCGCCGCCGGCCGCGAGGGCGAGGCCCTGGCGTTGTGCGATGATTTCCTGAAGCAGTGCCCGGACTACCCGGACGCGGTCGGTCTTTACACCAAGATGCAAACTCTGGCCACCAAGCTGCATCAAACCCGCCAAGCCGAACAATACGCCCGGCAAATCGCCAAATTGACGGCCCACAAATGAGCGCCATTTCCGCACTTGACCTTGCCTGGCTGGTGCGCTAACTTGGCGGCCATGCTCGTGCAATCGCTGCAAGTCATTCTGGCAGGCGTCGTCGTAAGCGGCGCCGCCGTGGAGACTTGTTGCGTCTGACGCACATTTCAACAAAACCCACGGCGCAAAAGCGGTCGTGGGCTTTTGATTCGGCCCCGGCCTCCCGCCAAAAATACTATGAACACAAAAGTCCGAACAAAAAAGACATCGCCACCCAAAGCTGAAATCGGCCAGCGCATGGCGGGAAGTGACATTCTCATCCGCGCCTTGGAGCGGGAGGGGGTCGAGTGCATTTTCGCTTATCCCGGCGGGGCCAGCATGGAAATTCATCAGTCGCTGACCCGTTCCACCATCCGCACCATCCTGCCCCGCCACGAACAGGGCGGGTCCTTCGCCGCCGAAGGTTATGCCCGCGCCACCGGCCGCCCCGGCGTCTGCATGGCGACCAGCGGCCCTGGCGCCACCAATCTCGTCACCGCCATCGCCGATGCTTACATGGATTCCGTCCCCTTGGTGGCCATTACCGGCCAGGTGCCCCAGGCCATGATTGGCAAAGGCGCTTTTCAGGAAACCGATTTCTTCGGCATGACCCTGCCCGTTGTCAAACATAGTTATCTGATCACCGACGTCAACGAAATCCCACGTGTGGTCAAGGAGGCCTTTTACATCGCCCGCACCGGCCGTCCCGGTCCGGTGGTCATTGATTTTCCCAAGAACCTTCAGCAAGCCCACACCCAGCCGGTCTGGCCCACGGAAATTTGCACGCGCGGCTACAACCCCGACCAGCGGGCCGACGACCTGGCACTGAACGAAATCATCGGCTTGATCGAAAAAGCTGAGCGGCCTGTGCTCTATTGCGGCGGCGGCATCATCACGGCCGAGGCCTCGGAGGAATTGCGTCAATTTGTCGAGGTCACGCAAATCCCCGTGACCACCACCATCATGGGCTGCGGCGCGTTCCCTGAGACGCATCCATTGTCGCTGCGTTGGCTGGGCATGCACGGGGCGGCTTACGCCAATTGGGCCGTCAGCGGAGAATTCCAGCCGCGCATGAGCTTGGATGAACCGATGGTCAAACTCAAAGCCGGGGCCGATTTGCTTCTGGCCTTCGGCGTGCGCTTTGACGACCGGGTGACGGGCAAGGTGGATGAATTTTGCAAGACGGGCACGATTGTTCATATTGACATCGACCAATCCGAGCACAACAAAAACCGCAAAGTTCAACTGGCCCTCCAAAGCGACATCCGTTACGCCCTCCGGCGGCTCAACGAAATGATCCGCCGGCGTCCGATCCGGAAGAATTTTGGCGCCTGGCACAAACAGATTGACGAATGGAAGGCCCGCGCCCCGTTCCGCTACGGCGTGAACGAGGAGGTCGTGCAGTCCGAACACATGCGCGACCATCTGCAAGGCAAGGAAAGCGAAGTGATTCTGCCGCAAATGGCCATTGAGATGCTGTATGAATTGACCAAGGGCGAGGCCATCATTACCACCGGCGTGGGCCAGCATCAGATGTGGACCGGGCAGTTTTATAAATTCACCTCGCCGCGCCAATTGCTCACCAGCGCCGGCTTGGGCGCGATGGGCTTCGGCTATCCGGCCGCCTTGGGCGCCAAAGTCGCCCGGCCCGACAAGCAGGTCGTTGACATTGACGGCGACGGCTCCTTTTTGATGAACGTGCAGGAATTGGCCACCGCGCACATTGAGAAAATCGCGGCCAAGGCCATGATTCTCAACAACCAGCACTTGGGCATGGTCGTGCAATGGGAGGACAATTTCTACGCCGGCAACCGAGGCAACACCTATTTGGGCGACCCCGAACATCGCCGCCGGATTTATCCCGACTACGTGGCCATGGCCCACAGCTTCAACGTCCCGGCCCAGCGCGTCATGTATAAGAAAGACTTGCGCCGCGCGATCCAGGAAATGCTCGATTCCGACCAGCCGTACGTGCTGGACGTGATCTGCCCCTACACCGAACACGTGATGCCGTTCATCCCGGCCAACCGCACGGTGGCGGATATGAGGTATTGATTTAGGCCGTCTTTTTCTCATTTTTATTTTTCGAAGGCGTTACTACGCGTTACTGGGCGTTACCAGGCGTTACTGCCTCCATGGAAAAAACTCACCAGGGAATGCCGAGGATATCTTTGATTTTCCTCTGCTTCTCCTGGTTTCTCCGCGCGATTTCTTCCGCGTTTTGTTCCGGCGTGAGCAGGCGATCCAGAATCTTGGCGCGGTGTTCTTCCTTTTCGATCCACTGCCAGAATTCCGCCTCGCGCTCCCGTTGGTGCAGTTCGCGGCGGAAACCGAGCTTTTCCCGTTCCACGCGCAGGCGATCGCCATGGAAGTCCCCCCGCCGCAAAATGGCCACGGCGCCGATGAGTTCACGCCGGATTTTGGATTTCTTCGGACCCTCCGGCAACAAATCCAGTTGCTGGATTTCCTCGGCCATTTTGGCGGTCAGAACAAGATTCATGCGCTCACCCAGCCCTTCTTTGGCCGACTCTTGCAGGGCATTGGATTGCTCCAACAAGGCCGTCACCGCTGTCAGGGATCTTTGTTCTGCCAGCCAGGACTTGTAGCCTTTCCTTCGCCACCGTGAAAGATTCATTTTCCCGACGGGGTGCCCGTTGAATTGGGCCGCCAGGAGGGCCTGGACTTCCGGCAACCCATTGAGCCATTCGAGCACTTGCTTGCCTTCCTGGCCCTTCAGCAGGCGCTGGTTCAGTTGCTGGCGGATGACCAGTGGCAGCCGGGCGATTTTGCCCGTGTCGCTCCGGCTCTCGCGCTAATCCGTTTCAGTTTCGGCAGCGTCGGTTTCCTCGTTTGCATCGCCGTTTTTATTCCCATTAACTACTGTATTTACATTTATAATGGCGTAATCTTGTCACAACGCCAAAAAAAAACAAAAACCTACGGTAGGTTTTCCGGCATATTTTTTTGTAATCGCTTGTTGCGACGCAAATTCATGGCAGTCAACAAGTTGCAAACCGAGCGACCTCGAAAAAGTGAAGAAGCTCGAAAAAAAATGTCATTTTTCCTGGGCCGGACCCCTGTTTTTCTGCTAAAATGCACTTTTTTCTGGAAGCAACTTCTGTAAGCTGCTTCCGTCGAAAGGGTTAACAAGAGTGAAAATTGCCGGCCAGTTGTGTATATCCGCTGACACATTGAACAAGCGCCCAATGACCACGCCTGCTGAGCGCCCGCTGTGGCGATGCCCAAGTTGCAAGCGGCAATTCGCCAACCGCAACCAATCACATTTCTGCGGCCAGCACAATTTGGAGACGCATTTTGAAGGCAAGCCGGCGGAAATCCGTGCGATCTTTGACGCGGTGCTCGAGGCCATCCGGCGCTGCGGACCGGTGACCGTGCTGCCGGAAAAATCGCGCATCGCGTTTCAAGTGCGCATGTCGTTCGCGCAACTGACTCCGCGTCTGCGATGGGTGGACGGTCATGTCGTTCTGGCGCGCAGAATGGAGCACCCGCGATTCCGCCGCATAGATACCATTTCGCCCAGGAACCACGTTCATCATTTCCGTCTCACCTCGGTGCAGGAGGTGGATCAAGAGGTCGAAGGATGGCTGGCGGAGGCTTACGCGGTCGGCCAGCAACGACATCTCAATCGGGTTTAATCCGTTTCAAACCATTTACGATCAAGTTTTGATTGACGAACGATGCCGCGCAAAGTGCCTCGATCCAATTCACGATGATTCGGAACGGGAACAGTAATAGTGGTATTCGACAACCGCAGTTGCATGACGATATGGCTTCCGCGCTGGCGCACTTGGACGAATCCATGTTCCGCGAGTATGCTGCAAACCTCCCGGCCCGAGAGGACTCTTAATTTGCTCATACACGAGTGCGCGCAAGTCAACTTGCGAGTTTATCCAACGGCCACTGCCAATGGCGAAATGTATATCTCCCGGTGCAATCGGTGCTTCAATTCCGCGGGACTGGCCGTCTCCAGAAACAATTCGACCGCCTCGGTAATATTGCTGCGCGCTTCCTCGACGGTTTTGCCCTGGCTCACAACATCCAGTTCGGGGCATAGCGCGACGAAATATTTTTCCGAACGCTGGATGATGGCGGTCAAAGAGAATTTTGCTTTATTTCTCATGCCGGAATTCTAGGGCAAGTGAATCGAAAGGCCAACCGCAAAAAATTGATAAAGGCTTGGCAACTTATTTGTCATCCGGACCGAGCAAAATAACTTTCAACTTCCCGGCGGGCTGGCTGGCTTGGGTGAACTTATCAACCAGGCTGGGGGCGGCGGCAATCGGGGGAACGGCGGCCGGCGGCGGAGCCGATTGCGGTTCGAGGGCAGAACGCAGGGCGCTTTCCACCAATTGCGTGCAATGGATTTTCACGGGCGGCAATGGGCCAAGATCGGGAGCCAATTCTTCGGCCGAAAGGGCCAGCACTTCCTCCCGCGTCTTGCCTCGAATCATTTCGGTGGCCAGACTCGCGACGGCAATCGCGGTTTCGCAGCCGAAACTTTGAAACGTGGCGCGGTCAACAACTTTTTTGCCGGCCTCTTCCTTGAACTTGATCCAGAGTCGAATCATGTCGCCGCAGGCCGCGCTGCCGGCGGTGCCCACCGCATCGGCCCCGGCCAATTCGCCGAGGTTTTTGGGATCGCGCAGGGCTTCCTCGATGCGCTTTTGATAATCTGGTGCAGGGTTCATGCGGAAAGTTCCAATCGGTAACGCGGGATTTTGCTGTCGGCTTCGCGCGACCAGGCGTCAATGCCGCCGCGCAGACAACGCACCTTGCGGAATCCCTGGCCGATGAAATAGGCGGCGGCATCCAGACTTTGACGTCCCCGATGATCGTAGAGCACCATCAAATCCTCGCGCGGCCAGCGGCCCAGAATCTCCTGCATCACGGGCTGCGACAAAAGCACCGCGCCTTCAATGCGCGTGGCCTCGAATTCTTCGCGGCTGCGAATGTCCACCAGGCGCACGGTTCCTGTCTGGCGCAGCGCGGCCACCTCGACGGCGGAAATTTGCAATTCCTCGTCCTGTTGGTGGCTGGTTTGGATGTGCTGGATGACTTCGGCGGCGTCCAGGTTATTGCGCGTGCACAAGCCGCCCAGGGTTTCGCCCGGCTGAAACGCGCAACTGGCGCAGCCGCCGATGTGATAACGGCGGAACAAGGCCCGTTGCGCGCCGGGAAACATTTCCAGCACGCGCGTCATGGTGGCTTGCGAATCAAGAGTGTCGGTCATGCGCCAAAAAATTTCTGGATTTCCCGCAGGGTGTCAAACAGACGATCCACTTCACCTGCGGTGTTGTAAAAATAAAAGCTGGCGCGCGCGGTGGATTCCACGCCGAGCTTTTTCATCAGCGGCTGATTGCAATGATGCCCGCCGCGCAAGGCCACGCCAAGCTGGTCGGCCACCGTGACGACGTCGTGCGCATGAATGTCCCGCAACAAAAAACTGACCACGCCCGCGTGTCCGGTGCGCGGACCGAAGAGGCGCAAGCCGGGCAGGCTCAATAATTTCTCCAGTGCCAGCGCGGCCAATTCCGAATCATGCAGCGCGATATTTCTCAAGCCAATGGCAGCGAGGTAATCGAGTGCGACGCCCAGTCCGATGGCCGCGGCGAAATCAGGCGTGCCAGCCTCGAACCGATGCGGCGGCTCCTTGTAGGTGCTGACGAAAAAATCGACGTTCGAGATCATGTCGCCACCGCCCAGGAACGGCGGCATTTCCTCCAGCAACTCGCGCCGGCCATAGAGCACCCCGCTGCCGGTTGGGCCGCAGACTTTGTGGCCGGAAAAAGCCAGAAAATCGCAGCCGATTTCCTGCACGTCCACCGGACGATGGCCCGCGCTTTGGGCGGCATCCACCAGCGTGACGATGCCGCGCTGCCGGGCGCGCGCACACAAGTCCGCCACTGGATTGACCGTCCCCAGCGTGTTGGAAACGTGGGTAAAAGCGAAGAGCTTGACGGTGTTGTCCAATAAATTATCCAAATCACTCAAGTCCAGCAATCCGACGTCGCCCCGGACGGGCACGTAAGCGAGTTTTGCGCCGGTGCGCTCGGCCAGCAATTGCCATGGGACGATATTGCTGTGATGTTCCATCTGCGTAAGCAAAATGGTGTCGCCGGACTTGATGTTTTTATCGCCCCAGGCGCGGGCCACCAGATTGATGCTCTCTGTAGTGCCTCGGGTGAAAATGATTTCGGCCGAGGCGCGGGCGTTGAGGAAATGAGCCACACGATCGCGAGCCGCTTCAAAGGCCACCGTGGAGCGGCGGCTCAATTCATGGATGCCGCGATGGACATTGGCGTTGTCGTGGCGGTAAAAGTGATCCATCGCCTCCAGCACTGCGACCGGCTTTTGCGACGAGGCGGCGTTGTCAAGATAAACGAGCGGATGCCCGTGGACGGTTTGTCGCAGGATGGGAAAGTCCTCCCGCAACGCGGCCCAATTTGGCGGAGAGTGGGTCACATCATTCCCAATTCGAGCCGGGCGGCCTCCGAAAGCATATCGCGGCTCCACGGCGGATCCCAGACCAGGAACACGCCCGCTTCCTTGACGCCCGGAATGGAGGCGACCTTCGTCTCGACATCTTGTTGCAAAACAGGACCCATGCCGCAACCGGGCGCGGTCAGAGTCATTTTGATTTCGACCCGGCTTCCGCCGCCCGGAATCGGCTGGATTTGCGTATCATAAACGAGACCGAGATCAACAATGTTGACCGGAATTTCAGGATCGTAACAGGTCCGCAATTTTTCCAGCACTTGCTCCTCCGTGACCACGGCGTTGTTAGCGGCGGGAACGGATTCGGTAGTTGCGGCAGCGGTCGGCGCCTGGCCAATAGCGTCCGCGTCGCGGGCGTCAATGCGGGCCATGTTGCCGTGAATGACGACGGTGTAACTGCCGCCCAGGGCCTGGGTGATGACCACCGGTTCGCCGGCTTGCAGCGTGATTTTGTTGCCTGCGGGGATCAGAACCGCTTCGCAATCGCGTTTTAAAATAATTTCGTCGCTCATGACCGTTTATGGCACATCAGTTGACACAGTGCCTTGACCGTCCAGGCCGGCGAGCACAGCGTGCCATGGTAATATGGCGCATTTGACCCGCGCCGGAAAGTGGGAAACTCCGGCAAAGGCGCACAACTTGCCCATCGTCTCCTCGTCCATTTTTCCGGTCGTCACCATGTTTTGGTATTGACTGAAGTATTGGCGGGCCGCGGCGATGGTCTTGCCTTTGAGTTCGTCGGCCATCATGGAAGCCGAGGCCTTGGAAATGGCGCAGCCGGAACCTTGGAAGCTGATGTCTTTAATGACGTCGCCGTCGAGCTTCAAATAAACGGTGTAACGGTCGCCGCATAGCGGATTATTGCCTTCCGCCGTGCGATTGGCCTCTGGCAGAACATGGAAATGGCGCGGTTTGCGGCTGTGATCGAGAATCACCTGCTGATAAAGTTCGCTCAGTTCATCGTTCATGGGCAGCAAGCGAGGTGTCCAGGCCCTCGAACAATTCTGTCAACAATGTTTCCAAGTGCTCGCGCACCGGCGCCAGCGTGATGCGCTCGACCGCGTCGTTGGCAAAAGCGCGGACGAGCATGCGCCGGGCCATCTCGGCGCCAATGCCGCGGGCGCGCAGATAGAAGAGGGCCTCTTCGTTCAACTGCCCGACGGTGGCTCCATGCGTGCATTTAACGTCGTCGGCAAAAATCTCCAACTGCGGCTTGGTGTTGATGAGCGCGTGCTCTGAGAGCACAAGATTGCGATTGGTTTGCTTAGCGTTGGTCTTTTGCGCGTCTTGACGGACGAAAATTTTGCCATTGAACACGCCGCGCGCCTTTCCGGACAAAATGCCGAAATAAAACTCGTGGCTTTCGCAATGCGGCTTGGCGTGATCCACCACGGTGTGATGATCAATCAACTGTTCGCCGCGCGCCAGGTAAAGCCCGTTGAGGACCCCCTCGGCGCCCTCGGCGTTGAGGCGGGTTTGAATCTGATTGCGGGCCAGACGCGCCCCGGTGGCAATGGAATGGGAGAGCCAATGGCTGTTCCGGCTTTGCTCGGCCTGCACCCACGCAATATGAAAAGCGCGTTCGTTTTCGTTTTGCAGCCTGCAATGCTCCACGCGCGCCTCGGGACCCAGGACCAATTCCGTCACGGCGTTGGTCAGATGAGGAGCCTCGGTCAGGCTGGCGTAAGTTTCCATGATTTTGACCGAGCTGCCCGGTTGCGCCACGATCAAATTGCGCGCGTGAACGGCCGCGCCGGGCCGCGCGGAAGCGGCTAGATAAAGCAATTGCACCGGGTGTTCGACCACGGTGTTGGCCGACACAAAAACAAAAGCGCCGTCCTCAAAACAAGCGGTGTTCAGGGCGGTGAAAAAATTTGCGTCGCAACTGGCGTGGCGGGCCAGATGCTTCTCCAACTCGATTCCATCGCTCTCCCATTGCGCCCGCAAACTGCCTGCTTGCAGAGGAACGTCGTGGCTCGGCAAGGTGGACAATTCCGGCCGAAATCTCCCATCCACAAACACTAGACAATAGCCGTCACTAGCGAGACGAAAGGGAGCCACGTCGGCTGCGCTGACGGAGCGCGCGCCCGCTTCCGCCGTATGCAGGGGCCATTGCAGCAACGGGGCTATGTTGGTGAAGCGCCATTCTTCCTGCTCAGTGGTCGGGAAGCCGATTTCACCCATGTGCGCCCGAGCCTTCTCGCGCAACGATTGCAGCCAGGCGGGGCCGGGGCCGAGTTCGCCTCCGAAAAAAGGAGCGATGTCCGGTGTGCGATCCATTTCTGTAAGAGTTTCCATCATGGTTTTCCATTGCTGGCGACGCCCTCGAGAATCCAATCGTATCCGCGCTCCTCCAGTTCCAGGGCCAGTTCCTTGGTGCCGGACTTGACAATCTGACCGTGAGCCAGCACATGGACAAAATCGGGAACGATATGGTCCAACAAGCGTTGGTAATGCGTGATGACCAACGTGGCGTTGTCGGGCCGGCGCAGTTTATTGACGCCGTCGGACACGATCCGCAAGGCGTCAATATCCAGGCCGGAATCGGTTTCATCGAGGATGGCGAGTTTGGGTTCCAAGACTGCCATTTGAAAAATCTCGTTGCGTTTCTTTTCGCCGCCGGAAAAGCCCTCGTTGACCGCGCGGTGAAGCAGCGCCGGGTCCAGCTCGAGCAGCTTGGTCTTCTTTTTGACCAGCGCCAGAAACTCGACGGCGTCCAGCTCCTGCTCGCCGCGCGCCTTGCGGCATTCGTTGAGCGCGGCCTTCAGAAAGACCGTGCTGTTGACTCCAGGGATCTCCACCGGGTATTGAAAAGCGAGAAAGACACCCGCCCGCGCCCGTTCCTCCGGCTTCAATTCCAGGAGGGAACTGCCATTGAAAGTCACGCTGCCGCTGGTGACTTCATATTCGCCCTTGCCAGCCAGGACGGCGGCCAGCGTGCTTTTGCCGCTGCCGTTGGGGCCCATGATGGCGTGGACTTCGCCAGCTTTGACCGACAGGCTCAAGCCCTTGAGGATTTCCTTGCCGCCGACACCGGCGGATAAATTTACAATTTCCAACATAGATTGATTTCCAATTACCCGACGCTGCCTTCGAGGCTCACGCCGAGGAGCTTTTGCGCCTCGACGGCGAATTCCATCGGCAGGTGGTTGAAGACTTCCTTGCAATATCCGTTGACAATCATATTGACAGCGTCCTGGGTGGAGATGCCGCGCTGATTGCAGTAAAAAATCTGGTCCTCGCCGATCTTGGAGGTGGAGGCTTCGTGCTCGACGGTCGCCGTGCTGTTGCCCACTTCCAGGTAAGGAAAAGTGTGCGCGCCGCAGCGGTCGCCCAAGAGCAGCGAATCGCACTGCGAATAATTGCGCGCGCCCGTCGCGCTGGGACGGATTTTCACCAACCCGCGATAGCTGTTCTGGCCGCGCCCGGCCGAAATGCCTTTGGACACAATCGTGCTGCTGGTGTTGCGCCCGACGTGGATCATCTTGGTCCCCGTGTCCGCCTGCTGGCGGTGGTTGGTCAGGGCGACGGAATAAAATTCGCCCACGGAATCATCACCCAGCAACAGGACGCTGGGATATTTCCAAGTGATGGCCGAACCGGTTTCCACTTGGGTCCAGGAAATCTTGGACTTGCGGCCCGCGCACTTGCCGCGTTTGGTGACGAAATTATAAATGCCGCCCTTCCCCTGCTCGTCGCCGGGATACCAATTCTGCACAGTCGAGTATTTGATTTCCGCGTTCTCCAGCGCGATCAATTCCACCACCGCTGCGTGCAACTGGTTGGTGTCGCGCATGGGCGCCGTGCAGCCTTCCAGGTAGCTGACATAACTGCCCTCATCGGCGATGATCAAAGTTCGCTCGAATTGCCCCGCGCCGGCAGTGTTCATGCGGAAATAAGTCGAAAGCTCCATCGGGCAGCGCACGCCCTTGGGGACGTAGCAAAACGACCCATCGCTGAAGACCGCCGAGTTCAGGGCCGCAAAAAAATTGTCATTCGTTGGCACCACCGTGCTCAGATATTTTTTGACCAGGTCGGGATGATGTTTGACCGCCTCGCTGAAGGAGCAAAAAATGACGCCTACTTTGGCCAGTTCCTCGCGGAACGTCGTCGCGACCGAGGCGCTGTCCAGCACCGCGTCCACCGCGACATTGGAGAGTCGCTTCTGTTCATCGAGGGAAATGCCGAGTTTTTCAAACATCTCGCGCACTTCGGGATCAATTTCGTCGAGACTGCCCAATTTTTTCTTCGGTTTGGGCACGGCGTAATATATGTAATCCTGATAATTGATGGGCGGATACTGCACGTTGGGCCAATGCGGTTCCTCCATCGTTTGCCAATGGCGGTAGGCTTTGACGCGCCACTCGCGCATAAAATCAGGCTCGCCCTTGATGGCGGAAATCCGGCGGACGACGTCCTCGCTCAACCCCGGCGTAAAGGCCTCCGTCTCGATATCGCTGACGAATCCGTATTTGTATTCGGATTTGACGAAACTCTCGATTGTATCAGTTGTGGCATCCATATCGGACAAATTTAGTCCGTTTAAAGAATAGGCCAGCACTGCCAGTTGTCAACGCTTGTGAAAACAAAGAAAAATATTCTTTTAGCTTGATGCCTGCATTACTTCGGCTACTATTGCGGCCCAGCAGACGAACCAACTATGAATGCTTTTAACCTCTTTTCGCATTTCTCACGTGTAGCGGTGGCTGTTCTTTGCGCCTCGATCTTGACCACGAGCGCAAGCGCCGATGAGCCCGCGCCCAAATTGGTGGCCACCGTCGAAGGCATTAGTGAATATCAATTGGACAACGGCTTGCGCTTTTTGCTTTATCCCGACAACTCGCAATCCAAGGTGACGGTGAATCTCACGGCCTTGGTTGGCTCGCGGCAGGAGGGTTACGGCGAAACCGGCATGGCGCATCTGCTGGAGCACATGCTTTTCAAAGGCACGCCGCGCCATCCCAAAATCCCCAAGGCCTTGCAGGAGCGCGGAGCACAATTCAACGGCAGCACGTCCAACGACCGCGTCAACTATTTCGAAACCCTCGCCGCCAGCGACGAAAATCTTGAGTTCGCCATTGATCTTGAGGCCGACCGGATGGTCAACAGCTACATCAAAGGTGAGGACCTGGCCTCGGAGATGACCGTCGTGCGCAATGAATTCGAGCGCGGCGAGAATTCGCCCTCGGGCGTGCTGGACAAACTTATCACCGCCACGGCCTACAATTGGCACAATTACGGCAAGCCGACCATCGGAAACCGCACCGACATCGAGAGGGTGCCGGTGGAAAATCTGCGGGCCTTTTACAAAAAGTATTACCAGCCGGACAATGTCATTCTGATCGTCGCCGGCAAATTCGATGTGCCCAAAGCCTTGGGCTACGTGCAGAAGCATTTCGGCCCCATCCCCCGTCCGGAGCGCAAGCTGGTGACCACCTACACGGAGGAGCCTCCACAGGAAGGCGAGCGCACCGTCGTGCTCCGGCGCGTGGGTGATGTCAGCGTGGTCGGCGCGGCTTACCACATGCCGGCCGGGCCGCAGCAAGATTCCGCCGCGCTGCAAGTGTTGGCCAATATCCTGAGCACCCAGCCTTCGGGCCGGCTTTACCAGGCCTTGGTGGCGACCAAAAAAGCGGCCAGCGCGGGCGCTTTCGCCAGGGCGGAGCATGACCCCGGCTTGTTTCAGCTCGAAGCGGAAGTACCCAAAGAGAGTTCGCTGGAGGAAGTCGAATCTTTGATGCTGTCCACGACCGAAACGCTGGCCGAAAAAGGCGTCACCGCCGAGGAAGTCAATCGCGCCAAGAAACAAATCCTCAAGCAGCGTGAAATGGCCGCGGCCAACACCGCTCAAATCGGTGTCTCCCTGAGCGAATGGGCCGCGCAAGGCGATTGGCGGCTTTATTTCCTGCATCGCGATTGGATCGAGCAAGTCACGCCCGAAGCCGTGCAGGCCGTCGCCGCTAAATATCTTGTGCGCAATAACCGCACCGTGGGCCTGTTCATTCCGACCGATAAATCAGAGAAAGTGCCGATTCCGCCCACGCCGGACTTGGCCAGCCTGGTATCTGATTACAAAGGACGCGCCGTGATGGCCCAAGGCGAAGCCTTTGACGCCACTCCGGCAAACATTGAAGTGCGCGCGCAGCGGATGGATTTGCCCGAGGGCGTGAAGGCCACCCTTTTGCAAAAGAAATCGCGCGGCCAGGAGGTGCACTTGGCGCTCACGCTGCATTATGGCAATGAGGAGAATTTGAAAGACTTGGAAGCGGCGGCGGGATTTCTGCCGGAACTGATGATGCGCGGCACCAAGAAGCTCTCCTACCAGGAACTACGGGATGCATTGGACGGTCTAGAAGCGAATTTGGGGACAGGCGGCGGCGGCCTCGGAACGATTACTTTTTCCATCCAAGCTAAACACGACACTTTGCCGGCGGTGCTCGATCTGCTGCGCCAAGTATTGCGCGAGCCGCTCCTGCCGGAGGATCAGTTTGAGCTATTGAAGCGGGGCCGCCTGGCCGCCTTGGAACAGGGCAAGACCGAGCCGTCCGTCCTCGGACCGCGCGCCTTGCAACGCAAGTTAAACCCCCGTTCGCCGGACGACATTCGATATGTGCCGACGACCGAGGAATCGCTGGAGCGTCTTCAAAAGGTCACTTATGAGCAAGTCACCCAGCTTTACCATGAATACCTCGGTTCGCAAGATGGCGACTTGACTATCGTGGGCGACTTCGACCCCGAGCCCTGTCTGGCCAGCCTCAAGGAGACTTTGAGCGGTTGGAAAGCGGCCAAGCCTTACGCGCGCATCGCCATGCCCATGGTTGAAGGCGAGAGCGGCGGACGCGAAAGCATTGAAACACCCGACAAGGCGAATGCAACTTACAGCGCGGGAATGATGATCCCGGTTCGCGATGATGACCCCGATTATCCGGCGCTGCTGCTGGGCAATTATATTTTTGGCGCCGGAGCGCTTTCGTCGCGCCTGGGCGATCGCATTCGCCAAAAGGAAGGCCTTTCTTACGGCGTGAGTTCGAGCTTTGCGGCCTCGGCCTGGGACAAGCGCGCCGAACTGAGCATCACCGCCATCTGCAATCCGCACAACATGGGCCGCGTGGAGACCGCGGCGCAGGAGGAGCTGGAGCGCATGCTGCGGGACGGCGTCTCCAAGGAGGAATTGGAGCAGGCCAAGCAGGGTTATTTGCAAGCGCGGCAAATCGGCCGCGCCAGCGATCAGGCCCTCACCGCCATGCTGTCAAATCTACGGCAATTGAACCGCACCATGGGTTACGAAGCGGACATGGACCAGAAGATCGAAGCCTTGACTCCAGAAGCCGTGTCGGCCGCGTGGAAAAAGCACATTGACGCAAAAAAACTGTCCGTCGTCGTCGCGGGTGATTTTGACGCGCCAGCGCCGGCAGCAGCGCCCACACCTTCGACCGCGCCAAAACCTTGATTAAATCTGTTCTTCACACGCTTGCAGGCGTTTGGACAGGAACGCCTGCTCTGATTTGATTTCCGCGAGTTGCAGAGATTTGCGGAAATGATCGGCCGCCACTCGTGGGTGACGCAGACGCGCCTCGAATTCACCGAGCACGGCATAGAGCAGATAATAAGATTCGAGCGAAGAGAGATTTTGAATCTGGCTGATCGCGCCGATCCCCGCTTGCGGACCATGAACTTCGGCCAGCGCAACGGCGCGGTTCAGTGCGACCACCGGTGAATCATCAAATTCAACCAAGCGATCATATAAAGTAAGAATTTGCGGCCAATCCGTCGAAGCGTAGTCCTTGGCGGCGCAATGGCAGGCGGCGATGCCGGCTTCAAGATGATACTCAGTGACCTCTTCGCCCGTGGCCGAGCGCGCGAAATGGAACAAGCCCTGGGCGATCATCGGTTGATTCCAGCACGTCCGATCCTGCTCCTGCAGGCGCAGCAAGTTGCCCTCGAGGTCGAGGCGGGCCGGGATGCGCGCCGCGTTCATCAGCATCAATGCGAGTAACGCGTGGGTCTTGGGCCGGTTGCCGGCGGGATGCTCAGACAACAAACGAGCCAGCCGAATCGCTTCCAGGCAGGTTTCTTCGCGTACCAACTTTTCCCCGCTGGAGGCTTTGTAGCCCTCGTTGAACAACAGATAGAGCGACTGCAAAACGCCGTCCATCCGCCCGGAGAGCGCCGCGTCGGCCGGAATTTCAAACGGAATCCGCGCCTCGCGGATTTTCCGTTTCGCTCGTGTCAAGCGTTTGGCGATGGCGGCCTCGGTGGTCAGGAACGCTTTGGCAATTTCAGCCGGGCTGAAACCGCACAGGGTTTTGAGGGCGAGAGCGACTTGCGCCTCCGAGGGAATCGCAGGATGGCAACAAACGAACATCATGCGCAAAGTGTCGTCCGCAATCTTCTGATCGAGGCTCGCCGCCACATCGGGCGGCGGGTCGGCCTGCTCGGTCAGCCGGACGATCTCGGGTTCCTTGTCGCGGAAAACCTTCTCGCGGCGCACCACGTCCAGGGCCAGGTTGCGGGAGGTCCGCATGATCCACGCGGCCGGGTTATTTGGGATGCCGTAGAAAGGCCACGTCTGCAAGGCCCGCACGAGGGCTTCCTGCACGACGTCTTCGGCCAGTCCGAGGTGTTCAATTCCGAAAATCCCGGTCAAGGTCGCAACCATTTTGGCCGCTTCCCGACGGAAGAGATGCTCGACAACCTGGGAAACCTCCCGCGGCTTTTCGTTGTTGTTTTCAACAGGACTCACGTTGCGCCCCCGTCATTTGCCTGCGCACGCTTTCTTCAACGCTTTGAGGTCCAATTTTGTCATTTGGAGGAGCGCTTGCATGGTTCGCTCAGATTTTGCGAGATCCGAACCGTCCAGCATCTTACCCAATGCTTCGGGAACGACCTGCCACGAAACGCCATATTTGTCCTTCAGCCAGCCGCACCTCGATGCCTCTCCCCCGGCCGAGAGCTTTTTCCAATAGTCATCAATTTCCTTCTGCGTTTTGCAGTTGACAACAAATGAAATGGCTTCCGTGAATTTGAAAACCGGTCCGCCGTTCAAGGCCACGAATTCCTGGCCATTCAGCAGAAAATTCACGGTCATGACGGAGCCCTTTTTCCTTCCAGAGACGTTCGCGCCAGCCTCTCCATAGCGAGCCACGCCTACAATCTTTGCCTTCTTGAAGACCGACACGTAAAAGTTTGCCGCTTCTTCGGCCTGGTCGTTGAACCATAAGAACGGCGCGATTTTTTGCATGGCTCTCGTGAGATGGTTGCGTGGGGCTATTATTTTGCGTTCTTGTTCAATTCCCACAAGGCGAATTCATTGCCCTCGGGGTCCCGGCAAATGGCAAAGTAGCCCATTTGAGGCACGGCCGTCTTGCGGACGCAGATGGTGCCGCCGAGTTTCTCCACTTTGGCCATGCCGCGTGTGACCGAGGGGGCACTAATGTAATTAGTGATCGGCTGTTGCGCGTGTTTGCGCACGATCAAGCCGCCATCCGGCGTGTCATCGCTCCCGCCGGTGTCAATGTGCCAGTAATCCTTCATGCCCGGAAACGGGTTGATTTTCCAGCCGAACATGGCGCTGTAAAATTTAGTCGCGCGCGCGGGATCGTCGGCCGGGATTTCAAACCAGACGATATTGGCTGACGGTGCTTTCTTCGGTTTGCTCATGTTGCTCCTTGTGGTTGATGTTTATGTTAATTCAAAATTACGACGAACGGCCCAAGCGAAGCAGGACAACTATTTCACCCTCCGGCCATGGCGCCGACAATCATAAACGGCTCCGTGCCTGCGACGACCGCTTCGGGCAGCTTTGTCTCGGGCGATTCGGCGGACCAATCTTCTTTGCACGCGAAAAAACGAATGAAGGGTCGGCGGCGCAACGTGCCGTGGTCGCGAATCGTTCCGCGCAAGGCCGGATAACGCGCTTCAAGCGCGTCGAGAATCGAACGCAGAGTGACGGGACTTCCGACCTCAAGCTGCACCTCCCCTTCGGCGCGCGCCAGCGTCCGCAAGTGATACGGCAGCACCACTCGAATCATGGCAGCGTTTGGACCTCGACCGAGAGGACCGCCGGAAGGTCCCGCACGATGGGATTCCAAGTGTCGCCGTTGTCGGCGGAACCATAGACCTGTCCGCCGGTCGTGCCGAAATAGATGCCGCAAGGCTCCAGGGAATCCACCGCCATCGCGTCGCGCAACACGTTGACGTAACAATCTTTCTGCGGCAGACCTTTCGTCAACGCTTCCCATTCGTGGCCGCCCGTCCGGCTGCGATAAACGCGTAGTTTGCCCTCCGGCGGAAAATGTTCGGAGTCACTTTTAATGGGCACAACGAAGATGGTTTCCGGTTCGTGCGCGTGGACGTCGATGGGGAAGCCGAAATCGGACGGCAGATTGCCGCTGATTTCGTGCCATGACTCGCCGGCATTGTCGCTGCGCATCACATCCCAATGCTTCTGCATGAAAAGGACGCCCGGACGAGACGGGTGCAGGGCAATGCGATGAACGCAGTGTCCAACTTCCGCATCCGGGTCAGGCAATTCCCAAGGCGACTTGAGGCCGCGGTTGGCGGGCTGCCAGGTCGCCCCGCCGTCATTCGTGCGGAAAGCCCCGGCCGCTGAAATGGCGATGTAGATTCGTTGAGGATCGGTGGGATCGAGCAGGATGGTGTGCAGGCCCATGCCGCCCGCGCCCGGCTGCCAGAGGTGGCCTTTGGCGCTGCGCAGACTGGGAAATTCCTGCCAGGTGCGGCCGCCGTCCGTGGTGCGAAACAAGGCTGCGTCTTCTGCTCCGGCATAGACGGTATCCGGATCGGTCAGCGAGGGTTCAAGATGCCAGATGCGCTTGAATTCCCAAGGGTGCTGCGTGCCGTCGTACCACTTGTGCGTGCCGGGGACGCCATCATATTTGAATTCGTTCCCCACCGTCTCCCAGGTTTGGCCGCCATCGTTGGAGCGTTGCATCATTTGGCCAAACCACCCGCTGGTTTGGGAAGCGTAAAGGCGATTCGGCTCCACCGGCGAGCCTTTGAGGTGGTACATTTCCCAGCCTGCAAAATGCGGGCCGCTGACGTTCCATTGGTCGCGCTTGCCGTCGGCGGTCAGGATAAACGCGCCCTTTTTTGTGCCGACCAATAATCGTATCGTGCTCATGAAAAGTGTTGCAGGCAGGGCGGCTTTTTGCGCCGTCCTGCCCGCCGATTTCGCTCAAAGCCTATAACCTTCCACTACGCCATCGCGCCCGCAAGCGCTGACTCGTGAAGAGCTTCTTTGCTGTGGGGACATTGCTCGCAGACAGGCCGGACCTCCACGACCGCGCCATAGGCCAGAATAGGGCACTGTTTGGCGAGGGTCACGGCCTCGTCGAGACTGTCGGCGTGCAGCAGGAAATAGCCACCAATGGCTTCCTTGGATTCGGCGAACGGGCCGTCGGCGACCACCCGGCCATTTTTGCCGGAAACCAGCTTGCCTTCCGGCGCCAGAGGCTGGCCTGCCGTGACGATCCCTTGCTCGGTCAGCCCTTTGAACCATGTCATCATCTGGCCGACGATGTTTTGGATTTGCTCCGGGGAAAGGCCTTTGTGCCAATCATTGCCCCGGAAAAGGAACATGTAATCAGTTTGCGTTTCATTGCTCATAATAATTCTTTCGTTTTGTTGTTCGAGCGTATGACTTGCTCATTCATACAACGAACGGGCGAGTGGAAACAGGACAATATTTTCGATTTTTCCCGTTGCTTTTGCAGGTTGGCCGTTGTCTTTTTCTGCCGTGTCTGGGCGAATTTGCAAATACTGGCTCCCTCTGATCCTCTGGATGGCCTTCATTTTTGGCGCGTCCTCCTCTCTCGGGGCACCGCGCAATACTTCCTACTTTTTCCGTCCTATCATGCACTGGCTCTTTCCGAACATTTCTGAAGAGATGCTCGAAAATGTCCACCACTTCGTTCGCAAGACGGGTCATTTTGTCGAATACTCCATGTTGGGAATTCTGGCCTGGCGCGTCGCGCGTTTCGATCCGGCCTTCAGCACATTTTCTCCACGCCGGCAATTTTGGTTCGCGCTGTTGTTTTGCATGTTCTACGCCTCAACGGACGAATTTCACCAGAGCTTTGTTCCCTCCCGCCAGCCCGCCGTGCAGGATGTTTTGCTGGATACGTCAGGCTCGGCTTTCGGGTTGTTGGCGATCTGGAGCGTCCGCAAGATGCGCGCCGCCACTTGATCTTATGAAACGTCCGCTGCTCCCGGTGGCGTGCTGGCTGATCGGCGGCATCCTGTGCGGTGAATTGGCGCGCCCTTGGTTACCGCTCTTGTTCGGCCTGTCTTTCGCAGTGGCGCTGGCCGCCTTCGCTTGGGAGCGCGGCCGTGCCTGGCTGCTGTGTTTGCTTCTATTCTTGGCGGGATGGACTGATGCCTCCTGGCACAGCGGCATCCTTTCCCCCCACGATTTGCGCCTCATCCTGGGCGAACAGCCGCGGTTCGTGACGCTGCGCGGCGTTATTCAAGCGCCGCCGACCCAGCGCATTTTCGAGCGCGACCAAAGGGAATCCTGGCATTCCTCCGCGCTGATTGAAGCGGAGGAGATTTCCTTCGACGGCAATTGGCAGCCGGCCGCCGGGCGGGTGGTGGCGGGAACTCCCGGTATATTGCCCACCAACTTTTTTGAAGGCCAACGAGTGGAAGTGGCGGGAATGGTCCAACCACCGCACGGGCCCTTTGCACGGGGCATGTTTAATCCGCGTGCGTTTTACGAACGGGAAGGCGTCTTTTTCCAATTGCAGACGACTGGGGCGGGCGATTGGAAAGCGCCACCGGCGACGTGGCCGATTTCGGAACAATTCCGGCAATGGGCCAGGAAAACCCTGGCATTGGGTCTGCCCGGGGAAGACGAACCGTTGCGCCTGACCTGGACCTTGCTGCTGGATTGGAAAGCGCCGCTGACCGGCTCGGTGGAGGAACCGTTTCTGCGGGCGGGCACTTTCCACATTTTTGCGGTGGACGGCCTGCGCATCGGGCTGCTGGCAGGCATTGGCATTGGATTATTGCGATTGCTGCGGCTGCCGCGTGCTCTGGGCGGCGTGCTGGTGCTGCCGGCGCTGTGGTTTTACGCCGGATTGACCGGCTGGCCCGCCTCGGCGGTGCGCGCGGCCATCATGGCTAGTGTGCTCATCCTTGGGTGGGTCTGCCGGCGCCCCATTGACTTGATCAATTCTCTGTTCGCGGCGGCCATCATCATTTTGTTGTGGGACCCGGCGCAACTTTTTCAACCTGGCTTTCAACTTTCGTTCCTCGTGGTGCTCTGCATCGCCATTGTATTGCCGAAGGTGCGGTTGTTCTTGCGCGGCTGGCTGTTTAAGGGCGATCCGCTCTTGCCCGTCGCTTTGCAAGCGCGCTGGCCCGTCTGGCTTTACACGCCGGCCTCATATATTATTGACACGGTGGCCATGTCTTTAGCCGCCTGGGTCGGCTCCATTCCGCTGGCGGCGTATTATTTTCACCTTTTCACGCCGGTCAGCGTTCCGGCCAATTGCGTGGTCGTGCCCGCGACGGCGCTGGCGCTGATGAGCGGCTTGGGCAGCCTCCTGACGGGCGCGTGGTTCCCCGCTTTGGCCGGCCTTTTCAACAACGCAACGTGGGTTTTGATGAAATTCATCCTCTCGTTCAGCCATGGGGCCGCGCAATGGCCGTCCGGCAATTGGAATATCGCCGCCCCGTCGGCGGGCGCGTGCATTTTTTATTACGTGGCGCTCTTGCTGCTGGCCACCGGCTGGATTTTTCGCGCCCGGCACAAGTGGGCCATCCTCGCCGCGCTCGGGACGATAGCCGTCGTCGGCACAATTCATTGGTCGCTCGGCTGGCGCGTCGCGCGTCTTGACATTCTGCCCGTCAACGGCGCGCCGGTTATTTTCGTGGACGCCCCCGGACGGGAGGGGAAATTTCTCGTTGACTGCGGCAACGAGCAATCCGCCCGCGATCTTCTCAAGCCATTCCTCTGCGCGCAGGGAATCAATCGCCTCGCCGGCCTCTGCCTGGCGGTTGGGCGGATGGAGTTTTTCGGCGGCGCCAGACTTCTTTTGGAAAATATTCCCGCCAAGGATACTTTGGCTGGCACCGCGCCCAACCGCTCGACAGCTTATCGCGACTTGGTCGCGAAATTGAGCCGCACTCCCGGCTGGCGGGCGGTCAAGGATGGCGATCAAGTGGACGGTTGGACCGTGCTCCAGCCCGGCCCCTCGGACAAATTCGCGCAAGCCGACGACAACGCAGTGGTCTTGCGGCGTGAATTCAACGGCCATTCGGTTTTGCTCCTGCCTGCTTTGGGGCGCGACGGGCAGGACGCCCTCATGCAACGCCACCCGGATTTACACGCGGAATTTGTCATCGCCGGCCTCCCCGCCCGTGACGAACCGCTGTGCGAACCGCTGCTGGACCAGTTGAAACCGCGCGTCATTGTGCTGGCCGACGCGAAATTCCCCGCCACGCGCCGCGCCCCACCCAAACTGCGCCAACGCCTGGCCCGCCGCGACACGCGCGTGGTGTATGGCCGCGACAACGGCGCGCTGACCTTGGAATTCTTGCCGGACGGCTGGTCTCTCCGCACCGCCGACGGTCAGCCCGCCGTTGACCCGCAACCAATTGCGAGCGAAGACTCGCTTAATCCATAATCTCTTTTAGTTGTTTCACCCCTTTTTGCTCGGTATAATACCGTGGATGAATCCAGACATTCGCTGGAAACAACGGTTTCAGAATTTCAACCGCCGCTTTGTGCTCCTTAGCGAGGCTTTGGAACGCGGACCTGAGGCCCTTTCCATGTTGGAAAAGGAAGGAGTCATTCAACGCTTTGAATTCACTTTGGAACTGGCTTGGAAAACCGTCAAAGATTACCTGGAAGAAAGCGGGGTGGTTATCTCTCCAATCACCCCGCGCCAAGTCATTAAGGAGGCCTATGTCGCCAAGCTGATTGCCGATGGCGAGGTGTGGATTAAAATGCTGGATCATCGCAACCTGCTTTCTCATACCTACGATTCTGCCGTTTTTGAAAAAGCGGTCGAAGCCATCGCGGCGATCTATCTACCGGCCATAAGCAAGCTGCATGAGTTTTTCGTGAAGAAAAGCGCCGAATGAAAACACCCGCCCTCAAACCCCATGAGCTTGCCCTGCTGCGAGATGTGTTTGACCGGCATCCAGAAATCAAGGTTGTGAAACTATTCGGCTCGCGCGCCAAGGGAACCAACGCGCCTTCTTCCGACATTGACCTCGCGCTCTGGGGCGAGGTGGATGAACTGCGCGCCGAATCCATCGCAGCCGAATTGGACGAATTGCCCACCGCTTACAAATACGACGTCAAACCGTTTCACCTGATCAAGCTGAATCCCTTGCGGGAACACATCGAGCGCGTCGGCATCACCATCTACCTGCGGGAAAGGGAGAACAGGGCTGACACCTGTAACAGCCCGCCTGGCCAAGCTGTTTTGTAACGTGGAATTCTGGTTGCAAAATCTAAAGCGAGTAGATACCGATTGTTAGTTAATCCTAAGGTGCGGCGTTATGTTAGAAGCCCCCAAGCAAATGAGGAAAGCATTGAAGGAAATTGTGGTTCCAGTCTTGCGCCAACAAGGTTTTACAGGATCGTTTCCTCATTTCCGCCGAATTCGGCAAAGCACTATCGATTTGTTCGCCTTTCAGTTTGATCTATACGGCGGAGGGTTCATCATCGAGATTGGGTGGTGCGACTTGGCTGGCTTCACGACTTATTGGGGCAAACATATACCACCCGAAAAAGTCAGGGTTTGGGATGTCCCTTTTGATCGACGAGAACGAATTCAGCCGGGATCTGGCGCGGGGAAAGATAACTGGTTTCGTTTTGATTCACCTGATCCCGGCGCATTTGTTGCTATAGCAAGAACAGTTATTCCCTTCTTGGACCAAGTAGACAAAAAGTTTGACCGATTAGTCCGGACCTAAAATGCGACTATCTTCGCTTCGTTGGCGCTGGTAACAGGTGTCTAACAAGAAACAAGTGTCAGTCCTGAACCGCTTATGAATGAATTGGTCGTAGACATAAAATCCAAATTGCAAAGAGGTGAGGCGCGTTTTCCGCGAGAGTGAAACGTGCCCTCTAAGCCGCTTCGGCAGAAAATGCCACGGCGAAAAGAAAGTTGAATAAAAGCGCTTGCGATCCCATCAAAGTATGCGATGAGTGAATTGCATGGGGCGCTTCCTGCATCGCCGAAGCGCGATGGAGCACCGGTCGGCGCACGATCTTTGACATGTTGCAGTATGAGCTGTGGTTTAGGATTCGGGGTATGCAGGCGCACCGGGACGGTGCTTGAACCCGCAGCCGAGACGGCTGCGCCACACAAGTCAAGCGACGCAAGTCGTTGATTTCCACGGTAATCTTGGATAATCCACTCTTTTTTTAATAGGAGGGACAAGGGGGCGAAAACGGAAGCGCGGAGTCTAGGCCGCTCTGGCCTTTACTTTGGTCATTTCAGGATTTCACATTAACCATGATGCTCAAATGCGCCACCGCCCTTTTTGTTTTTCTCGGTGGATTTGCCGTCATGGTGCTGGAGATCATTGGCGCGCGGTATCTGGCCAAGGATTTTGGCGGCTCGTTCTATGTCTGGATCAGCCAGATCGGCGTGATCCTGGTGGCCTTGTCCGCCGGCTACGCCATCGGCGGCGCGCTGGCGGACCGCTTTCGCCGTGCTGGTTTCCTGGCCGTCCCCATGGCGGTGGCGGGCTTGTTCATTTGTTTCATTCCCAACTTCACACCACGTTTGCTCGAAGCAATCGTCATGCGCCACCCCGTCGGGCAGGACATCCCGGCCATTTGGGTGAAGCTGGATCCGGTGCTCGGCAGCGCTTTGGTGTTTTTTCTGCCGTGTTTTGTGCTGGCTCTCATTTCTCCTTACATGGTCCGCCTGGCGTCCAGCCGCTTGGATCGCGTCGGGACCATCAGCGGTTTGATCTACGCCGCCAGCACGGTTGGCAGCATTGCTGGGGTGTTTGTGTCGGGTTACATTTTCATTGATTATCTCTCCGTCACCACGATCTTCCGTGCTACCGGGATAGTGACCCTCTTTCTGGCCGGGTTGAGCTTGGCGATGGACAAGTGGATGAGTCGTCCTCCGCCGGAGTCAAATGGGTGAACACGAGATAACGGAGGAAACGGAGAATGGACAGGTGGTGGATAAAATGGGTTTCTCAGAAAGCGAGACATGTCGAACGGTGCCTCTGCCGTTTACTTAAACCTAAGCAATGGCCGGGCCTCAGTTGCCTCTGTTTCCTCCTGTTCATTCCACAGAAATCTTGTCACAGTGGTTCGCATGAAAGGAACTTCATCCATCGGCGCGTTTCTCGTTCCGGTTCGAGTGCTGTTTGGTGTGGTGGCCTTGCTCTGGAGTTGGAGCGGCACGGCGCAACCGGCCAGAGAAGTGGTCTTCGAGCGCATTTCCCAATATCATCACATCCAGGTCTATGACGAGGGAGATGTCCGCACCCTCAGCTTCAATGGGTCGTGGGAAACCACCATGTCGAAATCGAATACGTTGACGGGGCATTTCGAATATACTGAGTATTTTCAAATGCCGTTTATTTGGAATCCGGACCTCAAGCGCGTGCTGATGGCGGGGTTGGGCGGTGGCAGCACTCAACGCGCCTATCAACATTACTTCACCAACGTGATGGTTGACACGGTTGAGATTGACCCAGCCGTGGTGGAGGTCGCCGAAAAATACTTTACGGTGAATGAATCGCCTACTCTGCGGATTCATACGAACGACGCCCGGCAGTTCTTGCGGCTTACGACCAATACCTACGATGTCATTCTGATGGACGCCTACGCTACGACCCGCTACGGCTCCTCTCTGCCGCCGCAACTGGTGACCAAGGAGTTTTTCACTATCGCCAGCCAACACATGAGCACCAATGGCGTGCTGGCCTACAACGTCATCGGCCAACTCAATGGAATGCGCGAAAACCTCGTGGGCGCTCTGTATCGCACCATGAAGGAAGTTTTTCCCCGGGTCTATCTTTTCCCGGCGGTCGAAAGCCGCAACATTGTGTTTATTGCTACCAAGTCCACCAATCTATCCGCCTGGCCTCAGGTGCAGCAGGCGGCGACTGAGCGCGTCCGTTCCGGCGTGGTGAAAATGCCCACGTTTTTGACACGGGCGCGGCGTTTGATTCTCCGGCCGCCACCGGCCACCACCACTTCGCTCATCCTCACGGACGACTACTCTCCGATTTAAAAGTTGATGGACGGTTCTAACTAGTGGGGATTGGCGGCATCCAGCATGGAACTGGCGCTAAAATTGTTGGCCATCACGAATTTCAAGAGGAAGATTTTCGCCAGCGTGATCATCTTGGTAGGTCTCCTCCTGATAATCGTTCTCACGATATGGGCGACCGATTACTCGAGCGGGGGCGCGCTCAGACTGCCCGTCGGCTCCGTCGCACCTGTCATCAGCCTGGGAGAGACCCACGGTCTGATCCTCGCTTCAGACGGAAGTCTCTGGTCTTGGGGCTCGGATTTTCTCGGTTGGCCTGTCCTGGGATTGAACAAAGGCTCAAACCAACCCCGGCTTCGCAGGATCGGTCATGATACCAATTGGGTGGGCGTTTCCGCCGCAGTTGAGCACAATTTGGCACTGAGGTCCGACGGCTCGATTTGGTCTTGGGGCGAAAACCTGAACTGTCAATTGGGCAACGGGACCACAGCGTCGATGCAAAATAGCCCTGTTCCGTCGTCTCCAGGAAATGACTGGAAACAGGTGGCGGCTGGCGCCTACAGCAGTTTCGCCTTGAAAACCAACGGCACATTGTGGGCCTGGGGCATGAATTGGGCCGGGGAATTGGGCCTCGGTTACACGAACCGCAGCGTCACCAACGCGACACAAGTAGGCCCGGCCACCAATTGGATCAAGGTCTGGGCCGGCGGCTTGGCCTCGGTGGCGATGCAATCCGATGGGACTCTTTGGTATTGGCGCGAGAATCCCAATCCGGCCTTCGCGCAAGGCTCCAACCAGATTGTCGTTCCCACTCGCATCACGCCGGACACCAATTGGACGGATGTCGGCTTTGGGACGGAAGATACAGTCTTTGCCATTAAGTCCGATGGGACTCTTTGGGCTTGGGGAAGGCAGGCGCATGTCTATACCGGCGTGACAAATCAAAATTTGGATACCATTCCGATCCGAGTTGGGCTCGACAATGATTGGCGGAGCATTTCCGCTTGCGGTAATTGGTGGTGCCAAGGGTTGACCAAGACGGATGGCTCAACCTGGCTCATGGATGCGTCGGATTCCAAACCCAACGGCCCTCGCAGCCCGTATAAGCCGCTGCGATTCCGGCGGATTGCATTCCCAAGTAATTATATCGCCTTCACTGCCGGCGCCGCTCATGACGCTGCCCCCGGTGTCCACCTGCCCGTCGGCGTGGTTCTGACCCGCGACGGGGAGGTCTGGACTTGGGGGATGGTCTTGGGTGATGCCCGGCTTAATTTTTGGGAATCCTTGGGGCAAAATTTCGCCAACCGCTTCCATCTCAATATACAATTCAGCGATCCAAAATCCGAGATGCGGCCAACGCCATGGCAGCTTCCACATTTGGAACCCGAACCGTCTGACGCTTCGTCCAAAAAGTAGAAGGCAGGCCAACGTTGCAAGAATGGCACCAAGTTTAAGGCTGGCTAGCTTCGCCAATCTGGCGAATCCAGATATTTCGGTAATGAACCGGGTTGGCGTTGTGCTCCTGCAATTCAATGAAGACCTCGGGCGAATGCGGTGCGGGATATTTCGAGAGCGACTTCCAAGGCACCATGCTGCTGATGCCGTCGGTGCAACCGAGGAATTCGTAATGGTTTTGCACCACGACTCCGTTATGGAGCACGGTGGCGCAGGCTTTCTTGACTAACGCGCCTTTCTCGCCCCAGCGCGGCGATTCAAAAATGATGTCGTAAGTCTGCCATTCCCCCGGCGGTTTGCTCGCATTGACCAGCGGCGGCGACTGGCCGTAAATGGCGCCCGCCTGCCCGTCCGGGTAAGTCTTGGCCTGGTAGGAATCGAGCACCTGCACTTCATACATGCCATTGATGAGAATGCCGCTGTTGCCGCGTCCCTGTCCGCTGCCGGTGGCTGGCACGGGCGCGGTCCATTCCACGTGCAATTGGAAATCCGCCCATTTGCCCCGCGTGCGAATGCCTCCGCCACGGGTGACTTCCATATAACCGTCCTGCACCTTCCAAGCTGCGTCCCCGCCCTGGCTGCTTTGCCATTTCGAGAGGTCTGCGCCACTGAAAAGAATTTCCGCATCAGAGGGAGGCGGCGCTTTCTGACTGAATGACGCCCCCGGCGTGATCACGGCAGGTTGCGGGCGGTCCGGATCATGCACATGCCATCGCCCGCCTGGCAGCATCGGAGTATCGCGAAAGCCGTAAATCTGATTGTTTTCTTTCTGACCGAAAGCGGCCAACCGAAAAGTCAAAACGATTAAACATGGGATGAACCGTCTGATTGATGTGTTCATAGTCCCTAAATCTTCACCTTGAATTCTTCGCCTTGCTTAAGCGAGCGCGCGAACGCGGTCATCAACTGCGGGATTTGCACGAGGTCTTTCAAACTCACCACCTCTACCGGTGAGTGCATGTAACGGTTCGGCAAACTGATCAGCGCGCTGGGAATGCCTCCGCGCGTCCAGAAGATTACGTCCGTATCAGTGCCTGTATTGTTGGAGGAGGCTTCGTGCTGCAACTTGATTTTCTGCGTCTTGGCCACAGCCTCCAAACGCGCCACCACGTCAGGATGATTGCAGCCGCCGTGGGTTATGGTCGGGCCTTTGCCCAACCGCACATCCCCGTGCTGCTGCTGGCTGACGGTCGGATAATCGGTCGCATGCGTCACATCCACCACCAGGGCCACGTCCGGCTTGAGCGTGTAGGCGATTTGCCGCGCGCCCAACAACCCTACTTCCTCCATGATGTTGGAGACAGCCAGGACTTCCGCTTGCAACTTTTTGCGTTCCTCGCTCAATTGCCGCAAAGCCTCGGCCACCGCGAAGGTGCCGACGCGATTGTCAAAGGCGCGCGCCACCGCCAGATCACCCCGCAGTATATCAAAGGAATCGCTCAAAGTGATCGGGTCGCCCACGCGGATCAGGCGTTCGGCCTCCTTGCGGCTGTCCACGCCGATGTCAATAAACAAATCCTCCATTTTGGGCAATTTGCGGTCGGAATCACTTTTGGTCAGGTGTGGGGCGACGTTGCCGACCACGCCTTTGACGGGGCCGCCTTTGCTGTGAATGACGACGCGCTGGGCCTTGGTAATGGCGGGATCAATGCCGCCCATTTTGCGGACATAAATGTAGCCCTGCTTGTTGATATAATTGACGACCATCGAAATTTCATCGGCATGGGCGGCCAGCATGAGGCGGGGCGAGCCGCCTTTATTCAAGACCGCCACCGTATTGCCGTAGGCGTCGCTGAAGGTTTCGTCCGCGAAAGGGGAGACGTAATCGAGCCAGACCCGCTGGCCGCGGGCTTCATGGCCCGAAGGGCTGGGTGTGTTGACAAGCTTTTCCAGGAATTGAACAGATTCGTCGCGCATGGGATATAGTAGTGATGTGAATTCGTGTTGTCGATTGCTCTCTATGCTTCCAAAAATGAGAGAGGAGTCTCAAACATTCTAGAGAACGAACAAACGGCGGAGCCAATCCTCCCGCTTCCGAGTGCAAGAACTGTCCCCGTGTGGTTTATAGGTGAAACGGCTACGGGCAACAATCCTCTTTCCCGAGCGAACCTTTCACGCAGGCCATGGCTTCCGACGTAAATCTCGGAGAACCTGCCACCCGCACAGTAGGACGACGAGCACTCCGGTGACTATCGTTGACGGTTCGGGCACCGGGCTGGCAATCGCGTAGTATTGATCTTCCGAGATGCCTGTCTCCACGCTGCCTAACTCACTCCCGGAATAATCCACCCTATAATTGCCGTTGCCCGCTGATTGGCCTGGGGCAGCTTCGGGCCCGGTGCAAAAATAATTGACGTTGGGGATGCTCTTGGCCAGATACGCAAAAAACAATCCTGCATCAGAATTATCCGCCGCGTATTGTGGCAGCCCATTCAAATATTGAGCCAGCGCGTTGGCCCCTGACGCATCGCCCCACCAAGGCTGCGACTCAAGGGTGCTTTCATTGTCGGCAAAAGTGCCGAAATAGACAGAAATCGCGTATTCCTGCCCGCCATAATAAATGTCCTCTTGCGCCCTGGCTGTCCAGGCGCACAGACAAAATGCAAAAATGGCGACGGCGAATGATACTTTCACTCAAAAATATCATACTAAAAATGGCCGGGCCGTCAATGGCAGGCAGGAACTAATTTATCACTCTTGCGAGGCTGGCATAAGCCCTGTTTCAACGAGAGGCGCGGATTCTCAAATAGCAATATTGGCTGAGTGGCCGGACCCAACAGTCACTCCCGCCGCTGCTTCCGGCGCAGATCACGGATGACCCGCCATCCGCACGGGATGGCCACCATGCTGGCGGTGATATAGGTGGACGTTTCGCCCACAGGGGTAACTACAGCGTAGCACAAATTGCCAGAAACTAGTGTTTCCGTGCAACCTGTTGAACTTCCGGCAAATACATAAGTGGAATTGCCGTTGCCTGACGCTTCGCTTCCAGTGCAAAAATAGGTTTCGTTAGGGATGGTCTTGGCCAGAAATGCGAAATACAATCCCTCGTCAGAAACATCAGCCGTAAACTGCGGCAGATTGCTCACATATTGCGCCAAAGCATCGGCTGCCGATTGGTTGCCCCACCACGGCTGTGACTCAAGCGTAGCCTGGTTAGCCGCAAAAGAACCAAAATAGACGGAAATCTGGTATTCCTGGCCGTCATATTCAATGACTTCCTGCGCCTTGGCGGCCCACGCGCTCACTAATAAGGCGCCAGCGATAATTGCTACGGATACTTTCACACTGCATAGCATAGCCATTTCCTTGCCATTCTCGCTTTTGCGAGAGCTTTATTGTCAATAATGAGTGATAATGACCTCGTAATCAATGAGTTGGCTCTTTCCTGAGGTTGGTGTGGATTATTCTCCTTTCCCCTTCCGCTCCTCTTTTAGCCGCCATTTTGCGAAAAGTCGCAAACCACTAGAATTTCCGCGGGCCCTCCAGGGCGCAAATCTGGATTGGGCAGGGACGGCTAGTCAGCCTGCTATCGCCTATTCAACGGCCTTGAGCCTGCCCAGCCCTTGAGGCCATTTGGCTCATTTTAACCACTTGGAGGCGGCTGCGCCGATGTTCACGCGAAAAAGCGCAAGGCGTTAGTAGGCGTTAGTAGGCGTTAGTAGGTTTGATTTAGAGCAGCCATCGCACGCTATTTTTGGACTTTTTGAGCCTTTCCACGCGCCAGCCTCAACCCTGCATTTGACCTGTGGTGCGGAAAACCTTCTCTGGGAGGCCCCGAGAAGGCGTGAAATTCACGCACACGCCAGACTATCACTCCACCTGTAGGCGCCCGATGGCTGGCTCGGCCGTCTTTTCCGCGGCGGACCACTAAAACCCCTTTTCCCTCGATTTCAAAGAACACGCGCCGGCTGGCCCTTTTCGGGGCACCGGCGTCTCCACCATCCACTCATACCACACTTTTGTGGTAACGCAAGCAGTCGTCCCGATCAAAAACAGATTTGCGCCCGTCCTCCATCGGTCAATCAAATGGGGCTTTCCAAAAGGCCGCCAGCCCTCTATAACTTTCAGTTTTCCATGATATGGCAAAACTCGAAGAAAAGTGGCCTCAAGGCCTGCTTGGGAACACGCCTTAACGCAAAGTCGCAAAGACGCGGAAACGGTATGGGAGAAAGTCGATTGTGCCATTGTGCCACCACAGCAGAATTGCGAATCGAGGCCAAAGCGAAAAGTGCCCCTACAGTACAGCCACCTGTCGATATTGAGCATCCCCAACAAGCTGCTTCACCCCAGCTTTCACGGATGCGAAACAAGCCTCTTCTAGTAAGAGCTAGGCGCTTAATCCGGGATAACATCCAGTGGGTCAAGGTTTGCCGCGCTGCGCCTTTGCGTATTGGCGCCTTTGTGTTGAAACTTTCCGGCCTGATCGGGAGAACGTGCAAGCCAATGACCGCGTGCCTTTGCAGCCTGCTTGGGTGCGCCTCGCTCGCAGCGGCGACCCAGACGCATGAGGAACCGTCGCCGCCCCCCGTCCAGCGCGAGTTTCGCGGGTTGTGGGTGGCCACGGTCGCCAATATTGACTGGCCCTCCAAAAGTGGCCTCGACTCCGCCCTCCAAAAACAGGAATTGCTCGCCATTCTGGACCGCGCTGCGGCCCTGCGCTTCAACGTCGTCGTCCTCCAGGTGCGGGGCAGTTGCGACGCCTTTTATGAATCCAAAATCGAGCCTTGGTCAGAATACTTGACGGGCCGCATGGGCCAGGCCCCTTCCCCGCCCTACGATCCCCTCGAATTCGCCGTGGCCGAGGCCCACAAACGAGGCTTGGAGTTGCACGCCTGGTTTAATCCTTACCGCGCGCGTTTGGGTGCTCGCAAGACGCCCGTCGCACCCGATCATGTCTCCGTCAGGCATCCCGCATTGGTTCGCACTTATGGAAAATTCCTCTGGCTTGATCCGGCTGAGCAGGGCACGCAGGATTATTCCCTGAGCGTGGTCATGGACGTGGTGCGGCGTTACGACATTGATGGAGTTCATTTCGACGATTATTTCTATCCCTATACCGAATACGCGGGGGACCAGCCCATAAACTTTCCCGACGAGGTTCCCTGGCGCCGCTACCAGGAGCAGGGAGGCAAACTTTCGCAGGCGGATTGGCGGCGGGACAACGTCAATCAATTTGTTCGCAGCGTCTATCAAGCCATCAAGAAGGAAAAACCGTGGGTGAAATTCGGCATCAGCCCCTTCGGAATTTGGCGCCCGACCTTCCCGCCGCAGATTACCGGGTTGGACGCCTACAACGCGCTTTATTGCGACTCACGCAAATGGCTGACAGAAGGATGGCTCGATTATTTCGCGCCGCAACTCTATTGGCCCGTGGACCAGAAGGCGCAGAGCTTTCCAGTCTTGTTGCAATGGTGGGCCAGCCAGAATACCCTCCATCGAACCCTCCTGGCCGGCATGAAGGTCGGCGGCTGGAAGAACGTCACCAACGAGGTCGCGGAAGCAACGCGCGAAATTGAATTGACACGTCAAATTCCCGGCGCCTCCGGGCAAGTCCTTTGGCACTCTCGGCAGCTCTTGCGCGATACCAGCCGCGTGGGGGACATTTTGCAAAATCAGGTTTATGCCGAGCCCGCGCTGGTTCCCGCCTCTCCCTGGCTCGGGACCAACGCCCCCGGCCAGCCGGGGCTCCAAGCCGAACTGCACCCGGACGAATTGAGTTTGAATTGGAGACCAGGCGGGGGTGAGGTGTGGCTCTGGGTTTTGCAAAAGGAATCCGACGGGCATTGGAACGCTGAAATTCTGCCGGGGGCCAAAACCAGCGAAACGATCCAACCCGGCTTTGGCCAGATGTTGCCAGAAACCGTCGCGCTCTACGCTATGGATCGTTTTGGCAACTTAAGCCGTGCCGCCCTTTACCACCGAGGGCATTAAAGCAGTTAAAGCGGAAATCCGGGAGAAATCTTGACATAACTTCGTACGTGTCGGATGTTGAGCGACCACATAGAAGTGGGGGGGCGTACTGGTTTCGACCTGCGAGATACGCCAGAGGCGGCATGCCGAGGATGGTTCGTTGGCCTCGTAAAAAATCGAGCCAAAAATTAAGCGCTAACGAAGAATTAGCTCTCGCGGCCTAAATTGCTGCGACGTCCGCCCCTGGACACCTGCTACGGGGGACGGACGCTATAGCAGGTTAGGCGGGACGTGGAGACTGCGCGCGTTTCGCTGAAATATTTTCATGCGGACTGGATCGTCGGATTCGCGTCAGAACGTTATTCGCCGGTTGAGACTCTCTTCTGACTAAGCATGTAGTCGCGGCTGGTTTGTTTGGCAGGGACGCGGGTTCAACTCCCGCCGCCTCCACCATCCATAGCTCCGTCTTTGGAGCGGAGGAGGGCTTTTTGCTAACGAGGTTCCGAGCTACGGTTGGCAGGCCATTTTTCTGTAGTTTTATGTTTTACACTTACATTCTGGAAAGTATCGCCGCCCCAGGCGAATATTATCGAGGCCATACGGGAAAATCTCAAGCGCCGTCTCGCGGAGCATAATTCCGGGGGCGCATCTCACTTTTTTCAACTTTCGTTACTCCCTCTCCTCCACATACTTGTGGAGGAGAGGGTTGGGGAGAGGAGGAAACCCCCTCTCCCTAACCCTCGCCCGCTTGCGCGGGGAGAGGAAATTCAAAAGCGCGCGACGGCCAAATTTTTGCAAGAAATTGAGATGCGCCCTAATTCAGGCAAATGTCCCCACACGTCGAAAGGCAAGCCATGAAAAGTGAAGTTTTATTCGGCCTTTGAAACCTTGGCACTGGCTCAGGGATTTGAACAGTATTTGAAAGGCGGCTCCGGTGATGCTTTCGCGAAGAAGCATTTTGGCTTATGAAGGGCCTATCCACCCCAAATTGCGCTACGCATATTTTCTTCATACTGATCCAGTTTTTCGTGCTGGACCGCATACAAAAAGTGCCACATTCGCCGGATTGGCTTTAAATCCGGGAGGTGCCAGGAAAGTAAGATTTGAGCTAAGTTTCCCAAAGCCACAATCCGAGTCGGCCGCAATAATGCGACTTCTTTCTCGAAAAAATTTAAGTGCTCGGGAAAATCTGGCGGCAATGGCTTCATATCTGGATGTAAATTGCCCGAATCTACTGAGGGGTGAAGACCTTATAGCAATGTTCTTAACCGGCGCGTACCGTTTCCTGGTTGATATAATTGGCACGCAAAATCGAAAGATATTAATATGAAAAAAACATTTCGGGCAATCACTTTCTTCGCCATTGCGGCATTCGCGGTTGGCTGTAAACCATCGGATGATAACTCCACCTCGCAGCAACTCGACAAGGTCAAGACCGAATCGAAAGCAGACGCGAAGGCAATGAAGGATTACGCCTACGCGCAACGAGCCGAATTTGTGACAATGATGCAGGGCCAGTTGGACGCTCTTAATAAGGATATAGACACGCTTTCCGCCAAAATTGATAGCTCCAGCGATGCGGTCAAGGCGGATGCCAAACCCAAGCTTCAAGCCATGCGCGACAAGGCGGCGGCGTTAAACAAGCAACTGGATGACGTCAAAGGTGCGTCTGAGTCCACTTGGGACAGCATTAAAGCCAGCTCGGAGAAAGCCTACAGCGGGTTGAAAGACGATTTCCAACAGGCGCGTCAATGGGCCAGCGATAAAATCGCGCCTTAACGCCCATCAAAGCCTGTATAAGCCGAAGCAGGAAAACCAACGCTGCAAAAGGCCTGCGTGACGTCCGAACGGACAGCAGGCCGATATGCAGCGCCGCTGGTGGTGTCGGCGCGAAGAAAATCTCACCGTGCAGGAGTGGCGTCTACAGCGGTTTAATAAAAACTGTAGCCGAAAGTCAACGGAGGTAGGCGAGACTCTGTCGAGCCGTGACTCGATTTCGCCGAGATAAAGTCAGGGCTCGAAGTTAGAACAACAGGAGAGAGGCCCGCGTTGCGGGCTGGAGTCTCGCCCTACCGAATACTAGGCCACAGTTTTATTTAAACTGCTCTAATGCCATCGCACGCAAACACTCCCCGCTTGGTGTGTTCGGGTTATACCGTATAGCCAGAGGCGGGCGCAAATGATTCAATTCATAAGGAAGCAGATTGCGAAAACTCCGTTTTTCTGCTCGTCGGCGCCAAACCTTGAAGATTCCCACCGACGCGTGAGGGAGGTTTCAGGCTGCAGGTTACTTGCAATCGTGCCGCGACCTTGGCGAAATCGCATTCTTATGAACAGGTTCGCATGCAAGATACTCGCACTAAGAGCTTAATATGGGCCGACCCGACCAACGGGCTCTACCGGAAGACATTGTCCAGCGTAGGCAGCTACACCCGTGAACAGTGGCGCGAAGTGCATTATCTGGCGGCGGTGCTGGGCACGGCGCTCTTCCTTAGCGTGCAGCCACGACGCTGGCGGCGCACCGTGCGGGATGCTTTCAAATGGCAATTCTTATTCTTCGGAGTGGAATCAGTCCGCTTCATTTTCATAGTAGCGGTGATGGTGGGACTTTCGGTCGTTGTGCAATTGGGCGTTTGGACTGGCAAGCTCGGGCAATCACAGAAGTTGGGGCCATTGCTGGTCGTCGTGGTAGCACGTGAATTGGGGCCGCTCTTCGCCAACTTTGTCCTCATCGTGCGCGGTGGCAGCGCGATTGCCACCGAGTTGGGGATCATGAAAGCAGGGGGCGAGGTGCGGGTGCTGCAGGCGCAGGGTCTGGAACCGATGTTGTTCCTGGTTATGCCACGCGTCTTGGCGATGGCTGTCGCGTCGTTTTGTCTGTCGGTGATTTTTGTGGTGGTCGCTTTTGCCAGTGGCTACGGGTTCGGACGGTTCTTCGGCCATGCCAACGTGGACCCCGCTGTGTTCCTCTCCAGCGTGTTCAAAGCCGTGCATCCTTTCGACGCTTTCGGTTTCCTGGTGAAATGTCTCCTGCCGGCCCTGCTGACGGCGGTCATATGTTGCACGGAAGGACTGAGTGTGGAAGGTGGAGTCACGCAAGTGCCGCTGGCCGCCAAACGTGCCCTCACTCGGTCGCTTTTTGCCTTGTACCGCACGTCTGTCGCAGTCTCGGTGCTGGCCTACGCTTGAATCTTCGCCTCAAGCATGAATGATCCCATATCCATCTTGAAGTTCAGCGACGTGACGATTGAATCCAGTCCGCACTACGAGACAGGACTATGGAACAGCTCTTTCGAACTCAAGCAAGGCGATCTGTTGCTGGTCCGCATGGAGCGCGAAAACGAACGGTTGCCGCTGGCGGATGCCACCGAGGGGCTGACGTCCCCTAGCCAGGGAAGCGTCATGTTTCTTGGCGAGGATTGGCAGCTCATGTCCGCCGATCGCGCGGCCGCGCACCGCGGGAAAATCGGGCGTTTGTTCGACGACGAAGGCTGGATCAGCGACCTCGATGTAGACCAGAACATCATGCTCTCCCAGCGCCACCACACGCACCGGAGCGACCAGGACATCATGGAAGAGTCCCTCAAACTGGCTCGTGTCTTCGGTCTGCCCGGACTGCCGCGCGGCCGGCCGGGGAGCATGCGAAGGTGGGATTTGCGCAAGGCGGCGTGCATTCGCGCCTTCCTGGGCCAGCCGTCCTTCATCATACTCGAGCAGCCAGTGCATGGTGTTTACGCCGATCTTACCACTCCGCTGATCAACGCGGTGCAGTCGGCCCGCCAACGCGGCGCGGTTGTTCTCTGGCTCGTGACGGACACGAAAATCTGGAATCATACCGGCATCCGCACGACAACCCGGGCCCGGATGTTCGGTTCTGAATTGCGCGCCGTGGAAGCGGACTCTTCCTGATCCGCCTGGCAGGGTCTTCATGCAAAATCGTTTCCACTTTCGTCATGTCAACGAACTAACCGGCCTCCTTGTTCTGGGCGTGATGGCGCTGGTCCTCGTGGGCATCGTTTTCAGTGAACATTCGCAGCGGTGGTTTGCGCTCAAATACGGCTTTGGTGTGCGGCTGCCGGAAGAAGGCGCGCTGGGTTTGCGGCGAGGTGATGAGGTCGTCATCCTCGGAGTCTCGGTTGGCCTGGTGGACGAAATCAGCGTGGGGGAGGACGGACGCATGACCGCCGACGTGAAAATCCGGCGCGACTTCGCCCGGTTCGTGCGCGCCGATTCGACCGCATCCATAAAGAAAGTATTCGGGCTGGCGGGCGATTCGTTGCTGGAAATCACCCGCGGCCATGGCGCGGCGCTGCCTCTGCGCCAGCCGGTCATTGTTTGCCTTGTCTCCGAAGATTCACTCAGCCGGATGGAAAAGATGGTGGCTGGCTTGCATGCGGAACTGATGCCAGTGGTGACGAACGCCAGAGACGGCTTGTTGGAATGGGCGAAGGCGGGCAAGGATTTGCAGAAGCGCGAGGAGCAATGGCACCTGTTCATTGCCCGGCTCGACAAGCTTGCCACGGGGCTGGAAGAAGGCAAAGGCACCGCCGGCAAGTTGATGACCGACACTTCTCTGGCGGACGAAGCCGAACTACTCCTGATCCGCGCGAACGAAGCGATGACCAATTTGCAGGAAGTGATCACGAACTTGAATGGCGCGGTGAAAAATGTCCAGAACGGCACGGCGCGGCTGCCCGAAATCACTGAGGCCGCCGCCAACGAAGCAAAAGATCTGCCCGGCCTGGTCCAAGAAACGCAAGTCTCCATGCGCGAGTTGGAGCGGCTGATCGAGGCCATGCAAAAAAACTGGCTCGTGCGCAAGCACATCAACAAAACAAATCCTCCCCCGGCGCCTCCATTCTCCGGCCTCCCACCGCAACGCAAATAGGACAAATCTCATGGTCGGCTCCGCGGAAATTCTCAATGCAGGAATCCTTATCGTGGACGACCAGGCCGCCAATGTGCTCCTGCTGGAGCGAATGCTGCGGGGTGCCGGCTATACCTCCATTGCCTCCACGGGGCATCCGCAACAGGTCTGCGAGCTTCACCGCCAAAACCGCTACTCCCTGATCCTGCTCGATCTCCAAATGCCTGGCATGGACGGATTTCAAGTGATGGAAGGGCTGAAGGAAATCGAAACGGACGGTTACACGCCGGTGCTGGTGGTGACCGCCCAGCCGGCGCATAAATTGCGCGCGCTGCGAGCCGGGGCGAGAGATTTTGTGAGCAAACCGTTCGATCTCGCGGAGGTCTTAATGCGAGTTCACAACATGCTCGAAGTGCGCCTGCTGCATTTGGCCTCGAAGAAACTTTATGATCAGGTTGCAGCCGAACAGAAGGTGTCCGAACGGCTCCTGCTCAACGTGCTGCCCCATGCCATTGTCGAAAGGTTGAAGCATCGCCCCGACGTCACCGCCCACGGTTTTCCAGAAATCATCGCCGAAAGCTTTCCTGAGGCGACCATCCTCTTCGCCGGTCTGCACGACTTCTCCCGCCTGACCGAAGGCATGGCTGCCGTCGAGGTGGTCGGACTGCTCAACAAAATTTATTCCAGCTTCGACGTGCTTGTTCAGAGCCTGGGACTGGAGAAAATCAAGATCATCGGCGAGTCTTACATGCTCGCCGGAGGCGTGCCCATGCCGCGCCCGGACCACGCCGAAGCGATTGCCGAGGCGGCGCTTGCGTTGCAGCGGGAAATCGCGAGGCACGACGCGCCCAATCAAGAGACCTTCAGCCTGCGCATCGGCATCAACACGGGGCCGGTGGTGGCCGGCGTCATTGGCCAGACCAAATTCAGCTTCGACGTCTGGGGCGAGACCGTCAACACCGCCTGGCACATGGAAACCTACGGCGCCCCCGGCCACATCCAGGTCAACGAAACCACCTACGACAGGCTGTGTCATAAATACGTCTTTGAAAGCCGCGGTGAGTTTTATGTGAAGGACCAAGGCGAGCTGAAAACATATTTTCTAAAGGGACGGAAGCCGTCCTTCAGCGGTCCTCTTGTCAAACAGTCTCTCAGGTGATCTCCTAATCAGAACTTCACCCCTCTGGTGCAAAATAAAATTCAAAGCTAAAGTCGCCCCATGAAAAATACATTATTCTCAGTTTCAATATTGGCCGGCCTGGCCGGAGCGGTCGTGTGTGGCTGCGCTCACGAACCGGGAGATACCAACGCGCCGGATCCGAATCCAAGAAACACAGCCAACATCCAGGCGCCGCGGGACATCAGCCCGATGGATCTCACTCCTGGCGGAGGGAATTCGTCCGACTTTATCCGACAGCCGGCGGCTCACAAAGAGGTTGCCTTGCCTGCGCCTGGGGACGATTACTATTGGGTGTCCGGCTACTGGAACTGGAACGGCGGAGAGTGGGTCTGGGTGAAAGGTGTTTGGGACAAGCCTAAGAAAGCCGGAGCCAGTTGGTCATCAGCTCACTGGATTAATAACGACGGCAAGGTGACTTGGGTCGTCGGCCAATGGCGCTGAGTTTGCAAGGCGCCTCGAAGGGTTGGAAAGCGCGCTTAATGTGCCGTAGGCGCTTTCGCCCTTGCTAGGTGCCTTCGGCCAGCATCGCAGTCTGGAGGATTATCGCTGCCATGAATGCGCCCGAAACCGGGAAACCTGGCGGCGCCTCTAGTTAAGTCCCACCGCACAAAACGAGTTAAAATATCTACAGTTAGCCTGAAAATCAACGACTTGCGTGCCACGGCCATTTCGGTTTTTCCATCGCCCTCCCGCCCGTAGGAAGGCAGGCCCGGTTAAACTTCTCTGTCTCGCCACCGGGCCGACGCTCCAGCGCCATGGCGGCGGGTGCTTTTCCCGTGGCCCCTTGTCAAAGATCAAAGCTCATTCGAGCCAACACAGAAGTATACCACACGTTTGTGTGTTTTCTATTTATTTTGCAAAGTAGTGGCATGTCTTCTTTCAAGCATAAGCAACAATTATTCTGAGCCTTGGACCCAAACCAGGATCCGCCGCCTGAGGCGCGCCTGCGCTTTGGCCGGGCGGCAGAAGTTCACGCGAGGGATCCGTTGTATGGAGATTCCGCATCCCTGCCACGGAATCATTTAATGTGGTGTCTCAGAAGTTTAGTGGTCGGTAGGAGGAATTCTTGGGCGGCGTGGCAGCACCGTCCTGGAATGATTCAACAGAAAGTGTAGGCTGCCATGGGCGTTCCGCCCGGGGAGCAAACGCACGCCCGCTCCCCGGCTGGGGAGATCTGACGACTATCCTAATCCGGCACGATTCAGTTGAGTCATAAGGCTCGCCCTCACCCTGGCCCTCTCCCCCAGGAGAGGGAATCTTTTTCGGCAACCGTGCAAACGGACGCTGGCCGGTGATCTTGAGCCATCGGTGAAAATAATTCTCCCTCTCCTCGGAGGAGAGGGCCGGGGTGAGGACGAATGTTCTTCCCCAAAAACTGAATTATTCCGGATAAGGTGAATCTTCTATTCCTGCCTGGTAAGGCATTTTTACATCCTGTTAATCCTGTCAAATTTCCAGTCTTAACTGCATGGCTGTAGCCGAGGGCTATCCCAATAATACCTAAACCGCTCCAACGCGGATGTGGGCCTTCTTGACGCGGCCATCATCGGCCGGGCGGAGGTTGAGCGGCCTTTTCCATGCGATAAATCGGTTTGACAAATGAGTCGGCTCGAAACCCGCTGGGCCCTTCCCACAATTCAATTCCATTTTCCTCATTCACCACGAAGTCACCGCTGCTGACCAGTTCACTCGATTTCAATCGCCGAAAATGGCTTCGACCGCCGGTTTTTAAGTTTGGGATGGATTTGTTCACTCGTGGTCCTTAACTCCTTAGATTTGTCTGGGCTTGACCACCAGAAGAACGATCCCGCCGACCAGGGCGAGGGCGCCGGCCACCGGCGGGATGAAGTGGCTGTGCGTGGTTTCAATGTGCAAACCGAGAAAATCAACCGGCTTGCCCGGCGTGGAGAACGTGATGCCCGAGTAAGCGAGCACCACGATGCCCAAAGTGACTAGTATGACGGCAATTATGCTTTTCATGCTCATAAAAACTCCTACAGGACGCGCCGGCGGCCGGAAATGAGATTGACGAGGATCATAACGACGGCAATGACCAGCAGGATGTGAATGAATCCACCCATGGTGTAGCTGCTGACCAGACCCAGCAACCATAGAATTAATAAAATGACTGCGATTGTGTATAACATATAACTTTCCTTTTGCTTTGTTGTGGAGCCGCTGCTGATCGGCGCGTTTTCTTATCCGCGCAAGCCGGCCGGCGGCTCCGGTTTAATTATGCTCCTATGGCACATGGCTCCGCTTCGGTGGAGGCCGGCTGATGGTGATCAATGGCCTCGGGATCGGTGGCGCCAATGATCTTGTGGGCCTCGGCCATTTCGAATTCGGAACCGTGGGCGATGACCATGAACTTGCCCGTCTTGACCGCAGTCTCGTACTGTACGATGCTGTCCTTGGGGATGCCGAGGCTGAAAAGCCCGGCCCCCAGCGCGCTCAAACCGCCCATCACCACGGCGCCTTCCAGCGCCCCAAGCACCCAACTGACAATCGGGCCCGCCATCAGCAAGGGGCCGACACCCGGCACCAGAAAGAACGCGGAGCCGAACAACAAGCCCCATATCCCACCCCAGAAAGCTCCCGCTTTGCCCCAGTACTTCATGCGTTCCCCGGCGTTGTAATAACCAACGACGTGTTCCTCCGTGTGGTAGTCGCGTCCCACAATGGAGAGCTTCTTCATCTCAAAACCCGAGGCTTGCAGTTCCTTGACGGCGGCTTCGGCTTCGGCGTGGGATTTATAGATCGCCACCACCGCGTTGTTCTTGGTCATAATCATTTGTTCCTTCCTCTGTGCGATGAGGTCATGCGCTAGAGCCACACTAACTTGCGGCTTGTCCTTTATCTATGGGGTCTAATCCGGTGTTCAGGCGGCCGCGGCGCGGGGGTTCGGAATTCGCGCTGCAACGGATTAAAATCAGAGGGCGGAAAGCTTTCGGTCGCGTCTTAGCCGGAACCATGCAGTAGAAATTTAACGCAAAGACGCAGGGGAGCAGAGCCGCAAGGCAGGAAGTGAAAATCCCCGTGTATCGCTCCACGGTTTGGCGGCGTGGAGCGGCCGAGGGAAAGCCTCTTTGCGTCATGGCCGTGCTCTATCCCAAATTCGCTCAAGGGGGGAGAAGATTTGCCACCACGAAGCACACGAAGTTTTGCCTAAGCCAATCTGAAGTACACTCAATGGCCTTTCTTCGTGATCTTCGTGGTGAAATCTTGACGCCTAATGGCATGGTTCCAGCTTAGGTGTTCACCCCATAGACAAATGCCCGGTCTGGCACGATGTTCACTTTGGATTGGCGGCGCGAGCGAAGAGATCAAACAATCGGCGCAGGCCACTAAATTCAGCATGAAGCCATGAAACAAAAGCTCAACGCGCTCTCACAACAATATGTGATGGCGTTGCGCAGGCACCTCGAGCAGGGGTCGCGCGTAGGATTGCAGCCGGCGATGGGACTGGGACGCCGGGCTGTCGCCCTTGGGCTGGAGACCCTGGAGCTGGCCCGCATGCACGAGCACGCATTGGTCACCTTGGAATTAGCCAAGGGAAAAGATGGGCAGATCAAGCGGGCCGAGATATTTTTTGCCGAAGCCATCACCCCGATTGTCGAAACCCATCGGGCGGCGCGCGCGAGCAAAATTGAATTGCGTCGGCTGAACCTGTCGCTGAACAGGCGCACAGGGGAACTGGCCGCCTCCCACCAACAGTTGAAGCGCGGCGTCGTCCGGCGCAAAAGCGTGGAAGCCGCCCTTAAGAAAAGCGGGCAGCACTACACCAAGTTGTTGAAGGATTCCCTGCATTTGCAGGAAGGATTGCGTCAACTGACCCACCAAGTGCTGGCGGCGCAGGAGGAGGAGCGCAAGAAGATCAGCAAGGAATTGCAGGACGATATCGCGCAAACCCTTTTGGGCATCAATGTCCGGCTGCTCTCCTTGAAACAGGAAGCGAAGCTCAATACCAAGGGGCTCAAGAATGAAATCGCCAGCACGCAGAGATTGGTGGTAAAATCGGCCCGCTCCGTGCGGCGGGTCGCCCGTGAATTCAGGAAGCCATGAAACAAAAGCTCAACTTGTCGCGGCGCTACCAGGCGGCCTTGCTGACCTACTTAAAAAGCGGCCAGAAGGCGACCCTGGATGCCGCGCATGGATTGGGGAGCCTGGCCTTGAGCGTCGGATTGCAAACGCTGGACCTGGCCAAGCTGCATGAACAAATCCTGGTGAACCAGGTCCTGCCGGGGAGTCTGCCCGGCCGGCGCGCCTCGATCATCAAGCAGGCCGGGATTTTCTTCGCCGTGGCGATCACCCCGATCGAGAAAACACATCGCAGCGCGCGGGAGGCCACAGCCTATCTCAAGAAATTCATCGAGGCGTTAAGCCAGCGCACGGTGGAGTTGGCCGCCTCCAACTTGGAATTGAGCCTGGAGATCACTCAGCGCAAGGCGGCGGAGGCGGCCCTCCTGAAAAGCGAGCGCCATTATTCCCAATTGCTCGAAAAATCGGATCACCTGCAAGAGCAGTTGCGGCTCTTGTCCCGCCAGATTCTCTCAGCCCAGGAGGAAGAGCGGAAAAAGATCAGCCGGGAATTGCACGATGTGATTGCCCAGACTTTGACGGGCATTAATATCCGCCTGGCGACCCTTAAGAAGGAAGCCGCCGGCAACACCAAGGGCTTGGAACGCAACATCGCGCGCACGCAGCGCCTGGTGGAAAAATCGGTGAACATTGTGCATCGGTTCGCCCGCCAATTGCGCCCGGCCGTGTTGGATGACTTGGGATTAATTCCCGCCCTGCACTCCTACATCAAGACTTTTTCCGCGCGCACCGGTGTGCACGCGCACCTGAAGGCTTTTGCCGGGGTCGAACAACTGGACACGGCCAGTCGCACCATGCTCTTCCGCGTCGCTCAAGAAGCCCTGACCAATGTGGGCCGGCATGCGCAGGCGAGCAGGGTGGATGTGAAGATTGAAGAATTGTCGGGTCGTATCCGCATGGACATCCAAGACGACGGCAAATCCTTTCAGGTGGAACAGGTGCAATATCGCAGGGGCCGCAAACGCTTGGGACTGCTCGGCATGAGAGAGCGGGTCGAGATGATTCATGGCGTCTTTTCAATTGAATCCTCCCCCGGGCAAGGCACCAACGTCCGGGTGGAGTTGCCCTTCGTCCCCGTCCTTAAGATTGAAACGAAGGAAACCGGCGACACGACCATCAAGACTCCATGAAAAAAATTACTATTCTGCTCGCGGACGATCATACCATCGTGCGCGAAGGTTTCCGCAAGATGCTCGAATTTGAAGACGATCTCGAGGTGATTGGCGAAGCAAAAGATGGCCGCCAGGCGGTCGCCATGGCCAAGGAGCTGCTGCCCGCCGTGATCTTGATGGATATCGCAATGCCCTTGCTTAATGGGTTGGAGGCCACCCGCCAGGTTCTCAGAGCCGTGCCCACCGCTAAAGTGCTTATGCTCTCGGCCCACAATGACGACGCCTATGTCAAAAACGCGGTCGAGTCCGGCGCCATGGGATTTTTGCTCAAACAAACTTCTGCGCACGACGTGTGCCGGGCGATCCGGGAAATCCAAAAAGGGAACAAGTTTTTCACTCCTTCCATTTCCAAGCGCCTGGATCGCCTCCACGCCCAACCGACTGACCGCACGGGAGCGGTCCCCAAAAAGGCGGGGGAATTGACTTCGCGCGAAATGGAGGTGCTCCAACTGATTGCCGAAGGCAAGGCCAACAAGGAAACCGCCTCGGAATTGGGCATTGGCCTCAAGACTGTGGAGAAGCACCGGGAACATCTCATGCAGAAGCTCGACATTCATGATACCGCTGGACTCACGCGTTACGCCATCGGCGCGGGCATCATCGAGAGCAGCGTGCAGTTGACCATCGTCTGAAGATGAACCGGACCAGCCTTTCCTTTTGGATGACGGTGGCCGGGACCATTTGCTGGGGTATTTGCTTCTGGTGGATGCGCCGACTCTCAGTCAAACAGAATTTCCTTTTGGACCAATTGCGCGACCAGGGCAAACGCATTGAGAAGCTGTCCAAGATCGAGCACGACCTCATCAAGGAAGTGCATCCCCAGGTCGGCGAGATCAAAGAGGGAATGGAAGAAATGATGGCCGTGGTCAAAGAGAATGCAAAAGCCGCCCCGCCAACGACCAATTTGAAAAGATTTATTTATGTCCCGCCCGTTGCGAAATAACCAGGAATCGCAGATGGGAAGAACACCCCATAGCGTCCCCCGCGCACACCAGATTATGATCGGGTTATGAAACCAGACCAAAATAAGTTGTTAAGCGCGGTGAAAAATGTTTTGCGCGCCGTCATCCCCATCATGGCATTGCAGATGGGTTCGCCGATGGCCGTTTTCGCCCAGAAGGCGGAGCCAGTTTCCGAGACCGATGCTCGACCCAATGCCATGACCCTTTCGGTCCACGGAAAGTGCGACTACTCCGTAGATGGCGTCACGTTCATCAAATTGGAAAAAGGCCATGATTTTGAGCAAGGCGCCTTTGTCCGCACGGGCGAAGATGCGCGGACAGATCTCTTCTTCCGGCGCACCGGAACCACCGTCCGCCTGCAGCCCGGCACCGAAATTAAACTCGAGAAAATGACTGCCACCATGAAGGACGGGCTGCCGATCGAATATACTTTGCTGGATCTTCGCGCGGGCCGGATCTTCACCGTGGTCCGCTCCAAAGTGGAGGGCAGCACGTTGGAAATCAAAAACGCCGCCGGTCGCGCCGTAGTGGAAGGCAGCGGCGTTGGCCGTTACATTATCACGGCCGATGGAACCCATGTGTCTGCCAAAGGCTCCGCCATTCCGCTTAAGGTCGTAGGGGAAAGCGGCATCACGATCATTGGGGCCGGGCAGCAATTTGCCAAGAAAGACGGCCAAATGCTCGCCGCATCCTCAAGCTCATGGGTCAAAGAACTCATCGAAGTTGACGAACTCCAAGCCGTTACCGAAGAGTCTGTCGCCAAAGCCCCGCCGCCCAAACCGTAAGCGGAGCACGCCTATTTTCTTCGACTCCTTATGAAATCGCACCTGATTGAGTTTCGCGGGACGGAGCGGTTTATGTTTTCTTGAAGACTTCAACTCAGAAGCAAAGACATGAACACTTTGAGTTTCAACTGGTATGGAGATTTCTAAGTTCGATTCTGGTCATTCTGTCATTATCCCTCTCACCGCGGGTTCGCGGACAGGCGACGTCCAATGCGGTGACAGGGGTTGGGGCCTCGCAGACGGTTGTTCTCCCGCTCTCCGTCCCCGACCCCATCGAACCATTCAACCGCGCAATGTGGGCCTTCAACCGAGGGCTTCTGACCGATGTCATCAAGCCGACCAGCCGGGTTTACCGGTTTGTGGTCGTGAAACCGATCCGAACCGGCTTGGGGAACATAGGCAAAAACCTCACTTATCCGGGCCGAGCCATCAACAATCTGCTCCAGGGAAAATGGAGCGGCGCGCGCGATGAATCTTACCGGTTTCTTTGTAATTCAACCGTCGGCGTAGCCGGATTCTTTGAGGTGGCGGACCAGTGGAAGATTCCTAAATCAGAAGCGGACTTCGGCCAGACTTTCGGACAATGGGGCTGGAAGCCGCATTGCTATTTGATGCTGCCGTTCTTTGGGCCAAGCAATGAACGGGATACAGTCGGGCTGGCGGCCGACACAGCCGCGAATCCATTGCTTTACATTTCTCCCTACAAGTTCGTGGCCAATGATCCGACGACCTATCTCGGCCCCTACACTTATTTCACCTACGCAGTCATGTATAACGATTTTTCCGACAGCGTGCGCGAAGATGTGCGTTTCAGCCAGGCCGAAATGGACCCTTACTCCGAGATTCAGTATGCCTGGACTTTCGTCAGAGAAAACCGGGTGGCGGATTTCCGGGTGCAGGGAAAACAAGACGAAGCCTCGTTGGAAACCCTCGAATCCGTTTTTTTTACCTTCAAAGACCCAGGCTTTCCTGACCGAGGGAAGACCCGGTCGGTCTTGATTCCGGCGACGGGCCGGAGATTAAAGTTCACCTATTGGTTGCAACCGGGCGAAGCGCCTGTGGTTTATATCGCGCCCGGTCTGGGTTCGCACCGTCTGGCTGAAACCT
>Ga0206819_10019_pt2 | contig 55055 bp, 46 predicted proteins | sample Alteio_BWOrgCont_87_FD_152855 | JGI IMG/M metagenome (GOLD analysis project Ga0206819, IMG submission 152855) | Enriched cells from forest soil in Barre Woods Harvard Forest LTER site, Petersham, Massachusetts, United States -... | ecosystem: Environmental > Terrestrial > Soil > Temperate forest >... | reverse complement strand
TTTCGTTTTTTTACCGTTCAGGCACACACCCTACCCGACACACCTAGCAACCTTAAGTGCGATAGGCATTCCGTCTCAGGCGGTACCTAGTGTCGGAGTTTGTCCTCACCGGTCCGCAGACCTTCGAGCGACTGAACGGTGGTTCCCGACAGCCACAAACGGAATCCGCCGGTGTCGGCCGTGCCGGTGATTTGATCTCCGGCCTTTTGGTCCACGCGGATCTTTTTTGAGCGTTTATGCATCACCTGCTGATACATTTCGAAGGCGTGCCTGGCGGACTCAGGCGAATCCCATTCGGAAATATAGGCGAGCACCGGATACTTCTCCCGCTTGTGTTCGTACAGCTTATAATTGCCGCCGCGCCAGTGCGCTGCCGCCTCGACGGCCTCCTTTTCCGGGAGCCAGGTGCGGAACAGAATATTGTGATCGAATTCGCCCATGCTGCCTTCACCGCGCAGCTTGAATTTCTTCGCGACGCTCTTTTCGAGCGGCGGAGGCTTCGGGTCCAGCGGCTGTTTGGTCGCCAGGTAATCCTCCGGATGCATGATCTGCTGCGTGCTTTGCGGCGGATGCGTGAACAGCTCATCGAAGCTGGAGGTGCCGTGCTTCTGCCAGATGGCGTATTGAAACTTGAGCCCCTCATCATAGGGAAACACCAGCGATTCGCGCATATACAACGGCTCTTTGCTGAACACCGGAAACGAGCTGTCGTTGGCGGAATCCTTGGACAATTTCTCGATGACCGTCTTGAGATCGACGCCTTCGCTGGTCTTGGCGATTACGGCCCAGGCGAGAAAGGTGGCCTGGCCCTCCATCACCGCTTCACGAGCGGTTTCGGCGTCGTCGTCGGGCGAGCCTTTATTCAGAAATTTGCCGAGCGGATGCTGCTGATCGGCCAGCGCGTGGGCCAGTTCATGAGCCAGGGCAACGCGCTGCTCCAGACCCTCAGAGGTGGAATCGAGAACGAACAGGCGCTTCTTGTTGTAGTCGTAAAAAGCGGCGGCCTGTTCGCTGACCAGGTCGACGGTTTCGCTGGCCAGGTTGAAATCCGGAGGCACGAAGCCGAACATTTTGAGCGTGATCTCTTCGGTGCGGATCTCTTCCTTGTTGGAGCTGTCCTTCATGCGCGATTCGACGTACTGGCGGAATTTTTCCTTGGACAGCATTTCCGAAGGAACCTTGCGGTGCACCTTCCAGCCGGTGATTTCAGACAGGGTCTTCACCAGGCCGTCGACCTGCTGAAAAAGGGGCTGGGCCGGCGCGGCGAAGATGGCGAGCGCCAACAGGAGAAGACGGGCGAGCATTGGCGAATTCAGCGTAGCATGATGGCGCACAGAAGAAGTCAGGAGACAGGAGTCAGAAGTTAGAATAGGCTCGCGCGTTTTATTCTGACTCCTGACTTCTGACTTCTGACTCCTGTCCCGTGATCAGTCTCGCTCCCCGGCTGAAGGTCACGTACTGGATTCCCCAGCGAATGAAAATGATCAGGCGGTTGCTGAACTCCACGATGTACATCAGGTGCACGAACAGCCAGAGCAGCCACGCGATGTAGCCGTGCAGCTTAAAGCGGCCGATCTGGGCGATGGCGCTGGAGCGTCCGATCACGGCGAGGCTGCCTTTATCGTGATAGTGGAATGGCTTGGGCGTTCCGCGGCGCAGGCGTGCTTCGATCGTGTCGGCGGCGAAGCGGCCTTGCTGCATCGCGACTGGTGCGACGCCAGGCAGGGGATGGCCGCCCTGCTCCAGATACGCGAGGTCGCCGATCACGAAAATTTCGGGATGGCCGGGGATGGTCAGGTCGGGCGCAACCAAGACCTGGCCCAGTTTATTGAGCGGCGCGCCCGCGGTCTTTTCGAGCACGTTCCCGAACTCCGATGGAGCCACTCCGGCGGCCCACAGGATGGTTTTCGATGCAACGCGCTCTCCGGTGTTCAGCGTAACGCCTTCGGCATCGATCGCCACTGCGCGCACGTTGACGCGAGGCCGGACGCCCAGGCGGACCAACTCGCGCTCGGCTTCGATCGACAGGCTCTCCGCGTAGGACGGCAGCACGTGCGCCGTGCCTTCGAACAACAGGATGTGCGACTGCTCCGGGTGAATCGACCGGAAATCGTGGCGCAGCGTGTCCCGGCAGATTTCGGCCAGAGCGCCGGCCAGCTCCACTCCGGTGGGTCCCCCGCCGACGATCACGAAGGTGAGCCAGGCCTGGCGTTTCGCCGGATCCGGCTCGCGCTCCGCGGCTTCGAAAGCGTACAGAATTTTGTGGCGCATCGCGGTGGCGTCTTCAATCGATTTGAGGCCCGGTGCGACGGCCGGCCAGTCCGGGTGGCCGAAGTAGAAATTGCGCGCGCCGGTGGCCACGATCAGAGTGTCATACGGGATCGCGCCATCGGCCAGAATGAGGCTTCGCGCGGCGGCGTCGAGTGAAACCGCCTCACCCAGCAGGACGCGCGTATTCTTGTGGCTTCGCAGAACGGCGCGCAGCGGCGAGGAAACTTCGCTGGGCGAAAGCGATCCGGTGGCCACCTGATATAGCAGCGGTTGAAACAGATGGAAATTCCGCCGGTCGATCAGCGTGACCTCCGCCGAAGCGCGCCGGAGAGACTGCGCCGCGTATAGACCGCCAAATCCGCCGCCCAGGATAACCACGCGGTGCATCTGGAATTAGAGCGGTTTCATCGAGCCGGCGATTCAGGATTGATAAATAAGCCGGAATGTTACCGTTAAATACTGCCGAATTGCCGTTTCGCCCTTGACATAAAAACGGAGACACTAGGAGCGTTACTCTATGAATAAGCGAACATGGAGCCTTCTACCCCTTCTACTGTGCAACTGTCTCCGCCGGCTCCAGTAAAGGAAGTTAAGCCGCCCGTGGCGCCGCCTGCGCCTCCCAAGCGCGGGAAGCGATGGGTGTGGGTCCTGGTGATCCTGATTTTGATCGCCGCGGCGATGTATTATTTCTGGCCGCGAATCAAGACTTTGATTCCCGCGCAGCCGGTGCCGACCGCGGGAGGACGCGGAAGGGGCGGCGGAGGCGCTACGCCGGTGGTGGCCACGCGCGCGACCAAAGGCGATATCCAGATTTATGAAAACGGGCTGGGCGCCGTTACCCCCATTTATACGGTGACCGTGAAGAGCCGCGTCGACGGGCAGTTGATGACGGTCAGCTTCAAGGAAGGGCAGCTGGTTCACAAGAACGACACGCTGCTGGTGATCGACCCGCGGCCATACCAGGTGGCTCTGGATCAGGCGGAAGGCAATCTGATCCGCGACCAGGCCCTGCTCAAAAACGCCAATGTGGATCTGGATCGCTATAAGGTTCTGCTCAAACAGGAGGCCGTTCCGGAGCAAACCTACGCTACCCAGGAAGCGCTGGTGAAGCAGGACGAGGGCATTGTCAAAACGGACCAGGCGGCCATCGACAGCGCCAAGCTGAACTTGGTGTATTGCCACATCACTTCGCCGATCGACGGCGTGGTGGGACTGCGGCTGGTGGATCCGGGCAACATCGTCCACGCGACCGACACGAACGGGCTGCTGGTGATTACGCAGATCGATCCGATCAGCGTAATATTCGAGATGGCGGAGGACCAGCTTCCGCCGGTGCTGCAGAAGCTCCACGCGGGGCAAAAGCTGCCGGTGCAGGCGTGGGATCGCGACAACAAAAACAAGATTGCCGACGGTACGCTCGAGACTATCGACAATCAGATCGACCCGACGACCGGGACGCTGCGGCTGCGCGCGATTTTCTCGAACCCCACCCTGCGCCTGTTTCCCAGCCAGTTCGTGAACACGCGGCTGCTGGTGGATACGCACCACAACGTGACCATCGTGGAGAACGCCGCCATCCAGCGCAGCGGATCGAACACCTACGTGTGGCTGGTGAATCCGGATGCGACGGTGAGCATTCGCACGGTGAACGTGGGTACCACGGAAGGCGATCGGGCGGAGGTGCTATCCGGCCTGAATCCGGGGGATGAAGTGGTGATGGTGGGGGTCGACAAGTTGCAGGACGGCGGGAGGGTGAATGCGCAGGTGCCAGGCGAGGCGCCGGCAAATCCCAATCCGGGCGGCACTGGTAAGGCAGGAAAAAGCGGCAAGAAGCGGTCATGAACCCGTCGCGGATATTTATCCTTCGTCCGGTTGCGACGTCCCTGTTGATGGTGGGGATTCTTCTGGTGGGCGGCGTGGCGTACCAGCAGCTTCCGATTTCGGCGCTGCCGGAAGTGGATTACCCGATCATCCAGGTGATCACGTTCTATCCCGGCGCGAGTCCGGACGTGATGGCATCGAGCGTCACTGCGCCGCTGGAGCGGCAGTTTGGGCAGGTACCCGGATTGCAGCAGATGACGTCGACCAGCTCCGACGGGAGCTCGGTGATCACGCTCGAATTCAACCTGAGCCTGAACATCGACGTGGCTTCGCAGGAAGTGCAGCAGTCGATTAACGCGTCGGGAACGTATTTGCCGGCGGATTTGCCGACGCCGCCGATTTACGCCAAAGTGAATCCCGCGGATACGCCGATTCTCACGTTTGGGCTGTGGTCGAATGCGCTGCCGCTTTCGAAAGTCGAGGATCTGGCGGACACGCGGCTGATTCCGAAAATCTCACAGCTCCCGGGCGTGGGTCTGGTGACCATCAGCGGCGGACAGAAGCCGGCCGTGCGGATTCAGGCCAACCCGACGGCCCTGGCGGCCTACGGGATCAACCTCGAAGACGTGCGCAACGCCATCACGTCGGCCAACGTGAACCAGGCGAAAGGCAATTTCGACGGTCCACACCAGGCGTATCAGATCGGGGCGAACGACCAGATGCTGGCGAGCTCGGATTACGCGCCGCTGATCATTGCCTATCGTAACGGCGCGCCGGTGCGGATCAGCGATGTGGCGAAGGTGATCGACGACATCGAAAATGTCCGCCAGGCCGCGTGGATGGACCAGACGCCAGCGGTGATCATCAACGTGCAACGGCAGCCGGGCGCGAACATTATTGCCGTGGTGGATCGCGTGAAGGCGCTGCTGCCGCAATTGCTGACCACCATGCCGGCGTCGGTTTCGACGCGTACGCTTACGGATCGGACGCTGACCATCCGCGCGTCGGTGGAGGACGTGGAATTCGAAATGATCCTGACCATCGTCCTGGTGGTCGCGGTGATTTACGTGTTTCTGCGCAGCATGCGCGCCACCATCATTCCGTCCGTCGCGGTGCCGCTGTCGATTGTAGGAACGTTCGGGGTGATGTACCTGCTGGGCTACAGCCTGAATAATCTAACGCTGATGGCGCTGACCATTTCCACGGGGTTCGTGGTGGATGACGCGATCGTGATGATCGAGAACATCTCGCGTTACATCGAAGAAGGCGAGCGTCCGCTGGCGGCGGCGCTGAAGGGCGCGGGGCAGATCGGATTCACCATCGTTTCGCTGACGGTGTCGCTGATTGCGGTATTGATCCCGCTGCTGTTCATGGGCGATATCGTGGGGCGGCTGTTCCGCGAATTCGCAGTGACGCTGAGCGTTACGATTCTGGTCTCGGCGGTGGTGTCGCTAACGTTGACGCCGATGATGTCGGCCAAGCTTCTAAAGCATACGCCGGAATCCGAGCAGGGGCGCTTTTACCGCGTGTCGGAACACGCTTTCGAGCGCATCATCGCGTTTTACGGACGGACTTTGCAGTGGGTGTTGCGGCGGCAGACGCTGACGCTGCTGGTCGCCGGATTGATGCTGGTGCTGACCGGAGTTCTGTTCTACATCGTGCCCAAGGGATTTTTCCCGATCCAGGATACCGGCGTGATTCAAGGGCTTTCGGAAGCCGAGGAGACCGTGTCTTTCAAGGCCATGGGCGAGCGTCAGCAGGAGCTGGCGAAAGTGATTCTGCGCGACCCGGCAGTAGACAGCCTTTCGAGCTTTATCGGGATCGATGGAACCAATCTCACCATCAATACGGGGCGAATCCAGATCAATTTGAAGCCGCTGGACCAGCGGAAGATCAGCGCCAGCGACGTGATCCGGCGGATGCAACCGGAACTGGCCAAGATCAGCGGGATCACGCTGTATATGCAGCCGGTGCAGGACCTGACGGTGGAAGATCGGGTGAGCCGGACCGAGTTTCAATACACCCTGGAAGATCCGAGCGCGGATGAGCTGAATGCGTTCGTGCCGAAGATGGTGGAGAAGCTGAAAGCGTTGCCGGAGCTGCGCGACGTGGCGACCGACCAGGAAGTGAACGGGCTGCGCGCGATGCTGGTGTTCGATCGCGATACGGCGTCGCGCATGGGCATTACGCCGTCGGCCATCGACAACACGCTGTACGATGCGTATGGCCAGCGGCTGGTGTCGGTGATGTTCACGCAACTGAATCAGTATCACGTGGTGTTGGAAGTGCAGCCAGGATTCGATGCGCGGCCGGCGGATTTGAGCAACCTGTTCATCCGGTCGGCTGCATCGGGTGTGAGCGTGGGAGGCGGAATCACCACTGGCGGATCGACAGCGACGGCGGGACTGGGACCGTCGAGCGCATCGGTGGCCGCGGGTGCGGTAGCGGCGAGCCCGACTGCGCTGTCCGGATCCACCAGCAGCGCATCGAGCGCGGTATTCGGCGGAGCGCCGGCGCCATCCTCACAGGTGTTCGCCAGCGGCAGCCAGATTCCGCTGGCTGCGTTCACGCACATGACGACCACTTCGGTCCCGATCACCGTGAATCACCAGGGACAATTCCCGGTGGTGACGTTGTCTTTCAACCTGGCGCCCAATGCGTCGCTGGGCGATGCGGTGAAGGACGTGAACAAGGTGAAGGAAGAGCTGAACATGCCACCCAGCATCCAGGGCGCGTTCCAGGGGACGGCGGAAGCGTTCCAGGCGTCGCTGGCCAACGAGCCGATTCTGATTCTGGCGGCGCTGATCACGGTGTATATCGTGCTGGGCGTGTTGTATGAAAGCTACATTCATCCGCTGACGATTCTTTCGACGCTTCCCTCGGCGGGCGTTGGCGCACTGCTGGCGCTGTTCATCTGCGGGCAGGATTTCAGCGTGGTGGCGCTGATCGGGATTGTGCTGCTGATCGGGATCGTGAAGAAAAACGGCATCATGATGATCGATTTCGCGCTGGATGCGGAGCGGAACCAGGGCATGCAGCCGCATGACGCGATCTATCAGGCGTGCCTGCTGCGCTTCCGTCCCATCATGATGACCACTATGGCGGCGCTGCTGGGCGGGCTTCCGCTGGCGCTGGGTACGGGCGTCGGATCGGAGTTGCGGAAGCCGCTGGGCATCACCATGGTGGGCGGGCTGATCTTCAGCCAGTTGCTGACGCTGTATACGACGCCGGTGATTTACCTGTGGTTCGAACGGCTGGCGAGCCGGTTCAAGCGCGCCGAGAATCCGGATGAGGGGTTTGCTCCGGAGATGGTGCATGGGGACTGAAGGGGTTCGTGGTTCGTGGTCCGTGGTGCGACGAACTACGAACGACGTACTACGAACTGGATGACACATGGAGACTGAGAAGGAAAGCTCGGGTTACGCGAATCTTTCCGCGCCGTTTATCCACCGTCCAGTGGCCACCACGCTGATGACGTCGGCGATTGCGCTGGCCGGTGCGGTCGCTTACACTTTGTTGCCGGTAGCTCCGCTGCCGCAGGTGGATTTTCCCACGATCTCGGTGAGCGCGCAGCTTCCTGGCGGAAGTCCGGAGACCATGGCATCTTCCGTGGCGACGCCGCTGGAGCGGCAGTTTGCGCGTATTGCCGCGGTCACCGAGATGACGTCCACCAGCACGCTGGGCGGCAGCAACATTACCTTGCAATTCGATCTGAACCGCGACATCAACGCGGCGGCGCGAGACGTGGAGGCGGCCATCAACGCGGCGCGCGGCTATCTGCCGCCGAACCTGCCGGCCAATCCTTCCTACCGTAAGGTGAATCCGGCGGATGCGCCCATTTTTCAAATCGCGCTCACCTCGCCGGTATTGAGTAAAGGCGAAATGTACGACGCCGCGTCGACCATCATGGCGCAGAAGTTTTCGCAGGTGCGCGGCGTGGGCCAGGTATTCACTTACGGGAGCGCGCTGCCGGGCGTGCGGGTGGAACTGAATCCCAGCACGCTGAACAAGTATGGAATCGGCCTCGAAGCCGTGCGGGGCGTGCTGGCGAACGCCAACGCGAATGTCCCCAAGGGCCTGTTTACGAATAATCTGCGGACCTATGAAATCGGGGTCAACGATCAGATCTTCAAAGCCGTGGATTACCAATCGCTGATCGCCGCCTATCGCAACGGCGCGGCGGTGCGCGTCTCCGATCTGGGCGAGGTGGTGGATTCGGTGGAGGATCTGCGCAACGCCGGGTATTCCAACGCCAGGCCAAGCGTGCTGGTGACCATCAATCGCCAGCCCGGCGCCAACATCATCGGCACGGTCGACCGCATTCGCGAGGCGATCCCGTATGTGAAGGCGGCTATTCCGCAGTCGATCGACCTGACCGTGACGCAGGACCAGACGGTGACCATCCGGGCGTCAGTCGACGACGTCGAAATCACGCTGCTGATCGCCGTGGGGCTGGTGATCCTGGTGGTATTCGTATTTCTGCGCAGCGTCCGGACCACGCTGATCCCGAGCGTGGCGGTACCGGTGTCGCTGATCGGAACCTTCGGCGTGATGTACCTGTTCAGCTACAGCCTGGACAACCTGAGCCTGATGGCCATGACCATCGCCACCGGATTCGTGGTGGACGACGCCATCGTGGTGATCGAAAATATCATGCGCTATCTGGAGCAGGGGATGAAGCCGATGGAGGCGGCGCTGCGCGGCTCCCGGGAAATCGGGTTCACGGTGCTGACCATCAGCGCGTCACTGGTGGCCGTGTTTCTTCCCTTGCTGCTGATGGGCGGAATTGTAGGCCGCCTGTTTCGTGAGTTCTCGGTGGTGCTGAGCGTGGCCATCGCGGTGTCACTGGCGGTTTCGCTGACCACCACGCCGATGATGTGTGCGCACCTGTTGCGCGGACACGAAAAACATGGCCGCATCTACCTGGCGAATGAGCGGATGTTCAACTGGATTGTCGATCAGTACGCCAAGACGCTCCGAGTGGTGCTGAAGCATCCGGTGGTTACCCTGCTGGTGCTGGCCGCCACCATCGGCCTGAATGTTTATCTGTTCATTCGCGTACCCAAGGGATTTTTCCCACAGCAGGATACCGGCCGCATGCAGGGCACCATCCTGGGCGATCAGGACACCAGCTTTCAGGCCATGCAGGACATTCTTCTGCAGATGGTGAAGCTGGTGCAGGCCGACGCGGCGGTCGATACGGTGACCGCGTCCACCGGCGGCAGCGGCGGAGGGGGCAGCACCATCAATCAGGGGCGCATGAACATCCAGTTGAAACCGCTTTCCGAGCGCAAGCTTTCGGTCTACGACGTGATCGAGCGCCTGAGGCCCAGGCTGAGCCGGGTGCGCGGGGCCACATTATATTTGGCGGCCAACCAGGACGTGCGCGTGGGCGGCCGGCAAAGCGCGGCGCTGTATCAGTTCACTATGCGCGGCGATAACCTGGATGACCTGGTGAAATTCGGGCGGCCGATGCTGGACGCGCTGAAACACGTCCGAATCCTGCGCGATGTCAATAGCGATCAGCAGATCAACGGGCTGCAGGAGATCGTCACGTATGACCGCGACACCGCGGCGCGCTTCAACATTTCGCCGCAGTTGATCGACAACGTGCTGTACGACGCCTACGGACAGCGGCAGGTGTCCACCATGTACACGTCGCTGAATCAGTATCACGTGGTGATGGAAGTGGCGCCCAAGTACTGGCAGAATCCGGACACTCTGAAACTGATTTACGTGCTGGCGCCTAATGGACAAGAGGTGCCGCTGAACGCGTTCACGCACTTCGCGCCGTCGACCGCGGCGTTGTCCGTGAATCACCAGGGATTATTTCCGGCGGTGACGATTTCGTTCAACCTGGCGCCGGGTGTGGCGCTGGGCGACGCGGTCGACGAGATCGAGGAAGCCGCTCGCACGGTCGGACTCCCGCCCACCATCCACACGACTTTCGCGGGAACGGCGCAGGCATATCAAGACTCGCTCGGCAATGAGCCGTGGCTCATCGCGGCGGCGCTGGCCACCGTCTACATCGTGCTGGGCGTGCTGTACGAAAGCTACGTGCATCCCGTGACGATTCTGTCGACGCTGCCGTCGGCGGGCGTGGGCGCGCTGCTGGCGCTGCTGCTGTTCCGCACGGATCTGAGCATCATCGCGATGATCGGGATCATCCTGCTGATTGGGATTGTGAAAAAGAACGCCATCATGATGATCGATTTCGCGCTGGCGGCCGAGCGGACCGAAGGGATGCGTCCATATGACGCGATTTATCAGGCGTGTCTGCTGCGCTTCCGTCCGATTCTGATGACCACCATGTCGGCCATGTTGGGAGCTTTGCCGCTGGCCCTCGGAAACGGCACCGGCAGCGAGATGCGGCGTCCGCTGGGGATCACCATCATTGGCGGTCTGATCGTCAGCCAGTTGTTGACGCTGTACACGACTCCGGTGGTGTACCTGGAGTTGGACCGGCTGCGGCTCCGTTTCACGCGGCGTCATCGACCGGCGGGCCTGGAGCCGGCGGTTTCTGAAACGTAAACTGCTTTTCGGTTGGATTTGGGGCGAACGGTCCAGAAGGGGACAGAGTGGTCTGCCCCTCCTGAGCCGCTCGCCGCTAAATCCGGCCCGTTCATAGAAAATCTAGATCCGCCGATGGAAATATGATGGCGGTTCCCGCTGTACGGCGTCAATACTAGGTGAATACGGTATGTTCAGGAATCTAGCGCTAATCGTGTGTTTGCTCGCTACGCCGGCCGCCTATGCTCAATCCATAAACGGAGGGACGGTGGAAGGCAGCGTGGTCGACCAGACCGGGGCCGTCGTGTCCCCAGCGGATATCCTGATTCATAACGCGGTTACCGGGTACGAACAGAAAGCTACCACGGACGCCAACGGCTTGTTCCGGTTGACCAATCTTCCGCCGAATACCTATCATCTGGAAGTGAAGGCGCCGGGATTCGCCACGTTTTCGCAGGAAGTGGTGATTCGAAATTCCGTGCCGGTTCAGGTGAAAGCGGCGCTGGGGCTGGCCAGCTCAAAGACCGAAGTGACGGTGGAAGCTTCGGCCGAGGCCCTTGAAACCGACGCGACCGCGCACACCGACGTGGATCGCAGCGGGTTATTGAAGCTGCCGATTTCGACACCCGGCTCCGGCCTGAGCCAGGCGATCACGCTCAGCACCGGAGCGGTAGCAGGTGACGCCAACGGATTCTTTCATCCGGCAGGCGATCACGCCGAGGCTACTTTCGTGATCGACGGCCAGCCCATCAGCGACCAGCAGAGCAAGGTTTTTTCAACCCAGCTTCCGGTGAGCGCGATCCAGAGCATGGAGATCGTCACCGGCGCGCCGGGCGCCGATCTGGGGGACAAAACCAGTTTGACGGCGGAGATTACCACGCGCAGCGGGTTGGGCTCCGGAAAATTCTTCGGCAACGTCGACGCCACTTATGGCAACTTCGGAATCAACTGTCCGGCGTGCAAGCCGACCGAGGGCGGCTCCATCGGGCTGGGCTGGGGCAACGCCAAGTTCGGCAATTTCTTCGCGGCCGACGGCGTCGACAGCGGACGGTTCTTGGATACTCCCGAATATCTGCCGATTCACGACCAGGGTAACAACCAGAGCCTGTTCGATCGCCTGGATTATCAGCCCACCGGCAAGGACTCGCTGCATTTCAACCTGTTCGCGGCGCGCAACTGGATTGAGATTCCCAACGATTACGATCAACTGCAGCAGGACCAGCGGCAGCGCGTACTCACCTGGAGCATCGCGCCGGGGTATCAGCACACTTTCAACTCCACCACGCTGCTGACCATCAATCCGTACGTTCGCAAGGACGAATTCAATTACTATCCGAGCCGCGACGTGTTCAACGATTTTCCGGCTACGCAAAGCCAGCAGCGGCAGTTGTTGAACTGGGGCGTGAAGGCAGACGTAACCACCACGCGCGGCATCCAGACGCTCAAGTACGGCGTCGATCTGAAACAGACCCGGCTCCTTGAAAATTTTCAGTTCGGCATCACCGATCCGGGATTCAACTCACCCTGCATCAATGCGTCCGGCGTGGGGATTCCGGATGCGTCGCTCACCAGCACGTCGCAATGTACCGCCGCGGGATTCGAGCCGAATGTGGCCAGCAACCCCAACGTGGTGAATTCTCCGTTCTCCCCGGTCCTGCTGCCGTATGACCTCACCCGCGGCGGCCAGTTGTTCGTGTTTCACTCCACCGGAAACATTAATCAATACGCGGCTTATATCACCGACGCGATCAACAAGGGCAACTGGTCCATCAATCTGGGTCTGCGGCTGGACCGGTATGACGGCCTCGTTTCGGCCACCAGCCCGCAGCCGCGCGTGGGCATCGCCTACAACCTGAAGCGGACCGGAACCGTGTTCCGCGCGGCCTATTCAAGGACCTTCGAGACGCCGTTCAACGAGAACCTGCTGCTTTCGAGCGCCAACGTATTGGGAGCCACCGGCCGCCAGTTGGAACCCGGCAATCGCAACCAGTTCAACACCGGATTTCAACAGGCGCTGTTCAAGTTCATCCTGATCGACGCGGATTATTTCTGGAAGTTCACACACAACGCCTACGATTTCGACACGCTGCTGAACTCAACCATCACGTTTCCCATCGTGTGGCACAATTCCAAGCTCGACGGCGTTACGGGCCGCGTCAGCACCACCAATATTCACGGCTTTCAAGCGTACTGGACGGTGGGGCATACGCGGGCTCGCTATTTTCCGCCTGAAACCGGCGGGCTGATTTTCCAGGGAGCTCCTCTCACCGAAGGCGTGTTTCGTATCGACCACGACCAGGTGCTGCAATCGACCATGAACCTGCGTTACCAGCACAAGAAATACGAATGGATCGCGCTGACGTACCGGTATGACAGCGGGCTGGTGGTAAGCGGCATTCCGGACGCAGGCGCGGCGTTGGCGCTGACGCCAAATCAGCAGGTGACGCTGGGCCTGGCGTGCAATGGGGTGGCGGCCACGGTGGTCGCTCCGTTGACCAACTGCATCAACCCGAACGGAAGCCAAGGACTGCTGACGTCGAAACTGATCACCCTTCCGCAGGGCGGCTATGCCGGATTCCCCAGCCAGGAAAACGACGATCACAATCCGGATCGCGTAAAGCCTCGCAACGTGTTCAATCTGGGGCTGGGAAGCGATAACATAACGCATCGCGAAGGGACCACGCATTTGACCGCGTCGCTGGATATCGAGAATCTGACCAACCGGATCGCCGTGTACAATTTCCTGTCGACATTCAGCGGAACGCATTTCCTGGAGCCGCGAACTGTCACGGCGCGGGTTGGCGTGGTGTTTTAGCGGTCAGTGATCCTGCACACCCCCGCGCATTCTCTATAATAAAGCTCATGCATACCCGCCATCCCTTCCGCGTCCCGATGCCGTTGTAGGCGTGCTTTCCCATGTGCCCGGGTGGCGAAACTGGCAGACGCAAAGGACTTAAAATCCTTTTTCCGGCAACGGGAGTGTGGGTTCAAGTCCCACCCCGGGCACCAATTCCGAGGAGGATCGAATGAATATCCCAGCGGCGCTTATTTCAGCCGGCCTTGCCGTGAACCTGGTTGCCGCCGACCCCCCGGAATGGCCACAGTTCGGTGGACCTCATCGAAACTTCATGACCGACTCTACCGGTCTTGCCGCTCAATGGCCTGCCGCTGGACCCCCGCAGTTGTGGTCCCGGCCCCTTGGCGAAGGGTATTCCGGCATCGCCGTCGATCACGGCATGCTCTACACCATGTATCGCACCGGCACGGATGAAGTGGTGATCGCGCTCGATGCGGCCACTGGAAAGACCCGCTGGGAGCATCCTTACCCGGCGCCCATGAACGGGCTCGCGCTTGAAAATGGGCCGGGACCTCACACCACTCCGCTCATTATGGGCGATCGCGTCATCACCATCGGCATCGATGCGCGCCTCCAGTGCTTCGACAAGAAATCCGGCGAGCTCCGCTGGTCGAAGGACCTGTACCAGGAATTTCCCGGCTCCACCCGTATGGATCGGGGTTATTCCACCAGCCCCATCGCGTACAAGAACACCGTCATCCTCACGCTGGGCGGCCCCGGTCACGCCGTCATCGCCTTCAATCCGCAAACCGGAGCAGTTCTGTGGGCGAAAAGCGACTTCGGCAATTCCCCCAGCTCGCCCGTCTTGATCAACGTGCAGGGCCAGGATCAACTGGTCGCCTTTCTCGACGATGGCGCGGATAAAAACAGCGCGCGCGGCCTGGTCGCCGGGCTCGATCCTGAAAACGGCCAGCTTCTGTGGACGCACCCCCACAAGACTTCGTGGGATTTGAATATCGCCATGCCGGTCTACGGCGATGACGGGATTCTGCTGATCAGCTCCGCCTACGGCACCGGCGCCCGCGGCCTTCAACTCACCCGCGCCGGCGGCAAAACCACGGTGAAAGAGCTGTGGTACAACAACCGGATGCGCATTCACCATTCCACCATCGTGCGCATCGGCGATTACGCTTACGGATCCAGCGGCGATTTCGGACCCGCGCCCCTCACTGCCATCAACGTCAGGACCGGCGAGATCAGTTGGCAGGAGCGCGCTTTTCCCAAAGCCTCATTCGTCTATGCCGAAGGGAAATTCTTCGTGGTCGATGAGGACGGCGACCTTTCGCTGGCGAAGTTCTCACCCCAAGGCGTCCAGGTGCTCGCGAAGGTCTCGCTGCTGAAAAGCAATGCCTGGACCTCACCCACACTGGCCGGCACCAAGCTATACATTCGCGACCGCCACTCCCTGATCGCGCTGGAAGCCGGTACCCGCTGATCGCCTGGCGGCGAGACCCAACTTAGAACCCGCTCTATTTCGATCCCGAAGCTCGCTTGAACTTCAGCGTTTCGCTCTTCCCGCCGGGACCCATCTGGACCACCTCCATCTCCATCTGATCCCCGGCTGAAGCAATCACAAATTTCCGCTCCACGGCGTCCGACCCGCGCTGCTCCAGAACCACCAGTTTCCGGCCGTTATACCATAGCGAGACGCTGACCTTCTTCCCGGAAATTTTAACGTTGCACGGCGTGCCGTCGGTGCCGCAGACGAAATCGGTCACCGTGCTCCCACTTTCCGTCTCCGTCACTTTCACGGAGTCGCCCTGTGCGGTGAAATTCCATGCCGCGCCTTCGGCGGATGCGGCTTCCGTCTGCCAGGACCCCATCAGCTTTCCCCGGTCGGAGGTGTCGTCGGCGCAAGCCGTTGCGCAAAACAGGATCGCCAAGCTCAAACAAGTTGTAGTGTGCATCGGCTGCTAGTAGATACCTATTAGCCCCGGAAAGCAATCCCCTCCCGCCAGTAGGCCGGCAGGGATGCCTGGAAGCGAACCCTGAAATAAGAATCATGATAAGAATTAAAGTGGTATGAAACTCCAGCTCGCCGCACTCTGCGCCGCCGCCGCGCTTTCCGCCCAAAACCAGCCGGTGCTCGGCGAAGACACGGTCAAAGTATCCCAGCATGTTTGGGCCATCATGGGATTTCCCAACATCGCCATCGTAGTCGGCAATCGCGCCACGCTGGTGGTCGATACCGGCCTGGGACCGCGCAATGGCGCCACCATCGCCCGAGTCGCCGCGAAGCTCGCGCCCTCGAATCAGAAGCTGTTCCTGACCACCACGCATTTCCATCCCGAGCACGCCGCCGGCGAAGCAGGGTTCCCGAAGGGCACCATCCTGATCCGCAATTCCGTTCAGCAGCAGGAAATGGAAGCCCATGGTCAGGAAGTCGTAGACCAGTTCGCCGCCCGCTCCGCGGAATGGAAGGAATTGCTGACCAATACCACCCTCCGCACGCCCGACGTCATTTTCGACGCCGACGCCAAAGTCGATTTAGGCGGCGTCACCGCGCGCCTCCTCTGGTTCGGCGAAGCCCACACTAAAGGCGATGAGCTGACCTTCGTCGAGCCCGACCGCACGCTGGTCTCGGGCGACGTGGTGCAGAACAAGGCAGTGCCGAACATCTTCCGCGACGGCGGCACGCCGGCCAGTTGGCTGGCGGTCCTGGACAAGGTCGCCACGTTGAACGCGCTTCACATCCTGCCCGACCATAGCGCTCCCGGGGATGGCACGCTGGTAGCGCTCGAAAAAAAGTTCATCGGAGACCTGCGCACCCGCGGTCTGGAGTTAAAGCGTCAGGGCGTTTCCGTTGACGACGCCGGCAAACAACTGGGAATAGAGTTCAAAGCAAAATACCCCGACTGGCTAAGCATGAACGTCGCGGGCTTCGTCCACAGTATCTACGCCGAATAGCCTGCCGCATAGACGGCGGATTTCAATCCGCGCGGCGCTTCAGCGCTGGTCGATTGGCAAGGCTGAAGCCTTACGCGGGCTAAAGGCCCGCCCTCCGCAGGCAGGAGTTGACCTGATCAGGCGTGGCGTTTCCACAACGACAGGACCAGCATCACCGCAGCCAGCGGCAGGATCACATAATTGCCGATTGCCCCCGGCGGCCGATGCGCGAACGTCACCGGTTTTATGTGCCCCACGAGCTCCCGGAGCAGCGTCTCGAAGATCAACAGCACGTACATGAACGGAACCAGCGCCCGGTAGCGAAACGCCACCCCCAGTTGAATCACCCCGTATATCAGTTGAGCGCTGCCCCACAATCCGAACGCGAAGATGATCCCCGGCCCGCCCGCCGACAGGTCCATTCCGGCGACGCTGCCGGCGCCGCCGTCCGGCGCGAGCAAATGAATGAAGCTGCGTATCGTGCTGACCACGGCGATCAGCGTGAACACGTACACCGGCAGCTTCATCCCGCGGATTGAATTATCCGCGCGGGCCGGCAGCAGCACTTCAAGGATATTTTTCAGTCGCGTTTATGCCCAGCTAAAGCCCTGCTTTGCCAGCGGTAGCGAACGCACGCGTTTTCCGCACGCTGCGAAGATCGCATTGCAGATCGCCGGAATGGTCGGCGGTAAAGCCGGCTCACCCAGCCCGGTCGGTGGAAATTCGGTCTTCAGGAAGTGAATCTCGATCTCCGGAGGCGCCTGCGCCATGCGCGTCGGCGGATACTCGTTGAAATTCTTCTGCACCGCGCGGCCTTTGTCGAAAGTGATTTCCCATCCCATCAGATGGCTCATCCCTTCGATCACGCCGCCCTGCGCCATGTTCTCCGAACTCGACGGGTTGATGATCTGGCTCCCGATGTCGCCGGCCACCCAGACTTTGTGTACCCGAACTTTCAGATTCGCGTCCACGCTGACTTCGGCAACGTGGGCGAAATAGCCGCTATGGCTGAACTGGAAAGCCACGCCTTTGGCGCGCCCCTTGGGCAGCTTCCCGCGCGAACCCCAGTCGGATTTCTCGGCCGCCAGCTTCAGTACGCCGAGCATCCGCTGATGATCGAACCGGTCGGACGCCGGCTGCGTCTGCGGCGCGTTCAACAGGTCCATCCGGAAATCCAGCGGGTCTTTGCCGGCCGCGTGCGCCATCTCGTCAATGAAGGATTGGAACACAAAGCTGAACGCATTCGACCGCGGAGCGCGCATCGCTCCGGTGGGCACTCCCAGCGCCATCACCGATGCGGCGAAATCGAAGTTGGGCACGAAGCGCGCCGGAAATTCGGTGTTGCCGATGTCGGCCGAAGCCGCGAACCGGTCGCCTTCTCCGTAGCTCACAAAGTGATTGCTCCACGCCACCAGCTTGCCCGAAGCATCCACGCCGCCCTTGAGGAAATGGAATCCGCCGGGACGATAGAAATCGTGCGCCATGTCGTCTTCGCGGGTCCACAGCAGTTTCACCGGTGCGTTCATCTGCTTGGCGATCCACGAAGCTTCAACCACGTAATCATTAGTCAGCCGACGTCCAAATCCGCCGCCGGAGCGGCTGATGTGCAGAAGGATGTCCTTGTCCGTGATCCCCAGCGTCCGGGCGGTCAGAGCCGCGCCCGCACTGGGCGTCTGGCTGGGAGCCCATACTTCCAGCTTGCCGTCTTTGAAATGCGCGGTGCAGTTCTGCGGCTCCAGCGGCGCGTGCGAAAGGAACGGATACGTGTACGCGGCTTCGACTACGTGCGCCGCGCTTCCCAGGGCCGCGTCCGCATCGCCGTCTTTGTGCTTCTTGAGGGCCGGCGTCTTTTTCGAAAATTCCACCGCCTGCTGAGCGAATCCTTCGCTCGATTGCGACGCCGTGCCGCCCTCATCCCACTGGACCTGCAGCTTCTGCCGCGCCATCTTCACCTGGTACCAGCTCTCGCCCACAATCGCCACACCGGGAAGCAGACCGGTAAGGTCTTTGGTGCCTTCCACCACGAACGCGTCTTTTACGCCGGGCAATTTCTTGATCTCGTCAACATTAGCGGTGACCACACGGCCGCCGTACACAGGACACTTCTCAAACATCGCCCACAGCATTCCGGGGAGCCGGAAATCGATATCGTAGATGGGCTGTCCGGTGACGATCGCGTGATTCTCGATGCCGTGGATCGGCTTCCCGATGATCTTGAAATCCTTCGGGTCCTTGAGCTTGACCGTCTTCAGATCCGGCGTCGGCATGGTGACGACTTTCGCCGACAGCTCTCCGTAGCTGAGTTTCTTGCCGCTGGGATCGTGAATCACGACACCCGATGCCGTGCTGCATTCCGAAGCCGGCACACCCCAGGTCTGCGCCGCGGCGGCGATGAACATCTGCCGGCCGGCCGCGCCCACCTGGCGCATCGGCATCCAGTTAACCGGAATCGCCGTGCTGCCACCCGCGTTCTGCGGACCGTACTTGGCCTGATCCAGATCGGCCTGCTCCACGCGAACATTCTTCCAATCGATATCCAGCTCGTCGGCGATCACCATGGGCAGCGTGGTCCTGACGCCCTGCCCGATCTCCGGATTCTTCGCGATAATGGTCGCGATTCCTTCGGGCGACACGCGAATGAACGCGAGCGGCATGTAATTGGTGGGAGGGCCACCGCGCTGCCCCAGCGCCAGTTTCGGATACAGGCCCAGCATGAAGCCGCCGCCGCCAAGCGCGGTGAGTTGCAGGAAGGAACGCCGTGCGATCTCTGTTTTTCTCATAGCGCCTCCTTACCTTTCGTCCCGTTCCTGAGCTTGACCGCCGCCTGACGAAGTGACGCCGTGGTGCTCGCCCGGCATAGCCGCCGCCTTATGGATCGCCGCGCGAATTCTCAAATAAGTTCCGCAGCGGCACAGATTGCCGTTCATGGCCGTATCGATATCGTGATCGGTAGGCGAAGGCTTCGAAGCCAGCAGCGCCGCCGCCGACATGATCTGCCCCGGCTGACAGTACCCGCATTGAGGCACGTCAATATCCTGCCAGGCGACCTGAAGCGGATGGGTCCCATCCGGCGAAAGTCCTTCAATGGTGGTGACCGCACCCTTAGCTGCCGCTGAAACCGGCGTCAGGCAGGATCTTACAGCCTTCCCGTTGAGATGGACGGTGCAAGCTCCGCACTGTCCGATTCCGCAGCCATATTTCGTGCCGCGCATGTTGAGGACGTCGCGGAGGGCCCAGAGAAGGGGCATATCCGCGGGGACATCAACGGTAGAAGACTTCCCGTTGACGGTAAGTTTATAGGGCATCACGTACGCTCCCGGAACAAGTGCAACGTGACACAAAACTTCTGCGGCTGCAATCTTGTTTACGCCAAAAGTAACACCCCGAAGCACCGAAGTCAATCCGCGAAATCTCCGGAGGAACTTTCCAGTGGGCCTCCGGCGTCTCAACAAACGATGCGTATCCTCCGCATCCTTGGCTTCTTAAGTGGCTGCCTGACCGCTTGGGCCCAGCCGGCGGGGACCAGTATGATTACCGGAGTCGTCGTCGAAGCTTCGGGCGACGCTTCGGCACCTGAGCCGGTCCGTAAAGCCGAGGTTACCGTCACCTGGCATGGAACTCCGCGCTCCTGGGCGACTACGCGTACGGACGGCTCCGGCCGATTCCAGATCGGCGGCCTGCCCGCCGGGGTCTACGATCTGCGCGCCACCAAATCCGGCGCTGGAGTGGCTATCTATGGCGCGAACTCACCGCGCGAAACCGGAGAGACCATCACTCTGGCCGACGGCGAGACTCGCGAGGGACTCAAGCTCCGATTCATTCGATCAGCCTCGATTTCCGGCGGCGTGACTGGCCCGGACGGTGATCCCGCGGTCAGTGCGCAGGTCTTTCTGATGCGCATCTCGCGCAATAATGGGCCGCCGTTCCTCCAGACCTCCAGCCAGGCGCAAACCAACGATCGCGGCGAATACCAGATGGCCGGTGTGGAGCCGGGCCAATATTACGTTTTCGCGACCGTCCAGGGAGACCCGGTGAACGCCCAGGGAGCCGTCGTCGCCGGGACCTTCTACGGAGGGACCCGCGAATCGAAGGAGTCGACCGTGGTGAGCGTTCACGATGGCGACCGTCTGCGGGGCATCGATTTCCACCTGACCTCCGAGCCGGCCGTTCGAATTCAGGGTCACGTGGCCGGCGTGCCGGCGCCTCCGACCCCTCCGCCCGCGGACCAGTTGCACAACACGAGCCGTCCGCGCCGGCTCAACGGAGTCCGGGTTATATTCGCGCCGGTGTCCTTGAACCCGGTGAGGTTCTACCGGGACGCTGTCGCGCAAGGTCCGGATCATCAATTTCAATCCACCACGCTGCCGGCGGGCGAATATCGCGTCAGAGCGATCCTTCAAGTGGACGATAAGATCTGGTCGGCGTCGCAGATCGTAGACGCCCGCTCCGGCGAGGCCGAGGTTACCCTTACCCTGGCGCCGTCCATCGAAGTGAAAGGCCAAGTCCGTACGGAAGGAACGGTCTCCGGTCCGCAGACTTCCCTGCGCGTCACGCTGGCGCCGGTCGGGCCTAATGGCGCCGGCTTCGGCATGTTCGGCAACGAAAACCAGGGAGCGCAGGCGGCCGCGGACGGCAAATTCACGATTCCCCAGGTCCCGCCGGGTCTATACAACCTGAATCTGCCGGTGCCACGGGGAGGGTTTCTGAAGTCGGTCCGCCTGGGCGACGACGAGGTGCGCTTTAAGCCGATCGAGATCAAGCCCGGCTCTGAGGCGCCGCTCAACATCGTAGTCAGCATGCACGGCGCGAAAGTCGAAGGCGAGGTCGACGCCGCGGGAGGCGATCCGGGGCGAGCGGGGATTCTGGTCACGCCGATGGGCGAGCTCCATGACTTCGCCCGCTTCTACTACAGCGTCGCTGCCGACGATCATGGCAAATTCAAGCTGCTTGGCCTGGCGCCGGGCAAATACCGGATCTTTGCGCTGGAAAAGCTGACGGCAACCTCCCTGCGCAATCCTGAAGCGGCCGACCAGCTCATCGCGCTCGACGGCGACTTCGCGCAGGAAATCGAACTGGTAGAGGATGGAAGCGTGGAAGCGCATCCCAAGCTGATCCCGCTGGAGCGCGGAAGGGCGATCCTCCCATGAGATCCGCATGGAGGATAGCCGGTCTTGCCGGCTGTCTCTTCGCCATCCCCACCATTGGCGCCGCCCAGGATCAATCCGCCGGAATCAGCGGAACCGTGGTCGACTCAGCCACGCACCAGGCAGTGAAGAATGCATCCGTGAGTCTCGACTTCATCACCGGTCCGGCGTCCAACCAGGGCCACCACGCCGCGACCACCGATGCCAGCGGAGCGTTCTCCTTCGACGGGCTGGCCGAGGGCCGCTACGGGCTCACCGCGACGCACCAGAACTATCCGCAGGGCTCGCGCCAGGCGCACAAGACGGTCGAAATCAAGTCCGGCGGACGCGCCAGTTCGATCACGCTTGAACTGATTCCCGGGGCGGTGATCGCGGGGCATGTTGTCGATGAAGACGGCGATCCGATGTCCGGATGCTTTGTAGAGGCAGCGCCCGCCTCAAATCCCACTCCTCCCTACGCGCACTTCGCCGGATCGAATACCAACGAGGAGGGCGAGTATCGGATTCACGGCCTCACCTCCGGTACATACGTCGTTTCGGCGCGCTGCGGCACGGTCGCTTTCACGCCGCGGCCATTCTCCTCGGGCCCGGACCCTCCGCCAACAGCCGCCTATCCGATTCAATATTATCCACTGGCTCCCGATGTGAAGTCGGCGCAAGCAGTGGATCTGGCGCCCGCGGCTGAAAAACCAGGCATCGATTTTAGAATCCGCCCCGCGCCGGTCACCCAGGTGCGAGGCAGCATCCGGTCCGATTCGCCGGCGGAGGGCCTGAACATTCAACTGATCCCGGTCTCCGGCGCGGCATGGGCGATGGGCCCACGGATGGACACCGGGAAAGGCACCTTCGAATTCGCCCAGGTGTTTCCAGGGACGTACTATGTTGAGGCGATCAATAACGGCGACCCCACCACGCGCCTTACCGGCGTTGAGCGTATCGAAGTGAAGGACCGTCCCGTGGAAATGGTACTGACGTTGTCGCATGGCGTCGACATCACCGGGTCGGTCAGCGTCGAAGGCGCGCAGCCGAACACCACCATCCCGCTCACGCAGCTACGGGTTCAGCTTGAGTCCGATGTGCCGCTCCCCATGCTCGGCGGGGAGCAGACGCAGGTGAAAGAAGACGGGACGTTCGTGCTCAAGTCGGTTCCACTGGGCCGGTGGAAGCTGATGGTATTCGGCCCGCAGGTATACCTGAAATCCGCGTGGCTGGGCACCACCGATGTCACGCACACGGTCTTCGATGTTTCGGCCGGCACGGAGGCTCTCCGGATCGTAGTCAGCGCGAATATGGGCGGCATCAGCGGAACGGCGCCGGCCGGCGAAATGGTCTATGCGGCGACCGATGTCCAGGGCGGCGGCCGCTTGGTGCTCGTCGACCAGACCGGCCACTTCACGCTGCCGCAGATACCGCCGGGAAAATATCGCGTCGGAGCGGTCGACCCGGGCCTGCCCATCCCTGAAGAAGGTGGTCAGGAAGTGACCGTGAAAGAAGGCGAGACGGTGACGGTGGAAATCAAGCAGCCGTGAGCCTGGAAAGGTACTCACCCCAGATTGCGGGAGTCCGTCACGGGCCAATCGTTCTAAGCAGGACGTAGCGCGCCTAAGGTTCTACGCATCTTTATCGGTGGCGTTCGGAAATCCTCCAATTTCAGCGGAATACCCGGCAGGTTACGATTGCTCATCGTCACCTGACGAAAAACCCGAGAAAAAGGAAAATCAACTGTGCTGAACGTATTGCTGAGGATACGCGTGTTTAAGGATACCCGCGGGCAGGACCTGATCGAATATGCTCTGATGGCTGGCTTCGTTGCAGTTGCCGCCGGTGCGATTATGCCGAACATCGCCAACAGTATCCAAGTGATATTTGCCCAAGTCTTGGCGTATCTGTACTGCTCCGCGGGCAACACAAGCTTTTGTCCCGGGGATTCGGCTAGTTAGGCGTACCATCGGGCGCCGGGCCGACGCCAAGCAACCGGGCTGCGTTCCCGCCGAGAATGCCCGCGCGGTCGGATTCGGAAATATCCAGCGCGCGAATACTTTCGAGCATCAGTTTCGGGCTGCCGATCTGGTGCGCGTAATCGCTGCCGGCCAGCAGATGATCGGCTCCGGCAAACGCGATCGCCAATTTCAGCGCGTCCTGATTAAAGTTGACCGTGTCGTAGTAAAACTTCTTCAGATACTCGCTGGGTGGGCGCTCGATATTCACGCGGCATTCCTTGAAGACGCGATGGCCGCGGTCGAGACGCTCGGCGAGATATGGAATGGTCCCGCCTAGGTGGGTTAGCGCCCAGCGAATGCGGGGGAACTTTTCGGGAATACCGGCGAAGGTGAGTTTTGCGGCGGCGAGCGTGGTATCCATCAGGAATCCAACCAGCGGCATCAGCCAGAAGTCGGTCATCGCTTCGACGCCCAGCGGATGGGTGGGATGGATGTAGAGCACCGCGCCAAGATCGTTGGCGAGTTCGTAGAGCGGCAGATAACGAGGATCAGCCAGGGCGACTCCATTGACATTCGAAAACAGCATCGCGCCGGGCAGGTGCAACTGCCGGCAGGCGCGGTCGAGCTCTTTCACTGACGCCGCTGGATCGTTCAACGGCAGAGTCGCCAGGGCGCTGAATCTTCCTGGATAAGCAGCGATTCCTTCGGCGAATTCGTCATTCACCAGAGACGCGAGACGCACTGCGACTTTCGGCGACTCGACATGCGTTCCTGGAGTGGTCATGGTGTAGACCTGCATGTCGATGCCGAAATCATCCAACATTTTCTTCCGGATGCGAAGATCGCATTGGCCGGGGACGGCGATGTTGTAATCGCCCGGATAGTGCAGGCGCGGGTTGCCGTGATCGTCGATGGTGACTTCGACGGCGCTCTCGCCGGATTGCAGCGCCTTCAAATATCCCGGCGGATAGTAGTGGTTGTGAAAATCAATGATCATGTTTTTGTCTAAGATAAAGAAAAACCGGCAGCCCTGCGGCTACCATCAATAATCCGATAGCGGATTCCTTCCAATCCGCCGCAAGCTGATTTCCGACTACGATGGCGCATCCGGCGATGAAGACGACGGCGGCAAGAGACCAGCGTTTTTCGAGACGCATCAGGCCGATCGCCATCAATCCGAAAAACAGAAACTCGGTATAGACCACGCGGGTGAACAGGGCTCGATAGGTGCCGGTCGCGACCAGAGCGCTGGCCCAGATGGCTTGCGCGATGATCGCGATGTGCGGAGTCTGAAATCGCTTATGCGCGACACCCATGGCTCGAAATGCGAGGCCGTCCTGGGCGATCGCGTAATACACTCGCGGACCTTGCAGCACGGTTCCGCTGAGGCCCCCGAAAGCCGAGACGATCACCAGGCCGGCGACCAGCGCGGCTGCGCGAGGTCCCATGAGGACTGACGCCGCGTCGGCTGCGATGTGCTGCGAGTTGAGCACCGTCTTGAGCGGCAGAACGTGCAGGTATGCCGCGTTCAACGCCAGATAACACGTGGTGACGATAGCCATGCCGACCATCAGCGCGCGCGGGATGGTTTTCTTCGGCTCAATGGTTTCGCCGGCCGCGTAGGTCACCTGATGCCAGCCGCCGTAGGCGAATAATCCGGCGCTGATGGCCAACAGGAACTCGCTGAATCCTTGTGGTCCACTGACTACGTTTTCCGAATGCGCTGCCGGCGGAGCAAGCGTCGCGACGGCGATCAGGATTGCGGCGATCGCTGCAATTTTCGCGATGGTGAACGTGGTCTGCACCGTGCTACCCGCGCGGACTCCAACATAGTTGACGGCGGAGAGGAGCAGAATGCACCCGATGGCGACCAGTTTCATTTCGCGATCGTCCATGGGGACCAGCACAGCGGCATAGCGCGCCAGAACCATCGAGATCGCGGCGATAATGCCCGAATGGGCGCTCCAGAACATGGCCCATCCCCACAGGAATCCAAGGGCGGGGGACATGGTTTCCTTGAGGTAAACGTAAATCCCGCCGGTGTGTGGAAACGCGGTCGCAAGTCGGGCGGAAACCAGCGCCCCGCAGATCGAAAGCAGTCCCGCAGCGGCCCACACGCCGAACATCGCGGGGATGGTCGAAACATGCCGGCTGACTTCGGAGGGTTGAACGAAAATAGACGCTCCGATGATAATGCCGACCACCATTGCGGTGGTCCGAACCATCCCCATGGACCGTCTGAGCAAGCCTACAGTCTATCTCAAGCAGTTTCACACCTCATTTTGGAACCGAGGGCGTAAGGAGGATGGCGGATGAAATCGCTAAGTGGGGGAAAGAGACGAGTTTTAGCTGCTGACTGAGGAGGTGAACGAACTACGTCGCCTTCGGGCGGGGCAGAAAGGCAATCCGATTCAGCCAATTTATCTGGCGGTGCTGCATCCAGAACTGACCCAGGGCGCGGATCAGAGTACCATGCGCATCTTGCGATATGGTGCGAGTGTTCACAAATACAATGCCGGCGTGGGCCGTACCTTCCTCAGCCCACGCGGTGATCATCGCCGGAATCGTGTTGACGTCGAAGGTGACCAGGGTGAGGTTCTCAGTGAGAGCCGCCTGAAGCAGGATTGCGTCGCCCGCGCCGAGGAGGCTACCGGATTTCCAGGTGTGCACCGTCGCGGGGAGCATCCGTGGCCATCGCTTCGCGAGCCCATCTGCCACAACCGGCGAGATGTTCTCGTCGAGAAGGGAGCGAAGCATCAGTCGGAAAGCATGAACGGCACCAGTGTGGGATACTTCTCCCGAAATTTCTCGGGAGTCATCGCATCGTTGTCCTCGATTGCGTCGCGGATCTCTTTGGGAAAGGCGCGAGCGTAGGCGTAGGCGGCCTCGACCCACTCTTCGGGGCACTGAAGATGCTTGGCGGTTTTCTTGAGGTTGTTCTTGTAGCCTTCCGCAATACTAACGACCATCCAGACCTGAACGCGCCCGCCTTTGATGTATGCCTGGCGGCCGATCGGTGAATCCCGGAACTCGATGAGGGGGAAGTCGGCTTGACGAAGCGCTTCGTCGAGCAGCATGCGGGCGGCTTCGCTGGGAGGGCGTTGCATGCGACGGGCCTGGCGTTTGAGGCGCTTGGCTTGCTCGTCGGGAAGACGGATGCTTACGACGTGCGACATCGCTTACATTGTAACTCTATGGGGACGAGAATCCGATAAATGTCCGTCTGTCCCGGATTTTTCTCCGGATTTTTCTCAAACCCCATCCACCAGCGGTCGTGCGACATTTGCTCAAGGTGGAGCTTGGCTCCGTCGGCAACAATCTCGTCGTGCGCCGGCCGTCCATCGGCTAATTGGCCTTGAGTTCTGATCTCGACGGAGCTTCCATTGTTCTTCCAGATCATATGCTCATGATAGGCCCCGGGACGGCTTTAAGCCGCTGTGGCTATCTGGACGCCACTCTGGGAAATCTCCGCGGTCGCGGATTTTCACCCATGCTACGATCAAGTCCAGTAGTCAGCTATGATACTTCCCGGATGGGATTCAGTCGCCGCCACATCCGCATATGCGAAGCTGTTCACATACGCAGGCTGGATAGCACTGTTCTCATTGGGCCTCTTCGAGATATTTGCACACGTGTACTCTGAGCATGAAAAAACACTGTCCTCGGTAGCGGCCGAACAAACACTCAGCTCGGAGAGAGAAGCCAGGAAGAAACTTGAGGCCAGAGTGGCTCCGCGGTTCCTAACCCCGGAGCAGGGTTTGTTACTGTCTGAACGCCTTGGGCAATCCAAAGTGAAGCTTGTAGCTTTGTATGTGTACGGATCGGCTCCCGAGATAGTCAGACTGTCGTCACAAATCGGGGACGCCCTTAAGCGAGCGGGCTGGAATTTTGAAGGCTGGTCTGTGACTGGAATTGCGACGGTGGCGGGCGTCGTTGTTGATGTCCGAAATTCCGCTGGTTTGGATACCGTGGGTGCCGCTAACCTCCTGGTTCGCTCGCTGAATGAAGTCGGCATAGACAGCGGAACGGGAGCTCCGTTTTCAAAAGAAAACGAGGAGCCCGGCGCACTATTTGGACCACTGTGGAAGCCCGGCAAATACGCCATACGAATCCATATCGGAGCAAAGCCGTAGCTCTGCCCTGTACGCCGCCCCACTGTAGCTCGCTGCGAACTGGGCGGAAGGGAGCGCAGGCGCCTCTGAAGGCGCCTTGACAGATGGCTGAAAGACGACCGTCTATCCCACTTCGGATCGGAGCCGCACCGGTGATTGTGCGCCTGCGGACGAGCGCCAAGATTTCGGATTTGGTATTTGAGTGCCTATCGCGGTTTCGCTTAGTAGATTCCAATCCCACGGATTTCCGCAACCTATCGAACGAGCCTCGGGCTCAGTAAAGCGGCCTCGACATAAGGTCGGACTGGATGACGCGGACGTTAAGGTCGAACTGCCTGACAACGGCCTCTACACACTCTCGGAAGAAAGTTGGCGCTAGCGGCGCGACATACACTGCCTCGACCAATTGTCCGAGATCGCAGTCCACATGGATTCCTCTGCACTTCGGGGTTAACTCGTTTCGGGAGGGTACATTGTTGGCAATCGTGCATACGGCCCGTACCTCGCTCTCATACGCAAAGCTTCGCCTTTTGTGCATAAGCGGCGCCAGTCCGTTCAGCCAGCGGTGTTTGTCCTGGAAGACCTCGCGGTCGTAGTCGATGTAGTACACCATGCCCGCATGGATCGCCGTCGGCCTACTAAGGCCTTTAGGGACTTGAGCGAAGCCGGTGAATGAGGCGGTCAGACGTGAAAAAGTGGATTGGATCGCCACCCCCTCATTGAACTTGCTGTAGATCTGCCACATGGCCGCGGATTCGAGGCTGTTCAGGTGCCAACAGCTCACGAAGCTCGTGACCGGCGACGTCTTGAAAACCGGGATCACGTCGCGTGGAAGCATCGTTTCGAGTAGCCGAGGCAAGACACCCTCGTAAGGATCGTCGAGCGTGGAGGCGAGTGGAAAGTATAGGGCGCGCCTGCTAATAAGCGACACGAGTTTCGCGAGGTCGAGGTAGCGCCACACCCTCCCATCTGCTGGCGCTGGTTTGAATACCGGGTGTTGCTGATAAAGCCCGCCCTTGAGTTTCTCCATCGTTGGCCTCTAAAAAAGGCCGCCCGGATGCCCGAGCGGCCCATTCTGACTTCTGACTCCTGACTACTGGATCAATAGTCCATGCCGCCGGGGCCGTGTTCGCCGCCGCCGCCCATGGGGGCCGACTTTTTCTCCGGGATTTCGGCGATCATTGCTTCCGTCGTCAGCATTAACGCTGCGATTGAGGAGGCGTTTTGCAGGGCCGATCTCGTCACCTTCGTCGGATCGATTACGCCGCTCTTCACCAGGTCTTCGTAGACTGCCGTCTGGGCGTTGAAGCCGAAGTTGGAGTCTTTGTTGACCCGGATCTTTTCGATCACGATTGCGCCTTCGTAACCGGCGTTGCCAACGATCTGGCGGACCGGCTCTTCACAGGCCCGGCGAATGATGTCTACGCCGATTTTTTCGTCGTGCTCGACTTTGACGTTGTCGAGAGCAGCCGCCGCGCGGAGCAGCGCTACGCCGCCGCCGGGGACGATTCCCTCTTCAACCGCCGCGCGCGTGGCATGCAGGGCATCCTCGACGCGAGCCTTTTTCTCTTTCATTTCGGTCTCGGTTGCCGCGCCGACTTTGATCACCGCGACTCCGCCCGCGAGCTTGGCCAGGCGTTCCTGGAGCTTCTCGCGATCGTAATCCGAAGTGGTGTCGTCGACCTGCGTGCGAAGCTGTTTGATGCGGGCTTCGATGGTCTTCTGCGTGCCGCCGCCGTCGATGATGGTGGTGTTGTCTTTGTCCACCGTGACGCGCTTGGCTTTGCCCAGGTCTTCCAGGCGAACGCCTTCGAGCTTAATGCCGGTCTCTTCGAAGATAGCCTTGCCACCGGTCAGGATGCCGATATCTTCCAGCATCGCTTTGCGGCGATCGCCGAAGCCGGGAGCCTTCACTGCGCATGCGTTGAGCGTTCCGCGGAGCTTGTTGACGACCAGAGTCGCCAGCGCTTCGCCTTCCACTTCCTCGGCGATGACCAGGAGCGGCTTGCCGCTGCGGGCGATCTGCTCCAGTACGGGGAGCAGGTCCTTCATGTTGCTGATCTTCTTTTCGTGGATCAGGATGTAAGGATCTTCGAGTACGCACTCCATGCGGTCCGGATCGCTGATGAAGTAGGGCGAGAGGTAACCGCGGTCGAACTGCATTCCGTCGACGGTCTGGAGTTCGGTGGTCATGGTGCGGGATTCTTCCACCGTGATGACGCCGTCCTTACCGACCTTCTGCATCGCGTCGGCGATGGTCTTGCCGATGGTGGCGTCGCCGTTGGCGGAAATTGTGCCGACCTGCGCGATCATCTCACCGGTGACGGGCTTCGAGAACTTCTTGACTTCCTCAACCACCAGCTCGACTGCCTTTTCAATACCGCGCTTGAGGGCCATCGGATTGGCGCCGGCCGCTACGCTCTTCACGCCTTCGCGGAAGATGCACTGGGCCAGAATGGTCGCCGTAGTGGTGCCGTCGCCGGCCACGTCACTGGTTTTCGACGCCACTTCGCGCACCATCTGCGCGCCCATGTTTTCGAGCGGATCCTTCAGCTCGACTTCCTTCGCTACCGTTACGCCGTCTTTGGTGATGGTGGGGCCGCCGAATTTTTTCTCGAGCACCACGTTGCGTCCCTTGGGACCCAGCGTTACCTTCACGCAGTCGGCCAGTTGATTCACACCGCGCAGGATCGCCTGCCGGGAATTTTCGCTGTAGACAATTTGTTTTGCAGCCATGTTTTCCTGTTTCTCCTTTTCCTGAAATCCCTACGCCGACTTCTTGGCCAGTTTGGTTGCGTCTTCGAGGATGCCGAGCACCTCGTCTTCACGCATGATCATGTATTCGTTGCCGTCGACCTTGATGTCGGAGCCCGAATACTTGCCGAACAGAATGCGGTCCCCGGCTTTGACGTCGAGCGGGATCAGCTTTCCTTCGTCATTGCGCTTGCCTTGGCCGACGGCGACGACTTCGCCTTCCTGCGGCTTTTCCTTGGCCGAATCCGGGATAAACAACCCGCCGACCTTGGTTTCCTTCTCTTCGATCCGTTTGACCACGATGCGGTCATAGAGCGGACGTATGTGCATAATCCTAACCTCCCTTGAAAATGATTTTTTGAAAAAATCCTTCGTGAAATCGGGTGCAGTCCAAACAGTACCGCTACCCAAGCTCTAGTATTAGCACACTCCCGCGAGGAGTGACAAGATATTTTTGCAAGTGTATGTCACTGTTACAGTTATATTTTTAATTTCAACGTATGGAAAAGGTTCCGAAGACCATTCCGAGCTCGCGATTGTCGCTGGGGGCACGTAGTACTTTGTCCAACTCGATGGTAATTTCGATGGATGGTTTATCGGTCAGGTCAGGCAGTGCGAAATCGAAGGCGAATTGCGCGTTGGGGGCGCGGATTACGGATTTGCCGACCTCGCTCCCATCCACGAGCACGGTCATGGAGACCGGGCCGGATTTGAGAACCGGTCCGGGAGCGAAGCCGGTGAGGTAAAGGCGCTGGGATGCGTCCTGAGGGGCGGACATGCGCACCGTGGCGGATTTGGGCATCCAGCGGAATCCTCCTTCGGGTGGGAACCAGGTGGGACCGAAAGAGGCGGCGGCGTTGGGGTCGCCCGCATCCAGGGCGTCGATGCGGGTGGCGCGCGGGTCGGCGCGGAGAACGACCTGATAGCCGCGGGTGATGTCGCGGACACCATCGTTTGAGACGCCGAGTACGCGGGCCTGATTGTTGGCGATCATGGATAGGGCCTGGCGCGGAGAAATCAGGAATGGGGCGACTCCGCCGAGGTCTTCTCGGGCGATGATGCCGGCTTCGCCGCCGGGGGCGAAATATACTTTCGGAAATCCGAGGAGACGGAAGGGCTCGTCCTGAAAGCCGGTCTGAAACAGGTCGTTATCGACGCCGTGAAGAATCAGGGCGGAGCCGGGGTGGGCCCGCAGGGAGTCCTCGATGCCGAAGAAGAGCGCCTCCATGCGGATGGATCGGCGGTAATACCAGCGGGTGTATCCGTCGTCTTCGCGAACGGATCCGGCTAACGACGAGGCGGCCAGAGCGATGGCGAATCCCCGCGTGAGCCACCCGGTCCGCCACGCGACGACCATGGCCCAGCCGGCGAGCCACGCCAGGCCGAGTTCGGCCAAGGAGGCGTAGTAATCGGTGACGTGATAGGGGAGCACCAGAACCGGCGCGACCAGGAACAGGAACCATCCGCAGAAAAATAGCGCGAGCGCACCACGTCGCCAGAGTTGCCGGATTACGAAAAGGGCCAGAGCCAGCGCGGTAATCCACATGACGCGCGTTCCGAAGCGGCCCCAATGGGCGGTGAGCTGGAACAGACGGCTGGGTCCCAGGCACCACTTCAAATATTGGAGCAGCGTCGAGAAGATGCGGCGGTCGATTTCGACTTTGTAGTATCCGCTGGCGTTTTTGGGAATCAGCAGGAAATGAAGAATGGTGAACAGGATAGCGGGGATGAACAGCGGGAGCGCGCTACGTACGTCCTTACGGTCGCGGTTTTGTTGGCTGATCAGCGCATAGAGGGTCGCAATCGCGGGGTAGACGACGATCACTTCGAGGGCGCCAAATCCTGCAAGATACGCGATCCATTCGGTAACGCGCCAGCCGCGGAGTCTGGCGTAGAACGCCATCAGAATGCAGAATCCGCAGAGGAGTTCGTTGTAGGCTGACACCCAGGCGATAGGCGTCACCAGGATGGAGCTTGCCGTCCAGAAGACGGCGCCGAGGACGCCGGCGGCTTTCGAATTTGTGAGACGCTCGCCGATGAGCGCGGCCAGGACCAGATCGCCGCACCAAGTGGCTAAGGCGAACAGGTGATAGGGGAGCGCGTGGTATCCGAATACTACGGAGAAGACCAGAAAGAAGAGACGCTCGCCCAGAAATCGCACAGTGCCTTGGGCGCGCGGGGCGAACAGGACTTCGATCAGGTCGCGGGCCCGGTGCACTTCTAACGGAAGACCCAGCCAGGCGAAATCGTCGTTGGCGAACCAGCTGAGAGGGACTCTCCAGTAGATCAGAAGGGCGAAGGCGGGGGCGATGGCCAGCCAGCCATAGCGCGAAAAACGCGTCATTTCGGAAGCAGGCCGATCGTGGTGACGATGAGGGCCAGCTCACGCGTATCCTGATCGCTGGGGGGAAGGCCTTTGTCGACGTGAAAATCGATGCTGACGGCGTCGCCGGAGAGCGCTGCCGGGGGAACGTCGCGGGTGTAGATGTAATCGCCGGGCTGGGTGTAAGTCTGGGGGCCCAGATCGAGGCCGTTGACGCGGCCTTCGACGCGCATGTCGCCTACCCGGTCGATCATCACTTGCGGGATGGTGAGTTTCAGTTGCAGGGTCGCCCCGGCATTCGCTGCATTGGCGGGGGGGCGAAGCGTGGCGGTGAAGTTTTTCATGGTCCAGCGCCAGGAATCGTGTTCGAGGCCGTGAAATCCGCGGGTGAGCTGGACGGCAGCGCGAGGATCACCTACATTGATCACGCTAACCAGTTGGCCGTCGTCTTCGGCGGCTTTGGCGTGGGAGTTTTTTTTGTGGATCCGGCAGGCGGGGGTGAGAAGTAGGAGGATCGCCAGGGCCGGCGCTAGTAAAGGATAGCGATTTAGTGTCCCCTCCATCACTGGCGGGCCTTGCCGGACGTGTTCATGGCAAGCCCTGCCTGTTAAGGCGGGGGCATTTCGAGTCACGAAATGACCTTGGGGCTGGTTCGCGAGCTTCGAGGCTGACCGCGACCATAGGTCGGCTAATCGCCGCATTTTTCGACCTGGACCAGGCAACTGTAGAATGTGGGGCCGCCGCCGATGTCGGTTAGCTGGTCGGAGGTGAGGGCGTTCACGCTGCTGCCGTTTTCGGAGAGCTTGGCCCAACGGACCGCCGGAGCGCGGACCACGCCTTCGGCTACGACGCCGTCGACTTCGGCGATGGCCAGAATGGCGCCGCGGTTGTTATAGGCGCGGACGCGGTCGCCGGTGCGGATGCCGCGCGGCTCGGCATCGCGCTGATGCATTTGCAGCACGGCGGTCTGGCGGTCGACCGACTGGCGATTTCCAAAGGTCGAGTTCATGCTGTCGTCGTTTTTAGAGGTTATGATTTCGAGCGGGAAACTCGAGCGCAGCGCCGGGTCGCCGAAGCGGGATTCGCGGGGCGGGTGGTAATCGAAATCACCCAGCTCGCATTTGCCGGACGGAGTGTGGAACGCGCCTTCGGCGAACGGCTGAAACGGGGACGGGAGATTGAGACGGACGGAGTGGTCCCGGTCCAGGCGCTCCAGCGTGATGCCTTCGAGGAACGGATGGCCGGAGGCCAGCATGCCGCGGATCATGTCGTCTTCCGATTCGCGGAAGGCGGGGTCGTCGAAACCCATGCGGATGGCCAGCGCGCGAAATACGTCCATATTCGAACGGGCTTCGCCGGGCGCCGGGAGGGCGGGGCGCGCCAGCTGGAGATGATAGTGGCCGTAGGCGAGATAAACGTCGGTGTGCTCCAGGAAAGTGGTCGACGGGAGCAGGATATCGGCGTGATCGGCGGTGTCGGTCTGAAATTGCTCGAGCACCACCGTGAACAGATCCGGACGGCGCATCCCTTGTAAGACCAGGTTCTGATGGGGCGCGATCGCCGCCGGGTTGGAGTTGTAGACGACCAGCGCTTTCACTGGCGGATTGTCGACCTTGGTAAGCGCCTTGCCTAGCTCAGTCATATTAATGACGCGGGCTTCGCGAGCCAGCGGCGATTGGTTTTGGAGCTCCGGCATTTCGAGCGCGGCGCGATTGAACTGGAAGGCTTGGGACGTGGAAAGCTGCAAGCCTCCACCGATCTGTTTCCATGACCCGGTAAGCGCCGGGAGGGCCAGGACCGCGCGGACGGCTGCTCCACCGTGCTCGCTCCGCTGGATTCCGTAGTTCAAGCGGATGGCCGCGGGGCGGGTGGTGGCGTAGGCGCGCGCCAGCTCGACGATATCTTCGCGGGCCACACCGGTCAGGGTTTCGACTCGCTCCGGAGGGTATTGCTTGGCTTGCTCACTGAGGGCTTCGAAGCCGTTGGTGTACCGGTCGACATAATCGGCATCGTGAAGTTTTTCCCCGATGATTACGTGCATCAGACCCAGCGCCAGGGCCAGATCGCTGCCGGGATTCACGCGGAGATGGCGATCGGCCACCGCGGCCGTGCGGGTTCGGATGGGATCAATCACCCAGAGCTTCGCGCCATTGCGCCGGGCTTCGACGATGAACGGCCACAGGTGAACGTTCGTGCCGTGAATATTGGCTCCCCAGGCGATGATGAGTTTCGCGTGGCGGAACTGCTCAGGCTCGGTGCCGATGCGCATCCCGAGACTGGCAGTCAGGCCGGCCGATCCCGCGGCGGAGCAGATGGTGCGATCGAGACGCGTTGCGCCGAGGCGGTGAAAGAAACGGCGGTCCATACCGGAGCCGTTCAGCAATCCCATGGTCCCGGCGTAGCTGTAGGGAAGGATCGATTCGGGGCCGAACTCCTGCGCCGTCGCGGCCAGGCGTTGGGCGATGGTATCCAGCGCTTCGTCCCAGGAGATTCTGGCGAAGCGGCCCTCGCCTTTCGCGCCAATGCGTTTCTGCGGGTAGAGGAGGCGGTTCGGGGAATATTCGCGTTCGAGATATTGGGCGACTTTGCCGCACAGGAATCCGCGGGTGACCGGATGGTCGGGATTGCCGCGCAGGCGCGATGCGTGGCCGTCCTGGACGTTGACCAGCAGCGAGCAGCAATCCGGGCAATCCAGGGCGCAGACCGAGTGGCGAACGTCCATATGTGAAGAATAGCAAGAGGGGAGATGGCCGCGAATGGACGCTCATGAACGCGAATCCGATTAGGAACTATTTGGTTGCGGTCTACTGCCTCAACATCGCCCGTGCCGGCAGATAGCTCAGTTCCGCGGCGGAAATCAGAGCGACAGTCAAAGCGGCCTTCATCGTTCCTCAATCTTACGCGCTCTCTTCGGCTTTGAGCAGCGCAACAAGGTCAGACGCTTCCGGAAAGCTGGGCGGCTTGCTTTTCTACGGTGACTTTGGCGCGGAGGTTGGCTACGCCGGCGGTGGGGCGCTCGTCTTCGACCGTGAAGGCGACTGCGTCATCCAGCCAATCGTGCGCCACGCCGTCGCGGCCGTGGGAGGCTAGCGTAATGGTATACGCGTGCGGGCACAGGTCGCACAGGAATTTGAATGTGACCGTGACGGTCTCACCGGCGGCGCAGGGGCCCAGCTTGATTTTCTCGAGCTCGGTGTTGGTGCCGTAGACTTCGAAACCGATCTGGGTGCGGATCAGGATGCCTAGCACCGGATCGTCCACGGCGTCGTGAAAGCGGAGCGCGGCGCGGACGCTGACCATTTCTCCGCTCTTCCACACGATGGTTGGAAGGCCGCCGGCGCCCAGGGTCTCAATGGACATCACCTCTACGCGGCCGTCGCCGCGGCGGGCCACCGGCGTCATGCGCGGCGCAATGGTGTCGCCCCAGGCGCGCACTTTTTCGGTGACGAATCTGCGGTAACGCGCGAGGGTTTCCGCGGGATCGCCTTTGGATGCGAGGTAGCCGGCTTCAATCCACCAGACTTCATCGCATAGCGATTCAAGCAGCGAATATTCGTGGGACGCGAGCAGGACCGTGGATCCGGATCTCCGTAGCCGGTCGAGTGCGGTCACCGTGCGCGCCCGGACGATGGCGTCCTGCGCGGCCAGCGCCTGGTCGAGCGCAATGACGGCGGCAGGAGCAAGATTGAGCGTCTCGCCGAGCGCTACGTAGCGGCGCTCGGGCGGTGCTTTCAATTCGCCCTCCTGCGGCTGGGCCACGCCGCCGGCCAGCTTCAACAATTCCGTCACGCCCGAACCTTTTTCGCCGATCACGCCGATGATGGCGCCGGAAGGAGCGGTCGCGGTGAGATCTAGAAGAGGGGCAGCGCTGACGTTTCTGAACTCTATGGACATTAATTGTCTAGTGTATGACGTTTGCAGGCGCGACGCCGCCAGTAAGCTGTCCAGGTGATTTCGTTCGTCAAGATCTACCGCGCTTTGACGGGTCTGTGTGAAAAGTCAGTGCTGACCGCTTCCTGTGGTCGCGGCTCGTTGTCGACGATCCACGGGATCGGCGGCTTAGCGAGCCGCGACCACAGGGAGCGGTGGATGTTCGGGCCTTCACCCCCGACTCGTAATGGCGGGGGCTTCAACAGCTTAGTGAATTTCAGCCGCCGGTTTCCGGGTCCATTCACCGATCCAATCGAGGAATTGGGTGTACCAGAGCACGCTGTTCTGAGGCTTCAAGACCCAGTGGCCTTCGTCGGGAAACAGGACGATTTTTGAGGGGACCTTTTGCATCTGGAGGCTGGTGAAAAGCTGTAAACCCTGGTCTACCGGGACTCGATAATCCAGCTCGCCGTGAAACACCAGCGTCGGGGTTTTGAAATCCTTCACGAAATAGCTAGGGGACCACTTCTCGTACATTTCAGGATTGTCCCAGGGCATTCCTTTGAATTCCCAGAGCGGGAACCATAGCTCCTCGGTGGCGCCGGCCATGCTGCGCAGGTCGAAGACGCCGTCATGCGAGACCATCGCCTTGAAACGCGTGGTGTGGCCCAGCATCCAGTCGATCATGTATCCGCCGTAGGACCCGCCGGCCGCGGCCATGCGATCGGGATCGGCATACGGGAGCGTGGCCACGTGATCCACCACCGCCATGATGTCGTCGAAAGCTTTTCCGCCCCAGTCGCCGTTGATTTCGTCGATGAAGCGCTGTCCGTAGCCGGTGGATCCGCGCGGATTCGGCATGACCACCAGGTAGCCCGCCGCGGCGAATACCTGCGCGTTCCAGCGATACGTCCAGGTTTCGCCCCACGCGCCCTGGGGACCGCCGTGAATCAGAAACAGCACGGGATATTTTCTCGATTCCGAAAAATCCGGCGGCTTGGCTACGAACGCATAGACGCGAGTCTTGTCGGCGCTCTCGACCGAGAAGCTTTCGAGCGGCCGGACCGTGGAGTCGGCGAGCAACGAATCGTTGAGGCGAGTCAGCGGAATGCCGCTTCCCCCGGAGGATGAGACGCGGAAAATCTCGGTGGGGTGGGATCCGCTTTGCTCGGTATAGATCATGAACGTGTTGGCGGAGTTGAACTGCACGTCATCCACGCTCGAAGCGCCCGAGATGATGGTGTCGGTGCCGCCGCCGGTCACCGGAATCCGGCGGAGGCTGGTGCGGCCGCGATCCTCGATGGTGAAAAACAGGCGGGTGGAATCGGGCGACCAGGTGAAGCTTTCCACCCAGCGGTCGGTGGTCTCGGTCAGATTAGTGGTCCGCCCAGTGGAGCGATCGAGCACCATCAGACGCCACTGATCACTTTCGTAACCGGCCCGCGACTGCGACCGGAACGCGAGATAACGGCCGTCCGGCGAATATTGGGGTGAAAGATCGGCGCCGGGGCTGATGGTGATTTTGCGCGGCTCGCCGCCGGTGAGGGGGACCGTATAGATGTCGGCATTCGTACTGGTGGCAAGGTTGGCGTCCACGTTCATGGCGAAGGCCAGTTCCAGGGAATCCGGAGAAATGGCGTAGTCGTCCGGGCCGCCGAGCGAAAAGGGAGGGACGTCGCGATTGCCGGGCGTCAGGTCTTTCGCGTCAAGACCATCGCTGGTCATCACCATCAAGTGCTCCCGCCGATGGCTCTCCCAGTCGTTCCAGTGGCGATAGAGCAGCGATGTGTAGATGCGGGCCTTAACCTTGTTCTTTGCATCCTCGTCGATTTTGCGTTTGTTGCAGGAGTCGTCGGCGCCGCAATCGGGGTAGACGTTGGACTGAAAGACAATTTTCCTGCCGTCGTTCGAAATCAGAATCCCGTCGGCTTCGGTGGAGAGCCGGCTGATCTGGCGCGCATTCGAGCCGTCGGCGTCCATACGCCAGACCTGGGACGAACCGTCGCGATTGGAGATGTAATAGATCTGCCGCGAATCGGGAGACCAGCGCGGACGGCCATTGGTGGTGCCATCGCGGGTGATCTGGCGCGGCAATCCACCATTGACGCCGACCGTATAAATCTGTTGGGGCTTGGTGTTCTTATCCAGATCGACGGTCTGGACGGTGAACGCGACGGTTCGGCCATCGGGAGACAGCGCGGGATCGCCGATCCGGTTGAGCTTCATCATGGTCAGAACGTCGAACGGCCGGGTCTGGCCGAAGGCCGCCGCCGCGCAAATCAGGAACAGCGCACTGCGCATATATACGCCATTCTATCGAGACACGAGCTTACCGTTTCGCGACGGCATGAGTTAGGCTTTGCGGAATCGGTTTTCGAGCCAGTCGAGCGCTTCGGCTTCGGTCGAAAACGCGCCATCCAGTTGGGCTTCGTAAGCCGCTCGAGTGACTTCGCCGATCTGCTTGCCGGGCTCTCCGTCGAAATATGGGAGAACGTGGCGGCCGAGAATCAGCGGAGCGGGCGGATTGTGATGGACCGCCAGCGACGCCGCGACATCGCGAAGTTTTTTGGCCGAATCGGGAAGGCCGGGAGGTTTCGGCGGACGGCCGGAGGCGTCGGCTTCGATCAGCCAGAGAAGTTGTGTGATGCTGGCCGGGGCCAGGCGGTTGGCCAGGCGGCGGACGGCGCGCGGGGTGACGTCGCCTTTCATGTTGGTATGCGCCATGTGCTCGTCGACCAGCGGCAGAACCTGATCGATGATTGCGTTCTTGATCCCGAGCCTTTCGAGAAATCGGCGCGCGAGCGGCACGCCGAGCTGTTCGTGACCGTAGGAACTCCAGCGGAGACGGCCGTCGCGCTGACGCAACGCGGTGACGTCGGGCTTGGCGAAATCGTGGGTCAACGCGGAGTACATCAGCACCGCACGATGGTCGCCTTCCACGTGGTCGCGTTCGGCTACGTGAGCCGCCGCGTTCAGGACATGCATGGTGTGGATCCAGACGTCGCCCTCGGGGTGCCATTCGGGTTCCTGCGGCGTGCCGCGCAGCCGCTCGATTTCGGGGAAGTGCGAAATCCAACCGGTTTGCAATAGATAGGGTGCGATCAGCCCGGGTTTCGTGGATTTGAGCGCCCATTTATTGAACTCTTCGGCGATGCGTTCGGTGGCGATGGTCGAATACTGATCGGCGATCGCCTGCGACATTCGAGCGGTCTCGGGATCCAGTTGAAGATCGAAGCGGCAGGCGAACTGCATTCCGCGCAGGACGCGCAGCGGGTCTTCGGAAAATGCCGGGCTGGTGGCGCGGAGAATGCGATTCTTCAAATCTTCACGGCCGCCGAAGAAATCCAGAATCTCGCGCGAGACGGGATCGAAGGCCATCGCATTGATCGTGAAATCGCGGCGGCTGGCGGCCTCGCGGGGCGTGATGGCAGGATCGAAGGTGGTTTCGAAATCACGGTGGTGGGACCCGGTCTTGCTGTCGCGGCGGGGGATGCTGAAATCGTGGCCTTCGAGCTTGACTACGCCGAAGGATTTGCCGACCAGGTCTACGCGGCCGTGGCGGGCAAGGATTTGAGCAAGTCGATCGTAGCTAACGCCGTAGACTTCGATATCGAAATCCTTGGGATCGAGCCCGAGCAACGCGTCGCGCACCGCGCCACCGACGATGAGTGCGCGGAAACCTGCAGCATCAAGCTCACGCACGATGCGGTCGAGTGAAGGGGCGAGAGTGAGCACTTATTCGGGGAAAAAATCGTCGCGGAGGATTTGTTCGGCGGTGAAGGGGCAAGTCTTGGGGAAGAGGCTCGCGTCGAGGCCCGTTTCTTCTACTGCTTCCTGCACCGCATCGGGATAGATCGACGGCAGCTCGCGCGTCGTGATCCGTACCAGGCTCGGCGAGTCTTTCAGAACCAACCTCAGCTTGCGCCGCTGTTCCCGAATCGTACTTTGCCAGGATGACTTGTGTTTGTGATGCGACTGCACCTGCCACTTCAGCAGGTGCATGATCAGCACGGTGAGCCGTGAACCAACTTCGCGTTTGTCCCGTTTGCCCAGGTCCTCGATCTCTTCAGCGACATGCTCCAGATCGACTTCATCGAAGCGGCGATCGCGGATCAGCGCGGCGGTTTCGAGGCACCATTCGTAAAAATCGGTGTCGTAACCGGCCGCGGCGCGCTCTAGCTGCGTCTTGCTCATGCTCGTTTCATTCTAATGGAGGCGCTTGCTCACGTGCGCTGGATCGGCCGCTCTTGTTACTCATCCGTCGGACGTTTCGCGGTTTCGTTGCCGTTCAGGAAACGGTCGAACCAATACATCTGCCAGTTCAGGCTTTCGACCAAATGCTTCGGCTCGCCGGTGCGGGTCAGGTTGTGATTTTCGCGCGGGAAGAAAACCGCTTCGCTGGTCACGTGATAGCGCTGGAGGGCGCGGAACCATTGCTCACCCTGCTCGATGGGGACCCGGAAATCGTTGTCGGAGTGCAGCACCAGAGTCGGCGTTTTCACGTTCTGCACGTAATGAAGCGGTGAATATTTCCAGTATTCGTCGAAGTTGTGAAAGATATCGCCGCCGAAATCGCGTTCGTGGCCGTAGGCGCCGTCGCGCGTGCCGTCGTCGCTGACGAAGTTCGAAATGCTGCGCAGCGTCACCGCGGCTTTGAATAGGTTGGTCTGCGTGACGATCCAGTTGGTCATGAATCCGCCGTAGGAGCCGCCGGTGACGCCCAGGCGGTCGCGATCGATCCAGGCGTTCTGCTTCAAGGCCAGATCGACGCCGGTCATAATGTCGGTGTACGCTTTGCCACCCCATTCATGCGCGACGGCGCGCTGGAATTTGTGACCGTAGCCAGTGGACCCGCGCGGATTGCAGAAGAACACGGCCCATCCGTGGCCCGCATAGACCTGGAATTCGTGGTACCAATCGACGCCGTACATACCGGCGGGGCCGCCGTGGATGCTGACCACCATGGGATATTTTTTCGACGGGTCGAAATCGATGGGCTTGACCAGGAATCCATCGATGGCGAAGCCGTCTTCGGCCTTGTAGGGCATGCGTTCGACTTTGGCGACCTGGAGCTTGCTCCACAGATCAGAATTGAGATGCGTAATCTGCTTCTCCTGCCCGTTTTCGCGCACGTATACGTCGTCTAGGCGCGTGAAATCATTGGCGAGGTAGACCATCTTGCCGCTATCTTCGTGGAAGGCGTGCACATTTCGCGCGCCGGAGATCAGTTGCGACGTCGATCCAGTGGAAAGATGGTCCGGAGTCATTGCGATGCGGTAGACCCGGGTTTCACCTTGAACGCCGGCGCCGAAATAGATCGCGTTGCCGTGCTCAGCCCATTCCAGCTCGGCGACGGAAAAATCGAGATTCGGGTCGATGGCCACGGATTTTCCACCGTCGGCCGATGCAACATAAATCAGCGGCGCGTCTTCTTCATCAGCCGAGCCGAGGAACGCGATACGCTTGCCGTCGGGCGACCAGCGCGGGTTGCGGTCGGGACCTTCGTGATCGGAAATTTTGGCGAGTGCGCCGCCGGTGGCGGAGACCACCCACACGTCGGCGTTGTGATCGCCGTCGAACTCGTGGCCGGTGCGATTCGAAACGAAGGCGATGCGCGTCGAATCGGGCGACCAGTGAGGGTCGGTATCGTTCCAGTTGTCGCCATCGGTGATTTGCTTCGCCGTGCCGGTTTTGGCGTCGACCACCACGACGTGTGAGCGTTTTTCGTCGAACCAGCCGGTGTCGTTGAATTTGTAATTGCTGTGCGTGTAATGGCGGACGTCGCTGTTCTTGCTGGGGGGCGGACCCGTGCGCGTTAGACCTGCAAGATGATTCGAATCGGGAGACCATTCGATGCTCGAAATACCATTTTCAAGATTTGACAGACGCCGGGCTTCGCCGCCGTTGCGCGAGAGAATCCAGATCTGCGCACGCTGCGGAACACCTGTCCCAGGCAGGCCTTCGGCACGCGAGGAGAGGAACGCCATGAACCGTCCATCGGGCGACCAGCGGGGCGAAGTGGAAGATGAACCTTCGCCGGTGTAGGGGACCGGTGGATGGGAGCCGTCTAGCGCCGCGATCCAGATGCGCGAGACTCGGCGATTGGTCTTCTGATCAATGGTAGTGACGGTGTAGGCGACCCATTTTCCGTCGGGCGCAATCTGCGGGTCGCCGGCTTGTTCGAACGCGAAGTAATCTTCGGCGGTAACGCCGCGGCGCTGCGCGATCGCCAGGGAGGCGAGGGTGAGGAGCAGAATGAGTCGTCGCATAGGAAGATGATAGCGCCGATTCCGTGGGCTGCTAAGCCCTCGGCAAGCCGCGTAGGATATCTAGATTGATCGCGTCTCGTCCCTGTCCCTGAAGAGCCGCAAACAGCCTGGCGTCGGATGTCAGGACCAGAAAGTCTTGGGCTGCGGCCATCGATATCGCCGCGTCGGTCAGGCCAAATGGTAGGAAGAAGGGCTCTTGAATACGCTTTGGCCCCACAACTCGTGCGCCTCGGCGATCGACGCCTTCAGCCGGCCGGCCAGCTCGGGAATCAGATTGCTGATCTCGGTTAGCACGTGCGGAGTCGTGACGATTCTTTGGAACTCCGCAATGAGCTGTTCGAGTAGATCATAGTCTCGGACGGTATAGTCGCTGGTGCGCTTATGTTCTCGGATTCGGCGCTTGTGCGCTCGGCCCACCAGCAATAGGACCATGAGGTTCGTGTCGACCAGAACTCCGTTAGCGCGGTGCTTTCTGATCAACGCTTGGACGTAGTTATCCAACGCCAGCCAGCTCGCGGATCTTCATCGAGAGCACCTCTCCCGTTTCACGATCGACAAAGAACGTCTTGTAATCGCGCGGAAGGTATGGATTTGTGACAACGACGTTGTTGCCGAAAGGACTTGGACGCAGCATGCTGAGCGTGATTTGCCATACATCTCTATCGACCACCTTACTGAGCTCGACTTCCTCCAACTGGAGTCCGGTCGTCCGATCCGGGCCCAGGATGCTGGCCGCAAACGCGGCTGAGACGTCAACGGCTTGCTTCATCGGGACCATACCTAAAAATTACCACCGCTACAAGCCGCTGCGTTTTACGGCGTAGTCGATGGCATCCTGTGGGACGGTGAAGTCTTTGCGCGCTCCGTTGCCCATGAAGCCGAGCTCTTTGATGCCGGCTGCGCTCGAATAATATGCGTCGACGGTCAGGCGGCGCGCCCAGACGAAGAAGCGGACGCCGGGGGCGAGATCCGGGGTTTCATTGCGGCGATACGCGATCTGGTCGAGCATCCGGGCGCGATCCTCCGGTTTGGCGCTCAGGAAATCGGCGCCGTGGTCGCGCTTCATAGTAAGGTCGATCCAGGCGAGGCCGCCGGTGTAGATGGCTAGCAGCTCGGCGTTCTTGTCAGCCAGCACGTCGACGAATTCGGCTGCGCCGCCTTTGGTCGCGCCGGGGACGATGGTTTCGCTTAGCACCCGCAGCGTTTCGAATTCGTGATGGGTGAGCGCTTTCGGCTGATACACACCGGTGGTTTTCGCCTGGGCCACGGCTTCGTGATGGACGTGCTGCGCTTCGGCGATGCCGATGTTTCCCGCCAGAGTCGCGGCGGCGATTTGTCCTAGTAATGCTCTACGATTGATGCCCTCAGACATTGCCTTTCCTCATTTCTTCCGCCATGTATTCGGCCGTGCGCCAAGCCAGCGCGCAGATGGTCAGCGTGGGATTCTTGTCGGGATTGCTGACAAACGGCGCGGCGTCGGCGACGAATACGTTTTTCACGTCATGCGACTGGCAGTACTTATTCAGCGCCGAAGTTTTCGGATCGTCTCCCATGCGGATGGAGCCGACTTCGTGGATGATCTCGCCGCCGGTCGAAATCTTCTGTTCTACGGGACGCGTGGACGCGGTCACTTTTCCGCCCATGGTTTCGATGATCGACGTGAAGGTCTGCTCCATGTGCGCGACCTGCTTCAATTCGGCATCGGTCCACTTGAAATGGAATTTCAAAACCGGAATGCCCCAGCGGTCGACCACGGTGTTGTCGATTTCGCAATAGGTATCGGCGTTGGGAATCATCTCGCCGCGGCCGGCGAAGCTCACGTGGGTGCCGTAATCGTCGTAGATTTTTTTCTTGAGCGGCTCGCCGTAGCCTTCTTCGCGACCGGCCAGGCCCGCGAAGGTTCCGATGCCCGGCATTCCGTAACCGCCTCCGATTTCGATGTGATAGCCGCGCGGGAAATCGGTTTTCTTGTCCCATAGCCACCACGGCATGTACAGATGCGCGCCACCCATGCCGTCCGAATCGTAGCGCTGCAGGCCGTGCAGCGCCGGGATGGATGCGCCCAAGCCGAAACCGGTGTTGTCGGTGAGATATCGCCCCACCACGCCGGACGAATTGCCCAGGCCGGTGGCGTGGCGCGGCGCTTTCGAATTGAGCAGCAGGCGAGTAGATTCGCAACAGCTCGCGGCCAGGATCACGGTGCGGCACTTGACCTGACGTTCGGTGCGCGTGGCTTTGTCGATATAGGAAACGGCGGTGACTTTACCTTCACTATCGGTGATCAGCTCACGCGCCATCGCGTTGGTGATCAGGTTCACGCGGCCGGTTTTCATCGCCGGGAAAACCTGGACCTGCGCGGAGGAATAATTCGACGCGCTGATGCATCCGCGTCCGCATTCTCCGCAATAGTGGCACGCGGGGCGGCCGTTGGTCGGCTGGGTAATTACTGCCAGGCGATTCGGAATGCACGGAATGCCCAGCCTTTGCGACGCTTTCTGAATCAGCACTTCATGCACGCGCGGCGGCGGACATGGCTGAAATTGTCCATCGGGCGCGCTACGGATTCCTTCGCGGGATCCGGTGATGCCGATGAATTTTTCGGCTTTATCGTAATACGGCGAGATTTCGTCGTAAGTGATGGGCCAGTCCGTGCCGATACCGTCACGCGAATACGGCTTCAGGTCGTAATCGGCGTAGCGCAGCGAAATGCGCCCGTAGTGATTGGTGCGTCCGCCGACGATGCGGGATCGGAACCAGCGGAACTGCGAACCCTGCGCGACGGTATACGGCTCACCATCCAGTTGCCAGCCCCCGGCGTGGGCGCTGAACCATCCAAAGTCGCGGCCATGGCCGAAGTAACTGGCGCCGCCGTCGCCGGCTCCACGATGCGGATAATCATAGGGCCACTTGTGTTCCTTGAAATCGGTCTCAGGATGAAGCATGGGACCGGCTTCGATGAGAGTGACATGGAGGCCCAGGTCGACCAGGACCTTAGTAGCCGTGCCTCCGCCCGCGCCGGAGCCGATAATGACCACGTCGGCAACAGGGGCGCTGCGCTGGATTTGGAACATAGTTGGATTATATGCGCTTTTTGGCGGGATCGATGCCAGTTCCGATTTCGGCGTGCCGGGAGAACAAGGCACTCTCAGTGCCTCGCGGAGATTTGACAGAGCCGTGCCCGCGACCTAGACTGACGGCATGGAAGTTCATTTGAATCCCGATCTGCAAGCGAGACTATCGCTGATGGCTAGGCAGCAGGGTCGCGACGCTGAAACGTTGGTGCTGGAGGCGATCGAGCGGCTGGTCGACTGTGACGGCTGGTTCCTCCAGGAAGTCGACAAGGGATTGGCGGCTGCCGACCGGGGCGAGTTCGTTGAACACGATGCCGTTCGCAAATTGATCGACGCCCGCTATCCGGGTTAAATGCTGGTTCGGTGGACGCAGCCCGCCGTTGAAGATTTCACGCATATCTGCGATTACACCGGCGAACACTTTGGTCCGGATCAGGCCCGTCGCACGGCCCTCATGATTTACGAGAGTGTCGAATCTTTGAGGGCGTTCCCGCACAAAGGGCGGCACGGCCGCAAGCCAAACACCCGCGAACTAGATGTTCAAAAGTTGCCCTTCGTGGTGATCTATCGTCTTCGCGAGGGCGTGATCGAAGTCACCCGCATACTGCATGGCGCGCAGAAGTGGCCCTGAGTCTATTGCCAGACTAATACAGAATCCGTGTCCGCAGCGTACCCGCGACCTGATCCAGCCGATGTTTAATCTCTAGCGACTGCTCCGGTTCCCCGATTTCGATATCGATCACCACATACCCGATCCGCGCATTGGTCTGCAGATACTGGCCCACCACGTTGATCCGCTCATCTGAAAAAATCGCGTTGATCGCCGACAGCACCCCCGGCTGATTGCGATGGATGTGCAGCAAGCGGTGCTTGCCCGGATGCTCCGGCAAGGAAACCTCGGGGAAATTGACTGCCGTCAGTGTGGTTCCCGTGTTGCTGTAGCGGATCAGTTTTTCGGCCACTTCGACTCCAATGTTTTGCTGGGCTTCCTCCGTGCTTCCGCCGATGTGTGGAGTCAGGATCACGTTTTCAAGACCGCGCAGAGGTGACGCGAACTGGTCGCCGGCGCCTTTGGGCTCCTTCGGGAAAACGTCGATGGCCGCGCCGGCCAAGTGATGGGAACTTAACGCGTCAGCCAGAGCCGCGATATCCACTACCGTTCCGCGCGACGCGTTGATCAACAGTGAACCGGGGCGCATGCGGGCCAACTGTGCTGCGCCGATCAGGTTCCTGGTCTGCGCGGTTTCGGGAACATGCAGCGTGATTACGTCGGCTAGCTCCAGCAGCGCATCCAGATTCGGCACGCTTCTCGCGTTTCCCAGCGCCAGCTTCGATTCGACGTCGTAATAAAACACGCGCATGCCGACCGCTTCGGCCAGCAGTCCGATCTGCGTCCCGATGTGGCCATAGCCGACGATGCCCAGCGATTTGCCGCGGACTTCGCGCGAGCCTTCGGCGGTTTTGATCCACTCCCCACGGTGGGCGGCAGCATTGCGCTGGGGGATGCCGCGCATCAGCATGATGGTTTCCGCCAGCACCAGCTCGGCTACGCTCCGGGTGTTCGAAAAGGGGGCGTTGAAAACCGGAATGCCGCGGTCCTGCGCGGCTTCAAGATCCACCTGGTTGGTTCCGATGCAGAAGCAGCCGATGCCGGTAAGATGTGGAGCGGATTGGATCACTTGCGCGGTCAGTTGCGTGGCCGACCGGATGCCGATGAAGTAAGCTCCCGCGGCGGCGGCGACCAGGGCAGGCTCGGCCAGCGACTTGGGGTGGTAGTCGATGTCGCTATAGCCGTCGGCGCGAAGGGTTTCGACGGCGCTCTCATGAATGCCTTCGAGCAGAAGGATTTTGATCTTGCTCTTGTCCAATGAAGTTGACGGGGAATTGGTAGGCATGATCCGCGGCGCACCGCGCGTACCTGGGTCCAGTTTACTTCTTTTCGCCTTCTAAGCGCCCATGCTAACGTGTGGTCAGTGACCACCGGACGCATACTGGTCGTAGATGACGAACCGCAGATTCGCCGCGTGCTGCGCGCGACGCTTAGTGCGCAGGGCTACGAGGTGCAGGACGCCCGCACCGGCGAAGACGCGCTCAATTCCATCCGCGCCAGCCGCTTCGACCTGGTTCTTCTCGATATGAGCATGCCGGGGATGGGCGGCCTGGAAACCTGCCGAACCATTCGTGCAACCTCTGAGGTCGCCATCATTGTGCTGACGGTGCATGACGCGGAACAGGATAAAGTGGCCTCGCTCGACGCCGGCGCCGACGATTACATCACCAAACCGTTCAGTACGCCGGAGTTGCTGGCGCGGATCCGCGCGGCGCTTCGCCGTCAGCCGGCCACATCGGAGCCTTCGGCGGAAAATCTACGCCTGGGCGAAGTCGAAATCAACTTCGCGGCGCGCCGGGTGATCGGCAAAGACCGCGAGATCCGCCTGACGCCCAAGGAATTCGATCTGCTGCAATATTTTGTCGCCAACCCCAACGTGGCGATTCCGCACGGACGCCTGCTGCAAGCGGTGTGGGGGCCGGATTACGGTAATGAAGTCGAATACCTGCGCGTATTTGTGAACCAGCTTCGCAAGAAAATCGAGCCGGATCCGTCGCATCCGCGGTATTTGTTGACTGAACCATGGGTCGGTTATCGCTTTGCGCCGGGGTAGCGGAAACGTTCGTGGTGCGTCGTTCGTGGTTCGCGCCGCGTACGGCGGACTACGAACCACGGACCTTCGGCTCATGAGCAAGTCCGTTTTTAACGCAGGCTCTTAATGATGCCGGTTTTTCCACCAGCGCTTGAGGTCCGGCAGGAATTCCGGCATCAGGTTCACCAGGCCGCTGCCCGCGATACTGGTGCCCCAGTTAGTCGCCGCGGCCTGCGCGCGCTGGCTCGCCGGAGGGTAGTAGACGTTTGACAGCGCCGCGCTCATGCCGGTTCCCAGCACGTTGGCAAAGTTGAACGTCGCGTCTCCCGAATCGGTGCGGACCACCACCGCGCGGCTGATCGCGTATCCGATCCGGGGCCATAGCCGGTGGGATTCGCCGCGGCGCCGATAGCGTGTATCTTCATGAAACGCCGAAGCCAACAGGAAATCGCCGAAGAAATTCTGACTCACGATATCGCCCAGCGAAGCGCCTACCCGTTTAGGATATGCGCTGGGCCAGGGATCTCTGCCATACAGCGGCGTAGATCGCGTGGCTTGCGAAACGCCAGCGTTGAAGGCCGCTGCAAACAGGGTGAACGGGTCCCACGTCTCATCCAGAAAGTGATGCCACTTTTCGTGGACCGACGGCGCGGCTTCGGTGGGAGACACCACGGCTGTAGCGTCGACCTGAGGAGCAGGCGGCGGAGCCGGCAAGACATCCTGAGCGCGCGCACCCATAGCGAACGCGATCAGCATGGCCAGCCAGATTCTTATCCCCGCAGCGTAACCAATCAAGCCGTAACCCGTATACGAATAGAGGATCTATCCATTGTCTGCTTTCCTTAAGGATATCCGCTATGCGGTCCGAATGCTCGCCGGTACTCCCGGATTTACGGTTGCTGCCGTCATCTGTCTCGCCCTGGGCATCGGCGGGACCACTGCCATTTTCACGGTGGTCCACGCCGTGCTGCTTCGTCCGCTGGGATATCGCGATCCGGACCGGCTGGTCCGCCTCTACACCGAATTCCCCAAATTTCCCAACGGCGGACTGCGCCGGTTCTGGACCTCGCCGCCCGAATATGACGAGCTGAAGCGCCGCCTTCAATCCTTCGAATCGCTGGACGGATGGGTCAATTCCGGGGTGAATCTGGCCGGTGCGGCGGATCCGATTCGCGTGACGGGTACGTTCATCACCGGTGGGCTGTTCGGCCAGCTCGGCGTGACGCCCGCCATGGGCCGCGGGATCACCCAGGCAGACGACGTGGACGGCGCGCCGCTGGTGATCGTCATTTCCGACGGCCTGTGGCAGCGCGCCTTCGGGCGAGATCCATCCGTGCTGGGCCGCGTGGTTGCGGTGAACGGGCGGAACGCTAACGTGGCCGGCATCATGGCGCCTGGATTTGCGTTCCCCCCGGGTGAGCTGGACGCACCCGAGATGTGGGCGCCGCTCCAGCTTGGTCCGCCGGATCCAAAACGCCGCGGCAGTCATTATCTGTACCTGGTGGGACGCCTCAAACCGGGCGTCAGCATGCAGGTGGCTCAATCTGAGGTCGACCGGCACGTCCAGCAGTCGCAAGCCGAACTCGGCGCGAATGGGCATCCTTTCAGCCCGGATCAACACCCCATTGTCATGTATCCGCTGCATGAGGAAGTGGTGCGCTCCATCCGGCCGGCACTGTTGACGTTGATGGGAGCCGTCGGGTTCGTGCTGCTGATCGCGTGCGTAAACGTCGCCAATCTTCTGCTGGCTCGGGCGGAAGCGCGGCAGCGGGAAATCGCCATCCGCAAGGCGCTAGGCGCCGGGTTGGGCCAGTTGATCCGCCAGTTCACTATCGAAGGACTGCTGTTGTCGACCGCCGGAGCAGCCGCGGGAATCGCGCTGGCGGCGGCTGGACTCAGAATCATGGTCGCGGCCGGGAAGGCGAGCATTCCGCGTGCGTCGGAAGTCAGCATCGACCCAACGGTGTTGATGGTGACGCTTGGCGTGTGCCTGATCACCGCGCTGTTTTTCGGTCTGGCGCCGCTGGCGCAGATCGCCGCCGGAACTCTGCACGACGCGCTGAAAGCCACCGGCGGACGAACCGCTGGGTCGATTACGGCGAATCGCTTCCGCTCGATTCTGGTCGCCGGGGAGCTGGCTCTCGCTTTGATTCTCCTGATCGGTACCGGCCTGATGATGCGGGCCTTCTGGAAACTGGGCGACGTCAATCCCGGCTTCCGCGCTGAAAACCTTCTCACCCTCCGGGTCGCCCTGCCGCAGGCCACTTATCCGAAGCCCGCCAACGTCTCGCGTTTCTGGCAGATGATCCAGGAACGGGCCACCGCGATTCCGGGAGTGGTTTCCGCCACGGCTATGAACGGCCTTCCGCCGCAGCGTCCCATCAACGCCAACGACACGCAGATTGAAAACTTCACCCCGGTTCCCGGCGGACCCGGCCACAACATCGATTACTGGCAAACTGCCGGCGACCACTTCTTTGAAACCATGGGCATTCGATTAGTGGAAGGCCGCTATTTCGACGCGCGCGACGTCGACGGCGCGACGCCCACGGTAGTCATCAACCGCACCATGGCGCACACCTATTACGGCAATGAGAGCCCTATCGGCCGGCGCGTCCGTCCCGGTTTTCAGGACCCCTGGCGCGTGATCGTCGGCGTGGTGGAGGACGTCAAGAACGCCGGTCTCGACCTGCCCGCCGGAACCGAACTCTTCCTGCCGGCGCGCCAGGTGAACGCACCGAACACAATCTACCTGGCTTTGCGAACCGCAGGCGATCCGCTTTCCATCGTTTCAGCGGTCCGCGCCGCGGTACGCGACCTGGACCCGTCGCTTCCGGTTTCGCAAATCCGGACGATGACGGAGACGCTGGACGCGGCCCGGTCGCGCCCGCGTTTTCTGACCACGCTGCTCGGCCTGTTTTCCGCGACCGCGCTGTTACTAGCCGCGGTCGGCCTGTATGGCGTGATCTCCTATTCCGTCACGCGCCGGACCACCGAATTCGGCATCCGCATGGCGATGGGCGCCGAGCCCGGCGACGTAGTGCGGCTGGTCGCCGGCCAGGGATTGAAACTTGCCTTGATCGGAGTGGCGGCAGGCGCGGCCGGCGCACTGGCTCTGACCCGTCTAATCAGCGGCCTGTTGTTCGGCGTCAGCTCGTTCGACCCGCTGACGTTTCTCGCGATGGCCGGATTGCTGGCCGCGGTAACCGCAATCGCCTGCGTAATTCCGGCGTTGAGAGCCACCAAGGTAGACCCGCTGGTAGCGTTGCGGTATGAATAGCTGCAGGAGACTCCGATGTACGGACGGCTGTCCGCCCTTTCATATGGTTCATCGGCGTGAATTTGCGTGTGCGGCTAAACTGAATAGACTTGCTCCCCGACCCCATCGACCAGTTCCGCCAATGGTTCGACGCCGCCGTCGCGGCCGGTATCCCGGAACCCACGGCCATGACCTTAGCCACCGCCACCCGCGACGGACATCCCTCCGCTCGGATGGTGCTGCTGAAGGGCGTCGATGCGCGCGGCTTCATTTTCTTCACCAATTATCAAAGCCGCAAGGGCCGCGAGCTCGACGAAAATCCGCACGCGGCGCTGGTTTTCCATTGGACGCAGCTCGGCCGGCAGATCCGCGTCACCGGCCGCGTCTCGAAAATCGACGCCCCGGAATCGGATGCGTATTTCCATTCGCGGGCCTTGGGAAGCCGATTCAGCGCCGCGGTTTCGCGGCAAAGTGAAGTGATCGAATCCCGGGAGGCGCTGGAGCGCGCCCTCGCCGGACTGAAAGCCCGGTATCCTGAAGGCGGACCTCCGCGTCCCACATATTGGGGAGGCTACGTTGTCGAACCCGACGAAATTGAATTTTGGCAGCAGGGCGACCATCGTCTGCACGATCGCCTGCGCTATCGCCGCGTTGACAGCGATTGGATTGTTGACCGCCTCTCGCCTTAGGGCCGAGCCGGAACCCGATATCCAAAAGATCCTGAAGGGCGTCGAGGACCGGTACAACCGGATCCAGACGCTGGAGGTCAAGTTCACCGAGAAATCGGCGATCCAGGGCCGCACGCGCACCGAAGAGGGCGAGCTGTACCTACGTAAGCCCGGCCGCATGCGCTGGCAGTATACCCAGCCTGCCGGGAAACTATTCGTGTCCGACGGCAAGTTCATTTACCTCTACACGCCCAGCGACCATCGCTACCAGCGCATGCCGCTGAAGGAAACCGAGGACATGCGCGCCCCGCTCGCCTTCCTGCTGGGCCGCATCCACTTCAACGACGATTTCCGCGAGTTCACGACGCTGCCCGATCCCGACGGCGACCATCTGTTCATTACCGCGATCCCGAAATCCGACAAGCTGCCTTATACCGAAGTCACCTTCCTGGTGTCGCCCGACAGTTCCGTGATCCACTGGCTGCGCGTGGTCAACCAGGACGGATCGCGAGAAGAGTTCGTGTTCGAACACGAGCAGAAAAACCTTCCGCTCCGGGACGGCCTGTTCAAGTTCGCTCCGCCGCCGGGAGCCGAATTCGTCGATTCCGCACACCCCTAGGCCGCGCTGGCGTAGAATCGCCGCCGCCGTTAGCCCGACGAGGCTAGACCTCACCGGTAATTTGCGGATTTTCGCGGTCGTCTTTCTTAGCAGAAGGAGTTCTAAAACAATGAAACTCAGTACTTTCCTCTTTCCCTTTTGCGTGGCGGGAATTCTTGCCGCCCAAACCACCGCTCCGTCCCAGGCGGCGCCGAATTCGCATCCCAAACACGCCCATGCCGATATGGTCCATCGGCTGTCGATGCGTCTGAGTCTGACTGCGGATCAGCAGAACCAGGCCCGGGCCATCTTCAAGCAGTCTCGCGTCGACGCTAAGTCGTTGTCGCCCAAGCTGCGAAATGAGCGGGTAGCGCTCAGGACCGCCGTGAAGACCGATAATGAGGCCCAAATCGACCAGATTCTGAATCAGGACTCCCAGTTGAACGCACAGGTCCGGGCCATCCACGCCAAAGCGATGGCCAAGTTCTACCAGATTCTGACTCCGGAACAGAAGGCCAAATTCGATCATATGGGGATGCGGCGCCGGTCTGGACCGCCGGCTAGCGCGGGCCAAACCCGTTAAAAACCGGCCATCCGATGTAATCCGTTCGGCGCGCCGGAGCGTCAGAGAGGGGAAGGAGCTAAACGATGCAGCGTTTCGCCTTTGCCCTCTCTCTTTTTGCGGCTGGACTCGTGTGCGCCCAGTCGACGCCCCAGGCGGCGCCGGCCGGACCCGGTCATGGCCGCGGCCCGCACGGCAATCCGGATGATATGTTCGAAGCCCGGCTTACCCGGCATTTGAGCCTGTCGGCGTCACAGCAGAACGCCGTCCACACGGTCCTGGCGGAGCGGCGTGTGACCACCTCGGCAATCGGCCCGCAGTTGCGCACCCTGCACACGCAGATGATCACGGCTGTGAAAAACGGCGATGAAGCCGGGATGGAAAAGATCACCACCGAAATGAGCACCCTCCACCAGCAGGAGGAAGTAGCGCACGCCAAGGCTGCGTCCAAGATCTATGCGTCGCTGACGGCAGACCAGAAGGCCAAGATCGGCAACCACTTGGAAATGCTGATGGAGCACGGCGGCCCGGGATTTGGCGGTCGTGGATTCGGCCGTCATGGCGGCCCGCCTCCGGCAGCGGCCCCGGCGGTCAAGCAGTAAGCGTCCATCTAATTCGATTCTGTGAAGAGGGCACGCCGCCGCGCGTGCCCTTCTCATTTATGAAACTTGGTCAGTTCCTTGGCGCGCTCCATCCAATTGTAAACAATGGGACAATACGTCGCCCGGTCCACGAACTGCCACATCCGGCTGGGAATCGATCCGGCGCCCTTCAGTAGATGCGGAAATCGCTCACAGTTGCCCGGACGGGCTTCATACACGGTACATTCGTTTCCGTCCAGGAACACGCAGCCGGCTTCCTTGGTCCGCTTCAGGATCAATTCGCCGCCCTCGCCCGGCATCGTATATTGCTCCAGGAAATCCTTCTCGCGAATCCCCAGGAATTTCGACAGGTGTTCGACGTCGCGTTCGGCCAACTGAACCTCCGTCACGCGGCAGCATTCCGCGCACTCGCGGCAATCGATTTCCGAGTGAACTTCTTCAGCCGCCCGGCGGAACTGGCGCTCCACCCAGACGTGCGACTTCAGATACTTCCGGAAGCGTAGATTCTCATCGCGCTTCTTCTCGCCCATGCGCCGGATCTGAACCAGATCGGTGATCACCATTTAAGGGTACAATTTCCTTCGTGTCCGACCGACTTTATCTTTCCTGCTGGCTGCGCAGTTTCACGGAAGCCAATATGCTGCGCCACTTTCAAAAGATGGTGGAGCTGTTCCCGTTCTCCAAGCTTTCTCAACGCAGCACGGAAGTGCGCGTTTACGCGCTCGAATTTGCCGAACCCTCGCAACTCGTGCAGAACTTTACGCCCGGGACCGAGCCGCGCGTGATGCTCGAAACCGCGCGCGATTTCATGCATGACGATTGCCTGTGCGAAATCGACGGGGAGTGGGATTTGTGGCAGCTTGAAGAGGATTGGAAATTAGCCCCGTCGCCGGTGA